>Ga0209062_1001610_pt1 | contig 37741 bp, 29 predicted proteins | sample Coa_R2_2_FD_187158 | JGI IMG/M metagenome (GOLD analysis project Ga0209062, IMG submission 187158) | Surface soil microbial communities from Centralia Pennsylvania, which are recovering from an underground coalmine fire - Coalmine... | ecosystem: Environmental > Terrestrial > Soil > Unclassified...
TAGTGTTACCGGCGCCGGATCACCGTTTCAGGTCCGCTACGTTTCCGCTGGCTTGCTGTTCCTCAAACCTCTTGGAACCCGTGTTCAAATATGCTCCTGCTCACAGTTCCGGTCAACGGTTTTCTGTACGCGAAAGCGCCCTTTTCCTCAGATTATTTCAGCCGTGTTTCGAGCCGGTTACGGCGCTCGCCCTGTGGATTGGCTGTGGATAAAACGCGGCGCCGCGCGATTGTGCTATTGCAGTTTGAGAATCATACCCGCGTCAGTCGCCATCCACAGGTTTTCGGCATCCGGAACCGCGAGCATCACGCGACTGGCGGTGGCGCGATAGTCGACGGGCATCTCGGTCCAGTCCGCCAGATCGGCCGAGCTGCGCAACACCCGCACTTTGCCCGGCATGACCCCGCGCACCTGGCCCACTGCCTCGACGCCGGCCAGGTAGGCGGTCCCATCCGGCATCTGCCAGATGTCGGTCACGGCGAAGCGGCGGTCGCGATAGACGGTGTGGCTCTTGCCCGTCTTCCATTCGATCTGATAGACCTCGGCGGCGTAGCGGAACGTGCCCGGATACTCGATCAGTCCCAGGCCGAGGCCGCCGGGGCCGAAGCGCACCCGCGCCACCTGCCCGAACAGCGAGGCCGCCTGAGATTTCCACGTGGCGCCGCCATCGTTGGTCACGAGCGAGTAGGTCAGATGGGGCGTATCGCGGCGCGTGGCCGCCGATTCGGGATCCATCCAGTCCGGCAGACTCTCCTGGTGGCGCGGCGGCATGTTCCAGCCGGTCGCGATCCCGAATTTCGGGGTCGCGAAGGAAATCCAGGTGTACGCGCTGAACTCGGGATTGCCGGGCGGCTCGGCAGCCGCGGCGACCGGCTCCCAGTGCTGCCCGCCATCGCGCGTTCGGTACATCTTCTTTTTGGGACCCGCGGCGAAACCGTTCCGTTCGTCGATGAAGCAGACGCGGAACACCGGCGAGGGCAGATGCGGCAGCTTTCGCCAATTGCGGCCGGCCTCGGTCGTTTGCCACAGGCCCCTGGTAGTGACCATCCAGCCGAGGCTTTCGTTCAGGAAGAAAAGGGAAAGCGGCGGCTCCTCGAGATGGATCATCTGCCAGTGCGCGCCGCCATCGGCAGTGACCACTTCGGCCGGCCGCTGATGGCCGCCCTGGACGATCACGCCCACCGCCAGGCCGCGCTTGTTGGAGGGGAATTGCAGATCGGCGATCTCGAAGGAGGACTTCTCCTCATCGTAGAAATACCGCATGCGCCACTTGGGGGGAGACTGCGCGGCGGCGGAGGCTGGAGACGGGCCGGCGGCGGTCGGGACCTGGCTGGCCGGCATCAGGGCCGCGGCGGCCATGGCGGTCAGCAGGCCGGCGATCGCCGCGATGCGGCGGGCTCGGAATGGGCGGGCGGTCGCCACGGGTCTATTGTTTCATCGGAACCGGGCCGGAAGATAGGACCAACTCGACGTGATTTGCGGCTTCGAGGGCGGAAGACGCGAGACGCGCGAGCACCAGTACGCAGCCGACCTGCTCGCCGACCGTCGTCAGCACCTCCATTTCGCCGCCCGTGTGCTGGTGCGGCAGGCGATGCTGCACGTTTACCACGCCCACCACGCGGTTGCGGGCAATCACCGGCGCGGAAAGGAAGGCTTCGTAGTTATCCTCTTCGAGCTCGCCGAATTTCTTGAAACGCGGGTCGCGGTAGGCCTCGCGCGAGATCGCGAGCAGCCGCCGCTCGCGCGCCACCCAGCCGGTGAGGCCTTCGCTCCAACGCATGCGCAGCTTGCCGATGGTGGAGGGGTGGGGCTTATTGGACGCGCACAAAACCAGGTCCTCGCCATCCAGCAGATAGACGAGGCAGGAATCGCAGGCGGTGTATTCGACGATCAGGGCCACGATGCCGTTGAGCACGTCCTGCAGGCTCAGATCCCGCACCATGAACCGGCTGATCTTCTGAAACAGGCGCAACTGCTCCTCGGTGCGCTGTAAACGCACCTCCAGATCTTTGGCTTTGGGCACGACTTCATTATATGGCGGTTTGCGGACGCCACTTCACGCGCGCGCGACTGCGAGTTCCCGTACAATAAAGCTTTCGCCGATGTCCTTTTCGCCCGATTCCGCGCTCGCCCACTGGTCCGTCCCCGAGTGCCCGTTCGCGATTGCGTATGAGCCGCGGGTGCTCGACGATATCCGGCTGGCGGTCGTGGACGCGTACTTTTCGCTGCCGCGCGGCGGCGCCGAGATCGGCGGGATTCTGCTGGGCCGGCGAACGGAGAGCGGGCTCCTGATCACGGATTCGGCGCAGCTCGAATGCGAGCACGCCTTCGGCCCGGGTTTCACGCTCTCCGCCAACGACCAGTCGAGACTGGCCGCCATGCTGGATGCCGCGCGCCAGAATCCTGAGGCGCAGCCGGTGGGCTGGTACCACTCGCACACGCGCAGCGAGATCTTCCTCTCCGAGGCGGACCTGGAAATCCATCAACGGTTCTTTCCCGAGCCGTGGCAGGTCGCGCTGGTGCTGAAGCCTCACACCTTTCAGCCGGTGCGGGCCGGCTTCTTCTTCACCGCGGCGGACGGCCGGATGCGCACCGATGCCAGCCACCGGGAATTCCAACTGGAGCCGCTGGACGTTCGGCCGCTGCCCTCGCGGCAGAGCGAAGGGCCAGCCGCCGCACCGCCGCCCTCTCCAGCGCCCGCCGCGGCTTCGCCTCCGCCCGAACCGGCGGGGACGGTGATCGATATCATCCCTGCGGCGATGGCCGAACCCGCAATTGTGGCGGAGCCCGCGCCTCCTCCGCCGCCGAAGCAGGCCGAGCTGGAGGCGGCGCCAGCGGAGATCCCGTCTCCCACGTTTCTGCGGACGGCGCCGCTCACCCGGACGCGCCGTCCGCTCTGGGCGTTTGCCGCGGCGGCGGCGCTGGGATGCGGAATGGCCTTCACGGCTTATGCGACCCGCGGCTGGTGGATGGCGCAGGTCGCCGCAGCGTTCGCGCCGCCCAGCCCCATGGCGCACGCGGCGCTCGGGCTCAGCGCGAGCGAACAGAGCGGGAAGATCGAGCTTCGATGGAACCCGGCCGCGCCGGGGATCGCCCGCGCGACGGGCGGCATTCTGCTCATCTCGGATGGGCCGGTGCCGAAGAGCGTTCCGCTGGACGCGATGCGACTGAAGGCCGGCGTGTGGACCTACGCGCCCGCTACGGACCGCGTGGAGGTGACGCTGAGCGTCGGGCAACCGAACGGGCAGAGACTGGTCGAGAGCGCCAGCTTCGCGGCCGTACCGGCGGCAGCGCCTCCGACCAAGGCTTCGGCAGAACCGTCCGAGGGCGAGCCGAGCGGTGCAGGCGAGCGCACTGCGCCAGCGAAGCCGACTCCGGACAACGCCCGTCTGCGGGCGGAGCTCGAAGAACTGCGCGACGAAAACGCGCGTCTGAAGGCCACGCTGGCGCGCCAGGCCGATAGCATCAAACGTCTGGAGAAGTACATCGAAGACGACCGCAAGGAGCACCAGACCAAGCGGCTGATGAACCAGGCGCCGGACGGCAAATTCCGGTAGCGGCGCTCCATCCTGCGACCCGGACGCTGTCCTCGCCGCGAGGCCGCGCTGTCTGGCCGTACGGGTGCGGGCCCGAGGAGAGCGCCGCAGGAGAGGCGGCTGCGGCAGCTCAATCCTGCCAGTCGATCCGGACGTGCGGGCGATAACGGTGCACGGCGCGTTCGAATGCGTGCTTGACCCTGGGATGTGCGACATCCGGCCGGGCGCTGTGGAAGCGGAGCTCCACGCCGGAATCGTGCGCTTCGATCACCATTTCGGGGGCGGTGAGGAAGGTATCGATGCCGTCGCCCGAACCGGTCGTGAATGTGGTGCGCTCGGATTCCCACATTTTGCTTAACTCGGGTTCGGGGATGGGCTCGCTCAGGCGGGCATGAAGGATATCCAGCATGCCTGAGGGGAGTGCAATCGAAGCGCCAGAGCGCGGCCCGGTTACACCCCCCAGCAGTAGTCTTCGACGGCGCGTTCGATCGAGCTGTCCTTTTCGGTGAGGCGCATCAGCTCGAGGCGGATCGCGTCCACCAGGGCGCGCCAGCTTGCCTCGATGACGTTGTCCGAGACCCCCACGGTGGACCAGCTCCTGCGGTGGTCGCTCCACTCGATCAGCACGCGGACATTCGCCGCGGTGCCCTTGTTGGAATCGAGCACGCGCACTTTGTAATCGGTGAGCCGCACCTCCGTGATCTGCGGATAGAGCTTGGAGAGGCACTGGCGCAGGCAGACGTGCAGGGCGTGGAACGGCCCGTGGCCGCTTGCGGTGGCGGAGTGCGCTTCATCCTGCGCGTGCAGCGTGACCGTGGCGGTCGAGATGCACGGGCCGTGTCCGGCAGCGCGCGTGCTCACTTCGTAGCTGTCCACGTCGAAGAAGTGGAGTCCGGGGCGCAGCGCTTCGCGCACCAGCAGCTCGAAGGTGCCTTCGGCGGCTTCGAGCTCGTAGCCTTCGTACTCCATCTGCTTGATGCGCTCGAGCAGCTCGCGGCGGGCATCCTCGGTCAGGCGGTCTTCGAGGCCGTGCTGCTTGAGCTTGTACAGGATGTTGCCGCGGCCCGACAGATCGCTCACCAGCACGCGCTGGCGGTTGCCGACTTTGGCAGGCGGGATGTGCTCGTAGGTGGCGGAATCCTTGAGCACCGCGCTCACGTGCACGCCGCCCTTATGGGCGAAGGCGCTGCGGCCGACGAACGGCTGGTCATTGGCCAGCGGCAGATTGGCGATTTCCGCCACGAAACGGCACGCCGCCGTGAGGTTCGCCAGCTTCTCCGGGCCGATGGTGGTGTGGCCCAGCTTCAGCTCCAGGTTGGCGATGATGGAGGCGAGGTTGGCGTTGCCGCAGCGCTCGCCATAGCCGTTGAGACAGCCCTGTACATGCGTCGCTCCGGCTTCGACGGCGGCGACGGCGTTGGCCACGGCGCAGCCGGAATCGTTATGGGTGTGGATGCCGATAACGCCATCGAAGCGGCGGCGCACGTCCGCCACGATCTCGACCAGCCGCCCGGTGAGCGTGCCGCCGTTGGTATCGCAGAGGCAGAGCACATCGGCACCGGCCCGCGCCGCGGCTTCGAGCGTACGGAGAGCATAGCCCGGGTTGGCGTTGTAGCCGTCGAAGAAGTGCTCGGCGTCATAGATGACTTCTTTGCCGTGATCCTTGAGGTAGCGGACGGTCTCGGCGATGAGCTGCAGGTTCTCATCCTCCGAGATGCCGAGCGCACGGTGCACGTGAAGATCCCAGCTCTTGCCGAAGATGGAAACGGTGGGCGTGCCGGCCTCGACCAGCGCCAGCACATTGCGGTCTTCGTGCACGGGATTCCGGGCGAAGCGCGTGGAGCCGAACGCGGTGAGGCGCGCATGGCGCAGATCGAGCTCGGAAGCGCGGGTGAAGAATTCCTTGTCCTTCGGATTGGACCCCGGCCAGCCGCCCTCGATGTAATCGATGCCCAGCTCGTCGAACTTGCGCGCCAGCACGAGCTTATCGTCGACAGAGAACGAGACGGCTTCGCCTTGCGTGCCGTCACGGAGCGTGGTGTCGAATGTGAAGATCTTCATAGTGGCTACCTCGGGGGAGTCAGGAGTCAGGAGTCAGGAGTTAGGAGCGGGGACGCCCGTCGCAGCTCCTGTCTTCTGACTCCTGTCTCCCTTCTTCTTACGGCACTCCTGCTTCCTTTCGCTTTTTCAAAAACGTCATCATTTCGCGCAGCTCGGCGCCGACGGTTTCGAGCGGCTGCTTGGAGGCTTTCTCGCGCATGGCGAGGAAGTTCTTGCGGCCGGTCTTGTTTTCCTCGATCCACTGGCGGGCAAATTCGCCGGACTGGATTTCGGAAAGGATCTTCTTCATTTCGGCGCGCGTCTGCTCGTTGACGATGCGCGGGCCGCGCGTGTAGTCGCCGTATTCGGCGGTATCCGAGATCGAGTAGCGCATGTAGCTCAAGCCGCCTTCCTGGATCAGGTCGACGATCAGCTTGAGCTCGTGCAGGCACTCGAAATAGGCGATCTCGGGCGCGTAACCAGCAGCGACGAGCGTTTCGAAACCCGCGCGAATCAGCTCGCTCGCGCCGCCGCAGAGGACTGCCTGCTCACCGAACAGATCGCTTTCGGTCTCTTCGCGGAAGGTGGTTTCGATGACGCCCGCCTTGAGGCAGCCGAGCGCGAGCGCGTAAGCGAGCGCGCGCTCGAGCGCCTGGCCGGTGGCGTTCTGATGCACCGCGACCAGCGCCGGGACGCCGACACCTTCGGTATACAGCTCACGCACGCGATGGCCCGGCGCCTTGGGCGCGACCATCGAAACATCCACGCCTGCGGGCGGCGCGATCTGGCCGAAGTGGATGTTGAAGCCATGGGCGAACATCAGGGTCTTGCCCGGCGTCATGTGCGGCTGGATTTCGCTGTGATATAGATCGGCCTGGATGTGATCCGGAACCAGAATCATCACCACATCGGCGGCCTTGGCGGCCTCGGCCGTGGTGAGGACGCGCAGGCCGGTGGCTTCGGCCTTCGCCCGGGACCGGCTGCCTTGATGCAGGCCGACCACAACGTCGACGCCGGAATCGCGCAGATTGAGCGCGTGGGCGTGGCCCTGGCTGCCATAGCCGATGATGGCCACGGTGCGGCCGTTCAGTAGTTCGGGATTTCCGTCTTTTTCGTAGTAGCGTTTGGCCATTGAGTCTCCGTAGAGCGCAGGCTGATGGGCCTGCGCTAACTTGCACTAACCTTCTCTTCCGCTCTGCCGGCGCGCGTCGGCACGGGCGGCTGCAGTTTCAGCCGCTTGGCCTCGAGCGCGATGGCGAGCGATCCCGAGCGGGTGACATCGATCTCCCCGTAGCTGCGCATCACATCGATGAAGGCGTTGAGCTTCTCCGGGTCGCCCGTCACCTCGATGGCGAAGCCTTCGGGCGAGGAATCGGCCACGCGCCCGCCGAAGATCTCCGCCTCCTTGAGCACCGCGGTGCGGCTCTCCTGCGGCGTGCGCACGCGCAGCAGCACCAGCTCGCGGCAGACGGCGGGGGAGTCGGTCAGGTCGGTGGCCTGCAGCACGTTGATCAGCTTGTTCATCTGCTTGATCACCTGGGCGCGCTGGTTATCTTCCACGTCGACCACGATGGTCATGCGGGAAAGCTCGGGATCGAGCGTGCGGGCGACGGTCAGGCTTTCGATGTTGTAGCCGCGCTGCGTGAGCAGGCCCGTCACGCGCATCAGCGCGCCGGGCTTATTTTCGAGTAATAAAGAAATGACTTGCAGCATGAGTTCACCCGATCATTTCGCCGGCACCGCCGCCGGTTGCGGCGGCCCGAGGACCATTTCGTTGATGGCTCCGCCCGCCGGAACCATGGGGTAGACGTTTTCGAGCGGCGACACGCGCACGTTGAGCAGATACGGACCGGGTTCCTTGACTGCCTCTTCGAGGGCGGGCGCGAGCTCCCAAGGCTTCTCGATGGTGCGGCCCTTGAAGCCGTAGGCCGCGGCGAGCTTTTCGGCGTCCGGGAAGCAATCGAGCTCGACGGCGCTCAGGCGGTGGTTATAGAACAGCGTCTGCCACTGCCGCACCATTCCGAGATAGCCGTTGTTCATGACGACGATTTTGATGGGCAGTCCGTAGCTGGAGACCGTCGCGAGCTCCGGGATCGACATTTGAAAGCCGCCGTCGCCGACGATCGAGAAGACCAGCTTGTCCGGGCGGGCGAACTGCGCGCCGATCGCGGCGGGCAGGCCGAAGCCCATCGAACCGAGGCCGCCCGAGTTGATCCACAACCGCGGCTCGCGGAAGCGCAGGAGCTGCGCCGCCCACATCTGATGCTGGCCGACGTCACTGGTCACGATCGCCTGGCCGCCGGAGAGCCGGTCGATTTCCGCCATCAGGTGCTGCGGCTTGATTTCGGTATCGGACGTGACGGCCTGGAGCGGATGCTCGGCCTTCCACTCGCGGATGCGGTGCCACCAGGCGCGGCGGGCGGCGCTAAGCTTTTCGGAGGGCTTCGCTTCGCTTTCCGCCAGCAGCTTGTTCAGCTTGGCGAGCACGCGCTTGACGTCCCCCACGATGGGGACATCCGGCGCGCGGTTCTTGCCGACTTCGGCGGGATCGATATCGACGTGGATCACCTTGGCGTGCGGCGCGAAGGCGGCGAGGCGGCCGGTGACGCGGTCATCGAAGCGCACGCCGAGAGCGATCAGCAGATCGGCGTGGGTCATCGCCATATTGGCCGCGTAGCTGCCGTGCATGCCCGGCATGGAGATGAAATTCGGGTGGTCGGAAGGCAGGCCGCCCAGGCCCATCAGCGTATTGACGGCGGGGGTGTCGGTGAGCTCCACGAACTCACGCAACTCGTTCGCCGCGCCGGCCGCGATGATGCCGCCGCCGGCGTACACCAGCGGCCGCTCCGCTTCCTGCACCATCTGCGCCGCGCGGCGGATCTGGCCGGTGTGGCCCTCGGTAAAGACCTTATAGCCGGGCAGGTGGATGGAGTTGACCGGAGCGTAGTGGCCCTGGCCCTGCAGCACGTCCTTGGTGATATCCACCAGCACCGGTCCGGGCCGGCCGCTGGCCGCGATATAAAAGGCTTCGTGAATGATCTGCGGCAGGTCTTCCAGGCGCTTGATCAGGTAATTGTGCTTGGTGCAGGGGCGGGTGATGCCGAAGGTGTCGGCCTCTTGGAAGGCATCCGACCCGATGAGCTTACTGGACACCTGCCCGGTGAGCGCGACGATCGGGATGGAATCCATCATGGCGTCGACCAGTCCGGTGGTGAGGTTGGTCGCGCCGGGGCCTGAGGTCGCGCAGCAGACCCCCACTTTGCCCGTGGCGCGCGCGTAGCCTTCCGCGGCGAACGCGGCGTTCTCCTCGTGGCGCACCAGGACGTGGCGAATGTGGTGCTCGTAAAGAACGTCGTAGAAAGGCAGCGTGACGCCGCCCGGATATCCGAAAATGCAATCCACGCCTTCGCGCGCCAGGCATTCGAGTAACATCTGCGCGCCGCTCATCAAAGTCGACATAGAATCTTTGCCTCGATACGGGCCGGACATCCGGTTAGGGATCGTTCCGGAGGTCCCGCCCCAACAAAAACAAAAAAGGCCATCGGCCGGGTTTTTCTTGCCCCGCCGATGGCCTTGGGAACCTTGAGTTCCGCGGCCTACGCGGGGCCGGCTACGATGACCAGAATAATAATGACTACAGGAATGGCGATGCGGAGAATGGAACTGCCCGGCCGGCCTGTAGAGGGGATGAACATCGCGAACTCAATTTCGAGTGTAGCCTAGAAGTTTTGCAAATGCAAGAATTGAATCATATTAATTCTGTTAATGGCGGCATTAGGGGCCGGGATGCAGGCCAGGGAAGAGCGTCAGACCTGCGGGCTTTTGGCTAACTGGCTCGGGGCCGGACGCAGCGGAATTGAAGGAACGAAGCCAATTTCCGGCCTTGAAAAAAATGCAAAACGAACCCAACGGCGAGCCGGTGCGGGAATGAATCTTCCTGATTTTCAAAGACATATGAGGCTAGTACCGGCTCTCCAAACGAACCCAAGACGAACCCAAGCGAACCCAGCGGCGCGCGGTCTTTCCGCACGGGACTAGACTAGCTAGCGATCACAGGCGGGAAGCGCCATGAACTACCTCTACCACAGCGACTCGCGGATGACGGCGACCGATTTCCGCAAGTATCTGAAATCCTGAGGCATTCTGGAGCAGTTTCGGATGTGAAAAGGGGCAGGCCGTTGGGCCTGCCCCTCGTTTTCCTCCCGGTTGTGAGCCCTGCCGTTAGAAATCGAGGCGGAGGGCGAGCTGCATGATGCGGGGATTGTTGACCACACTGCTGATCTTACCGAAGGTCGCCGCAACCCCGCCGAAGTTCACGCTCGGGTTGGCGAAATCCGGGTGGTTGATCAGGTTGTAGGCTTCGGCCCGGAAGGTCACATACTTCCGTTCCGCCAGCTCGAAGCGCTTTACCAGCGACGCGTCGATGTTGAAGAAGCCCGGTCCGCGGAAGGTGTTGCGGCCGGAGCTGCCGATGAAGCCGGCGGCGGGCTCGGAGAAGTTCGCGATCTCGGCCGGGGTGAAGTAGTAGACGCCGGGGCCGATGCCGTTGTTGTTCTCATAGATGCCGCCGATGTTGCGCGAGCCGGTGTAATTGGCCCAGGTGTTCACGGTCGAGGGGCCGGTGTTGCGGCCGGAGCTGACGCTAAACGGCGAACCGCTCTCCCAGATCATCAGGCCGCCGAGGTCCCAGCCTCCGATGAATGCATTGGCCCATTTCGGCATATCGCCGCCGAACATGTGGCCCTTGCCCACCGGCAGGGTGTACTGCGAGCTCATGGTGAAGGCGTGGGGAATATCGAAGTTGGAGCGGCCGCGGACCAGGGCCTCGTTGAAGCTGTCCACCGGAGCGGTGAAGCCGTTGCCTTCGCCGCCGGTGATGCCGGACTGGTCGTTATCGATCGACTTGCTCCAGGTGTAATTGGCAGAGACCCGCAGCGAGGCGAACTGCCGCGTGAGGCGGACCTGCAGCGAGTTGTACTCCGAACGGCCGTCGTTGTTGCCGAGCAGCACGGAGCTGAACTGCGGGAAGTGGCGCAGCCAGTATTCGGAGATGCCGGCAGCGGCGTACTTGGTGTAGTTGTTGACGTCGACCGTGTTGGCGGCCGTGCCCACCTGGCCCTGAGAAAATACGCTGGCGCCGATGGCGGAAACCGCGGCCTGCGCCGAGCCGAACATGCTCACCAGAGGGTTGGTGGCCGGCACCGCACTCAGGTTGCTCAGGTTCGAGGCAATCTGATTGAACGCCGTGAGGAAGCCGTTGTTGTAGATGTACGACTGGTCGAGGTTGACCTCCTGGAAGAGCTTGACGCCGCGGTTGGCGACGTAGCCGACATCGAGGATGGTGTTCTTGGCGAGCTCCCGCTGGAAGTTCAGATTGAACTGCTGCACGTAGCCGGTTCGCAGGTTGGGATTCATCAGATCGAGCGAGACCAGCCGGGTGGGTGCGGGAGTCAGCGAGGGAGCAGCCGGCTGCACGGGCAGCGGCGGCGCCGTGCCGATGCGGACATCGCTGCCGGCGGTGGCGTTCGGGAAGATGGGCGCCGCCTGGGAGAAGCCGGGGGTGGCGCCATCGACCGAGCTGGTGGCGGCGCCGACCATGCGGTCATAGAAGATGCCGTAACCGCCCCGAATGGAGGTCTTGCCATCGCCGAACGGATCCCACGCGAAGCCGAAGCGCGGGGCGAAATTATTCCAGTCGTTACCCCACCACTTGGAGGAAGGCTGCACGGTGGCGTTGTCGATCAGGCCGGCGGTATTGAAAGCGGTGATTGGGGTCATGATGCCCTGGAAGCCATTCTGCTCGTAGGGCACCGGGAAGAACTCCCAGCGCAGGCCGAGGTTGAGGGTAAGGCGCGGCGCGACCTTCCAGTCGTCCTGGGCAAAGAAGCCGTACTCGTGGAAGATGAAGTTGCGCACGCGCGGCGTGCCCGCGGGCTGCCAGGTCGAGAGATTGCTGTAGAAGGTCTGGGTGACCGAGGAGATGCGGCCCAGCAGATCGTTGTACATCCCCTGGAACTGGGTGAGCTGGGTGGAGCTCAGGCCGGCGGGGCCGACCGTGGGCACGTTGCCGTTCGTGGTGCTCAGCGAAATATTGGGATAGATGCCGGCGTCGTTGTAGCCGTACTGCTTGGTGAAGCGGAGCTGGCCGCCGAACTTGAAGGTGTGGCTGCCGTGGATCCGGGTAACGTTATCGGTGTACTCGTTGACCGGCGAGTTGCGGCCCTGCCCGAAATTGGTCAGGATCGGGGTGGTCCAGGTGTTGAAGCTGACCATGGGACCGGCCTGGCGCTCGGGACGCAGGAAATCCACCGAGGCGCTCTGGTGGCCGTAGCGGAACTCGTTGACGGTGGTCGAGTTGATCGTCCAGTCCCAGCCGCCTGCCACGCCCCAGCGCTTGCCGCCCTGCGTTCCGGGGACCTGGCCGGGCACGACGTTCTGGGCGCCATTGAGGGAATCGATGGCGGAATTGCGCTGCCAGCTCGTGCGCTCGAAGATGTGCATCTTGTCGTTGATGTTGTAATCCATCTTGATCGTGAACTGGTCGGAGAGGCTGTTGTTTCCGAAATTGAATTGGTAGCAGGAAACGTTCAGACCGTCGGCGGCCGCGCAGTTATTGTTGTTCGGCGCGGGGTAGAGCTTGAGGAGCGAAGCGACGGTCGGATCGATGCCCTTGTGCAGCGGGTCGTTCTGCACGATGTTGTACTGGTTGATGTTCCCGCTGGAATCCTTCCACTCGTAGATGCCCTGCAGCGCGGTGGCGGTCGGGACGGCGGTATTCTGCACGCCCTGCGCGTGGGTGCGGACGCCCTGGTAATTGCCGAAGAAGAAGATCTTGTTGTGCTTGATCGGTCCGCCCAGCGAACCGCCGTAGGTGTTCTGGATCAGCACCGGGATCGGCACGCCGGCTCCGTTATCGAAGAAGTCGTTGGCGTTGAAGTCGCGGTTGCGGAGGTAGTCGAACAGGTTGCCGTGGAAGTTGTTGGTGCCCGAGCGGGTGACGAGCTGCACCTGGCCGCCGGCGTTGCGGCCGTACTCGGCCTTGCCGCCATCGGTCACGATGCGTGCTTCCTCCACCGAGTCGGTGTTGTTGGCGGTGAGCGACAGGCCCATGCGCGGCACCACCGAGTCGTTCACGTCGATGCCGTCCAGCGTGTTGTTGGTGCTGCCCTGGCGCAGGCCGTTGACGTGGGCAAAGGAGTAATCGGCGCCGCTCGAGCTGCCGTTGGCCTGCGGGTTGATCTGCACGCCAGGCTGGAACACGGCCAGCGTGAGGGGCGTGCGGGCCAACTGCGGCAGGGTTTCGATGTCTTTCAGCGTGACCGTGGTGGCGACCTGCGATTCGGTCGATTGCACGGTGACGGCGTTGGCCGTAACTTCGACCACTTCGCTCACCTGACCGACTTCCAGCGTGACGGATTGCGAAACGTTGGACGCGGCGTCCAGTTCGATATCGTTGATCGCGACCGAGCGGAAGCCGGGGGCCTCCACGCTGAGGTTATAGTTGCCGGGCTGCAGCGCCGGGAGGACGTAATCGCCAGTGGCGTTCGTGGTGGTTTCGGTTTTGACCTTGGTGGCCACGTTGGTGGCGACCACTCTGGCATTGGGGACAACAGCGCCGGACTTGTCATGAACGGTTCCGACCAGGCGTGCGGTCTGCGTTTGGGCCAGCGCCGGGATCGCCGCCAGCGCGAGCACCCCAACCCAGGAAAGGCCACGAATGAAGCGATTCAGTGCCATAATTCCACCTTTCTTTACAACGGGACTGAAGAGGAGGGACTTCGCGTTGGCGCAGAACGGCGGCACGGCACACTTGGGACGGCCCACTCGGACGCTTCCAATAACTGCCGCAGCCGAAAATATACTGCGGCCCTAACCTCTTCCCCGATTGGAACCAGTTTAAGCGGAGTACAGAGCGGACCGCAACATTTTTCACATTAACGAAACCTCAAATAATTCGATTCCAACTTCCATATTCGGGATATGGAATCGAGTACACTCATTCACGATGCAGTCTGTTTGGATTGCGGCCGGGCTGGCGGCGGCGCCGGGCCTGGCAGCGGCAATCGGCGCGATGCTGCCGGTGCGCCATCGCACGGCCCGGCGGGCGTGTTTCCGCGCATCTCCAAATGCGCTCTATGCGGTGCTCGCAGGGCCGCCGGACTGGCGCACCGGCGTGAAGGACTACGGCGAGCTGGCGGATGCCGATGGCCGGCGGCGCTGGTGGGAAGAGGACAGCCACGGGCACAAGGTCACGTACGAACTGGTAGGGGCGGCGCCGGGCAAGCGGCTGCAAACGCGGATCGCGCAGCCGGGGCTGCCCTTCGCCGGCACATGGACTTTCGAGATCGCGCCGCTCGGCGACGGCGGGTCGGAGCTGCGAATTACGGAGGATGGGGAAATCTACAACGTGTTTTTCCGGTTTCTTGCTCGCTTCGTCTTCGGTTATTCCGGCAGCATCGAGTTATACCTGCGGGACCTCGGGGCTAAGTTTGGGCAGAAAGTCGAGATCGAGAGTTAAGAGCCGCAGCGGATCGCCGCCCGCTAGAGCGGGATGTTGCCGTGCTTTTTGCGCGGCATGGTGTCGACCTTGGTCTCGAGCATTCGCAGGGCGCGGATGACGCGCGGGCGCGTTTCGCGCGGCTCGATGACATCGTCGATGTACCCGCGCTCGGCGGCGACAAAGGGATTGGCGAAGCGGTCGCGGAACTCCTCGGTTTTCTGGCGGCGCACGGCGTCGCGGTCGGCGGCGGCCAGCAGCTCGCGGCGGTAGACGATATTCACGGCGCCTTCCGGCCCCATGACCGCGATCTCCGCGCTCGGCCAGGCGAAGTTGACATCGGTGCGGATGTGCTTGGAGCCCATCACGCAATACGCGCCGCCGTAAGCCTTGCGTGTGATCACCGTGATCTTGGGGACGGTGGCCTCGGCGAACGCAAAGAGGAGCTTCGCGCCGTGCCGGATGATGCCGCCGAACTCCTGGCCGGTGCCGGGAAGAAAGCCGGGGACATCTTCAAACGTGAGGATCGGGATGTTGAAGGCGTCGCAGAAGCGCACGAAGCGGGCGCCCTTCACGGAGCTATCGATATCGAGGCACCCGGCGAGGAACGCGGGCTGGTTGGCCACGATGCCGATCGAGCGGCCGTCCATGCGCGCGAAACCGACCACGATGTTCTTCGCGTAGTGCTCGTGGACTTCGAAAAATTCGCCGCCATCGACGACGCGGTGAATGACGTCCTTGATGTCGTAGGGCAGGTTGGATTCGGCGGGAACAATCGAATCGAGGGCGGGGTCCATGCGGTCGGCGGGGTCGGTTGCGGGGCGGCGCGGCGGATCCTCGCGGTTGTTCTGCGGCAGGTAGCTCAGCAGCTCGCGGATCATGCGCAAGCATTCGGTATCATCAGCGGCGATGAAGTGGCCGACGCCGCTGACGGAGTTGTGGGTCATGGAGCCGCCCAGCTTTTCCTTGGTGACATCTTCGTGAGTCACGGTCTTGATGACATCGGGGCCGGTGACGAACATGTAGCTGGTGCGGTCGACCATGAAGACGAAGTCGGTGATCGCGGGGGAGTAAACGGCGCCGCCGGCGCAGGGGCCCATGATGGCGGAAATCTGCGGCACGACGCCGCTCGCCAGCGTGTTGCGGAGGAAGATTTCGGCGTAACCGGCGAGCGAGACCACGCCCTCCTGGATGCGCGCGCCGCCGGAATCGTTCAGGCCGATGACCGGAGCGCCGGTCTTGAGCGCGAGGTCCATGATCTTGCAGATTTTCTGCGCGTTGGCCTCGGAGAGCGAGCCGCCGAAGACGGTGAAGTCCTGCGCGAAGACGTAGACGAGGCGTCCATCGATGCGGCCGTAGCCGGTGACGAAACCGTCGCCGGGGACAACCTGGTTTTCCATGCCGAAATCGCGCGAGCGGTGCGTGACGAGCTTATCGAGCTCCTCGAAGGTGCCTTCGTCGAGCAGGAACTGGATGCGCTCGCGGGCGGAGAGTTTGCCCTCCTTGTGCTGGCGGGCGCGGCGCTCGGGCCCGCCGCCCTGCTCGGCCGCGGCGTGGCGCCGGCGGAGTTCTTCGAGGCGATTCACGAAGGATATGTTATCAGGGGTGTAGTTGGCCCTCCGCGGCGCGGGTCTTAGGACGAGGAGGATGATGCGCGTATTGAGGAAACGGTTGGCGATGTTTGCCATCGTGGCGTCGGTGGCGAGCGGACAGGTGCAGCTCGAATTCGCGCCGACTTGCGGAGTCTCCCGTACGACGCAACGGTAGACCCGGCCGGGAACGTATGGATCGTGGGCACGACCACCTCGGATGATTTCCCCGTCGTGAATGCGATCTCCGCGCGAATCCGCTGTTTGACGGCTGGGGAGTGACGGACTCGTCCGGGAAAGAGTTGCCGGTTCTTTACGCCGGCACGGCGCCCGGTCTGCTCTACGGCGTGTTCCAGGTGAACGTGCTGCTGCTGCCCAATGAGGCACCACAGACGTTGAGGCTGACGACGGCCTTCGGGCCGAGTAATCCAGTGCGGGTCTATGTGATCTGAGGAATCAGAACGGAGCCCAGGAAGGCAGTTGACACAATCGATGCCGGCCCTCAGGTATTCAGAGCTGGGGAGCGTGCGCTCTCGTCCGGCACTTACCTGCCCCGCAGCCGCGCCAGGGCGAGCCGGAAGCGGTCGAGATACAGGTAAACCACCGGTGTCGTATACAGTGTGAGTAACTGGCTCAGCGTCAGGCCGCCGACGATCGCAATGCCGAGCGGCCGCCGCAGCTCGCTGCCGGGCCCGGCGCCCAGCGCCAGCGGCAGCCCGCCGAGCAGGGCGGCCATGGTGGTCATCGTGATCGGGCGGAAGCGGAGCTTGGCTGCCTGGAAGATCGATTCCCTGGGTGTCAGGCCTTCCCGCCGCTCGGCTTCCACGGCGAAGTCGATCATCATGATCGCGTTCTTCTTCACGATGCCGATCAGCAGGATGATGCCGATCAGCGCGATCACGCTGAGATCGGTCCTGGTCAACATCAGCGCCAGCAGCGCGCCGACGCCGGCTGAAGGCAGCGTCGAGAGGATCGTGACGGGGTGGATCAGGCTCTCGTACAACATCCCAAGCACAATGTAGACCGCGATCAGCGCGGCGGCCACCAGGATGGGCTCGTTGGCCAGCGAATCCTGGAACGCCTGCGCGGTACCGGAGAAGCTGCCGTGAATCGAGGACGGGATGCCGAGCGAGCGCTGGATACCCAGGATCTCCTCGACGGCGTCTCCCAGCGGCTTGCCTGGCGCGAGATTGAAGCTGATCGTCACCGAAGGGAACTGTCCGGAATGGTTGATGAGCAACGGGCTGGTGTTGGCCTGGTAGTGCGTAAAAGCGCTGAGCGGCACTTCGCCGCGCGTGCCCTTCACATAGAGATAGCGCAGCCCGTCGGGATTCTGCCAGAACTCCGGGGCGGCCTCCATCACCACGTGGTACTGGTTCAACTGCGTGTACATGGTGGAAACCTGGCGCTGGCCGAAGGCATCGTAGAGCGTCTGATCGATCGCCTGGGCGGAGATGCCCATGCGCGCGGCGGTCTGGCGATCGATGGCGAGCGAGGCTTCCAGCCCCCTGTTCTGCTGGTCGCTGTTGAGGTCGACCACGCCGGGGATGCGCTGCATGGCGTGCTGCATTTTGGGAGCCCACTCGGCAAGGTCGGCGAGATTGTCGCCCTGCAGGGTGAACTGGTACTGGGCAGCACTGCCGCGTCCGCCGATGCGGAGGTCCTGCACGGCCTGCAGGAAGAGCGTGCCGCCGGGGATGTGGGCAGCGGGGCCGCGGCGGATCCGGGCGATCACTTCATCGGCGGTAAGAACGCGGTCCTCCCTTAACGTAATGAACATGCGGCCCTGATTGACACCGCCGCCGCCCCCGCCCCCGCCGGTCGAAGCCAGCAACATCTGAACGTCGGGATCCTGCTGGACCGCGTCCGCGAATTTCTTCAGCAGCGTGTTCATGGACTGGAAGGAAACCGATTGATCGGCATAAATGGTGCCGGTCAGGCGCCCGGTATCCTGCTGCGGGAAGAAGCCCTTCGGCACAATCACATAGAGATAGCCGGTGAGCGCGATCGTGCCCAGCGTGACCACCAGCATCAGAGGCTGGTGGCGCAGCACCCAGGATAAGGTGCGGGTATAGAAGGCGAGGATCAGGTCGAAGCCGCGCTCGCTCAAGCGGTAAATCCATCCGTGGCGCTCCTCGCCGTGGCTCTTGAGGAGACGCGAGCACATCATCGGGGTGGCGGTCAGGGATACCGCCATCGAGATCAGGATGGCGACCGAAAGCGTGACGGCGAACTCGCGGAACAGCCGGCCGACGATTCCGGTCATCAGCAGAATGGGAATGAACACGGCCACGAGCGAAATGCTCATCGTGACCACCGTGGAGCCGATCTCCTGGGCGCCGAGCAGGGTCGCCTGCATCGGCTTCATGCCCGCTTCGAGGTGGCGGGAGATGTTTTCGATGACCACGATGGCGTCATCCACCACGAAACCCGTGGCGATCGTGAGCGCCATCAGCGAGAGGTTGTCGATGCTGTAGCCGAGCGCATACATGACGCCGAAGGTGCCGATGAGCGACACCGGAACGGCGATGGCGGGAATGAAGGTGGTCCGCGGGCTGCGCAGGAAAAGGAAAACCACCAGAATCACGAGCCCGATCGAGATCATCATGGTGAACTCGATATCGCGGATGGAGGCGCGAATCGTGGTGGTGCGATCCATGCCGACCGAGAGCTTCATGCCGGGCGGAATCTCGGCCTGAAGGGTGGGGAGCTGCGCGCGCACGCGGTCGCAGGTTTCGATCATGTTCGCGCCGGGCTGGCGGAATACGACCACGTTGATGGCGGGCTTCGAGTTGAACATGCCGGCGGCGCGCAGATCCTCGACGGAATCGCTCACGCTCGCGACGTCGCTCAGCAGCACGGCGCCGTTGGCGCGGTAGTGCACCACCAGGGGGCGGTATTCGGCGGCGTGCAGGAGTTGGTCCGTGGTGGCCAGCGTCGAAGTCTCGCGTGCATCCGAAAGGGCTCCCTTGGGACGGTTGGCATTGGCGGCCGCCAGCGTGGAGCGTACGTCTTCCAGGTCGACGCCGTAGTTGTTCAGAAGCGTCGGATTCACGTCGACACGCACCGCCGGCAGCGAACCGCCCCAGATGAAAACCTGCCCGACTCCTTCAATTTGCGACAGCTTTTGCTGAAGGATCGACGAGGCGGCGTCGTACATCCGGTCCTTGCCGTAGATATCCGACGTGATGGCGAGCATCAGGATGGGAGCATCGGAGGGGTTGATCTTCCGGTAGTTGGGATTCGCGGGGAGGTTGGCCGGGAGCTGGCCGCGGGCGGCGTTGATGGCGGCCTGGACGTCGCGCGAGGCGGCATCGATGTTGCGGTTCAGGTCGAACTGCAAGGTGATGGACGTGGAGCCGAGACTCGATGTGGAGGTCATCTCCGTGATGCCGGCGATACGGCCGAGCTGCCGTTCGAGCGGCGTGGCGACCGAAGAGGCCATGGTCTCCGGACTGGCGCCGGGGAGGTTGGCATTGACCGAAATGGTGGGGAACTCGACTTGCGGAATCGGTGAAACGGGCAGGATCTGGTAGGCCACCGCGCCAGCCAGCGCGATGGCGACGGTGAGCAGCGTGGTGCCGGCGGGACGCTGGATAAAAGGAGTGGAGAGGCTCATACTGTGCCCCGGGCTAACACCTCACCGCAGAGACGCAGAGAGCACGGAGGAACTGCGGAGAATTCTGTTATGGCGTTCTCTGCGTCCCCTCTGCGCCCTCCGAGTCTCCGCGGTGAAGAAAATGCCGCACTCATACATGCGCCGCCTCGGTCGCCGGCTGCTTCGCGCGCCCGAACCGCCGCGCCAGGCTCGCAAAGCCGAGATAGATTACTGGCGTCGTGTACAGCGTCAGCAACTGGCTGAAGATCAGGCCGCCGACGATCGCGATGCCGAGCGGCCGGCGCAACTCGCTGCCCACGCCCGTGCCGAGCGCCAGCGGCACGCCGCCCAGCAGCGCCGCCATCGTGGTCATGATGATGGGACGGAAGCGCAGCAGGCACGCCTGGTAGATGGCTTCGAACGGCTGCTCGCCTTCCTTGCGCTCCTTTTCGAGCGCGAAGTCGATCATCATGATGGCATTCTTCTCCACAATGCCGATCAGCAGCACGATGCCGATCAGCCCGATGACGCTCAGCTCGGTCTTGGTCAGCATGAGGGCGAGCAGCGCGCCCACTGCGGCGGAGGGCAGCGTGGAGAGGATCGTAATCGGGTGGATGTAGCTTTCGTACAGCACCCCAAGTACGATGTAGACCGTGATCACGGCCGCCAGAATCAGGATCGGCTCGTTCGCCAGCGAAGTGATGAAGGCCCTGGCGGTCCCCTGAAAATCCGCCTGCACGCTTTGCGGGATGCCGAGATCCCGCTTCGCGGTGTCGATTTCGCGCACGGCGTCGCCGAGCGATGCGCCCGGCGCCAGGTTGAACGAAAGCGTGGTCACCGGAAACTGCCCCTGGTGATTGACCACCAGCGGCGCGGTGGTCTGCTCCCACCGCGTGAACGCCGCCATGGGCACCTGACCGCCGGACGTGGAGCGGATGAACACCTTGCTGAGATCCGCCGGGCCGTGCTGGAACTCGGGCTTGATTTCCAGTACCACACGGTACTGGTTCAATTGCGTGAACATGGTCGCGACCTGGCGCTGGCCGAAGGCGTCGTACAACGTATCGTCGATCGTCTGCGGCGTGATGCCGAGGCGCGAGGCGGTATTGCGGTCGATGGCGAGGCGCGTCTGCAGGCCCGTGTTCTGCTGGTCGCTCGCGAGGTCGCGAAGCTGGGGGTTGTTCTTGAGCCGGTCGACGAGCCGGGTCGCCCAGTAGCTCAGCTCCTTGGCGTCCGGGTCTTCCAGGCTGTACTGGTATTGCGTGCGGCTCACGCGGTCTTCCACCGTCAGGTCCTGCACCGGCTGCATGTAGAGCGTGATGCCCTCGACGGCCGCCAGCGCCGGCTGTAACCGCCGGATCACCTCCGTCGCGCTGACCTTGCGTTCTTCGAGCGGCTTCAGATTGATCTGGATGCGGCCGCTGTTGAGCGTGGTGTTCGTGCCGTCGATGCCGATGAAGGACGACAGGCTTTCCACCGCCGGGTCCTTGAGGATCACACCGGAAAGCGCCTGCTGCCGGTCCGCCATGGCGCGGAAAGACACGGTCTGCGGGGCCTCCGAAATGCCCAGGATGACGCCGGTGTCCTGCACCGGGAAGAAGCCCTTCGGAATGACGAGATAGAGATAGCCGGTGAGCCCGAGGGTCGCGAGCGCAATGCAGATCGTCAGGAAGCGGTGGCGCAGCACCACCGTCAGGGTGCGGCCGTAAAAAGCGATGATCCCTTCGAACACGCGCTCGGAGGCGTGGTAGAGCCGGCCCTGCTCGCTCGGCGGCTTATGGCGCAGCAGGCGCGAGCACATCATCGGCGTGAGCGTCAGGGAAACGAATGCCGAAACCAGGATCGTCACGCTGAGAGTGATGGCGAATTCGCGGAACAGCCGGCCCACGATGTCGCTCATGAACAGCAGCGGGATGAGCACCGCGATCAGCGACACGGTCAGCGAAAGAATGGTGAAGCCGATCTGCTCGGACCCGCGCAGCGCCGCTTCGAGCGGCGGCACACCCTCCTCGATGTACCGCATGATGTTTTCGATCATCACGATGGCGTCATCCACCACGAAGCCGGTCGAAATGGTGAGCGCCATCAGCGTGAGATTGTTCAGGCTGTAGCCGAGCAGGTACATCACGCCGAATGTGCCGATCAGCGAGAGCGGAACGGCGACGCTGGGGATGATGGTGGCGCTGATGTTGCGCAGGAACAGGAAAATCACCATGATGACCAGCGCGATGCAGAGCAGCAGCTCGAATTCCACGTCGGCCACCGAGGCGCGGATCGTGGTGGTGCGGTCCGTGAGAGTCGCGATGTCGATCGAGGCCGGGAGCGACGTGCGCAGCACCGGCAGCAGGCGTTTGACGCGGTCCACGACTTCGATGATGTTGGCGCCCGGCTGCCGCTGAATATTCAGGATCACCGCCGGCGTCTGGTTCATCCACGCGGCCTGCCGGACGTTTTCGGCTTCATCCACGACGGTCGCTACATCGGAGAGCAGCACCGGCGCGCCGTTGCGATACGCCACCACCAGCGGCTTGTATTCGGCGCTGGTGAGAAGCTGGTCGTTCGCGCCGATGGTGAACGATTGGTGCGCGCCATCGAAGCTGCCCTTGGCCTGGTTCACGCTGGCGGCGGCGATCGCGTTGCGCAGGTCTTCCAGATTGAGCCCGTATGCGGAAAGCGCGGTGGGGTTGGCCTGCACGCGCACGGCGGGCTTCTGCCCGCCCGAGATGCTCACCAGTCCGACGCCGGGAAGCTGGGAAATCTTTTGCGCGAGGCGCGTATCGGCCAGGTCTTCCACCTTCGCCAGCGGCAGCGTGGCGGAGCTGAGGGCAAGCGTGAGGATCGGGGCGTCGGCGGGGTTGGTCTTGCTGTAAATCGGCGGATTGGGCAGATCCTTGGGAAGAAACGTGGTGGCGGCGTTGATGGCGGCCTGCACCTGCTGCTCGGCCACGTCGATGTTCAGGTCGAGTACGAACTGCAGCGTAATGACGGACGCGCCCTGCGAGCTCGCGGAGGTCATCTGGTTCAATCCGGGCACCTGCCCGAACTGCCGCTCGAGCGGCGCGGTCACCGAAGAGGACATCACGCCGGGGCTCGCGCCTGGGTAGAACGTGACCACCTGAATGGTCGGATAATCGACCTGCGGCAGTGCGGAAACCGGCAATTGCTTGAACGCCACGCCGCCGACCAGTAGGATTCCGGCCATCAGCAGCGAAGTGGCAATGGGCCGGAGAATGAATGGACGGGAGGGGCTCATTTTGCGGCCGGACCGCGCCCGCCCTCAGCGCCGCTGCCGTTGAGAGGCGCCGTGCTCTTCCCGCTCCCCTGGTCTCCTGCCGCCCGTGCCTCGACCCGGGTCCCCTGCTGCAGCTTATCGACTCCATCCACAACCACGACCTCGCCGGGCGCCAGGCCCTTCTCGACGATCGCATCATCGCCCTGTACCGGGCCGGGTGTGACGGTCCGCATCTCCACCGTCCGGTCGTCCTTCACTACGTAGACGAAGCTGGAATCCGGGCTGTGCTGCACGGCGGCGGCCGGCGCGATTACGGCCCCGCGGCGTGTATCGAGGAGCAAGCGGGCGTTGACGAACTGGTTCGGGAAGAGGGCGCTGTCCTGGTTGGCGAACTCAGCCTTGAGGCGCGCGGTGCCGGTGCCGGGGTCGATGGCATTGTCGATCGTCAGCAGCTTCCCGGTGGCGATGCGCCGCTTGAGATCGCGGTCCCAGGCCTCGACGGGGAGATTCTGGCCGGCGTTCCACCTTTTCATGATCTCGGGGAGGTAATCCTGCGCCACGTTGAAGAGAACGGCGATCGGCTGAAGCTGCGTGATGGTCGCCATGCCGTTGGCATCGGCGGCATGCACGATGTTGCCCGGATCGACCAGGCGAAGGCCGATGCGGCCGTCGAGCTCGGATACGATGCGGCAGTAGACCAGTTGCAGCTTGATATTCTGGATGGCGCCTTCGTCGGCCTTGATGACGCCTTCGTCCGCTTTGATGGCGCCCTCGGCCTGACGAACGGTGGCGGTCTGGGTATCGGACTGCTGGCGGGAAACGACACCCTGGGCTGCCAATTCGTTGTAGCGGCGCTGGTCGGCGCGGGCGTTTTCAAGCGTGGCCTGGTCGCGGGCGAGCTGCCCTTGCGCCTGGGCCAACTGGCCTTCCGCCTGAACGAGCTGCGCCTGATACGGGCGCGGGTCGATTTCGGCCAGCAGGTCGCCTTTATGAACGAGCTGGCCCTCCTGGAACGCTACGCGGATCAATTCGCCGTCCACGCGGGTGCGGATCGTGACCGTGTTATATCCCGTTACCGAACCCAGGCCGGTAAGATAAATGCCGAAGTCGCCGCGGCGCACCGTCGCGGTAACGACGGGAACAGCCCCCATTCCCTTCTTGGAGGGCGCCGCCGGTGCGGGCGCGCTCTCCTTGGCGCCGGCCGCATGCGCCGGCTGCCAATAATAACGATAGGCGGCCGCGCCGGCCGCCGCGAGCAGCAGAATCCAGACCCAACCGTAGCCCTTGCGCGGCCTCGCGGCTGGTCCGGGAGGATGAGGAGTTGCGTGGGGCGCCTGGGGAGCCGGAGCAAAATTGGTTCCCATCGCGGGCTAGTATACCATCGGCTAATTGGGTGAAGTTAGCTGAGGCCGCGAATAAAGCCTTTTACTTCATACAAGTAGCTCGAAAGGGCTAGGCCTCGAAAATATTCGCGCGTCCTGTAACGTTTCGCTTGGCGCACGCGCCCATTAGACAATCCCCGTTACGACAGCGGGCGCACTCACCCCTATCACCCAAACGCGCCCGCTTTAACTTCCTTCTCGATCCCAGATCGCGCGCTACTGCCGGGGCCACCGCGGCGGCTGCTCAGCCGGATCGAGCCAGTGGCCGTACATTACGAAAGCGGCACGCGCCTCGCTGATGTAGACTCTGGGCATGCGATGCCTTCTGCTCGGCCACCGCTATATTTTTCTGCGTCAGGTCCGGATTCCGCCCGCCGCCGGCGCAAGTCAGTTCTGAAATCGGCTTTGTTATAATCTCGCCCGTGGGTCACGAGCTCATCCGGCATCTCGTGGAAAACACGTTCCCCTCACCGCATGCCGCCGCGGCCGCGGCGCCTGGCGCGCGACAGAACGGACCCTATTTGCGAATCCATGCTCTCGCGGTCTTTGTTCGTAACATCGAACAAAGCCTCCGATTCTACGTAGACCAGCTCGGCTTCCGGGCGCTCACCGATTCGACCGACGAGTTGGGCCGCTGCGTGACCGTCGCTCCGCCGGACGGCACTTCCATCCTGGCGCTGATCTGCCCGAAGCCCGGCGATGAGGAATACGTCCTCGTCGGAAAGGGCAGGTTCACTGTTTTTGTGAGCGATGACATTCCGGCGAAGTTCGCCGAATGGAAAAGCCGCGGCGTTCGATTCTCTCATCCGCCGCAGCGGGAAGATTGGGGCGGCATCGTCACCGGTTTCGAGGATGTGGACGGAAACCGTTTTGCGCTCGTCGGGTTCGATCCGGCCAACCGCGAGATACGGGCTCAGCGGCGGGCGGCTCAGGAGTTGGAGGCGGCTCGGCAGGTTCAGGCCAAGCTGTTCCCGCGCGTTTCACCGTCGCTCGCAACGCTCGACTGCGCGGCGGCCTGTGTGCAGGCCCGCCACGTCGGCGGCGACTACTACGACTTTCTGGATTTGGGACGCGGGCGGCTCGGGCTTCTCGTCGCCGACGTTTGCGGGAAAGGAATGCCGGCCGCGCTGCTCATGTCCAATTTGCAGGCGCATGTGCGCAACCTCTGCGCTACGTACTCATACCGTCCCTTTGTCCCGATCGCGATCGAACAGCCCGCGCGATTCCTTCAGACCCTCAACCGCCTGTTCTTCGAGACCACCACGGACGAAGCCTACGCGACGCTCCTGTTTATCGAGTACGACGAGGACCAGCGGCGCATCCGCTATGCGAATTGCGGGCACCTCGCCGGACTGATCCTCCGCCGCGACGATTCCGTCGAGAGGCTCCCGTCCACCTGCGGCGTGCTGGGACTTTTCAGGAATTTCGACTGCGTAACCGAAGAGCGGCAACTGGCACCCGGCGACACCCTCTGCCTTTACACGGATGGCCTCACTGAATCCTTCAACCACGCCGGCGAGGAGTTCGGCGAGGAGCGGCTGATCGAATCGCTGCGCCGGCACGCTCAGTCATCGCCTGAGGCGTTGGTCCGGTTGGCCGTCGAGCAGGTTCAGGCCTTCACGTCCGGCGAGCAGCACGACGATATCACCCTGATCGTGGCAAAATGCCAGTGAGCTTCAGAAGTAGCTTCGCAGTTCGCTGAACCGCTCCACCTGGATCAGCCTTCCCGCGCCGGGCCGGATGTCCTGCTTCTCCAGAACCCAGGTGTGCGCGTGCGGGACGAAGACGGCGTTCAAACCGGCCTCGAGCGCCGGATTGATGTCCGATTTCGGGCTGTTGCCGATCATCCAGGTGCGCGCGGGGTCCATGCGGCGCGCAGCCGCGAGCTCGCGGTAAGCGGCCGCGTCCTTCTCCTTGACGATGGCGGTGTGGCCGAAGTACTTGCCCAGGCCGGAGCGGTCGATCTTGAGCTTCTGCTCCTCCGGATGGCCCTTGGTGAATAGCGTGAGATCATGCCGCCCGGCGAGATAGCAAAGCGTCTCCTCGACTCCCTCGATCAGCTCCATCGGGCACTCCAGGATCTTCTCGGCGAATGCCGCCACCGCTGCCAGGTCCTCGTCGCAAACGTGGCGCTCGGCCAGGCGCCGGTAGCACTGGCGCAGATTGCGGGAAAAATTGAGCGTGCCGTAGCCGTGGATGCGCGCGTTGGCGGCCTCGATCTCATCCAGCACGTCGCGCACCTCGGAGGGAGTGAGAGACGAGTGATCGAGGAACTGCACGAACTCCTCGAAGGCACGCTCGAAGTAGATATTGTTTTCCCAGAGCGTGTCGTCGGCGTCGATGATCAGAAACTGTCGGGTCATTTGGGGGTCTTGGGGGCAAGGCGGAATGGAATCTCGAAAACGGCGTCGACGGCGAGCGGAGCGCCGTTGCGCAGCGCCGGCTCGAACTCCCATTTTGCCAGAGCTTCCATGGCGCTTGCGTCCAGGCGGTCGTCGAGATGGCGCAGCAGCCGGATGCCGTCCACGCGGCCGTCGCGGCCGATCACGGCGCCGAGCCGCACAATGCCCTCGATGCCTTCGGCCGCGGCGGCGGCCACGTACTTGGGGTCCACTTTGCGCAGCGGCACCGGCGGACGGATCTCGCCGGGAGGGGGCGCGCCAGGCATGGTTTCGTGCTCGGCAAACCACACCAGCCAGCTTCCGGAATAGCTGGTGATGTTCGGCATCTGAATGGCGATGCTGTACACCTCGCGGCCGTCAAGCATGGGATCGGGCGCGCTCGAAACATGTGCGGCGCGCGGCGCCGGCCCGCCGGGGGGAGCCGGCCGCACGCCCGCCAGGAGCGTCTTCATCGAGAGCGGGCCCAGCCGCGGCACGAGCGTCGGCTGCGGATCGCGCGCGCCGCCCCGGACCGTAATCCCCGGGACGGCGACCACGGACGGCGCGTCATCCGCCGCGGCGCCGGTCGCCGCCGGCCTGGGACCGGCGGAAAACGCGGCCGGGCTCGGGGGCGGGGGCGCGGGAATGTCTACCGCCAGCGCGGGGTCGGGCGAGACGATGGCGAGTTGCGCGGCGGACGGCGGAGCATCGGGGAGCGCGGGTTCGGGCGCGGGCGCAGTCTTCCGCGCCGGCGGCGTGAATGCTTTGACCAGCGGCTTCAGCTTCGGGCCGACGTCTTCCGCTGCGCCGAGCTTCGCCGCTACCGCCGGGGCATCCGGCAGCGCCGGCGCCGCAGGCGCGGGCGGCTTTCGCTCCGGCGCTACGAACCGCTTCACCAGCGGCTTCAGCCTCGGACCGACGTCCTCCGCCGGGCCGAGCTTCGCCGTCAACACCGGCGCATCCGGCAGCGCCGGCGCCTGCGGCAATCGAGGGTTCGGAACCGGCGGCGTGAACGGCTTGACCAACGGCCGCGGAGCCACCGCGAGTACATTCGGCAGCGGCTGCGGCTTGGGCGCGGCGGACTCGGGTGCCGGCGCCCACACGAGCCGCGGCGCGCGCGGGTCATCCTGTGGTCCGGCCACCATCCGCTGCTCGAACTTCTTCGCCGCCCGCAAGGGCCGCCGATCCGGCCGCGCCGCGGACTGTGCCGGACGTACATCCGGCAGGCGGTCGCGCAGCCGGTACCACACGATATGTTTTTCCTGAGGGCGGATGAGCATATCGTAGATTCGCTGCGGCGGCTGCGGGTCGGCCGGCGGCCCGAACACGATCCACACCACCGCCGCACCGTGCAGCAGCACCGACGCAAAGAACGAGACCGGCCTCCCCATCGCTCCGAAATTGGCGCGAACGACGGCCCTCATTCCTCTTCACAGCCCGGCGGGCTTGCCTCCGAAACCGTTGGTCGGCGCCAGCGCCTTCACCCGCTCGATGGTGCGCTGGCGCGGAATGAATTCCGCCAGAAAATCGCTCAGCGTCTTCAGCCGCCCGGCCTCGGAGCGCTCCCGCAGCAGACTGCTCAGAAAATCCAGGTCCGGCACCGCCTGCGCCAGTTGGAAGCTGAGCTGCGGGTCTTCCAGGTTGGCCGCCGGGTGTTCGCGTGAAGCCCCCAGCGCCTCGAGTTCGCGCCATTGCGCCAGCGTCCGCTGGCGCAGTTCTTCCGGGGCCGGCGTGAAGTCTTCGTCATCGAAGAAATCGACCTCGCCCTGCAGATAGCTCTTCTCCTCGTTGAGCGCCGCAATCTCGAAACGCCGGCGTCCGGACGTCAGAATGTCCATCCGCCCATCGGGATACATCTGCAGCACGCGTTCCACCACAACCGTGCACCCGGCATTGACAATGCCGTTGTCCTTGGCCAGCACGATACCGAATTCGGACTCATCGCGGATCGCCTCGCCCACCATTTCCTTATAACGCTCCTCGAAAATGTGGAGCGGCAGCTTGACGCGCGGAAAGACCACCACGTGCAGGGGAAAGAGGGGGATGAGGCGCAAGGCCATGGTACTATTATGGCGGTTCGGACTAATCCTGTGGTGCAAGGGAATGTCCGGCCCAACCCCATCCGCAGCCCAATGCGCATCGACGGCAAGGTAGTCCTCATCACAGGAGCTTCGGAAGGCATCGGTGCGGCCTGCGCCGCCGAGTTCGCGCGCGCCGGCGCCCGGCTGTCCCTCATCGCCCGGAACGAGGAAGCGCTGCGCCGCGCCGGCGGCCCGGACGCCCTCATCACCCCCGGCGACCTCACGCTCGAAGACACCCGCCGCCGCGTGGTGGAGCGGACCATCGAGCGATTCGGCCAGGTCGACATCCTGATCAATAACGCCGGTGTAGGCCTTTACGAGCCATCCTGGCAGGCGCGGATGGAGGACGCGCGCCGCCTCATGGAGCTGAACTTCTTCGCTACGCTGGGCATGATCCAGCTCGTCGCGCCGCACATGCGCGAGCGGCACAGCGGCACGATCGTCAATATCAGCTCCATCGCCGGCCTGATGACGCTGCCGTGGATGACACTCTACAGCGCATCCAAGTTCGCGGTCACCTCGCTCACCGTGGGGCTCCGTGGCGAACTGCGGCGCGATGGCGTGCACGCCATGCTGGTCTGCCCCGGCTACATTACGACCGGTTTTCAACGGAACGCGATCGGCGGCGCGGCGCCGCCGCCGGACGTGCAACGCTCGCGGCGCTTCGCCATCCCGCCCGAGGAATGCGCGCGCGATATCCGCCGCGGCGTCGAGCGCGGCGTGCGCACCGTGGTCACGCCCGCGAGCGGCTGGCTGCTGCTCGGCCTCTACCGCCTCTTCCCGGGCCTGGCGCAGGAGCGCATGGCAAGGATGGCGGAATCGTGAACCTCAAGCTCAAGCGCACGCCGGGGATCTATCTCGTGGGCTTCATGGCCTGCGGCAAGTCCACGGTCGGGCGCCACCTGGCGCACCGCATGGGCTGGAGCTTCTTCGATCTCGACAGCGAAATCGAGGCCGCCGAGAAATCGGCCATCGCCGCCATCTTCGATACGCGCGGAGAGCCCGAATTCCGACGCATCGAAAGCGAGATGCTGCGCCGCCACGTCCAATCGATCGAGCGCGGCCACCCCGCTGTGCTGGCGCTGGGCGGCGGAGCTTTCACTGTACCCGCCAACCGCGAGCTGATCGCCGGCAACGGAGTGAGCGTGTGGCTGGATTGCCCTCTCGACGCGATCCTGCGGCGCCTGGCGCGGCAGTCGCATGGCCCTGAGCGCCCGCTGGCGCGCGACCCGGAAAAATTCGCGTCCCTTTACCACGCCCGCCGCGAGCTCTATGCGCTCGCCGATGCGCGCGTCTCCATTTCCAGCGACGATCCCGACGAGGCCGTAGAGGCCATCCTGAGCCATCCCGTTCTCCAATGACCAACCGCACCCTGCGCCGCGATGCCCTCGCCATCTTTCGCGCCGCGCTGGCCGCCGCCGATCCCGCCGCGGCCGTCGCGCGCCACCTGGAGCGCATGAAGCTGGATGGTTATGCCCGCATCTTCGTGGTCGGAGCCGGGAAGGCCGGCGCGCCGATGGCGCGGGCTGCAGAGCGCGTCCTCGGCCGCCGGATCGCCGCCGGGCTCGTCAACGTGAAATACGGCCACACGGCGCGGCTGCGCCGCATCGAACTCAACGAGTGCGGCCACCCCGTGCCGGACGCCGCGGGCGTCGCAGGAGCGGAACGCATCGCCGCGCTGGCGGATTCCGCCGGGCGCGGGGACCTCGTGCTGTGCCTGATTTCCGGCGGCGCCTCCGCACTGCTTCCCGCGCCCGCTCCGCCGGTTACCCTCGAAGAAAAGCAGGCCGTGACGCGCCTGCTGCTCGCCTGCGGCGCGAATATCCACGAGATCAACTGCATTCGCAAGCACATTTCGCGCATCAAAGGCGGCCAACTGGCGCGCCTCGCCGCGCCCGCCGCGGTGGAATCGCTGCTGCTCAGCGACGTGATCGGCGACGATCTGGATGTCATCGGCTCCGGCCCGACCGCGCCGGACGCCTCGACCTTCGCCCGCGCCGCCGCCATCCTCGAAAAATACGGCATTGAGGCGCGCGTTCCCACGGCCGTCCGTGAGCGCATCACCGCCGGCATGCGCGGCGAGATTCCGGAAACGCCCAAACCGGGCGATCCGCTCTTCCGCCGCGTGCGCAACACCGTGATCGGCAGCAACCGGCTGGCGCTCGATGCCGCCGCGCGCCGCGCCCGTGCACTCGGCTACCGCACGCTGGTGCTGGCCAGCGCCATCGAGGGCGAGACGCGCGAGATCGCGGGCATGCACGCGGCCATCGCCCGGGAAATCGCCGATCGCGGGCAGCCCGCGCGCCCGCCGGCCTGCATCATCACCGGCGGTGAGACCACGGTTACGCTCCGCGGCGAAGGACTCGGCGGCCGCAACCAGGAATTCGTGCTGGCGGCGGCGATCGGGATCGCGGGTCTGCCTCGCGCGGTCGTGTTCAGCGCCGGCACCGACGGCAGCGACGGCCCCACGGATGCCGCGGGCGCGGTGGCGGACGGCGAGACGCTCGCCCGCGGCCCCGAAGCCCGCCGGTACCTCGACGCCAACGATTCCTACCGCTATTTCGAAGCGCTGGGCGACCTCATCAAAACCGGCCCCACCAACACCAACGTGATGGACGTCCGGATTATGCTGGTGGCATGAGCTTCTGGCGCCGCGAGGTCATCGATTTCGCGCTCGATCACGAGACGCGCCGGCACATCGAGGAGCAGATGGCGTGGATCGCGCGCGAGCCGGCCAATCCGCGGCCCTATTATCACCTGGCGCAGCTCTACCGCATGTGCGGCCGCGCCGAAGAGGCCCGCGGCCTCCTGCTCGAAGCCGTGCGCCTCGATGAAGCATTTGCCGACGCCCACGTCGGATTGGCCGAGATGTACGCCATCGCGGGCGATTACGACTCGGCCCGCCGCCACGCGGATGCGGGCGAGCGCCACGGCAACCCCCGGGCCGCGCAGCTTCTCGCCCGGCATCCGCCGCGCAATCCGTGACCGCCGGCACAATGGCGTCCAGGCTGCACGCAAAAAGACGCTCATGCCTTCGCGCGCCAAACAGGAAGTCACCATCAACGGCCGCCCTGTCGATCTGACCAATCTGACGAAAGCCCTCTACCCTTTGGGCTTCACCAAGGGGCAGGTGATCGACTACTACATTCGCGTATCGGACTGGCTGCTGCCGCATATTCAGGGCCATCCCGTGACGCTCCGGCGCTGCCCCAACGGCGTGCAAGGCAAGTGTTTCTACGAGAAGGATGCGCCTTCCTTCACGCCCGAGTGGGTCCATACCTTCGATGTTCCGCGGCGCGAAGGCGGGCACATCCATTACGTGCTGCTGGACGACCTGCCTTCGCTCGTCTGGGCCGCCAATGCCGCGAACCTGGAACTCCACCCCTTTCTGCACCGGGTGCCGCACATCGACCAGCCCACCGCGCTGGTGTTCGACCTCGATCCCGGCGAAGGCGCCGACCTGCTCTCCTGCGCCAAGATCGCGTTCCTCCTGAAAGAAGCGCTGGCCGCCGCCGGGCTCGAATGCTGGCCCAAGGTCTCCGGCTCCAAAGGCATGCAGCTCTATGCTCCGCTGAATACCTCCGCGAGCTATGCGGAAACGCAGCCGTTCGCGCGCCGTCTCGCCGAGATTCTCGAAAGCGCGCATTCCGATCTCGTCATCTCCTCGATGGCCAAGGTGAAGCGCGCCGGCAAGGTGTTCATCGACTGGAGCCAGAACTCGGATTTCAAGACCACCGTGGCGGTCTACTCCCTGCGCGCCAAGAACTCCGAGCCCTACGTCTCCATGCCCGTCGAGTGGGACGAACTGCGCCGCGCGACGCGCCGCAAGAGCATCTCCGCGCTCCGCTGGACTCCGGACGCCGCGCTGAAGCGCCTGGAAAGACTCGGCGACCTGTTCGCGCCCGTGCAGGAGCGGCGCCAAAAGCTTCCGGAGCTCACCCGCTCCGCCGCCTGATGCAGGCCGTGATCTTCACCGGCGTCCAGGGCTCGGGCAAGACCACGTTTTACAACGAGCGCTTCGGCGCCACCCACGTCCACATCAGCCTGGATATCGTGAAGACCCGCCACCGCGAGCGCGAGCTGCTCGCGGCCTGCCTGCGAGAAGGGCGGCCGTTTGTCGTTGACAATACCAACCCCCTGGCCGCCGTGCGTGCGCCCTACATTGCTGCTGCGCGGGCCGCGGGCTTCCGCGTGACCGGCTACTACTTCGAAATCGCGCTCGCAGAGGCGCTGCGCCGCAATGCTCAGCGGGCGGGCACGGCGCGGATTCCGCCACCGGGCGTAATCGGAACGTTCCGCCGCATCGAGCCCCCCACGGTTGCCGAAGGCTTCGACGAGCTGTTTACGGTCGCGTCCGCCAACGGCACGTTCGCGGTCACCGCGAGGACCGCATGAGCACGCATCGCATCTTCCTGCTTTCCCCCGCGAACGCAGGCGGCGAGCGCGGCGCACTGCTCCTCCGGGCCGCTGCCGGATTCGATCTCGCCGTGCGGCTGCGCGCCGGTTCCGCCACGCTCGGCGAGACCTTCGCCTTCATGAGCGGGCTGTACTTCCGCGGCAAGCTGGCCTACGCGCAGGCATTTGCGGCGCCGCCGCCGGATGTTCCGGGCGCATTCGTCATCACCGCGGGCTTCGGCCTCGTCCCGCCGGAAACACCGATCGCGCTGCCCCATCTGCGCTGGATCGCCTCGATCCCCATCGACGCCGGCGATGCGCGCTACCGCGAGCCGCTGGAGCGCGACTGCCGCACACTACGCGAGCTCGCCGGCGACGATTGCGATTTCATCCTGCTCGGCAGCGTCGCCACGCTGAAGTATCTGGAGCCGATGTCCGCGATCTTCGGCGATCGCCTCCTCTTCCCGCGCGAATTCGCCGGGCGCGGCGACATGAGCCGCGGCGGCCTGCTGCTGCGCTGCGCGCGGGAGGGAACGGAGCTGGAGTATGAGCCGGTGGGCCGCGCGACGCGGCACGGCCCGCGGCCGCCGAAATTGCCCCGCCGGTAAACCTTAGTTAGCGACTGCGTCGCACGGGCCTTGCGGCAGATGGATATGCCACCTGGCTCCGTAACCTACTGATTCCAAAGCGGCCGGAAATCGCAAGTGGCTTATCGTTGGCCGCCGCACCCAAATTGCCGGTTTACGAACCCTTCACCGCCGCCCCGGATACGGCGCATCGTACCCCTTCGCATCCCACCATAGAATCCGGTTCAGCGTGTCCTCCGGCGCATCGTCCAGGTCCTTGAAATTCATCGCCGCCGATTCGCGCGCGGCCCACAGGCGGCGTCCGGCCAGCGCATGCAGCGGCGGGTTCAGCTCGTCAATGGACTGGCCGGGGGTCAGGTGCTCGTACGGCGTCAGATCCGGCTGCGCGGTGAAGATACTGGTCATCGCCCGCGCCGCCGCCAGATATCGCGTGCGCTGCGGAATCCGGAAAATCTCCTGGATGGTGCGGATCATGCTCACCTGGTTGTAATGGTTCGAGTCCACCGCGCCGCGCCGAATGAACGGGCCGATGGCCAGCGCCACGGTGCGGTGCCCGTCCACGTGGTCCACGCCGTCCTGCGCGTCGTCCTCCACGACCAGGATCAGGCTGTGCGGCCAGAAGCGGCTCTTCGAGATCCCTTCCACGATGCGGCCCAGCGCCAGATCGTCATCCGCCACCATGGCGCGCGGCGCCGGAGCTCCGGGCCGCGTGCCGCTGGTGTGATCGCTGTTGAGCGTCAGGATGCTCAGGTTGGGCAAGCGGCCGGTCTTTTCGTGCTCGCCCAGTTCGCGCAGGAACTCCTCGGCGCGGATCTGGTCCGGGATGCTCAGCGAATTCTGCGGGTAGCGCTGGCTGCAGTACGGCTGCAGCGCCGGCACGCCGCTGCGCGCGCCGACCGCGGTCTGCCACTTGCCCTCGCGCCAGAGCTTCAGGTACTCCGTCCAGGAGCGCTCGTTGCGCTCGTCCATATCGACCGCGCTCTCCTTTTCGGGATCCCAGCGGGCTGGCAGTTGGAATTCGCCATAGATGCGCACGTCAAGCGGTTTCGCCGCGGCCTGCCAGAAAAAACCGGTGGGCGCCACCGTGAGCGAATCCGCCATGTTCCAGGCATAGCCGCGCGGCGAGCTGGCGAAGGCGCGCTCCACGTAATCGCTGACGAACGCCTGCATCAGCCACTGGTGGCCATCGAAGCTGATCGCGCCCGCGGTGTAGAAATTGTCCAGCACCACGTACCGCTCCGCCAGAGCGTGGTGGTTGGGTGTGATTTCGCGCCCATACATCACCAGCTTGGGGTCGCCGTTGGCTTTGGCGATATCGCCGAAAATCTGATCGTAGGTGCGGTTCTCTTTGACGATCAGAAACACGTGCTGGATGCCCAGCGAGGGGAGATTGGCCACGCCGCCCGCCGGCTCGTAGACCGGGCTGTTGGCGGCCTTCACCATCCGGGTTCCCTCCGCGAGCTGCTCCGGCGTGGGATATGCGATCCGCTCGATCGACCCTTCGTATTGCCGCGAATTGTACGTGCCCTTCCTGTTCGCGGTGTTGCCCGTTCCCTTCAGGTTCAGCACCCGCAGCCCGCCTTCGGCATCGGCCGCAATCGCGGAGGGGAACCACGCCGCCGGGAGCGCTCCCGCGACGTTCCACTTCCCGCCCGCGCGCTGCAACACGGCGATCGCGTTATTGCCGCCGCACGCCACGTACAGCGCCTTGCCGTCCGGCGTGAATGCCACGGCCACCGGCTGGCTGCCGAGCGGCGCTTCGGGGAAGGTGGGAATCTTCACCTCGTCCACCGCCAGGCTTTCCGTATCCACGATGCTGACCGAATCGGAATGGGCGTTCGCCACCGCGAGCAGCTTCTCATCCGCGCTGAGCGCCACCTGCGACGGCGCGAGGCCAACCGCAATTTCCCGCACCGCCAACGTCTTCGGATCGACCACACTCACAGTGCCGGTGGCCGATGAGCCGGTCACGGGATCGGTCACCACAGCCGAGCCGCTCGAGGGCGCCGTCGTATCGCCCTCATGCGGCCGGCGCCCGCCGCGATTGCTCACGAAGATGCGGCCGCTTTTCGCCGCCATCGCCACACCGAACGGCGCGATACCTACCGGGACCTCCCGGACGACCTCGCGCGTTGTAGCGTCGATCTCGGCCAGCGTGTTGTTCCGGTTCATCGCCACGTACGCCATCTTGCCGTCTTCAGAAAAGGCCACGCCCGCGGGCACGGCGTGGCCCTTCAGCTCGATGCGGCTGGTCTCGCCCGGCTGCCCGCTTTCCGAGAGCCTGACGATCAGGATGCTGTCTCCCTGCCGCGCCGTCTCGCTGGCCCACAGCTCGCGGTCGCCCGGCCGGAATGCCACGCCCATGTAGGAAGTGGATCGCGTCGGAATGTCCGCCAGCTTGTTACCAGCGGCATCGAGCAGCACGATGCTCCGCCAGTTGAGAATCGCGAGCAGGCGCTTCTGCGAATCGAAGGCCATATCCACGGGACGTCCGGGGATCATCGCCTGCCCGCCGGCCGGACGCAGCATCTGGTTCGTGGGGAGCAGGTAGAAGCCTTCCGCCTGCCGTCCCAGAGCGGCAGTGGAGCGGATCGTCGGGAAAAGCGCGGGCTGCTGCGCGAGCAGCGCGAGTCCGGCCACGAAGGCGGCGCAAAGGACGGTTTTACGCATGCGAGAGGCTAGTGTAACCCGAGCATAATACAATGTGGTTAATGCGTGGTTCCGCAGCGTTTCTGCTGTGCGTTTGCCTGCTTTCTTTACGCGCGCAGACCCCGGATGACCCCGAAGTGCTTCAGGCAAGAGCGCAGCTCGAAAAATTGCGCGTGCAGGCGGCCGCGGGCGCAGTTCCGCGAAAACAGCTCGAGAAAGCCGAAGAGCAGATGGCGATGCGCAGGATGCCGCGCTTCTCCGCAAGACGATCTACGCCCAGGACCTCACCGCGGAGCAGGCGGACGAAATGATCGCCGCCGCCGGCCACCGCCTCGCCCGCCGCGAAAAGGCGTTCGACGAGGCGCGCGCGCTGGTCGATTCCGGCATCGCGCCCGAGCTTTCGCTCTCCACCGCGATGGACGACCTGCGCATGGCGAAAAAGGAATACGATCTCGCCGAATCGCGCGCTGCGCTGGTCCGGCAGCTCGCCGAAATGGCGCGCGCCGAGGAGGCGCTCGAAACCCGCATGGCGCGCCAGCCCTCCGAAGCGCACGAGCTCGCCGAGCGCTACGAGGGCGATGGCGTCCTCGCCGCGGGCGAGTTCCAAGAGATCGATGCCGCCTTCGAGCAGCGCTTCGGCAAGCCGCTTCCCGTGAGCGCCATGGGCGAAACTGCAGTACACCGCGCGCTTGGCTTCGATCATCGCGGGCGCGTGGACGTGGCGCTCTATCCCGATACGCCCGAAGGCACATGGCTGCGCGACTACCTCCGCGCGCGCCGCATTCCTTTCTTCGCCTTCCGCCAGGCCGTTCCCGGAAAAGCCACCGGCGCCCACATCCACATCGGGCCGATGAGCACGCGGCTGAAACCCGGCGCTTAGCGGAATTCAAACCGCGACGGCGCTTCCGCATATAATGTGAGTTTCATGACCGATCCCACCTTGCGCGTCCTCATTTCCCCGGAGCGCCTGCAAGCCCGCATCCGCGAAATGGGCACACAGATTACCGCCGATTACCCGAACGGCAACCTGCACCTCATCTGTGTCCTGAAAGGCGCCTGTTTCTTCCTTACCGATCTGGCGCGGGCGATAACGCGCGACGTCTTCGTCGACTTCATGGGGATTTCGACCTACGGCAAGGGCAAAACCAGCTCCGGCGAAGTGAAGGTCACCAAGGACCTCGACATTTCGCTCGAAGGCGCCGACGTGCTCCTCGTCGAGGACATCGTCGATAGCGGCATTACGCTCAGCTATCTGGTGAAGCTGATCGAGCAGCGCAAGCCCAAATCGCTGCGCATTGCGGCGCTCCTCGATAAACCCGAGCGCCGCCTGCGGCCGGTCGAAGTCAGCTACGTCGGATTCCAGATCCCCGACCGGTTCGTGGTTGGCTACGGCCTCGATTATGCGGAGAAATACCGTAACCTCGATGCGATCTGCGTGCTGGACGAAACCGGGCCGCAACCGTAGCGCGAAGGCCAGGCCCGTGCCCTGTCTGGTAGCACTACGCGGCGGTGGCGCTTCCCGCTGTGCCCCGTAACTCTTCCTCTGCGTTGCGCCAGTCCACTTCCGGGGAACCGATGGGGCGCCCCCGCTCCTCCCAGAGTTGGTAGGCGCGGATGGCGATCTGTTCTTCGAGGTTGACCGCGGGGGCCTGTTGCGATGGCTGAGGCTGGCCGGTGGCCGCCTTCTTGGGGTCGATTTTCAATGCTCGGCTTGCCATGATTGGGACTCCGTCTTTCGGAATAACATACCCGGACCGGAGCCGCTCACCGGCGC
>Ga0209062_1001612_pt1 | contig 37732 bp, 27 predicted proteins | sample Coa_R2_2_FD_187158 | JGI IMG/M metagenome (GOLD analysis project Ga0209062, IMG submission 187158) | Surface soil microbial communities from Centralia Pennsylvania, which are recovering from an underground coalmine fire - Coalmine... | ecosystem: Environmental > Terrestrial > Soil > Unclassified...
TCCTCCACGTCCCCCACCTCTCCCACCCTGGAGTCGCGGCTGGGACCCCAGCCACCGGTCCCCGCTCTGCGACCGGCGCCGGCCGCGGGTGGCGAGCCGGTGCCGCGGCTCGCGCCGTGGCTCCTCGTCGCCCTGTGGACCGTTCCGGCGTCCCTCTCGACGTTCGAGACCGTCACCTTTGGCCGCCTCGCGGGGCATCCGATCGAGCTCTGGCGCGCGTTCGCGGCGGAGGCGCCGGGCTGGTACACGTGGGCGGCGCTCACGCCCATCATCATCCGGCTCGGCCAGCGGGTCCCGCTCGACCGGCGGTTGCGCGCCCGGGCGGTCCTCCTGCACCTCCTCGCGAGCGCGCTCGCCGGCGCCCTGGTCGCGGTCGTCAGCGCGTCGCTCGATGTGCTGCTCCGTCCGAGCGGCCGGACCTTCGGTGTGGACGTTCGGGCGTGGTTCCTCTCCGGGCTGCCCGCGACCACCCTCGCGTATTTCGCGATCCTGGGGGTGAGCTACGCCGTGATCAACACCGTGCGACTTCGCGCGCGCGAGCGCCACGCGGAGCAACTCGCGGCCCAGCTCACGGAAGCGCAACTCGGCGCCCTCAAGATGCAGCTCCAGCCGCATTTCCTGTTCAACAGCCTGAACGCCATCATGGCGCTCGTGCGCGACCAGGAGACGGCGGCCGCCCTCCGCTCGCTCGGCCTGCTGAGCGACGTCCTCCGCTCCACCCTTCGCCTCGGCTCGATACACGAGGTACCGCTCCGGACCGAGCTCGACATCATCGGCCGGTACTTGGAGATGGAGCGAGTCCGCTTCGGTGATCGGCTCGCCGTCGACATCGCGGTCGAGGAGGCGCTCCTCGATTGCCAGGTGCCGACCTTCATCTTGCAGCCCCTGGTCGAGAACGCGCTCCGGCACGGGATCGCCCGGACGCGATCCGGCGGCCGGATCAGGATCGACGCCGTCCAGGTCGGGACCGCGCTGACGCTCCGCGTGCACGACGACGGCAAAGGGTTCCCGGCGGGATGGCGCGACGGCGACTCGGAGGGAGTCGGGCTCGCCAACACACGCGCGCGGCTGGCCCGGATGTACGGGCGCGACGCCTACCTGACCGTCGCACCGGCGTCCGCCCCGAGCGGCCGCGGCGTCGTCGCGACTCTCTCGCTCCCGGTGCGCCACTCCCGCCCGTGATCCGCACCCTGATCGTCGAGGACGAGCCGCTCTCGCGGCGCGCGCTCCGGCAGTTGATCGCCCGGCACCCGGACGTCGAGATCGTGGGCGAGTGCGGCGACGGAGTGGAAGCCGAGGCCGCGCTGGAGACCCTCGAGCTGGATCTCCTCCTGCTCGACGTACGGATGCCCGAGCGGTCCGGGCTCGACGTCGCGCGCAGCCGTGGCTCGGGCCGCTCGGCGCCGCTCGTCGTGTTCGTGACCGCCTTCGATCAGTTCGCGGTCCCGGCGTTCGAGACGGAAGCGGTCGACTACCTCACCAAGCCGGTGACCGAGGAACGGTTCGACGCCACACTGCGTCGTGTCCGGGAGCAGCTGGAGCTGCGGCGACTCGCCTCGGGCGCCGAGCTCGGGGCGCGCTACGTGGACCGTCTGGTGACGCGCGTCCGGGACCGCGAGCTCCTGATCCCGACCGACAGCGTCGACTACATCGCGGCCGACGATGTGTACGCGGCGGTCCACGCGGCCGGGCGGCGCCATCTCGTCCGCGTGTCGCTGGACATGCTCGAGACGCGGCTCGATCCGGCCGCGTTCCTCCGCGTGCACCGGTCGTACATCGTGCGGCTCGATCGCGTCACCGCCGTGCGCGCCCTGCCCGGCGGACGCCGCGCGCTCGTCCTCGCCTCGGGTGCCACCGTGCCCGTGAGCCGCCGCCGCCGCGCCACGATCGACCGCGCCCTCGCCCGCCGGCGCGCGGGCTGACCCGCCCGCCCGTCGCGCGCCCTCCGGTCGCGGTAGCGGGTCGCGGTAGCGGGTCGCGGTAGCGGGTCGCGGTAGCCGTTCGCGACGGCATCTGCGCCGCTCACGACTCCGCCCCGTGCGCGCGGGCGGCGGGCGCGATACTTGGTCGCCATGCGTACCTCCGTGATCCTGATGGCGGCGCTCCTGTCCGCTCCCGCCGCCCGCATCGTCATGCCCGCCGGTGGGCGGCATGCCTCGCCGACCCTCCGAGCGCAGCACGCGCCCGCTCGCGACGGTGCCGCTCCCTCGCAGGTGGCCCAGGCGGCGCTCGACGCCATGGGCGGCGACCGGGTGCGCGGGGCGCGGTCGCTGCGCGTCGCCGGCATCGAGCACGTCTTCGTCCTCGGCAACGCGGAGCGCGCCGAAGGGCCCTGGCGCGTGCTGTACAATCGGTTCACCGAGCTCCGGGATCTCACGACCGATCGCTCGCGCCGAACCGATGTGCTGATCGCCGGCCGGTTCGGCCGAGATGCGCGGGTGACCGTCGTGACCGACTCGGTCGCCTCGACCGGAGACGCCAAGGGCGTGACCGGGGCGAGCCCGAGCGTGCTCGAGAGTGCGCTCGACCGCGTGGCCAGCTCCCCCGAGCGCGCGCTCGTCCTGGCCGCGGCCTCGCCGGCCCTCCGGATCGATGGCACCGTCATGCGCTGGGGCATCCCGCATGACGTGCTCTCGTTCCCCTTGCGCAACGGTCGGATGCGGATCGAGGTGAACCGGGAGACGCACCTTCCGACCGCGGTCGACATCGTGCGGACCTATCCCGACGATTTCCGCCGGGGGCCGTTCGGCGACATCACCCTCCGGACCGAGTATGTCGACTGGACCGTCGACTCCACCGGCATCTGGTGGCCGCGGCAGCACATCGTCTCCCTCGACGGCGAGCCCTTCCGGAACGTGACGATCGACAGCGTGTCGATCAGCCGGGATCCCGCGCCGGCCGACTCGTTCGTCGTCGGCGACTCCGCGCGGGCGGCGTACGCCACCAACAGCCGCCAGACCGTCCGAACCTTTCGGCTCGGGGATCGCGGCGCGCCGGTCGAGATCCGGCCCGGCATCGTCCGCGTCCCCGATCTCTGGAGCATGACGCTCGTCCGACAGGACGACGGCATCGTGATCTTCGAGGCCCACCTGAGCGCAACGTACCTGCACCAGGTGATCGACGAGGCCAAGCGACGATTCCCGGGGCTGCCGATCAAAGGGATCGTGCTGACATCGGATCCGTGGGCGCACGTCGGTGGTGTTCGCGAGGCGATCGCGATGGGGATCCCGATCTACGTCAACGCCCGGAGCGTGCCGTTTTTCACCGCCCTCGCCCATGCCCCGCACACCCTGGATCCCGACGCGCTTCAGCGCGCGCCGCGCGCGCCGCGCTTCGTCCCGATCGCCGGCAAGACCGTGCTCGGATCGGGGGTCAATCGCATCGAGCTCTACCCGGTCGGCGGGCCGTACGCCGAGCGCATGACGATGGCCTATTTCCCCGCCCTCCGGCTCCTCTACGGCGCGGATCTGGTGTTCAAGGCGGCGGAGGGCGGCTACGACCCGACACCGGCGACGGATCTGCGCCGGGCCGTCGCGCGCGAGCGACTCGCGGTGGACACGGTGTTCTGCGTGCAGCGCATCACGCCGCCGATCCCGTGGTCGGAGTTCGATCCGGCCGGTGCGGCGGCTGCGGGCGGGTCGTAAGGATCGGTGAGGCGGCGCGCCGAGGTCGGCCCCGGCGCGATCCCCTCATCGCGCGACCGCGAAGTGCGCCAGTGCTGTCGCCGGAGCGAACGAGAGGGCAGGGGAGGGCGTCCCGCTCGCCGCCAGCTGTGACGGCGTGTACCCGTAGAGTGCGCCGCTGGCGCCGCCGCCCGCGTACAGGATGCCGCGCCGATCGAACGCCAGGTCGGTCGCCGCGCGAAGCGGCGGCGTGGTCAGCGTCACCGCTGGCGTCGGGTTGCTTCCCGGCACGAGCGTGGCCGCCGCGAATTCCGTCAGCGTCCCGGCCGCGCCGTTGAGGGTCCAGAGGTTCCCGCCGGCGTCGAGCGCGAGCCCCGGACCCACGCCCCCCGATTGGAGCCCGGGCCGGAACAGCGTCATCGCCGGGGCCGGCGTCGCGCCGCTCACGAGCGTCCCGGCGCTGTACTCGACGGCGATGAATGCCGGGAGCGAGTCGCCGGCCGGGCCGGGCGGCCGAACGGTGAGGGCCGCCGAGATCCAGACGGCGCCGCCGCGCGCGATCGCGATCCCCGAAGGCGTCCATGTCGTCCCGCCGGCCGTGATCCCCGCCAGCGAGACGACGGCCGCCGGCGTCACCGGGGCGCCCACCGCCAGTTGGGTCGGGGAGTACCGGACGAGTTGGTCGGCCGCCGCGTCGACGACCCAGAGCGCGCCGGTGCTGTCGAACGCCAGCCCGGCCGGCGTCTGGAGCCCGTGCACGACCGTGACGGGCGCCAGTGCGCCGCCCTGTCCGAGCTGCGCCCGGCTGTAGGCCACGAGCGCACCGTCGGCGTGACTCCCGGCGACCGAGATCCAGATGGCGCCGGCCGTGTCGTAGGCCATGGACCCCGGGGCCACGAGGTCGGAGCCGGCGGGCGGTCCGCCGATGGAGTCGGACAGCGTGACGGTATCGGTCAGCAGGCGCGGGTGAACGGTCCCGCGCAACGAGCGCTGCGGCGGGGCCGCACCGAGCGGGGACTCGTGCAGGAGGTACGAGGCGATGAGGCCGGTGACGACGAACCACTGCGCGGTCGATCCGGCGTCGTAGGTGAAGCGATCCGCCTGCGACCCACCGCCACCGCCGGTCCCGGGCCCTCCGCCCGACCCGGATCCGTTCCCGCCCTCGGTCGGCGCGGTGCCGTGGCACGCCACCGTGGCCGTGAGCACCGCCGCCAGCACGCCGCGCATCACCCGCGATCTGCGCATCCCCACCCCGCGTGCCATGCACCCCGCGCACGGTCCCGATCGGCGCGCGGGCGGGGCTCAGACCCCGGTCGTCTCCCCGTCGTCGTCCGCCCGCTCCGGGCCCTCCTCCTCGCCATCCGAGAGCGTCGTCTCCGGGTAGAGGGCGGTGAACACGCGGCCGCCCTCGACGCGCCTGAGCCACGCCAGGAAGCGCCGGCGTTGCTCGAGGGCGCGCAGCCACGCGGCCCGCCGCTCCGGGCTGGTGCAGAAATGGTCCTCGTTGGCGTGGAGCGCCTCGAGCGCGTCGGCGAGCTGGGTGCGGAGCACATCGACCTCAATGTAGATCTCCAGCGGGTCGACCGGCGTGGCGCCCGACTCGGAGATGAAGCTTCGCTCGGCGCGCACGCTGTCGAAGCGTCCGCGCTTCACCGGCGTGGGCTGACGGTTGATCGCGTCCATGGTGCGGAGCAGGAACAGAATGCGATTGCGCATCTCGGAAGTGACTGATAAAAGGGGCGCGGCGGAACATCGTCGCGAGACGGAGTCGCGCGGCGCGGCGCGAGTACGCCGAAGTTCCACGTTCGCGCGCTTCGCATCCGTGACCGGGCGCACACGCGGCGCGCGAGCCGACGCGACAGGCGACGCGAGATGCGACACCCCGCACCGCGTCGCTGTGCGAGAACTGGTCAGTCACCGCCGGCGATGTGCAGATTCTTGGCAGCAGATGTCCACGCGGATGCGCGCGAGCCCGATGCGCGCGAGCCCGATGCGCGCGAGCCCGACGCTCACGGCCCGTTCGCATCCCCGAGATAATAGGTCTCGTAGCGTCCCGTCCGGCTGTTGAAGAGCAGGCACACATGACTGCCGGGAAAGCGGGGCTGGCATCCGGCACGCATGATGCTCGCCGACTCCGCCGGCGATCGCGGCACGCGCACCGGCGTCGCCCACGCGTCCTCGCTCGCCCGCGGCCTGGGCACCCCGACCGATGCCCCGACGGGTGCCCCGACAGGTGCCCCGACAGGTGCCCCGACAGGTGCCCCGACAGGTGCCGCTCCGGGCGCCGTGCCCCCCTCCACTGCTCCGCCGGACCGCTCGGGGGCCGGCCCGCGAGCCAGATCACCCGCGACCGCCCGCTCGTACGCCTCGAGCGCGAGCCGCGCCGTGGCCGCGCGACCCCGCACGAGCTCGGCCCGCGCGAGCACCGGTCGAGATGTCGCCCGCCGCGCGACGGACCTGGCGCCGAGGCCGGTCGGGGCCTGCTCCGGGGACGGAGGGGCCGGCTGGGCAGGGATCGGCGCGAAGACGGCAGCGCCCGTCGCGGGGGCGTCGCTGGGGGCCAGGAGACCGGCCGCGAGCGCGCTCCCCGTCACCGTGTCCACTGTGGGAACGGCAGTCGGGCCGGCCGCGTGCGGCGCCACGTCTCCCCCGGTAGCCGAGGCGAGCCGCCACGTCCCGCGGCCGACCGTCGCCGCTCCGAGGGCCACCGTGAGGGCGACACTCCCGGCGGCCGCGGCCGCGAACCGGACCCGCCGGTGCCGCGTCCGCTCGTCGCGGGCGGCCTCGGCGTCGAATGCGCGCCACCGATCGTCGGCGGAGTGCGAGCCGCGGAGCACCGAGATCGGAATGGTCGGCATCGCGACCGGGTCGGCGTCCTGACCGCGCGCGGCCGGCGGACGGTCGCCGACGGGCGTCGGCTCCACTTCCGCATCGCGCTCGCCGGGACCCGCCGGCACCCGAGGCTCCGCGCCGTCCCGTCTCCGGCCGGCGGGCTCCAGCTCATCGATCGCGTCGAGCAGATCCACCACGCGCTGCCAGCGGTCGGCGCGGTTCTTGGCCACCGCCCGATCGATCGCCGCCGCGAGGGCCGGCGGCAGGGGGATCCCGCAGGAGACGAGGGGCGGCAGCGGCTCGTGCTTCTGCTTGTACATGACGGCGTCGATCGGCTCGCCCACCCACGGACGCTCGCCCGTCAACATCTCGCGCGCGACCAGCCCGAGGCTGTAGATGTCGCTTCGTCCATCGAGCTCGAGCCCGTCGACCTGCTCGGGCGACATGTACACGGGTGTGCCCACCGTCGTGCGCTCCTCCCCGACCGCCGCCCCGGCCGCCGTCTCCGAGCCAGCGTCATCCGACGCCAGCGCGCAGGCGATCCCGAAATCGGCGAGGAGCGTCCGTCCCGTCGCACGCTCGAGGACGATGTTCTCCGGCTTGACGTCGCGGTGGACGACCCCGCGCTCGTGGGCGAAGGCGAGGGCGCGGCCGATCTCGCGGATCACCCGTAGCGTCTCGTCGACGGTGAGCGGTCCCTCGCGGTCCAGGCGGGCGCGGAGGGACTCGCCGTCGATGAGCGGCATCGTGTAATAGAGGAAGCCCCGGGCCGCACCGACCGCGAACACCGGAACGATGTGTGGATGATGGAGGCGGGCCGCGAGCACCGCCTCGCGGCGGAAGTGCAGCGCCTGCTCACGCGTCGCCGCCTCGGGGGCCAGCGCCTTGACGACCACCGCCCTGCCGAGGGCGACCTCGGTGCCGACGAAGACACAGCTCATCCCGCCACCGCCGAGCGGGCGCTCGAGCACGTACGCGTCCGCGAGGGCGGCTTGCAGGCGAGCACGCAGGTCGTCGGTCGGCGCCGGGCTCCCGCCGAACGCGCCGTCCCTCTCATCGCTACCGGCTGCGGCCACGCCGCGTCGTGCGCGAGCGCGCATATGGAGGATACTACCGCGCCGCTCGGGCAATGGTCCACCGGTGCTGCCGGGCTCGGCGGCCGGGGCGGAGCAGGGTCACGACACGGGCCGGGCGCGGCCCGCTCGGGCCGCCATGCGCCGCGCGGCCCCGCGCCGACCGCTCCGACTCCGCTACTGCTTCCGGAGCTCGATGTTGCCGTCGCCGGTCGAGAGCGTGATGCGGGGTCCGCCGCCGCTGCCGAAGGTGGCCCGGACGTGGTGCGGGTCGAGCCGGCCCTCGACGCGAAGGGGGAAATCGGTCACGACTTCCCCGTCGCCGGTGTCCGCGTCGATCTCGCCACCGAACGCCGCGGGGACATACAGCGTGATCCGGCCGTCGCCCGTGCTGAACCGCATATCACGCGCGCCCGCGACCGCGGCCAGACGCACCTCGATGTCTCCGTCTCCCGTCGACGCGTTGACGGGGCCGCCGGACGTCGTGATCTGGATCGGGCCATCCCCGCTCGATGCGTCGACCGCGCCGCGCACCCCCTCGACCGAGATCTCGCCATCTCCGCTCGAGGCGACCACGTCGCCGGCACCCCGGATGTCGATCGCCCCGTCGCCGGTGCTCGTCGCGAGGTGGACGTCCGGCGGGATGCGGACGGTGAACTCGGCCGTCGGGGACTGGCCATGCTCATGCCACCCATGGTGCCAGTGCGACTCCTCGTGCATGCCGCGCGCGCTGCACGACCCCTCGTCTCGGCGATACGCGCAGACGGTCACGTCCTCGCCGCTCTGGATGCGCTCGAAGACCACCGGCCCCCGCCCGGAGCGGCGCTCGCCATGCACTTCGACCTGCCCGTCGGTCGACGCCGACACGTGGATCGGGCCGTCGAAATCGGCGATCCGCAGCGTCGCGCCCGCGGGCATCCGACCCGACCAGTCGAAGCTGTTCTCCACCACCGCGCTCTGAGCCGCCAGGTCTGACGGCATGACGACCGGTGCCATGACCACCGCGCCGATCGTGACCGCTGCGCCCACCGTCGTGAGTCTCACGTCGCGTCCTCGTGTGCAGGTCCGTCCAGGTGCCGCTTGGACAGCCGTACCCGGCGTCGGGTTTGAGCGGGCGGTGCCGTGACCCGTCGCACGCCGGGCGGCGCCGTGGGCCGGCAACGCGTGTTTATCGAGACGGACGCTGTGACGCGAGGAGTCTGGGCGCGTGGTGGGGCCTCGTGGCACCTCGTGGCAGCTCGTGGCGCCTCGTGGCACCTCGTGGCACCTCGTGACGCGTGGTGCCCGTGCGGGCTCGCCGATTGCGGTATCGGTCGGGGCGGAGCCCCCACGAGCGTAAGGGTTGCCCGGGGTCAGCGGTGTCAGATGGGTGGCCGCGGAATTGGACCGATTGAGGAGTAGTGCGAGACCAAGCCGAGCCGCCACGACCGTCAGAGCCCCAGACCAGCCCCACCGAAGGCCCCGTTCGCCGCATCAGAGCGGCGGTGGTCGAGGCGATCTGCGACGGATCCCATCCCCCCTACAGCGCGGCCGCGCTCGGTGCGCAGCGGGCGGCGGTCCAGCAGTTGCGCCAGCTGGTGGCGGCGTACGCGCGGCACCTCAAGGAGCGAGGGCTGCCCCCGGAGCGCACCGTCGGCTTCGTCAAGGCGCTGGTGCGCGAGACCGACGTGCCCTGCGGGCGTCCGCTCCTGTCGCTCGAGTCGGACGTCGTGCGATGGTGCATCGAGGCGTACTACGCCGACGGCGAGGCCCCCGCCGGCGATCAGGGCTGACAGCGGGGCGGCGTCTCGCGATCGCGAACACGACATTGCACGTGTGGCATGTCAGGGCGTCGGTTCGGCGGCCGGAGCGGCCGTGAGGGCCGCGCGAGGGCGCCACGCGCGGTGACGGTCGATCCATGAGCCCCAGAATGGGGTGATCCAGACCGCGAGTGCGGTCCAGGCGACGGCGCGCATGCTCGGCGGGGGTGGACCGACGATGGTGCCGGCGTAGATGACCAGCATCGACACGACGAAGCTCCAGAGCGCGATGCGGCCGCGGACGTCGCGGGCGCGACTGCCGGCCAGGTAGATCGCGAGGCCGACCGCGAAGACGATCAACTCGACCACCAGCGCGGCCGCGGTGTGGGTCCAGAGCCCGAGCCCGACCCGGGTCGCGCCGCCGGGAACGAGCGGAAGGTCCGGCCGGTGCGTGATGACGTCGAGGATCCAGTGGCTGGCGACGAGCAGGGCGACCACGGTCGCGCCCCGCGTGTCGCGCGCCCGCGCGCCGTAGGCCGTCCCGAACGCCACCGCCCAGCCGATCGCCATGAGCAGGCTGTGCGACCACGGATAGTCCGTGAACACCACCGCCGTGAATCCCCGATCGCCTGGGGCGACGTGCTCGACGCCGGCGAGCAGCAGGATCGGCCAGATGAGATCCAGCATCTGCGCCGCCGCGAACAGCACACCCAACGATGTCTCCGGCGCCGCGCGCTTGGCCGCGAACGCCACGCCGTAATGCCCGATGAACATGACTCTCCCGTGATCCCTCGAGGTGGAGGCTGGACTCGCTCGGCCCACGTGCCATCTTGGATGACGTCGCATGTCCGTCGAGTCAACTGTTGCCCGCACACGTACCCGGATATATCGAATGCCGCGCACGAGCAATCCCCACGCTGTCGCTCCCATTCACATCCACCTCACCCGAGCCGCCGCGCTCGCGCTCGCCCTCGCGGCCGCCCTCGCCGCGCCGCACGAGAGCGCCGCGCAGGGCGCGCCGCTCACCAGGTCGGCGGCCGACGCACGCTCGGCCGCGATCACCGACGTGAGCTACGAGGTCACGATCGACTCGACGACGACGGCCGCCCGGTCGATGGCCGTCGCCATGCACTTTCGCGTCACCGAGGCCGGGCCGGTCGTGCTCGCGCTGCCGGCCTGGACCCCGGGTCACTACACCATGCTCTGGTTCGCCCGGCGGGTCTCGCGGTTCTCGCCGATGATCGAGGGCCGGCCGCTGCCCTGGCATCAGCTCGACTTCCAGACCTGGCGGCTCGACGGCACGGCACCCGGCGCGCGCGTCACGGTCGCCTTCGACTACCTCGCGGACACGATCGACCGCGCGGTCGCCTGGACCCGTCCCGACTTCGCGTTCTTCAACGGCACCAATGTCTTCATGTACCCGGTCGGCCATGGCTTCACGTGGCCGGCGCGGGTGATCGTGCACGCGCCGCAAGGATGGCGGGTGGCGACGGGGATGACCGCGCTCCCGATGCGCACGACGTCGGGCGCCGGCGCGATGATGCATCACGACTACGATGTCGAGCACCCCTTCTCGGCGGGCAACTACCACGACCTGGTCGACATGCCGTTCTTCGTCGGCCACTTCGACCTCGACAGTGTCGCCGTCCGTCCCGCCCCGGGCGCGCCGGAGGACCACTGGGTCCGCCTCGCGGCATATCCCGCGGGCAGCGACACCGGCGCGCGGCGCGCCCGCATCCTGGGATGGCTGGCCAAGCTCGCCGAGACTCACGCCAGGGTTTTTCGTGACATGCCGTGGAAGACGTACACCGTCCTCCAGATCGCCGACCCGAACCCGAACACGGGGGGCCTCGAGCACCAGGACTCCCAGCTGGACGAGATCCCGTCCGCGGCCCTCGACTCGCCGCTCCTCCCCGGGCTCTACGCCCACGAGATGTTCCACTCCTGGAACGTGAAGCGCCTCCGCCCGGCCGATCTCGTGCCCTATCGCTACGATCAGCCGCAGCCGACCGGCTGGCTCTGGGTGAGCGAGGGGGTCACGGACTACTACGGCGCACTGGGCGTCGTCCGGAGCGGCATCGGTGACTCGACCGGGTTCTTCGCCAAGATCGCGGGCGACCTGACGGCCACCGCCGCCGCGCCGCCGACCGCGCTTCCGGATGCATCGCTCCGCCCGTGGATCGACCCGACGGATGGGTCGGACGGGCTCTACTACCCCAAGGGCTCGGCGGCGGGCTTCCTCACCGACATCCTCATCCGCGACGCGAGCAACGACCGCCACTCGCTCGACGACGTGATGCGCTCGCTCTACGACTCGACCTACAAGCGCGGCCGCGGCTTCACGCCCACCGACTGGTGGAGCGCCGTCGCCCGCGCCTCCGCCCCCGGGACGGCGCGCATCCCGTGGTCGGTCGTACGCGGCCGGTACGTGGACGGCCGGGACCCGTTCCCCTGGGATACGGTCCTTCCGCTCGCCGGACTGCGCCTCGTCACCGACACCACGCACGTCGTGCAGCTCGGCATCGCGACCTCGCCGGATTCCGCCGCCGGTGGCCTCCGCGTGGTGTACCTGGCGCCCGGCGGGCCGGCCGCCCAGGCGGGGATGGCCGAGGGCGATCTCATCACGCAGCTCGGGGACGTCACCATCCGGGACGACGCGTCGCTCGAGCAGTTCCAGCACAAGTACGCGGGCGCGAACGGCACGACCGTTCCCGCGCGCGTCGTGCACAGCCAGCCGGGGACATCGCCCGCGACCAGCGCCGGGCCGGCCGTCACCCTTCAGCTCCCCATCCGCACGAGGTTCGAGCGCACGATCCGGATCGAGCCCGACCCCGCCGCACCGGCCAAAGCCGCGCGCATCCGGCACGCCATTCTCACCGGCACGACGGAGTGAGCCGACGAGCGGGCGGGGGGTGCGGGCGGGGGGTGTGCGGGCGCTCGGACGCCCGGCGCGCTCACGTCGCCCGGATGTACGCGCACCCGCCCTGCTCGGCGCGGATCACGCCGAAGATCCCGGATGGGACGAGCGTCACGCCGGGCACGAGCGCGGCCTTGAGCTCGTCCTGGACCGTCTCCTTGCGCTGCTTGGTCCGGTCGGCGATCCGAGTCGCAAAGCCGTTGAAGGCCAGGTTGCAGGCGAGCACGATCGCCCCTCGCCCGATGAGGGAGTCGAGGCCGCCGTCGGGCCACACGAGTGCGTGCGAATCGCCGGCCTTCGCGTGCAGGAACGGGTTCCGCCGCGTCCAGTCGCCGGTCGTCGGGTCCTTGAGCTTCGTGATCTTTTTCCCGATGAACGGATAGTGCGCCCAGACCTCATCGCCGAGGACCATCGGAATGCCATGGTGCCGGATGACGAGGACGGCGCGGAGATCGCTCTCCGACGCGTTGTAGACCTCCTTGTAGTTCACGAAGAACATCCGGGCCTGGTGCAGCACGGTCCCGTCCGCGATCTCGGGGGCGTCGAAGACCTGCTTGTGCGTCGCGCCGCTCCCGAGTCGCTCGGTCCAGGAGAGGTCCCACTCGTGGTGGGCCGCTCCCGGCCGCATGGCGGACGTGTCCCCGGGCGTGCCGCCGGACGCGCCGCCGGCCGCGCTGCCCGCCATCCCCGCGACGGCAGCTCCCGAGGTCCCCGGCGAGATGGGGGCCGGTGCGGGCACGACGGCTCGGGCACCCGCCTGCGCCCGCGCGCAGGCGGCCGCCGCGGTGGCCGCCGCGGCCGCGGCTGCGCCTCCCACGAGCTGCCCGATGAACCGTCGCCGGGCCGGCGATCCAGCGGCCCCATCGCTCGGATCAGGGGGCGTTGCGCGCGCGTCTCGTGCGGGGGGAAGCATCGGCACTGTGAGGTCCTGGGCTGGGTGAAGGGAAAGAGAAACCTGGGGTGTCGCGCCGGCGTAGTGTTCTCTCGGAGGGTCCGCCCACATGGATATGGAAGGCGTCATCGCGCTTCTTCTCGGGATTCCGTTCGGGTGCTCGATGGTCGTGTTGCTCGGCGCGATGCTGTTCCCGTCGACGCGCGCCGCGCTCGCCACCTGGATGCACCGCCCCGGAGAGATGGCGCTCGATGGGGAGGTGGTCAGCGCGCAGCTCGAGTCCGCCAACGCCCAACTGGCCGCGCTGCGTGGTGAGGTCTACGCCCTGCGCTGCGAGGTGGCGGCGGTCTCCCAGGCGCTCCCGGGAGCATCCCGCGCCGCGGCGCTCTCGGCCGGACCGATGGGCCAGTCGGGTCAGTAGGTCGCCGCCAGCTGCGCCGCGTCGGCGAGCCGGCGCCGGATGCGGGCGCCCAGCGCCTCGCCGAGACCGATCGCCGCGAGGCCGACGATCAGGTGCAGCACACGGACGTAGACATGGGGCGGGCCCGGCCACATCCGGGTCTGAACCATCCCGAGCCATAGCACGATGATGCCCCAGGCGGCCGCGCGGATCACGAGGCCGGGCCCGACGCGTGCCCTCGTGCCGAGCGCCGCCAGGCCCCAGAGCGCGAGCACGAAGAGGAGCCCCACACCGGCGTGCGCGTTCACGAGTGCGGCGCCGTGCCCGCTCCAGATGACGGCCCCGCCGACGATCTGGAGCAGCGCCGTGATCCGGAGCGTGAGCTGGACGAGTCGGAGCGAGCGTTCCATGGGCGAGCAACAATCTGCCCACGATCGCGCCGCTCGGCCACCCGTCGCGCCACCCCGCGGTCGAACGCCCGATGGGGCCGCGCCGAGGCGCTGATCGGGACCCTCCTCGCGGGCGGCGGAGTCGCCCAGATCGACAGGCGACAGGTCTCCCTCACCCTCGGCGGCTCCGCGCGCCCGCGCCCGGCCTACTGCCGAGGGGGTGGTGCCCCTGGGCCGCCCGGCGGAGCGCCGCCGCGATCCGGCCCGCCCGGCCCCGCCGGAAGCTCCGGGCCGTCGCCACGCATCCGGGCGCGGTCATGCCGGGACCGCAGCGAGTCGAGCTTCTTCTGCTGCTCCGGGGTCAGCACACGCCGGATGTCGGCGCGGGTCGAGTCGAGCCCTGCGCGCCAGCGGGCGCGCATCGAGTCGGCCAGCGCCTGATGCTCGCGCATCCGCTGCGTCATGATCGAGTCGACCCTGGCCGCCTGTGCCGGGGAGAGGCCAAGCTCGTGCGCGAGCCACCGTCGGGCACCCTCGGGCGGCGAGCCGCCACGGCCGAAGGCGCCCGGAGCCATCCGTGACCCCCTCCACGTCGGCGCACCGATGTCGCCACGCCACCCGCGGAATTCGAGCCACCGATGGTGCGGCGCGAGCAGACGCCGGTCGGCGACGATACCGACCAGGATGCCGATCAGCAGCGCGATCACGATGACGAGCGTGGCGACGAGCCGCTCGCGCCGAGCGAAGCGCGGCTCGGTCGGCCCGCTCGGGCCGAGCGCCGGGATCGGAGCGCTCATCGTGCGTCCACCACCGCGAGATAGAGCGAGTCCCGGTCGACCGCGCTACCAGCGAGAAGGCCCTGCTCGGCACCGCTCCTGCTTCCCCCCTCCCCACCGTCTCCACTCCCCATGGCGCCGAGCAGGACCCACGCGTCGGCCGCGCCCGCGTCCGCCGTCGCGGGATCGGCCGGTCCCGCGAGTCGCCCCGACCCGCTGCCGTCCGGGGCGGCCGCGGCGGGTGCGGCAGCGAGGCTCGCGCCCGTAGCCGCTGTATCGCCCGCCGACCCGCCGGTGGGTACCACCGGCGTCCCGATCACGACCGCCGCGAGCGCGGCCACCGCCGCCGCCGCGGTCGCCGGCCGCACCCACCCAGCCGCGACCTCCCACCATGCACCGCGTCGCCGCCGCTGGGCGCCCCAGGGCCTCCCTGTCCGCGCGCGGCGTCGCGCCAGCTCGGCGCCGGCGCCGGCCACGGCGCGGGTCGCGAGCCGATCCCAGTCCACCCGGTCGTGGGGTGCGCCGGTGTGCATCCGCAGCAGATCACGCACCGGGGCCCATCCGCGCGGCTCCCGCGTGTCCGGCCCCCGCTGCCCCTCGAGCGAACGCGGGTCGCTCATCGACCCCTCCCCTGGCGGGGCGGGGGCGCCGCCTCGGTGAGCGGCGGGAGCGGCGGGAGCGGCGCGAGCGGCGGGAGCGGCGCGAGTGGCGCGAGCAGCCGCCGCAGGGTGCGCCGCGCCGCCATGAGATGCCACCGCACGGTGACCGGCGACAGGTCCAGCATCCCCGCCACCTCGCTCGGCGCGTACCCCTCGACGTCGACCAACTGGACGGCGAGCCGCTGCCGGTCGGGCAGCATCGCGACCGCGGCGCGGACCCGCTCACGAACCTCGGCGTCCTCTGCCGCGCGATGCGGCGACGCCAGCGGGGACGCCTCGAGTCGGTCGAGATGATCGACCGACCGCTGCGCGGTCCGCCGCCGTGCGCGCCTGGCGGTCCGCGCGTGGTTGAGGACGACCCGCGCGAACCACGGGCCGAACGGGCGGGCCGCATCATACAGATCGAGCCGGAGGAGGGCCGTCACGAACGCCTGCTGGACGGCGTCCTCGGCGTCCTCGCGATGCTGGAGCACGTGATACGCGATCGCGAACGCCGCGCGCATGTGACGCTGAACGAGCGCCGAGAACGCCTGCGAATCCCCCTCGCGCACCCGCGCGACGAGCGTCCGGTCGGTGGCCGCCTCGGCAGCGGCCTTGGCCAGCGCGTCGGCCGGCGCGTCGGCCGCCGGCGACCCGGAGCGCTCCATGTCCCCCGCCGCCCGCGTCGGCGCATGGCCACTGGCCCGCATCGACCGTGAATGCTGGGCCGCGCGCGCGGCCGTCGCGAGCCCCCGCGGGGGGGCGCTCGGCACCCGTAGGCTCAGGCGCGCCGGGGACCTCGGCGTACGCGTGCCGCCGATCTGGAGCGCGAGCGCGGCAGGGCCACCAAAGTGAACGGTGTCGTCGTGTGCGCGGGCAGGCATGACTGCTTGCATCTACTCGCGCGCGGGCAATTGTGTTTGGTCCGTCGGGTCGAGGCCACGGGCCAACGGGCGGCATGGAGTGCCCGGCCAGACGTCGGTGCGAGATGCGAGCAGCGGGCGGCATGACATGCCGCCCTTACACGTCGCACGCCTCGGTCATCGGCCGACAACCGCTTCCCTGCGCCGCTACGCGATCGCTCCCGTTCCGGCCAACTGGCCCGCGACCGGGAGCGTGCGGATCCGCTTGCCGGTCGCCGCAAAGATCGCGTTGCAGAGCGCGGGCGCGGTCGGTGGCACCCCGGGTTCGCCGATGCCGCCGGGCTTTCCGGTGCTCGGCACCACGTGAACGTGGATCTCGCGCGGCGCCTCGTCGAGCCGCATGATCTGATACCCGGTCCGCTGCGTGTCGCCGGCGGCCGCCAGCTGCGGTGGCGCGAAGTTCACCTGCTCGACTCGCCCGCCCTTGAACGTGATCTCGCCGTGCAGCGCGTTGCTCAGTCCCATGATGGTCGCGCCCTCCATCTGAGCGCGCACGCGCTCGGGATGGACGATCGTCCCGGCGTCGACAGCCACGTCGACGCGGGGGATGCTCAACGTACCGTCGGGATGCACCTCCACCTGGACGACCGACGCCACGTAGCTCAGGAAGCTGCGGTGCACCGCGATGCGGCGCCCTTGCCCCGCGGGGAGCGGCTGGCCCCAGCCAGCTTGCTGCGCCGCCAGCTCCAGCACGCCGCGATACCGCGCCGTGTCGATCGGGTACTCGTCGAACGACGCGTCGTAGTTCTGCGGCTTCCCGGTCAGCCCGGCGCGCGTCATGTCGACGATGTGATCCGGCCCGAGCATCTCGGCGATGAACGTCCTGGTGTCCTTGCCAGCGGCATGGGCCAACTCATCGATGAACGAGCCGATGGCGAACGCGTGCGGGATGTTGATGACCGACCGGTACCACCCGATCCGGGTGTGCGGCGTCGCCGGCCCCGCCTCACCCCGCAGGTTGGGGATCGCGTACGGGAGGTCGGTGATCCCCTGCGCCATCTCCCCGTCGTCCTGGTAGAGAACATGGGACGCGAACGTCGACCCGATCGACGGGAGCGCCGACCGGTGGACCCACGCCACCACCTTGCCATCGGTGTCGAGCCCGCCCTCGAGCCGCTCGACGGCAACCGTGTGGAGATAGTCGTGCTGGAGGTCGTCCTCGCGGGTCCACTGCACCTTGACCGGCGCCCCGACGGCCCGCGACAGCAGCGCCGCCTCGATGATGAAATCGGGGAACGATTTCCGGCCGAAGGCGCCGCCGAGGAGCGTCACGTTCACCTTCACGGCATCGGCCGACAGGCCGAGGACCTTGGCCAGCGCATCGCGCGCGCCCTGCGGCGCTTGCGTCGGCGCCCACACCTCGCAGCCGGTGCTGGTGACGTTGGCGAGCGCCACCGGCGCCTCCATCGGCGCGTGTGCCAGGTGCGGGATGTAGTACTCGGCGGCGATCCGCTTCGCGGCGCCGGCGAGCGCCGTCGCCGTGTTCCCCTGAGCACGGGCCACCTTGCCGGCCGAGCGCGCCGAGCGCTCGAGGGCGGCGCGATAGGTCCCGCTGTCATAGCTCGCGTTCGGACCGTCGTGCCAGGTGATCCGGAGCGCGTTCCGCCCCTGGATGGCCGCCCACGTGTTGCGGGCGACGACCGCGACTCCGCCGAGCGGCGACATGCCGGACGGGACGGGCGTGTGCGGGAGCCGCACGATCCGCTCGACCCCCGGGACCGCCCGGGCGGCGCGCTCGTCGACCGACGCCACCGTCCCGCCGTAGACGGGCGGCCGCGCGACCACCGCGTAGCGCATCCCGGGGAGCCGCTGGTCGATGCCGAATCGAGCCCGGCCGACGGTGATGTCCGCCAGATCGACGGCCGGGATCTCCTTGCCGATATAGCGATACTCGGACGGCTGTTTGAGGCGGAGCTGCTCCTTGGGCGGCACCGGGAGCGTTCGGGCGACGGCGACCAGCTCCCCGAAGCCGATCGTACGCCCGCTGCTCGCGTGCACGACCTGGTTCTGCCGTGCGGCCACGTCCGAGACCGGGACACCCCAGCGGCGGGCGGCGGCCGCTTCGAGCATCGCGCGGGCCGTCGCCCCCGCCTCGCGCAGCGGCTGGAGGAATCCGCGGATGCTCCACGAGCCGTCGGTGTCCTGGCTGCCGTACGTCTTCTCGTCGCCGGGCGCCTGCTCGACCCGGACCCGCGCCCAGTCCGCCTCCAGCTCGTCGGCGGCCGCCATCGCGAGACTCGTCTTGGTGCCCTGCCCCATCTCGGACCGGTGGACGATGATCGTCACATCGCCCGTCGGCGCGATCCGGAGGTAGACGGCGGGGGCGAGCGGTGGGCCGTCGGGCGCGGGCGTCCCTCCGGAGCCGGCGGCAGTCCCACCGAAGGTGTCCGAGACACGACGGCAGCCACTGGCGGTCGCCACCAGCAGCAGTCCACCGGCGGCCAGCCCGTGCAGGAACTCGCGCCGGTCGATCTCTCTGATGTCGGCCATGATCAGCTCCTCCCGTTGCTCGGAGCGCTCGGCTTCGCACCTGCGAGGTCGCCCGCGGCCGTGTGAATGGCGGCTCGAATGCGCGTGTAGGTACCACAGCGGCAGAGATTTCCGCGCATGGCGGCGTCGATCTCGGCGTCCGTCGGCGCGGGCGTGCGCGCCAGGAGCGAGGCGGCCTGCATGATCTGCCCCGCCTGGCAGTAGCCGCACTGCGGGACGTTGTGTGTCCGCCATGCGCGCTGCACCACGTGCAACTGCTCACCCGGGCCCGGTCGGCCAGACGTGGTCGCCGCGAGGCCTTCGATCGTCGTCACCGCTCGGCCGGCGGCGGCCGACACGGGTGTCTGGCACCCGCGAACCGCCACGCCGTCCAGGTGGACCGTGCAGGCGCCACAGGCGCCGATCCCGCATCCGTACTTGGTTCCCGTCAGCCCCAGCTCATCACGGACGTACCAGAGGAGCGGCATCGCCGGGTCGCCCGTGTACGTGTGCCTCGTGCCGTTCACCGTGAGCTCCATGCCACCTCCTCGAGTCGCCGAGCCAACGCGTCCGCGCGCCCCACCTGCCGGGCGCCGCTCTGAACGATGGCGCATGCGCGCGGCGGGCGCGACCTCACGGGTCCCGGGTGGGGTGCCTGCGATCAGCCGCCTCGCACCCGCGACCAGAGCCAGTCGAGCCGCGGGACGACGAGCGGGATCCGGACGGTGGGATCGCCGAAGAGCGCGAACGCCGCCCACTCTCGCGGTGGGCTCCCCCGCTGGAGCGCCGCCAGCTCGGCCCGCCGCAGGGCGTCGTCGACCGGATGCCCCTCGGCGAGCGCGCGGTAGAAATCATGCATCAGCCGGATCGTGCTCCGGTCGGCGATCTCCCACTGCGAGGCGACCACGGCGCGGGCGCCCGCCGCCAGCAGGGGCGCCGTGAGCCCGCGAATGCCCTCGCCGGCGACGATCACGCCGCCGCCGGCCCGACAGGCGGAGAGGACGACGAGATCGGCGCGCAGTCTGCGGGCCGCGAGGTCGCCCGGTGTGATGAACCCGCTCTCCCCGCCGCCGGGCGCGAGCGCGAGCGCCGTGCGGGTGAGCGCCTGGTCGTCGACGATCGCGTGGGTCGCGAAGTGGATCACCGCGAACGAGTCCAATGGGGCGTGCTTGAAGTAGCGCGCGCTCGCGCTGTCGCGGAGCCGCACCACGGAATTCGTCGCGAACCGCGCGACGAGTCGCGCCTCCTCGGCCGACCCGGGCAGGCGTGGCAGCCCGCCGGTGGCGTCGAAGGCGGCCCGATAGAGGGCGCCGTCCCCGCCGGCCGCCCCGGACACCGCCGAGAACCGTGGGTCGCCGAACGCCAAGACCCGGGGGTGTCGCCCGGCCGAGAGCGACGGCGGTCCCCTGCCCCAGATGCGGGCGGCGACGAGGCCGGATGGGACGAGCGTCACGGCGGCGCGCTCGATCAGATAGCCGGCGGGCCGGCCCGCCGTCGGCACGCGAAGGGCCGCGAACGGCGTCCGAAGCAGGGCACCATCGGCAACGATCACGATCCGGTGGACCGCCGGGCCGGCGTCCGCGAGCGGCGCGCCGAGCAGCGTGGCGCCGAGCGCTTCGGCCGCACCCTGCCCCCGATCGCCGCTCAGCATGAGCGCCAGCAGGCGCTGCACGCCTGCCGCGAGCGTGTCCGCCGGGGGAAGCCGGTAGGCTCGGGCGCTGTGCCGAGTGATGGCGAACGCCGTCGTCGGAGCCCCGGCCGGTCCGGTCACGTACTCGAGGAACAGCGTCGAGTCGTCGGGAAGCGCATGCTGGACGGTCTCGAGCGCGCTCGGTGTCGGCCTACCATGCGGGACCGCCGGCCCGGGCGCTCCCTCCTCCATCGTCGCGGCACCGGCGTCGGCCGCGGCACCCGCCGGACCGGCGGCGCCGGGGTCGGGCCGGAGGGCGGCCGAGCGCTCGAGCTGGTCGGTCAGGTCGCGGGCGCGCCGCCGCTCGGCGAGGTCGAACGCCGCCGCGGTCCGGCCCGCGTGCGCGACGGCGGCGATCACCAGGGCCGTGGTCGGGTCCGGGCCGCCGAACGTGTTCTGGAACTGAAACGCCAGCACCCGGAGCTCGCGGTCGGGCAGCGTCGCGCGCCACCGATCGAGCGCGTCGCTCGCGTCGCCCAGCTCGCGCTCGGCCCGGGCCGTGTCGCCCTCGGCGAGGTGGATCTCCGCCAGCCGGACCGTCGTGAGATAGCGGTCGCCGTGTTGCTCGGGACCGAGGGCGCGGAGCGAGGCCTTCACATCGCGCTCGGCGACCCGCAGCTGTCCCTCACGCAGCGCCAGCGTGCCCTCGGCGAGGAGCGTCCCCGGCTCCCACCCTTGCATCCCGTGGTGGATCGCGGCCGCCGTGGCGCGGAGCCAGTTCTCGGCGACCTGCAACCGCCCCTCTCGCAGGGCGACATCGGCCAGCCCTTCTTCCACACCGGCGGCGTTGCCGGCGGCTCCCAGCCGCTGCGCGCGCACGAGCGCGTCCGTGTACGCCCGCCGAGCGCCGGCCGTATCGCCGACGGCCAGGGCCGCCTCGGCCTGCACATTGAGGGCGTTGACGCGCCCGATCTCCTCGCCCAGTCGGGCGAACAGCCCGGCCGCCGTGTCGGCGATCTCCTCCGCGGCGTGGAGGTCGCCGAGCCCCAGGTACACCAGCGCTTCGGTGAGCTTCGCGTATGCGACCGCGTCCATCATGTGGCTGGCCGTGCCGAGCTGCACCGCCATGCGGGCCGACGTCATTGCCGGACCCGATTCGCCGAGCATCGATTCGGCGAACGCCCGGTACTGGCGGACGACGGCGAGCCCGGCCTGGTCGAACCCGGGAACGATCACCCGTTCCGCCGTGTCCAGCACGGCGACGGCGGCCGCCATGTCACCGCGTCGCTGGAGCTCCGCCGCGAGGCGGACGGCGCACATCGATTCCGCGGCCCGCGAGCCGGCGCGGTGCGCGATCGCCATGCCGCGCCGTGCCTCGTCGGCCGGGTCCCGCCTGAGGCCTTCGATGTCGATCGACATGCGGACGCAGAGGAACGTCGCGAGCAGCGCCGAGTCGCGCGGGGGGATCAGGCGCTGGAGGCCGGTGAGCATGGCCGCCCCGGCTGCGCGCGACCGCGTGTGGGACCGCATGGTGGCCATGCCGAGTCGTGCCTCGACGAGCGCCGAAGAGTCGTAGGCCGCGGCGGCGGTGGCCGCCGCACGGCCAAAGGCCGTGTCGGCCGCGGGCAAGCGGCCCTGGCGAGCCAGCAGCTCCGCCATGCCGAGCCGCGCGTAGACCGACACGCCATCGGCCGGCTGCGTCGGGGCAAGCAGCGCCTCGTACCGGCGCTCGGCGTCGTCGTATCGGAAGGTGAGGCGCGCGATCGTCGCCAGCCCCAGCGCCGCGGCCCGGTCCGCGGGGTCGCGCCGGACCGCATCGGTCCATCGGGACGCGTACGCCGCCCCGCTGTCGTGCTCGAGGGCACGTTCCGCGGCGCGCACCACCGACCCCGGATCCGATCCGCCGCCCCGTCCGGCCGTCGGCCGGGCCGCCGGGCCGCCCGCCCGTTGGGCGCCCGCCGCACCTGCCCCCACCGCCAGCAGCAGCGCCGCGCACATCACCCGCCGTGCGCGTCCGACCGGCTCACGGGGGGAGCCCATGTCCATCAGGTCACCGTCGAAGGCTCCGCCGGCGCGACGGCTGCGGGCGCTCCGCCGTACCGGCGGGCGACATAGGACTCGAGAATGGCGAGAAACTCCGGGACGATCGCCTCGCCCCTCAGCGTCACGGTGAGCTTCCCGTCGACGAACACCGGCGCCTTGGGCTCCTCGAACGTGCCCGGGAGCGAGATCCCGATGTTGGCGTGCTTCGACTCGCCCGGGCCGTTGACCACACACCCCATGACGGCGACGCGCATCGCCTCCACCCCCGGGTAGCGCGCCCGCCAGACGGGCATCTGCTCGCGGAGATAGCCCTGGATGTCCTCGGCCATCTGCTGGAAGAACGTCGACGTCGTGCGCCCGCACCCGGGGCAGGCGGTGACCTGAGGGGCAAAGCTGCGAAGCCCGAGCGATTGGAGGATCTGCTGCGCGACGTACACCTCTTCCGTCCGGTCGCCGCCCGGCTTCGGCGTGAGCGACACGCGGATCGTGTCGCCGATCCCCTCGGCCAGCAGGATCGACAGCCCCGCCGTACTGGCCACGATCCCCTTGGTGCCGAGGCCGGCCTCGGTGAGGCCGAGGTGGAGCGGATAGTCGCAGCGGCCGGCGAGCCGGCGGTAGACATCCACCAGGTCGGGGACGAGCGACACCTTGGCCGAGATGATGATCCGGTCGTGCCCGAGCCCCGTGTCTTCGGCCAGCGCGGCGGAGCGCAGCGCACTGTCCAGCATCGCCTCGACATAGACGTCGCGGGCGTCCAGCGGCTCGCGCCGCCGCGCGTTCTCGTCCATCATCGTCGTCAGGAGGTCCTGGTCGAGCGAGCCCCAGTTGACCCCGATGCGGACCGGCTTGTCGTGGGCGATCGCGACCTCGATGATCGCGCGGAAGTTCTCGTCGCGCCGCTTGCTGCCGACATTGCCGGGATTGATGCGGAACTTGGCGAGCGCCCGGGCGCAGGCCGGGTGGCGGGTCAGGAGGAGGTGGCCGTTGTAGTGAAAGTCACCGACGACCGGGACCGGGGTCCCGAGGTCGGCCAGGCGCTCGACGATCTCCGGCACCGCCGCGGCCGCCTCGTCGTTGTTCACCGTCACCCGCACGAGCTGCGAGCCGGCACGCGCCAGGGCGGCCACCTGCTCGGCCGTCGCCCGGGCGTCGGCCGTATCGGTGTTGGTCATGGATTGCACCACGACCGGGTGGGACGATCCGATGAGGACGCCACCCACGTCGGTGGTGACGGTCTGGCGACGGACAGGCACGAAGCGCTCGGGGACGGGGAAAGTGGGTCGCGGTGAGCGTGCCGCTCGGGCGAGCCGCTCGGGCGAAATGTATCGGCGTCGTGCCGCGGCGCGACGAGGGCGGCGACCATCGCGGCGGCTCCTACCGGCGTCCGCGGCCGCGTCCGCGCAGGCATCCCCGCCCCTGTGGTCGCTCCGGCCGGGCGCGGAGCGCGACCGGCGGCGTCGCCGCCGCGGCGGTCAACCGTGCTCTTGCGCAGTACCCTTGGCGTGCCTATATTCGCGCCTTACAAGCCCGGAGTCCGCTCCACAGAAGGCTTGTGGGTTCAAGGCGGGAGACCCAGAGTTCCCGCGGCTCAACGATCTGTCAGGGTCGGCTCTCCGATCTCCTGGACAGGTCTACATTTGCAGGAGTTCGGAATGCGTACGACCGGGAAGGTGAAGTGGTTCAACGACGCGAAGGGTTTTGGCTTTATCACCCCCGACAACGGCCAGAAGGACTGCTTCGTGCATTACAGCGCGATTCAGGGCTCGGGCTTCAAGTCGTTGGCCGAGGGTGACGTGGTGGAGTTCGACATCGTGCAGGGCCAGAAAGGCCCGGCCGCCGAGAACGTGACGAAGGCAGGCGGCGCCCGCTAAGCTTTTCGCGTAGCGAGCCACTCGTACGACTCACGGTCGTACGACAGAACGGGGCGCTCGATCGGGCGCCTCGTTCGCTTTTTCCCCCGTCTTTCGTTCCCCCCGGGCACTCCCTCCCCGGGCGCCGACCGGTGCGGCGCGTCCCGCCCCCCTGGCGGGTCCGCTGGCCGGCGGCAGGGAGCGGATCACCCTGGCGCCGTGCGTGCCCGGGGTGCTTACTACACCCGATGCCGCACCCGATGTTGCCGACGCGCTCCATGCCCCTCGTTCGCCTGCACCCGGCCCTCCGCCGCGCCGCGCCGCTGGTCACCCTGATCGTCGGGGCGGCCGCCTGCTCGCTCGGCTCGAGCGCGCCGTCCGGGCCGCAGCGGCAGTACGCCTACGCCGTCTTCTACGGGCATGTGGCCGCCGAGACCGGGGCGAGGAACATCACCGTGTCCGCGACCGCGTATCTCGACAGCGTGCACGCCGTCAAAGCCGGCGACACCGCCTACTTTGGCGGCTTCAATCAGGTCGTCGACAGTGCGCACAACTACCTCACGTTCGTGCAGGCGAAGCACCCGATAGTCCTGTACTTCAACCTCATCGCCAGCGGGCAGGCGCACACCGGGTACATCGCGTCGAAGGACACGATCCACGCCTTGCGTGTCCGCCTCGACACCCTGAATGGCGGTCCGCACGACAGTGTCGCGGTGAACCTCTCGCTGCCTTAGCCGGCGCACCTGCGGCCGGCGGACCTGCCCGACCACTCGCGTCGACCACGCCCGTGGGCCTGACTGCTCCCGACGCCACCGTGCGCAGACGGCTCGCGGCGGTGATCCGCGATCCGCAGTTCTGGGTGCCCGTCGCGGCGCTCGCCGCCGGCCTCCTCGTGTTGCGCTGGGTGCGCTGAGTGATCGCGCCGGCCGCCGCTCCCGCGCTTGCGTCGCCGTCGGCGTCGCGGCGGCGAGGGGACCAGCTCCAGCGTCTCGGCATCTGCTCCGGGCTCGCGGCGGGGGCCTGGCTGGGGGCGGCCGAGGCTCCCACCAAGCTCGCGGTCGCGCAGCTGTCGCCCATCCTGGTGTCGTTCTGCATGGTGCTCGGCGTCTTCCTCGGGCGCTGGAGCGCGCCGGCGCTCGTGCAGGGGACCGGCTACGTGCGAGCCGACGTGCGCCGGGCGCCGCACCTGGTGATGTGGGCCGTGCTCGGGGGTTGCCTCTGGGCGGTCGCCAATACACTCACCGTCTTCGCGATCCGCGACGTGGGGCTCAGCATCGCCTTTCCGCTGTGGAACACGAACAGCGTGGTGGGCATCCTCTGGGGCGTCCTGTTCTTCAACGAGTTGCGGGCGAGCGACTGGCGGCGCCGCACGGCCGTCGTCGGTGGCGCGTTGCTCATGTGCGTGGCGGCGACGATCGTCGCAATGGCGTCGGCGACCCAAGCGCCAGCCGGTCACGCGGCGCGTGGGGTGATCGCCGCGCTGGCCGCGGGGCTGCTCTGGGGGACGATGTACATCCCGTACCGCAAGGCGTACATCACCGGCATGAGCCCGCTGTCGTTCCTCACTTTTTTCACGATCGGCGAGCTGGCCACGATGGGCGCGCTCGCGATGAGCGATGCCGGCAGCGTGCCGGCCCTGTGGCGCGCGCTCGCCGGGGCGCACGGCGCACTCCTCTGGCTGCTGCTCGGCGGGTTCGTCTGGGTCGTCGGGGACATCTTCCAACAGTACGCGGCCAAGTACGTGGGGATCAGTCGAGGCATCCCGCTATCGAACACGAACCAACTGTGGGGGCTCCTCTGGGGGGTGCTCGTCTTCGGCGAGCTGCGCGGCGCCGGCGTGGCGACGATCGTGCGGGTCGTCGGTGGGTCGGTCCTGATGGTGCTCGGCGCCGGCGTCATCGCGCTCGCCGCGGCAGATGCGGGGGAGCAGGAACAGTGGCGCATCGCGGCCGCGCGCGAAGGTGCCCGCTACGGCGTCGACGCGGACTACACGCGCGCCCGCGCGCTCGGCATGGAGCCGACGGCCACGGGCGGCGCCCGCACGTGGGTGGACTGGTCGGTGGTGGCCGCCGCGACCGCGGTGTTCCTGACGCTGGCCGCGGTCGCCTCCCGTCCTCGCGTGCCCGTCGATCCCGTGTGGGCCACCCTCCTCACGGCCGCGATGCTCGTCCTGCTCGCCGCGTGTGGCCGCTGGCTCTGGCGCGCCACCCGCTTCGCCTGACCCGCCCGACCTCGGCCGGCCACGATCGAGCCCCGCGCGTCGCATCCTCGTCCCGAAGTGACCGATTGGGGCGGTCCCGGCGCGCCCCTGTCCCACTCCGCATCGGACAGTCTACGTTTGACCGAGGCTCGTCTCCGAGGCGACAGTGGACTTTCCCGACGGCTCGACCGTGAGGCTCGCATCCGTCGAGAGCGTCCGGATGACGGACGACTCGCTGCGTGGCGCGCTGCTCAGCGCGGAAGCCGCCGCGCACCGGCTCGCTCGACTCCAGGCGCTCACCGGCGAGCTCGTTCGCTCGGTCTCGGCGGCCGAGGTCGCGCGCGCGGTCGTCGAGCACGGCCGGTCGGCGCTCGGTGCATTCGGTGCGTTCATGGCCGTCGTGCTGCCGGGTGGGCGCGAGGCCGAGCTCGTGGGGACGAGCGGGTACCCCGATGAGCTCGTCGCCAAGTGGCGGCGCTTCCCGCTGGCCGATGAGGCGCTCGCGACGCCGTTCGCCGACGCGATCCGTGCCGCGGAGCCGGTCGTGCTCGAGTCGGGGCGCGGATGGAAGGAGCGCTATCGCCACCTGATGGCGGACTCGGAGCTCGTTGGCCGGCAGGAGGCACTCGTCTGCTTCCCGATGACCGCGCACGCCCGGACCTTCGGTGTGCTCGGCCTGGGCTTCCGCCAGGCGCGGAGCTTCGACCAGGGGGATCGGGCGTTCCTCGAGGCCGTGGCCGTGCAGGCCGCGCAGGCGCTCGAGCGCGCCCGCCTGTTCGAGGAGGAGCGCCGCGCGCGGCGGGACGCCGAGCATGCGCGCGCCGAGGCCGAGTCGGCGAACCGCGCCAAAGCACAGTTCCTCGCCGTCATGAGTCACGAGCTGCGCACACCGCTCAACGCCATCTGCGGCTACGCGGACCTGCTCGAGCTGGGCGTGCGCGGGGCGGTGACCCGGGCGCAGGCCGAGGACCTCCGCCGGATCCGGCGGGCCGGCGGCCACCTGTTGACCCTCATCAACGACATCCTCGCCTTCGCGCGGCTCGAGGTGTCGCGGGTCGAGCTGGCCGTCTCGGCCGTACCCTTGCAGGCGACACTCGTCGAGGCGCTGGGCATGATCGAGCCGCAGGCGCAGGGCAAGGGCATCGCGACCGCCTTCGGCGGATGCGATCCCGGATGTACCGTGCGCGCGGACGGGGACAAGCTGAAGCAGATCATGCTCAACCTCCTCACCAACGCCGTGAAGTTCACCGACAGCGGCGGGCGCATCGACGTGAGCTGCGCGGTCGAGGACGACGTGGTCCGCATCGCCGTGCACGACACCGGGCGCGGGATCGCGGCCCATCAACTCGAGGCGATCTTCGAGCCGTTCGTGCAGGTCGGCCGCCGGGTGGGGAGTGAGGAGCATCGCGGCGTCGGGTTGGGGCTCTCGATCAGCCGGGATCTGGCGCGGCGGATGGGTGGCGACCTGACCGCCGAGAGCACGCTGGGCGTCGGGTCGACGCTCACCTTGACGTTGCCGGCGGGACGCGACGACTCGGGGCGCGCCGGCTCAGGATGAGCTCGGTCGCCTGATCACCGCGCCGGGGGTCGCGACGTATCTTGACCCGGTGCTGCTCCTCCGCGCTGGCATCGCCGCCGCCGCACTCCTGATCCATGCGGGTGGCGGCCCCGACGCGACCGATCCCACCGCGAGGGCAGTCGTGCGGCACGCGTTGCGCGCCGTCGAGGGCGACAGTGCGCTGCGGGTCGCGGCCCGGTGGCGGCGGGCGCTGTCGCGCGATCCCACCGACCGTCGTGCGGTGCTCGGACTGGCGACCGTGGCGCGTCTCACGTACGCGTACGCCGAGGCGGACAGCCAGTACCGTGCGCTGCTCGCGCCCGAGCCGCCGGCACTGGGCGATGGCGCCCGCGACGGCGCGGCGACGTACGCCGCGCTCGGGGTCGCGTGGGCCCTCGATGTCCGGGGGTCGAGCGCGGACGCCGATACCGCATTCGCGCGGGCCCGCGCCATGGCGCAGGCCCGGGGTGACCGCGCCGCCGAGGCGGAGGCACTGATCGGCGTCTCGGTGCATCGCGCGTCACAGCATGGCATATCGGCGGGGCTCGCGCTCCTCGATACCGCCGCCCGGCTCGCGCCGGTCGATGCGCGCGACGAGCAGGCCGGCATCGCCGTGCGGCGGGCGCTCTTCGCCGCCGTGCTGCGGCGACGCTCGGCGGCTGCCGGTGCCGCGGCCGCCCTGAGATTGGCGGAGCAGGCCGGGGAGCCGCGGCTCCAGGCGCTGGCGCTTCAGGCACGCGCACTCGGGCTGGAGCTCGCCGCCCGCGCCGACTCGGCCGCCAGCGTGCTGGCGGCCGTCGAGCGGATCGAGCGCGCGGTGCGCGACCGGGCGATGCTCGGCGAGACGCTCCTGCGCCACGGCGACATCGCCCGTGCCCGCGGAGACATCGGCGCGGCCAGGCAGTACGACCTCGCAGCCCGCGCGGAAGCGCTCGCGTCGAGCGATCGCTCCGTCCTCGCGGCGTCGGACCTCGGACTGGGCTCGGTCGCTCTGCTCCTCGACGACCAGGTGACAGCCGCGGACTACCTGCGTCAGGCCGCGGCGCTCTACGACCGGGTTCGGAACGCGGCCGGATCGGCGCTCGTGGCGAGCGCTCAGGCGGAGCTGGCGGCGGCGCAGGGGAACTGGTCGGTCGCGCGCGATCTCGAGAGCCGCGTCCGCGACTTCGACCGGAGCGTCGGCGACCCGGCGGAGTTCGACCGATGGCGTGACCTGATCACGATCGACATCCACCTGGACGACCTGGCGGGTGCCGAGCGCGCGCTGGCCGGGGCCGAGGCGCTGGCCCGTGCGGCGCATCGTGGCCCCTGGGATCGGGACCTGGATCTGGACCGGGGGCGGCTCGCGCTCGCGGAGGGTCGGCCGGCGGCGGCGGTCGCCGCGTTGACGCGCCATCTCCAGGGACTCGACTCGACGGAGCACACGATCCGGTATACCTCGAGAACGCAGCTGGCCGAGGCCGAAGCGCGCCAGGGGCAGCTCGCCCGGGCGGAGCTCGAGCTCACCGCCGCGGCCGACGAGCTCGACGCCTGGCGCAGCACGATCACCGACCACGCGCTGCGCCCGTCCATCTTCCGGGAGAGCGCCAGCGACAAGCGCGACCGCGACGCCGGCGTCGCGACCGTCCTCGCCGCGATGGCCGCCGCCGGCCGGCAAGCGTCGGCGTTCGCGCTCGCCGAGCGGTGGCGCGCGCGCGAGCTCGCCGACCGTCTCGTGCGGCTCGGTGCGCTCGAGGCGCCGGTGGCGGCGTCCTCCTCGACCGAGATGCCGGGACCGCGGGATCCGCCGGATCGAGACAGACCGCCGGGGAGCCTCACCTCCGAGGGCGATGTCGCGCTCCGGGCGGCGACCGAGCGGGGGGTCGCCGACTCGGTGGCCGCCGCCCTTCCCGACTCCCGCACGGCCTTCCTCGAGTTCGTGACCGGCGCGGGCGGCGCGCCCACGACCCTCTTCGTGATCGGCCGGCCGCTCGCGGCCCCCGGGCGTGCCGTCCCGCCTGCGGCCCTTCGGACCTATCGCCTGGCGAGCGCCGATTCGCTGGCGGCCCCCGCCGCCCGGATGCTCGCGCTCCTCGAGAGCGGGCGCGACGCGAGCGAGCCCGCGCGTGCCCTGGGCGCCGCCGTCCTCGACTCGGCGCTGCGCGGGCTCGGGCCGGAGGTCGATCACCTCATCATCGCGCCGGACGGCCCGCTACGCGGCCTCCCGTTCGACGCCCTCCGGTTGGCCGATGGCGCCCCGGTCGTCGCCCGGTACACCGTGAGCACCGCCCCGTCGGGCGCCGTCATTCGCGCCCTCTGGCGCCGCCCGCGGCCCGCCGCCGGCGACCACCGGCCGGCGCGGCTGCTGGCGCTCGCCGCCCCCGACTCGGGGCCCGAAACGGCTCCCCCCGCGGTCGCGGCGTCGGCACCGTCGGCCCCGTCGGTACCGCTCCCCCCCGGATCCGGCCCCTCCGGGGACGGGGTCGGGATGCCTCCGGCGGGCGAGGCCGAGGTCTATCGGAACGCATTCGACGCGACCGGCGGGCTCCCACCGCTCCCCGGCTCCGCGCGGGAAGTGCGGCTGGTCGCGCGCTATGCGCAGGCCTCCGTCGTGCGCCTCGGCGCCGACGCGAGCGCGGCCTTCCTGCTCCACGCACCGCTGGACGGGTTCCGCGTGATCCACCTCGCGACCCACGCGCTGGCCGACGCGCGGACGGTCGCGCGGACCGCGCTCGCGCTCTCCCCGGGCGGCGGCGAGAGTGGATTCGTCACCCCTGCGCAGCTGGCGGGACTCCGCCTGCGGGCCGACCTCATCGTGCTGTCGGCCGCTCGCACCGTGGGCGCCGCCGCGATCGACGGCGAGGGCGCGCAGGCACTCACCGGCTCCCTGCTCGCGGCCGGCGCGCGCTCGGTCGTGGCGACGCGATGGCGGATCGGCGATCGGGCGGCCGTGCCGCTGATCGACGCGTTCTACGCGGCCCTGGCCAGAGGGCTCGGTGTCGGTGACGCGCTCCGAGCGGCCAAGCGCGACGCGATCGCGCGGGGGGAGCCGGCATCGAGCTGGGCGTCGTTCACGGCCGTCGGCGATCCGCTCGTCCGCGTCCCCCTGCGCTCGCCGCGCGTCGGGACGACGGCGGTCCTCGCGGCGCTGGTCGCCCTCACCGTGCTCGTGACCGCGATCGTGCTCGGCCCCCGCCTCCTGGCGCGACGGGCCTCCGCGTAGCTGGCATCACCGGGGGCAGGCTCGACGGCTCGGCCGGCTCGACCGGCTCGGGACGCGCGGCAGACCGTTGCGTCCCTGCCCGGGTCACCGCATCGTTGTGGCAACGCGCTCCGCCTCCGGTCCCGTCTCACCCGGCCGGTCGCGGAGTGGCATCCCGCCCCGGGGCGTCCAATGCACCACGTGCGAGCGCCCGGTCCGACCGATCACGGTCGCCGGACGCGGTGGGCCATCGCCGTCAGCCGGCCCCCTTACCCCGTGCCGCCCGGCCGCGCCGCCGGCGTGGCCGGGCCGTCGTGGCGCGCGGGCGCCCGGGCGCGACGCCGCAATCCGGTTCGCGAACCCCACGATCAGGAGGCTGCCGTGCCATCGCTCTCCGCATTTTCACTGCCGCGGGTCGGCGTCATCGCCGCTCTGGCCATCCTCTGGAGCCCGGGCTGGGGCAGCTCGGCCGCCCTCCAGGCGCAGGGTCAGTTCGCCGGTGACATGGTGCAAACCAAGACCCAGGGGTCCGCCCCCGAGCGCAGTCACCTGAACGTGGGCGTCGGGCGCGTTCGACTGGAGCAGCAATCCACGAACCAGGGCGCCTCGGTGCTCATCTTCGACGGAACCACGGGCAAGACGCTCGCGCTCCTGCCCGAGAAGAAGCTCGCCGTCGATGCATCGGTCCTCGGCGTCCTGAGCAACGGATGGATCCGCATCTTCCAGCCGCTCAATGCGAACGACCCGTGCGCGGACATCAACAAGTGGGTCCAGGGCCTGTCGATGGCCGTGCAGAGCTCGTCCGGGCAGCGAGACACGGGCCTTCACACGCCGCGCCTGGACTGCACGAACGTCGGTAGCGACGCGGTCAATGGCCGGCCGGCCGACAAGTGGCGCTACGTGGCGACCAACGACCAGGGAAAGAAGGATCAGGGATACGTCTGGATCGACAAGAGCCTGCGCTTCATCACCAAGACGCAGGACAGCGACGGCACACTGGAGGTGCAGAACGTCGTCGAGGGACCGCAGCCCGACGCGCTCTTCCAGGTGCCGGCCGACTACAAGCAGGAGGATCTCGCGACCGCGATCAAGAGCGGGATGTTCGGGAACCTCGGCGGGAACGGACAGAACGTCAGTGCGGGGTCGGTGGCCGGCCAGATCGGGAAGTCTGTCGGCGCATCGGCGGCCCAGGGCGCCTCGCAGGCCGTTCAGCAGGGCGTGCAACAAAAGGCGGCGAACGCCGCCAAGAAGGCGCTGAAGGGATTGCTGCCCTGACCCGACCGGGGTGAGCCGCGCCGGCCGTCACGCCGGCAGCGGGGAAGAGGGAGGGGGGGGAGGGGAGGGGGCGAAGGAGGGGGAGCACGACGAGGGCCAGTCCGGATGCGTCCGGGCTGGCCCTCGTGATGTCGGTGTTCGTCCCGCCAACTTCCTCCGTGTTCGCGCGCATCGGGAGGGGGCGGGGCATGGCGGTCGAGACGATCATCGGGGTCGACGTCGGCGGCACGAAGACGGCCGTGGTCGAGGTGAACCCGGCAGGGGAGACGCTTCAGCGCGTCAGCCATCCGACGGACGGCGCGATCCCCTTTGCGACCACCTTCCCGGCCCTCGCGGATGCGATCGCGACGACGATCGCATCGGCGCGGGCGGGCGGGCGCAGCCCGCTCGCGATCGGCATCGCGGCGCCTGGCCCCCTCCACGCCGGACGCGGCGTGGTCGTCGACCCGCCGAACCTGCCCGGGTGGCACGGTGCGCACGTCACCGCCGCGGTCTCGAGTCGCTTCCCGGCGCTGCCGGTCTTCCTCGAGCACGACGCCAAGGCGGGCGCCCTCGCCGAGTGGCGGTTCGGCGTCGGGCGCACGCGCCCGGGTCTCGAGCACATGATCTTTCTCGTCTACGGCACCGGGATGGGGGCGGGGATCATCGTCGGCGGCAAGCTCCTGCGCGGGGCGAGCGAGACCGCAGGTGAGCTGGCGACCTTCCGCGTGCCGATTCCGGACGACGCGCGCGTGCGCGACGTGCGCGGCTGGGAGGATGCCGCGTCGGGGCGGGGCCTCGTCTGCCTCGCCCACGTGATGGCCCCCGACCGGTGGCCCGGCCGACCGGAGATTCACGACATCGTGTCCGCGGCGCTCGCCGGAGATCCGGCCGCCCGCGCCGTCGTGACCGAGTCGGGGCGATGGCTGGGCTCCGGCATGGCGGCACTGGTCGACGTCCTCAACCCCCAGCTCATCGTCGTCGGCTCGCTCGGCGTCGTCCTCGGTGACCTGCTGCTTGCTCCGGCACGCGAGTCGCTCGGCCGCGCGGCCCGCCCCGCGGCCGTGGCCGCGTGCGAAGTCGTGCCCGCCGCACTCGGCGAGCACCTGAGCGCGGTGCAGGCGATCATGCCCGCGCTGGTGGGTCTCGGTCGTTAGCCGATCGCGGCGTCCTCGCGCCGCGACCGAGCCCGGACTCCGGCGGGATTCGGACCCGATCTGTCGCAATCGGCGGGAGTTGCGCGTTCCACATGCATCAGGATTTGCGTGTCCTGGTTCCGCCGAGTGCGGTGCGGCAGGTATTATGCTCACCGCACCGGGCAGTGGTCGGCTGTGAGTCGGCTGTGAGTCGGCTGTGAGTCATTGAGCGGGCGGGATGTCGGTGCCGCCCTTACACCCGCGGGCCTCTCGCCCCGGCGATCACAACGAGGACGCAGTGATGTTCGGGACGAGTCGGGTGGACACACGGGGTCTGCACCTCGCCTTCCTGCTGGGCGCGATGCTGTCGGTGACCGTGCTCGGCGCCGGGCGCCTGGAGGCACAGTACTTCGGCCGCAACAAGGTCGTGTACCGTGACTTCGACTGGCGCACGATGCACACCGAGCACTACGACATCTACTTCTATCCGGCCGAGTCGGCCGCCGTCGCCGACGCCGCGCGGATGGCCGAGCGGTGGTACGCCCGTCATTCGCTGACGCTGCGCGACACCTTCTCCAAGAAGCCGATCGTCCTGTACGCCGACAATCCGGCCTTCCAGCAGACCAACGTCATCCCCGGGTTTCTGGGTGAGGGGATCGGTGGTGTGACCGAGCCGTCGCGGAGCCGGGCGCTGCTCTTCTTCAGCGGCGCGTACTTCGATGACGACCACGTGCTCGGTCACGAGCTCGTGCACGTGTTCCAGTTCGACATTGCGGGCGCCGCGCGCGGGGGACTGAACAACTTGGACCGCCTGCCGCAGTGGTCGATCGAGGGGATGGCCGAGTACCTGTCGCTCGGACGGGACGATCCCAATACGACGATGTTCATGCGCGATGCCGCGCTGCGGAACGACCTGCCGACGATCAAGAAGCTGAACAATCCGAAGTATTTCGCGTACCGCTACGGTGAAGCGCTCTGGGCGTTCATCGGCGGGCGCTTCGGCGACAGCACCATCGCCACGATCTACCGTGCGGCGCTGCGGAGCGGTCTCGAGCCCGCCGTGCGTGGCGTGCTCGGCATCACGACCGACTCGCTCTCGAAGCTCTGGATCGCGGCGATCAAGGAGCAGTACCTGGCCGACGCCAAGACGCGGACATTGCCGAAAGACCTCGGCACGCGACTGCTCCGGCCGGCCTCCAAGTACGGCGACTTCGACGTCGCGCCATCCATCAGCCCCGACGGAAAGGAAGTCGCGTTCATCACGAGCCGCGACCTGTTCTCCTTCGACCTGTACATCGCCGATGCGGCGACCGGGCGGACGATCCGGCGGCTGACCAGCCCCAATTCCAACCCGCATTTCGACGCGCTCTCGTTCTCGAACTCCTCCGGGTCGTGGTCCCCCGACGGGAAGTACCTCGCCGTGCCCGCGTACGCCCAGGGCGTCGTCGACGTCGAGATCTTCAACACCCGCAATGGCAACATCGAGCAGCACATCGCCCCGCCGGGCGTCGGACAGGTGCTGTCGATCGCGTGGAGCCCGGACGGCAAGCAGCTCGCCTTCTCGGGGCTCTCGGGCGGCTGGAGCGATCTGTACCTGTACGACCTCGGGGCCAAGCGGACCATCCAGCTGATGCACGACCGGGCCGCACAGTTCCAGCCCGCGTGGTCGCCGGACGGCCGCACGCTGGCGTTCGCGACCGATAGCGGGCCGGGCACGAGCTTCAGTCTGCTGACGTATCGGCCGCTCCAGATCGCGCTCATGGACATGACGAACCCTGATCATCCGGTGCGCATGTTGAGCCTGTTCGGCGGCAAGGCCAAGCACATCAATCCGCAGTTCACCCCTGACGGGCAGTCGCTCTACTTCGTCTCGGACCCCGACGGGATTCCCGACATCTACCGTGTCGCCCTGGCGACCGGGACCATCCAGCGCGTGACGCGGGTGGCGACCGGCATCACGGGGATCACCGGATCGTCACCGACCCTCAGTGTCGCGCCGGGGAACGGCCGCATGATCTTCTCCGTCTTCGACCGCCAGGGGTATACACTGCACCGGCTCGACGCCGACCAGGTCGCGACGCCGACCGTGTCGCAGGTGGTCGACACCTCGTCGACGCAGGGGATCGAGACGCCGCCGGTCCCGGGTGGCGGGGCGGTGGCAGAGCGCATCGCGGATCCCCGCTTGGGCCTGCCACTCCAGCGCGAGTTCGCCGTCACGCCATACCACTCATCGTTCCAGCTCGACGGCATCGCCACGGCCGGCGTCGGCGTCGCCTTTGGTGGGCCGCTGGGCACCGGGGCCGGCGGGGGCGTCGCCTTCCAGTTCGGCGACGAGCTGGAGAACCACATTCTCGCGGCGACCGTGCAGGCGTCCGGCTACGTCCAGGACATCGGTGGCCAGGCGGTCTACCTCAACCAGGCACACCGCTGGAATTACGGTGTGTCGGCGTCGCACATCCCCTTCCTCCAGCTGGGCACGGCGGCGTACGACACGACGATCGTGAACCCCGACGGTTCCAAGACCCCGGGGGCCGTGCTCCAGGAGGAGTACCTCCGGACGTACTACGAGCAGGCGCAGCTCTTCGCCCAGTATCCCTTCTCGATGACGCGCCGGCTCGAGTTCAGCGGCGGGTACACCTATCTCCACTACGGGCTGCGCGCGGATCGCTACCTGGAGCTGCCCGATGGGTCGATCTTCGCGCTCCAGCAGCAAGTCGGGTTGCCGGTGCCGTCCGGGCTCAATCTCTTCCAGGCCTCGGCGGCCTACGTCACCGACTACTCGAATTTCGGCTTCACGTCACCGGTCGCCGGCGGACGATCGCGCTTCGAGGCGGATGAAACCTTCGGCAACTTGATGTTCACGTCGGTGCTCGCCGACTACCGGCGCTACTTCCTCGCCAATCCGATCACCTTCGCCTTCCGCGCCTTTCACTACGGCCGTTACGGCGGGAGCGCCGAAGACCCGCGGCTCTCTCCACTCTACCTCGGCGATCCGTATTTCATCCGCGGGTACGACATCTCGACCTTCAACGCGAACGAGTGCTCGGCCCTGTTCACCGGTGCCGGGACCTGTCCGACCTTCGACCGGCTGCTCGGGAGCCGCCTCGCGGTGCTGAACGCGGAAGTGCGTATCCCGCTGCTCGGAGTGCCGCAGTTCGGCCTCATCAACTTCCCGTACCTGCCGACCGAGATCGCGCCGTTCGTCGACGCCGGGCTCGCCTGGTCGAGCACCAGCCACCCGGTGCTCACCTTCAACGGGAACGATCCGCGGGACACGCCGGTCGTGAGCGCGGGGGTGGCAGCACGGTTCAACGTGCTCGGCTACATCGTCGCCGAAGTCTTCTACGCCCGGGCCTTCCAGCGCCCGGCGAACCCCAATCAGTTCGGGTTCCAGATTCTGCCCGGCTGGTGATGAGGATGCCGGCCGTCTAGCTTGCGTTCTTGACATGACGCGCCGCCGTCTCTTCGCGTGCCCCGTCCCCGTGCTCCTGGCCGCCCTCGTCGCCGGGCCGGGGGCGACTCCCGCTGCCGCGCAGGCCGTCGCGCAGGCGCCCCCGCAGGGTGCGCCGGCCAGTGGCGGCTCGGTGGCGATCACCGGCACGGTCGTCGACAGCCTGCACGATGCGCCCCTCACGCACGCCGTCGTCGCGGTGGACGGGACGAATCAATCCGCCCGCACCGACTCCACCGGCGCGTTCCGCATCGAGGGTGTGGCACCCGGCCCGTTTCGGCTCGGCGTCTTTCACCCGCTCCTCGACTCGCTCGGGATCGGCCTCGCCTCCAAGTCCCTCACCGGCCGCGCCGGCGAGACGGTGACGCTCACGATCGCGACACCCTCGGTCCAGACCATCACCGCGAACGTCTGTCGCACGGCGCCCCCGCCGCCCGTCGGCCTGTTGCCGACCGAGCAGTCGACCGGCCCGGGCGTGATCATCGGGCGGGTGCTCGACGCCGACACCGAGAACCCGATCACCAACGCCATCGTGGAGCTCACCTGGGTCGAGTTCCAGGCCAGCCAGGTCGAAGGCTTCCATCGCCTGCGCCACCGTCGCGAGGCGGTCACGGGGCCCGGTGGGGACTTCGCGCTCTGCTACGTCCCGCTCAAAGCGGCAGCGACACTGCGCGCGCAGTACCGGAACGGCGGCGCCGCGGCCGCCGCGACTGCCGTCTCGCGGGACATCGCGCCGAACGGACACCTGCTGACGCTCG
>Ga0209062_1001614_pt1 | contig 37713 bp, 43 predicted proteins | sample Coa_R2_2_FD_187158 | JGI IMG/M metagenome (GOLD analysis project Ga0209062, IMG submission 187158) | Surface soil microbial communities from Centralia Pennsylvania, which are recovering from an underground coalmine fire - Coalmine... | ecosystem: Environmental > Terrestrial > Soil > Unclassified...
GTATTGAAGGATATTCACCCGCGACGGATGGATCAATAGCTCCAAGCAGGCGCGCGTGTCTTGTGTCGAAATGCTTGACATGCGCGTGTTTTTGGGCTAGACTGAGTGCAAGCTAATTCACATTAGTTTGCACTCACCGCAAGAGCGGAAACAAGAGATTGCGAGACCGAAAGAGAGGTAGTTTTGATGGATGAGCAGGCCCAGGTGAGACAGATGTTAGCGGCAGCCTTGCCCATTGACGACATAGACCAGGTGAGAATGCTCCCAGGCGCGTCGATCATGCTGGTATGGGTCGATATTCAGGACCGGCCCGACCTGGCAGACCTGGCAGCCCTCCACGGGGAAAGCGGAGGGATGGTCCTTGTGACCTGGTTTGCAGCCAACCCAGGAGAGCGGCGTATGGTGATCGGTCTCCGGGTCGAGATGCGGGCCGCGACCCGCGTGGTGTTTCACCTGGCTTTTAAGGTGGAGCGGTACATAGAGCAGCTTGACAACCTTGCGCGCTATGGGCAAATGTGGATCGTTCCAGGGCCACCCCCCGCAGGATTGACCGGCACGCGATTGATGGACCTGCGCGAGCTTATAGCCGTAGCTCGCCGAGGCGTTCACATTGAGCTAGAGCCGAGCATGAGGACGGTGTTATATGACCAGCTTGTCGCATGGAAGCAGCAAGGGTAGAAAGGGGCATCTATGCCAAGACGGGAAACGCGCGTCTCCAATATGAGCACCCAGGAACTTATCAACCGGGGCCAGGGGAGCCAGCGGCTAGAGGTTCGACATGTGAGCGGTGCGACGGTCAACGCGGAGATCCCCGCACAGGCCGCCGCCGATGCACCCTTTATTCATGCGTGGATACGCAACCAGCAAAGCGACCGGACCCAGGAAGCTTACGCGGCCAACATCACCCGCTTTTACCGCGAGGTCGGTAAGCCGCTGGCAGAGATCACCCTGTTTGACCTCCAGGACTACGCCGAGTCTTTATATGACCTTGCGCCCGCCTCACAGGTGCTCCTGCTGCGGTGCGTGAAATCGGCGATGACCTTTTGTTATCAGGTGGGATACCTGAAATTGAATGTAGGGGCCGCGCTACGGGTAGCCAAGCCGGAGAAGAAGCTGGCAGAGCGGATACTCTCAGAGGCCCAGGTTATCAAAATGATAGCTCTTGAGCCGGAGCCGCGTAACCACCTCTTGCTCTTGCTTCTCTATAAGGCCGGGTTGCGTGCAGCGGAGGCGTGCGATCTGCAAAAGCGCAACCTCCAGGAGAACGGAGACGGCGGCCAGGTCACGATCTACGGCAAGGGCGGCAAGACCCGCTCTATCCTGTTACCTGTGGATGTGTGGCGGCAGCTCGCAGACTTCACCGCCGGGTATGCTCCAGATACCTATGTGTTTCAATCGCGCCAGCGCCGATCAAGCGCCGGGCGAGAGACAGATGGACGGCTTGACGAGAGCCAGGTCCACCGGATAGTGGAGGCCGCCGCGATCCGCGCGGGCGTCGAGACCTATACCGATACGATCAAGCGCGGAAACCGCGCAGGTGAGGCAGTAACCCGGTCTCGTGTCAGCCCTCACTGGTTACGCCATGCCCACGGCAGCCACGCGTTACAGCGCGGCGCAGATTTGGCCCTGGTGCGTGATACGTTGGGGCATGCCTCTATCGAGACCACCGGGCGCTATGTGCATGCCCGCCCGAATACCAGTTCATCGCTTTTCTTACCTGACGTTCTATAGCAGTTTGCGGAAACGCCCGTTTCCGCAAGACGAAAGAAGCTATGATGCAGCAAGATATCTATAAAGACTACCTGGCAGCCGCCGGGGTTCCCTCCCTTGAGCAAATCATCATCTGGGCGGATGCGCTCTTTCCGGGCGGGTTCCGCCTGCTTGCCGATGATCTCTGTTTTCCAGAGGATCAAGAGGACTGGACAGAGCGGGAGAGGCAGGATGCCTATATTGCCATTGGCGAAGCCATCGAAAGGGAGAAACGCAGGATGTTAGAGGACCGCGAGCAAATCAAGCAGGAGACCGCCCGCGCGGCGGTCGTTCATTTTGAGCTAGACCCCATGCGGGCCTATCGCCCCGTGATCCAGGAGCTTGATCTGACGAAGAGCGAGCGCGCGCAGTATACCCATAAATTTGCTGTGCTGGTAGCAGGCCAGGCGGCTATCGTGTACCGACTTGGCGAGGGAACCTATCGAGTGATCGACGATGAAGAACACGAGGAGGCACGCGATAACGAAGCCTATCAGGTACTTATGGCCGCCGCCCGCTATCTGGAGATCGACCTGCGCCTAGCGCGCGAAGTAGCAGCCGAGGAAGAGCAGCCAGGGGAGGGCGAGGCTGCCCGCTGGACACTCACCATTTCCGGCCAGGCATGCCAGGTTGCCCGCTATGATCGAGAGGACGGACCAGACTACCAGGTGATAGCACCCTGACGAGCAGCCGCGCCCGCGCCTCTCTTCTCGTGTTTCTCCTCTTACGGGCGGCCCAGGTGGAGAACAAACGCGCTAAAACGCCAAAAAAACGGCCCTTTTTTCCGGGGAGGTATCAGAACACCTTTTTGATCGATAAGGGCCTCTCTTGACCGTCTCAGCGCGTTTCTTTTTGCGGTAGGGGAACCTGGTTCGATAATGGCCCGGATTTTGGGCTTGTCTTGACCTCACCTGGTAAGCACTGCGCGCCGACAGGCCACAGAGGAAGAGGACGGAGAGCAGCCAGAAGTAGAAGGCGGCCAGGCGAGACCGGGCGAGCGGGACACCTAGCCCGCGTCCCGCTCAGTTTGTTGTCTGATCGGACAGCACCGAAGAGGACAACGCGGTTACTATAGCACGGGCCGCGCCCCTTGTAAACTCTATAGGCGAGCGCGGCCCGTTCCCTCTCTTCTCGTGTTTCTCCCTGGCATGCTGCTTGACCTTGACAAGTATTGTATATTTATTGTATATTTATTGCATGTCTATAGCAGCAGCGCCGAGCAGAGGAGAGGAAAGGAGAACCGATTATGCCGCATCAGAGACCGAAGAGTGCAGCAGAGGACGCATATTCTTATACATTAGATCATGAGACCGCCGCTCTTATTCAGGAGTTGGCCGACGCCGAAGCTGAAGAGTTAGACCTGGCGAAGCTTACGCCGTCAAACTATCTGACCAGATTGATTAAGCGAGAGGCCGCCGCCCACCTTGACGAGGAGAGCCGGGCGCGGGCAAAAATGAAAGCAGATGAAAAGCTCCAGCGCCGCCTACAAGATGGCGCGCAAGACCCGGAGGCGGCTAAAGTGCGCAAGCCCCGAACCAGGAAAGCAGCCACCGAGCAGGCCGCGCAGCTTGCATCATGAAATCGAAGTAAGAACGTATATTCGTATTCGCGGAAACGCCCGTTTCCGCGAATATTTTTTTGCCCGCGAAATTGCCCTAAAACCTCTTGACATGATTGTATAATTATGGTATATTTATTGTATATTAAAGATGCCTCATGAGAGGCGGCGAGACCGAAAGCACCAGCGAAAAGGAGTTAGCAGCTATGACGACAGACACCCAGGCTACCGCAGTACAGGCCCCACAGCAGGCCATCACCGATCTTATGGCAATTGAGCGCGAATTGAACGAGATGTTTTTAGAGCGTGAGACGGCCATTAGAATGTTGCTCGTGTGTTTCCTGGCAGGCCAGCACGGCGTTTTAGTCGGAGACCCCGGTACTGGCAAGAGCGCCCTGATAGAAGAGATATGCGCCAGAGTGACCGATCCAGCGGGCCAGGGGATGAAATTCTTTAGCGCCCTGATGGATAAGTTTACCACCAAAGACGATCTTTTCGGCCCCTTCGACTATAACGGGTTGAGGAACGGCACCCAGGAGCGCGTACTTGAGGGCCGCCTGGCAGACTGCGACATCGCCTTTTTAGATGAGTTCTGGAAATCAAGCATTTCAGTGCTGAACACCATGTTAAAGGCAATCAATGAGCGCAAGTTCTTGAACGGGCGTCACGAGATCGATATTCCGCTTATCAGTGTTGTTGCGGCCAGCAATGAACTTCCCCAGGGCAACGAGCTTGCTGCCATCCGTGACCGCTTTCTCTTGACTCACTTTGTTGGACACCTCTCCCCTGGCAACCGTGAACTGTTGATGCTCAGGAAAGCCGGGCTGGAGCCGGACCCCTGGCAAGCGCCGAAAACCAAAATTTCGCGGGCTGACTTTATGGCCTTGCGCCAGTATCGCGCGACCATCCCATTTAGCCGCCCGGTCATCCTGGCGAAGAATGCGATTGTACAAGAACTGGCAAAAAACGGCGTGACCATCAGTGAGCGCCGCGACGGGCTAGTGCAGACACTCATGCAGGCAAACGCATTACTTGAGGGCCGTACCGAAGTCAACGACGAAGATTTACTGATCTTGGTTGACGCCTTTTGGATGGAACCGGCACAGCGCCCGGTGGTCAGCCGCATTGTGAACGCGCATAGTAACCCGACAGCCGCCCGCGCCGCCGAACTCAAGGACGAGGCCGCCACGATTTACGCGCAGACAACCGCAGCGATGGACGCCAACAAGGCGAACAAGGGCGCGCGTATCGCCGCCGCCCATGAGGGCGCGGGTAAGATCGAGGCGATCAAGCAGGAACTTGAAGACCTCCAGGCTCAGGCCAAGAAGAGCGGCAGCAACACTCGCCGCATTGACCAGGCTGTAACCACCGTAGGCGAACAGTATAAGGCGATCTTAAACGCTATCGGCTTCAAGCTCTAAGCGCGGAGCGGCCAGCCGTTCAGGGGCAATTTTGCGGAAACGCCTGTTTCCGCAAAATTGCCCCTTGACATCCTTGTATATTTATGGTATATTTATTGTATGGAAACGTTGTGCGTTGAGTCAGAAAGCGAGACCGAACAATGCAAACCACATCACAGACCAGCGGCCAGGGCCAGAGCGTTGTAGAGCATGATCGTTTTGATAGTCAGGCATTTAGCGACACCCGCGCGCAGTTTGCCGCCCTTGACGAGGTAGCAGAAAGCCGGGCGATGCCAGAGGCCGAGGCGTTCACCGAAGACCTGTTTATGAGCTTTTACAAGGCCGCGCCGCAGCTTGCGCCAGAGGAAAGTTTAAGCTTGACCGCGCAGTTTCGCCGCCGCCTCATGCATGAAATCATGTCTACCGCTGAGTACGCCCGTGTCCGGGGACTTGGCACGACAGCAGATCAATATTCTTCGGGAATGGCGACGGCTAGCACGGCGTATAAAGTGATCGAGAAGCTAGATGGCAAGACCCAACAGCAGCTACAGGAGATGCAGCAGGCCGAGGCCGCCGCACAGGAACTTTTAAACGCAGCTCAGGCCCTCCACAACTTTGCAGAGCAGGCCGAAGGCGACGAGGCTGAACAGATGGAGGCCGAGGCCCAGGAGTTAGAGCAGCAGGCCGCAGCCGAGCAGGCAAAGGCCGAGGCCGCCGCCGCCGCGCTTGAGGCGAAGAGTGAACAGATCGAAGACCAGGCCCGCCGCGCCGCCCGCGAGGCCCTGAGTGAAGCCGGGGAAGAGATAGCTGAGACCAATGACGCCATAGCCGCCTATGGGGGGTATAGCTACGAACAGAGCATGCCCACGCAGCGTATGAACACCACTGAGAAGATGAAGCTTGCCAAGCAGATCAAGGACACCCCCAAGCTTGCCAAAATTGCCGAGCTTGCGGGCCGGATGGTGAACACTGCTCTCCAGAAGCAGAAAACGAAGGTCATTCACCCGCCGGATGAAATTGTTGGTATCACCCAGGGCGACGACTTGGCGCGCGTGCTGCCATCCGAGACCCTGTTACTGGACGACCCGGTAACGGAGCCGCTGTTTTATCAGAAGTTTGTTGAGCGCGAACTGATGCAGTATGATATGATCGGGCATGAGCAGCAGGCGCGTGGCCCGATCATCTGTTGCGTTGACCTCTCTGGGAGCATGGACGGCCTTCATATCAACCCGCGCCGCTTGCGGAAAATTAGCCAGGACCAGGGCGCGGAGGCAGCCGCCGAATATATGCGCAAGTCATACACGAAAGAGGTATGGGCGAAGGCCGTGCTGCTTGCCCTGCTTGCTATCGCGCAACACCAGCACCGCGACTTTGCGGTAGTCTACTTCAGCAGCTACGGGGAGATCAAGACTTACATCTTCCCGAAGGCCGCAGCCACGACGGCGCAACTGCTTGACCTGGCAAAGTTCTTTTACGGCGGCGGCACGACCTTTGACGGATGGATGATAGAAGCCCTCAAAATTGCCGAGCGCGGCCCGTTTCAAGAGGCCGATGTTATCACCATCAGCGACGGCGAGGTATTCATCTCTGATGAGATCCGCGACGAATACAACGCCCGCCGCCAGGCCAGAGAGATGCATGCCTACGGTGTTCTGTTAGAGACTGATCGCCATGCAGGCGAGATCATGGCGTCCATCACTGACCGCTATATCACTGTCACCGATCTAGGTAACGACGGCAAGGCCCTTGATATGCTCTTTACCATCTAGCACCCGACCAGCCGAGACCGGAGCAGCCCGCCCCGGTCTCTCTTTTTGCCCATACCTCTTTACGGAAACGGGCGTTTCCCGTATCATGTACTTACGTTCTGTTTGCGGAAACGGGCGTTTTCGGAAAATTGCCGTCCAAAAACCTTGACGAAATTGTATAATTATGGTATATTTATTGTATATTAAAGCTGTTGCGAGACCGAAAGCACCGAAAAGGAGTTGATGAGATGAGTTATACGAGCGAAGTCAAAGAGACCTCCAAAACCCTGAAACTGTCCGGCTATAGCGTGTTTGCTGTGCTTGATAAGCGCCTGGAAATTGGGTTTGACGAGCTACGCCAGCGTGTGACCCCGCTCGGTTTTGGGGCCGAGGAGTTGTTACCCCCGGAGCCGGAGCCGCGCACCTATATCAGGCGAGCGATCACCGCTTGGCTACGCGAGATTGCGACCAGCGACATCGGGCTACCCGTTGAATTGTTGGATGACGACGAGGAGACCGGGCGCAAGAAAAAGCCTCTGGTACGCGAGATCAAGAACCGCGATAAAAACGTTCTTGTGCTTGCCCTCGTGCGTGAGAATATCGACCTGGACGCGCTAGGACTCTCCTACTTGACCAACCTGAGAGTCTTTTACATCAAGCCCAAGAAGGACAAAGAGCAGCCGGAGCAGCCGGGCAAGCTCACCTTGACCTTGACGCCGAGCGGGGCAACCGACCCGGCAACCTATATCACCGACCCCCGCGAGCAGGCGCTACTGATCAGCCTCCAGAAGCACGTAGACCACTACGCCCAGACCTATAAGGTGGAAGAGTTGCGCCGCATGGTCAAAAAGATTATCGAGTCTATGTCAGCCATCAACATGCGCCCGGACGGCGGCGTGTACTTCGTTCCGTACCACAACCGCGATAAGCTCATCAGGCTTAAAGAGCTTGTCGAACAGGCGCTCCCCTCGACGGCAGGCAAAAACACCTCGATCCTCATGCATTTACCCGTGGCAGACGAAACCAGCAGTAACGAGCAGGTTGCAGGGGCCGCGCACCAGACGTTTGTAGCCCGTGCTGATGCCCTCCAGGAACGCATGCAGCGCGTGTTGCTGGACGCCGAAAACAAAAAGCGCGGCATACGGAAAGACCTGATGGAGAAGCGTATCGCCGAGATCGACGAATTGAAACAGGAGCTTGACCTGTATCACAAAATCTTAGGCGTGCAGCAGGAAGAGATAGCCAGCCGCTTGACCCAGATGCAGGAGCAAGCCCAGGAACTTATCGGCCTCTATGCCATCGGCGTCAAGCGCGAGCGTGAAAAGGCCAGGGCCGCCGCCGCCGTAGCTGCAACCCAAGAGACCCAGGAGAGCGAGAGCGAGGACGAGGAAGACTATTAGCCCGCGCAATCCAGAAGGCGCACGGACACCGCCCCCGGTCCCGTGCCCTTTTTGTATGCTTTTCTAGGAAATTTCTCCTAATTTTTAGAAATGCCGAAAATTCCCTCGTTTTTCTCTTGACAATATTGTATAATTATCGTATATTTATTGTATAATCTATTGCGAGACCGAAAGCACCGAACTGAAAGGACACCGCCATGCAGTACCAGACATTTATGAACCGCCATCTGAACACCGTTTTCATGCTCATTGTGCTACTTGGCACCGCGACGCTTGCAGCGTTGGCACTAGCCGCCTTGCTGTTTGCCGCCGTGCTGCTGCACACATTGATTGACGCGATCATAGAAGTGATCCAGACTATAACCGACCTCTACACCCACGGCGACGCGATCACCCGCCTTCTTCTCCTCGTGTTTCTCCTTTTTGCAGGCTATAAGGCCGCCCCGCGTGTGATTCGCTTTCTCCGCCGCCAGGTGGACCTGTCCCCATTTCTTCGTGCCAGGACGGTAAACGGCAGCGCCGCAGGCCCACATCAGCGCAGCCAGCAGCTTCAAGACGACGAGGGTGGGGCCGCCCAGGCCGCCGACTGGTATAGCTCGAAGCCTGCGAGCGCACAGGAGACCAGGCAGGACGAGGAGCCGATTATCACGCCGCAACCTTCAGGCGCGCAGCGCAAGCAGGCCCCCCAGGCTACGAGCAGCGCGAGGAAGCCGGGGAACGGGCAGACCTCCAGAACGCACGGCCAGCAGGCCACGAGGCCGCCGCAGCCAGGGCGTGGCAAACGCGCCCGAAAGGGCCACGGCCAGGGTAATCAGAAACGTTTACGAAAACACGACGTTTACAGCCGGTGATTTGCGGAAACGTCCGTTTTCCAGAACAGGAGTACAAGCCATGCCGCGTAGAAAAAAGAGTAACCAGGGCCAGGCACAAGCCGCCCCCGTGATCGACTGGCAGGAGTTAGAGGCGTTCCGTGCGACCTTGCCTGCATACCGCCAGCATGAAACGTTCCGCTTTTTTGTCGTGCAATGGGATATTGTGAAAGCCCTATACCTGCTTGCCAAGTACAAGCGACCTGTAGACTGCTTGCGGGTAGCGGAGGCGGCCCGCGCGTATGGTTTTGATACACCGATCAGCACGCCAGGGGAAACACGAGGAGAGAGAAGCCTTGACGATGATGCAGACTGTACCGTTGATCGAGACTTCGCCATGGGTGAGCAGATTGATCGAGAGCGGCCTGTAATTCTTGCCCTTGTGCAGTTACCAGGCAAAGCGAGGCCCGTGCCGATCTTGATTGATGGACTCCATAGGCTTTACCGAGCCGCCCAGGACCAGCGGGAAGTTATCCCTTGCTATGCCCTCTCTCCAGAGGAAGAACGGCTATGCAGGCTCTAATGTTTCCGTCGTGTTTCCGTAAACGTTACTTTGCGGAAACGGACATTTCCAGAGCAGGAGAGGGAACGATGCAACAAACGCTCAAATGCTTGTCTATTCGCCAGCCGTGGGCATGGCTTATCACACACCCGCAGATCGTGAGCGTGTGTCACCTTCCCATCAAGGATATCGAAAATCGGGAATGGGCAAGCGGTTATCGGGGCTATCTGTTGATCCATACGGGGGCCGCCCTCGATACCGACCTCTTTAGCCCGAACGGCTAGCAACCTACGCCGCTTATATATAAACGGAAACACCACGTAAATGTGCGAGAAACATGAAGGAGAGCAGGATACCATGACGTTAGATGAGCTACTGGAGCGCAAAGCGCAGACACCTAACCCCCTGACCTATTGCTTATGTGGTTCGACCAGGCGGGCAGCCAAAGCCTTTGCACAGGAACAGTTACGCTTGACCCTGGAAGGCGCGATTGTTCTCTCCATCGGAACCAACAAGAACGACGAGAGCTAGGCATCACTGAAGAGCAGGCCATCAAGCTTGATATCCTCCACCTGTTCAAGATTGAGCAGGCCCAGGTGATACGCATTCTCAATGTTGGCGGCTATATCGGGCCGTCAACCCGCCGTGAACTGGAGTATGCCAGGCGGTTAGGAAAGCGCATCGAGTTTTTTGAAGAGCCGGGCACCTTCCAAGAGTCAAATATTTACGGAAACGCCGGGTAAACACTACGGAAACGCCACAGAGCCGTTACGAAATCAGAAAAGCCATTCAGCGCAGCAGAGGAGGAGCCGCAATGAATAGAGACGCCATCAAAAAAGGCTTGCCTGTCTGGATACAATTGCACAAAAACCAGGCCAAAATCGCGGGCACTATCATTGACTACACCAGCCACAAAGGCACCTGTATGGTCGAGTTAGCATTACCAAACCCCTTCCAGGAAGACCAGGTAATCTACCAGGTCTACCCGCGCCCGATCCAGAGCCACCAACTTTCCAGGCGCACCCCCGCGAGAGAAAACGCCTATCCATTCACGGAAACGGGCGTTTCCTGTAACGTCACACCACAGGAACACACGATCTACACGCTTGGGTACGGCATAGAGGCCAGAGCGCCACAGGCAGCGCGCGCCCAGGTTGAAATGTTTCTCAAGCAGCCAACACCCGGCGTCGTGATCGATGTCAGACTCACCCCCTATTCTAAGCTGCCAGGCTGGAATACTGAAGACCTCCAGCGGAGCTACCAGGCGCGGTATATGCATATCAGGGAACTTGGCAACCTCCATCATCATCGCGGGCTACCGATCAAACTTGTGGATGAAGAGAACGGGCTACAACAGCTTCAATGTTGGCTTGAGCAGTTTAATATCCTGCTCTTATGTGGTTGCTATAAGGTCGAGACATGCCATCGCGGCTACATCGCCGATCACCTGGCAGCGCGCACACAGGTCCCCATTTGCCACTTACCTGTACCCGGCGCTACCAGGCACACCCCACCAACCCAGACGAAAGCCCCGCCACAACCAAGCACGAAAGCAGCACGCCCCAAAACCGCCGAAAACAAGCAGCAGCGCATCATCCTCTGGACACCCGAACTGTGGGAGACACGCCCGGAAAGCGAGGGCACGCCATGAGCAGCACAAGCTACGAGCAGGAGAGAACCGAACCAGGCACACCCCACACTCCAGGACGCAAAAGGGCAAGCGCGCGAGAGCTAGAGCAGCGCCTTGCAGAACTTGAGGTACAGCTTGCCCTCGCACAACCCGACCAGGCGCTACGGGCCACCAGGGAGCTAAAAAAGGCCCATCTCCGTATACGCAACTTGCGCTACCACCTTGACCAGATAGAGCGCAGCGTTACCCGCCTATGCGCCCGTATCCCGGAAAGCGAACTTGTCAGCTTACGCCAGTATTGCCGCGAAACGCTGGAGAAGGAACCGGCCACAGATGAGGGAGAAACTACCCAGGAGAACCAACACACCGCGATGCAGGCCCGCCTGATCCTTGACCAGGAAGCGGAGATTACCACCCTGCGGGCCGAGAATACCCGCCTGCGCGAGCAAAACGCCGAACTGGAGAGCGAACGCGACCAGGCCCAGGCCGATCTTGCCCGCCTGTGCCAGCCAGGGAAGCCCAGGGGACGAAAGAAAGAAACCACCCGAAGCGGCCCACAGCCGCTTGAATTATGGGACCAGGGTAGCGCATAACGTTTACGGAAACACCACGAAAACAGGCAGCAAGGAATGGAACATCTGACCGCTATTGAGCGCCGGGCAAAAGCCACGTATAATAGCTTGCGGAAACATCCGTTTCCGTAAACGCCACGTTTCCTATCCCAAAGAAAAAGAGGGACATCCATGCAGGCCCAGGATAGCTTACCACCGCTCAAAGAGGCCCCGGTGATTGAAAACGCGGTCGCGGTCCCCATGCAAAAGGGCGGCACGGGGAAAACGACCACAGCGGTCAATATCGCCACAGCCGCCGCCCGCGCAGGCAAAAAAGTACGCATCGTCGATATGGACCCCCAGGGGTCCATCGCCCTCTATTTCAAGCACCTGCTTACCAATCGCCCGCCCATCAGGCAGACTATGTACAACCTGCTGATCGAGGGCCAACCCATCGAGCCGGTACGCCTGACCAAACTGATTAGCTTCCTTCCGGCAAATAACGACTTGGCAGCCGCCAACCAGCTATTTACAATCCTCCCCACGACCAAAGAAGCACCCAACAAAGTGCTTGCCCGCTATCTCTCTCTTTATGCCCAGGACGTTGATTTACTTATCATCGACTGCCCGCCCTCACTGGAGCCGTTGACGATCAATTGCCTGGTTGCGGCCAGGCGCGTGATTATTCCGGTCTCCTGCCAAGAGATGGCCGAGGACGCGCTACCCAACATCCTGCGAACTATTAAAAGCGTGCGCAAGGCAAACGATTTAGGCAGCAACCCGCAGCTTGAAATCACCTGTATCTTGCCTACCCAATATAACACGCGGGGCAGCTCCTCACCTGAAATCTTGCAAAACATCAAAGATGAGTATGGGAAGGACTACCCGATCTATCCCTACCCCGTCTTGTGGAGGGAAGCCTACCAGAAAGGCGTCAAACAATCACGAGACGTAGGGGCCATTGACGGAGAACTGGGAGCCTACTGGGACCAGTTCACCCGCGACATGATTTTCCTGGAAAGTAGAGGCAGAAGTGATGAATAACACCAGAGGCGGCAGCGGCCAGGAGAACCCCGCCGAGCCGATCACCGGGCAAGCAGCCACGGCACGCAGCAAACCACCGAAACCCAAAAAGGTTGATGTCTTTGCCAGCGACGACGATGAGGACGATCCCAATAGCAAGTATAACGCGGCTATGCGCTTCGTTGCGCAGGGACAGGCCAGCGCGGCCACACCCACGCCATCACCGGCAGCGCCCACGATCCAGCCAGCCGCCCGGCCAGCACCAGCTAGCCCGCAAAAAGCCCTGGTGAAAAGCGCACCAGGGCCACAGGAAGAGGACGAAGAAGAAGAGGAAAATGAGCTTTTTGAGCAGATGTACAGGCGGACAACGTATTATATCAGCAAACCCAACGAGCGAAGACTCGCCCGGCTCGTGAAGAAGTTCAAGAAGCGCCCAGGCCGCCCAGGCAAGCCGAAGTATGAACTGATGGAAGAAGCTCTTGAATATCTTTTCGAGAAGTACGGGATAGAATAAGCAGAGGGAGCATGCAGCAGACTACCACCGCGCAACTACGGGAAACGGACGTTTCCCCAAACAAAGAGGGGAGGGCACGTATGGGCACAAAAGGCCAGCCCAGGAAAAAACGACAGGGAGCCGCCAGCACCGTTCAGCAGATCGGCGAGGCGTTAGGCGAAACCCGGCCCGGCCCACTCACCCTCATACGCCGCATCGTGAAAACGTTAGGGACTGACACCGCCCTCGACTACCTCCGCCGCACCCAACAGATCGAAGAGAGCGGCGGCATGCAGACCAGCGACGGAACAAAGCGCCGCACACCAGGCGGCGTCTTTTTTCACCTGATTAAATCCGAGCGGCCCATCGAAGAAACCTACCCTATCTTCCAACTCAAGCCCTACATCCCACGCCCGCGCGCCGAGCGACCTACCAAAAAGCCGCCTGTGGTTCCCCTGGCATGGGAAGAACGAGGACCACTACTCACACAGAAGGAGAGAGCAGCCGTGAGCGTCACGATCCAACTACGAGGCCGACCAGAGGGCAGCGTTACCGACACTGGAAGCTGCATTATCTTCACGATGCAGAACACCAGGCACCCACATATCCCCAAAGGCGTCCCCACCCCGCCAGAAGAGCCGATCAAGTACGATGTTTACGTGAGTTATAAGCTCTGGAAAAAGGTAGAAGAGGCCGCCAACGATCACGAGGACACACTGATTATCGACGGCTACCCTCACCTCGACAAAGAGAACAACAGCATTGCCGTGATCGCCACCGGCACCAGTTCGCGCAAGCTCAAAATCGCGGAAAACGCCAACCGACAGCAGGAAGGATAAACACGAGAAAAGAGGGGGCGCGCGGGCCGCGTACTTGTGGGAAATGGGCGTTTCCAGGAAGAGGGTAGAGCTATGACAGTCATTCGATTAAAGGGCGAACGCTTCACGCTCCACCCAGAAGCGCCGACGAGCGCCGCACCTTCCAATAGGTTGCGCAGCACTACCCCATAGAGCGCATACGCGAAGAGGCCGCCTTGCTGCTTGCCTCTATCCGCTGTACCGCCCGGCCAGGCGGCAAGTCTTGCCAGGCATCAGCCGTTCGGCGCTGTGCCCAAAGCCTCCGCGCGATCTGCGGGACACACAGCGTCAAAGTGAGATCGGATACGCTAGGTGGGAGTAGTTATCACTTTTGCCTGATCTGCCGAGGGCCTGATGTACCCCACTTAGACCGCACCTGAAGCGCCTGCGCACCCATGAATGTTTCCGTAGCGTTTCCGTAAACATCCAATTTTTGACGGTACTAACCGTCAGTATCGTCAAGTATGACAACAGGTAGAAATGTAGTCAGCTTGTCCTGTTGTATTTTCTTTATTGTTTGTGGAAACGGGCGTTTCCCGAAATGATGGCAGGAGTTACAAAAAACAGGCTGTTTCCAGGTTGTTTTAACGATACTGACGGTTAGTACCGTCAAAAGATTATTTTCGGAAAACGGGCGTTTCCGGTAGAAATGTTGTTGACGGTATTGATTTTTAGTATCGTCAATGGTATACTCAGGGCAGGGGCCGCCCGCCCGCGAGCGCGAACACAGAGGCGGCCCCGCTCACTACCCAGAGAAAGCGAGATCACACACATGGAGACCAGCAGCAAAGAGAGCCGTATCAAGTATGTTGATGAGCTTGCCAACGCCGCCGACTATCCCCCCGGCGACGCCTGGATTTCAATTACCGATGCCGCCCGCGTCACCAGAACATCAGAGGCAATGGCCCGCCGTTGGGTAACATCCGGGCGCTTGCCTATCAAACCAGGCGACTACGGCATCCCCCCACGCACGCGGCTTGTGCGCCTCAGTGACGTAGCCAAAATCAGGCCCATTGTTGACCCCACCGCCGCCATCAGCGACGACACCCGGAAGCTCGACTTGCCAAGTATCCCGCGCCAGCAGGCCCAAATTATGCAGGACCATCAACATCTGCTCGTGGAAACAGGCAAGGCCCTGCTCGCAGTCGAACAACTGAAAGAGGAAACGCGCAAGCAACTGGAAGAGCAGCTTGACCTGTTAAAAAAGCAGTGTGCGCTGATAAACACGCTCGAAGAGCGCCTGAACGATCTATCAAAGCTGGTTGAGGAAACCAGCAACACTGTCACCACCCACGGGGGCACGCTTGAGCAGCTAACCACCGAGCTTACCACCCTCCAGGGCCAGTTACAGCAAGCCCGCGCAGAGCTAGCGGCCAACATCACCGAAGCCTCCCAGGCGCAACAAACCCGCCTCCAGGAAGCAACAACCCGCCTGGACACCCGCGCCGAGGCCCAAGAGCGCACGCTTACAGAAATCAGCAGCACCCTCGCAACAGCCCAGGCCGCAATAGAACAGACCAGGCAAGAGCAGGCAGCCCTCGAAAAACGGCAAAAAGCGGCGCAGGAAAACCAGACCCAGGCGCTCAGGACAGAAATGGCACAGCAGGCCCACGACCTCGCTAAAGAGCTCCAGCAGCTTGAAAGTGACCAGGCGAAGGACATCGCAAGCATCAATAGCCAGATCGAGAGCATCAACACCGGCCTTGACCAGGCAAACAGCGCCATCACCGCCGCCCGGCAGATCGCCACCGGCAGCCAGACCCAGGCGCGCGCCCAGGAGAGCCGCATCACCGAGCTACAGCAAGAGCTTGAGGACGAGCGCAGCGCACGCCGCATCCTGGAACAGCAGCTTGCAGCCCTCACACAGCGCGTCAACGCTCTGAGCAGCGAGCCAGGCAAGCCCACGGGCCGCGAGCGCCGGAAATAGCCCGACACGCGCGGGAGCAGATACCCCCTCGTGTTTCTCCCGCGCGGGGGCATGACCCCGGAGAAGGCCCGCGCCGCAATGGTCAGTTTTGCGATGGCAGGTGAGCTAAACAAGTGGATGGAAGAGCCGATACCAGGCCCGCCGCCACTGATCTTTAAGCTCTATCAACAGCCATAGGAGAAACACGAGAGAGAAGGAGAATGTGATGAGTGACGTAGACAGTAATTTAATAAAAGCCTGCACGCGGATACTTGCCCTTGAGGGGCCGCCGATCACCGCCGAGCAGTTGAGTCAAGCCACTGGCTACGAGGTTGAAACCTGCCAGGACTGGCTAGAGCAAAACGAAGATATTTAGACTGAAGAAACGAAAACGGGCGCTTTTCTGTTGCGGAAACGCCCGTTTTCCGTATGATAAGGGCGCGGCGCGGATCGAACGCGCGACCTTATCATTAAAAGTGACCTGCTCTACCACTGAGCTACGCGCCCGCAACAGCGCCAGTATAGCGTATCTGGAGAGGAAGAGCAAGCGGCATAGGCCCGCGATCCCCGGCCAGCGTCAGACGGCGCTGGTGATAGAAGCGTGAAACCGATCAATGGTAAAGGGCCGCGCGATATCGGCCAGCTGCCCCGTCATCACCACATCGGCCACAATCCGCCCCGTAAGAGGACTCAAGAGGACGCCAAACCCATTATGCCCTGTTGCCAGCGTCACATTCTCCCACAGCGGCGCAGGCCCCAAAATCGGGCGACTATCAGGCGTGCGCGGGCGCAGCCCGGCCCCGGCCTGTAAGACCTCGACAGTAGAGAGCGCAGGCACAAGCCGCCGCGCCGAAGCTTTCAGCCGCGCAACCCCATCGGGTGTTACCTGGCAGTCAAACCCTACCTCATCATAGGTCGATCCGACCACCAGTGTTTTATCAGCTCGCGGCACAATATAAATCCCCTCACCAAAGAGCGTATGACGAACCGGCGCAGGCCCCGCTTGTGGCAAGAGGAGACTTTGCCCTTGCAGCGGGCGTACAGGCACCTCCAGACCAAGCCAACCGGAAGCACCCCCCGACCAGGCACCCGCTGCCAGCACGACATGCGAGCAGCCGAGCGTATCACCGTGCGCCGTGCGCACTGCGACGGCCCGCGCCCCGGACCTCTCGACGCCGATCACCTGGCAGCCCTCTAAAAGTGTCACCCCGGCCAAGCGCGCGGCCTGTGCCATTGCCGCCATAAAGGACACCGCCCGTACTTGCGGCTCACCAGGGATGGACACCGCGACACGATACGAGGGCGCTAGCCCCGGCTCCAGGGAGGCCAGCCGATCACCCTGTACTACTTCCATCGACACCCCCGCATCACTCCAAAGCGCAGCCCAGGAACGCAGCGCGGCAACCTGTTTTTCTTGCGCCAGGCGCAGCGTGCCCGTTTCATGATACTCAACGGTCATGCCGGTAGTCGCTTCTATTTCCGCAACCAGCGCCGGGAACAGTGCCAGGCTCGCCCGTTGCAGGGCCAGGTAGCTATCGTCAGATTTCGCCAGCAGCTTAAAGGGGGCGAGTAAGCCTGTGGCCGCGCTGGAGGCTTGCCCGCCAACCGTTCCACGTTCCAGAACGGTCACGCGCAGGCCGCGCGCCGCCAGGTAATAACCAACAGAGCAGCCAATCACGCCGCCCCCGACGACGACCACATCAGCAGATGAGCGCATCGCTACCACCCCTCTCTTACCGGCGGCTGAAACAACCGTTGCTCTAACCGTTTGACATCGCTATGGCGCGGGGCAGCAACCGTAAGCCGCTCATATAGCCCCTCGATCTTTGCGCGTGTTGAGGACGAGCGCGTTTCATCTAAGAGATCAAGGGCGTCAAGCGCCAGGTCGCAGGCCCCGGCAATATCACGATCTGCATAACATAACTCTGCCTCAGAGACCAGGAGATTCCCTTGCCAGCGCGTAAAATTTTTGGGCAAATGGTCACGCACGATTAACAGCGCATCCTGCGCATCCTCCAGGCGGCCAAAGCGGCGTAACACATCGCCGCGCACCATATACAGGCCAGGGGCATCAACTTTGACAAAGCTACCATCCCCTGAGAGAACACCGTGAGCGCGCACAGTACGCCCAACCTCGTCAAGCAGGTTCAGGCTCTTCTTTTGCAGCGAGAGATCAGCGGGAGCCGCTAGCGAATACGCCTCTGCAAGACAAATGTTCGTATAGCAGCGCAACGGGTCGCGGGATCGGCCAGCATAGGGCAGCGCCCGCTCTAAATCCGCTATCGCTAAATCGTATTCGTGCATCTCCACATAAGTACGCGCCCGGCGATAGAGCGCCGAGGCGACCAGTTCCGCATTGCGTAGGTGCAGCGCCAGGGCCAGGGCCTCATTCCCATGCGCTAGCGCGAGCGCAAAGTCAACGCGGTCACGGGCGATCACCCCGGAAAGCTGGTAAAAGCGACACAGCAGCGCCCGAAGCTGATCTTGCGCGACGCCGCTCACCGTTCCAAGAGAGTCTTTCAAATGCGCCAGCCAGAGGGCAACCGTGGACGCCGAGCGTTGCGCCGAACTGGTATAGTAGCTTTCCCACGCCAGCACCAAGACCCCTTCATACGCCTCTATCGTGGAGGGAGGCAGCGCGATAGCCCGCCCGGCCTCTGGTAAGATTACCTGTTGCTCAGGTAGATAATCAAGCGCCAGCACCCCAAGCAGCGCAGGCGGAATATTCAGCAGCCGCGTCAGCAGTTCGCGGCGGCTCAACGGTTCAGGCACGGTAGCACTCCCTTCGATGTTATACATTTGCCGCTCTTTCACCCCGATGGCAGCGCCCAGGTGGGCCACACTCCAGCCCTTGAGTTCTCGATAAAAGGTAATGACTTTTCCCGCATGAGGCATATTATGCTCTCCAGCGGGAAAAGGTCCATACGCATACCACCAGGGAAACGGCGCGGTATTGTGTAGTAATTCTGACATGAGCATACCTGCCTGATCGGCTTCTCAACCTGGCTACAAGCTCATCAGTGCAATTTTATTGCACTCTCCCACTCTCACAATTCGGTCACAAAGGGTATCTTCGATATAATCCTAAGTGTAACATACCTGACCCCGGTTGGGCGAGTCCAGGCGGCAGAGAGCCAACGGAGAACACCGTTACGCGGAAGGTGCCGTTTCAGCCAGCCCAGGCAGCAGGCCGGAGGAAACAGCAGCAGGCCAGCAAAAGCATACCCGCGCCTAGAGAGGAGCAAGCTACCATAGCTCAGAACAAGGGAACGCGAAAACGGGCATTTTCGCAAATGCGAGACGCGAAGCGCCCGCAGATGGTTCACGTAAACGTTACGTTTACGTAGACCTTCCGAAATTGGCCCGTTTTCCCTTGACTTTCTTGTATATTTATTGTATATTTCTGATATGCGTTATCAATAGAGCAATGTTCACTTAAATTTATGCGGTGAACAGCATTGACAAAGCCTGAGGCGTTATGTACAATAGATGCTAAATGAAGGTTTGTTAATGACGAGACTGCAAGGTAGCGTTATTAACAACCTCAAAGGCGGCAGGCCACGCTCTACAGAGACGCGACAACGAGCAGGAAGGACGGAGATATGCAAGTTATGGCAGATGCACCTCTTAAAGTGATACGTCTGAGTTTAGGCGTATCACAGGAAGAGGTAGCCCGCCGAACGCGCTCTGTAAGAATGGGCACTGTGAGAAACGCAGAGAGCGGGAAGCGCGTTACCTACGACACAGCTACCCAGATACTAGAAGCCATCAACAGCTTGCTTGAGGAGAAGGGGCAAGCGAAAGTTACACTTGAGGATTTAGGATTAACGCTCTACTGAGAGAGCAACAACGGCTATCAGCGACCAGTCCCAACCAGGTGAGAGGACCAAAAGCGGGACGCCGCCCGTAGCGCAAATAGGTGTCGCAACCACCTAGAAGCACAAAGAACCGAGCGGCTTACCAGCGACCAGTCCCAACCAAAGAACGAAGCACGCTGGATGTGAATAGTATACCACACGGGCACCTTCTCGGAAAAGCCCGTTTCCGTAAACGCTTCACGCCAGCACCATGACCGGCAGGAGGCGTTTTTCTATGCCCAGAACTACTTACTATCGCATCGTAATCATCGCCACGGCGGGCGCTGCCGTGCTTGATATCCTCACGGGCCAACCCCTCTTGAGCGGCCCTATCTGTTTACTCTACATCGGGTTTTCCATCGGGTTTCAAGTTGCCTATTGGGCCACCTGGGCCAGCACCAAACGCGCGCGCCCCCAGTCAGCCCAGGCAGGTCAGCAACAGCACTAACTAAAGGGAGAGAACCATGCCCTACTACTATGATGACGACAACTGTGTTGATGGCGAGGTAGAGGAGACCGAGAGCCACCAGGCGCTTGTTCCCTACCATAGCGACCACTACCGCCAAGCCGGGCACCTCTCCGACCGCTTTTTAGTGGTCCTGGTGTGCCTGACCATCAGCCTTATCATTTGCGGGGCGCTCAGTTGGTCCGTGTGGGGACCGCTCTCCAAAGTGATTGGCAGCCTCGCGGGCGCGGTCACGGCCCTCTTCTCCGGCATCGGGGCTGTTGCCCACCTGATCGGCCTGATCGTCGGGCTAGCCATTGCCGCTATCCCCCTGATCGGCGTCTATTGGCTTGCAGGCCACGCCTACACAGCAATCAAGGGCCGTTCGATTAGAAACCGCACCTTTGCCGTTGATCCCACGGTAAACAACTACGCCGCCCTTTACGATGAGAGAAGGGGCACCTTCATTCAACCAGAGGCCGGGGAGCTTCCCGAAACGGTTCCAAGCGTGCCACAGACCTACTCACCCCATATCGTCTACCAGTATAAGGGTAGCAGCACGTATGAGGGCATAGCCGGGCCAGAGAGCAACCAGCAGCAGCTTGCTCTTCCGGCCCCCTCAACGGTCCCCAGTTTCGGGCAAATGCTAGAGCAAAACCTGATTGTTCCCGGCCAGCCCGATATTCTGTATGGGTGGGCGATCTACGAGGACAAATACAGCGGCCAGCCCAAAATGGAGCCAATCCGGGGCGGCGTCGAGCTACGGCAGACCTGCTATATCCTGGGCGGCATGCAGGCGGGCAAGACCAGCCTTGTCGTGAACTGGAGCGGGCAGGAAGTGGCACGCGGGGATACGCTTCTATGCGGCATCGACCCCCACATGAACGCCATCGACCCGAAGACCGGCAAGCCGGAGCGGTCCCTTGCCTACCGGCTTGCGCCCCTGGCCCAGGCGGGTTACATGGCCTGGCCCTTTGCCGGGCGCAACAAAAAGGATATTGAGCGGGTTGTCAACGCGCTGGAACACGAGATCGACGCGCGGCTTGACAATAAGCGCACCCCATTCAGCAGCTTCAATCTCACCTTTATCGTTGACGAGGCTTTAGCCCTGGCACGTATGGCGAACCTGAAGAACCATGACCCGATCTATGACCGGCTCTTTAACCTGATGCAATCCATTTGCACCGAGACCGCAAAAGTCGGCATTACGGGTATCTACATGGCGCAGCTTTCCAGCAAGGACCAGATGAGCGATATCGACATCAGGGACGCCTGCCCTAGCTCCGTCATCCTCAAGACGCCGTACCAGCAAGCGCGCAACCTGAACTTGACCGGCGAAGAGGCCAAAATGGCGCATTTCTTCGAGAAAGGGCACGGCTTTTTCATCCCGGCGAGCGGCGGCGACCCGATTCACTTTGTTTATGGCCCAACTACCCAGGAAGATATCGCGCGCCTAGCAGCCAAATTGCCAGCCCCCAGACTCCTGAACCCAGGCAGAATACACCCCGTTCGTCAACCCGAACGCGGCGGGCAATCTCCCTATCAATCTCCCTATGAAGAGAACACCGAACCTGAGAGCGAACGTGAGCCGAACGTAGAGCGAACGCAGGCCCGAACGCAGACCGAACCAGCCCCAGAAGGGCCTTTACAGGGAAAGGTTGCGGAAGTGTTAGCCGCAATGGGCGAGGGTATCAACACGAAGGACGGTATTATCGCCCGCGTGTGGAGAGAGAAAAAAGGGAGCAGTAAAGGCTACCAGGATGCATGTGTTGAGTACGAGCAAGTGATGCGCATTATCAGTTCCATCGGACGCCGGGGCATGGAAATTTACCGTTCCGCCGAGCAAGAAGCCTAGTTTTCGTAGTGTTTCCGTAAACATCCGTTTTCGCAAAGGAAGGACAGCACCATGACGACGACGACAACGGCGCAGCCGCCCAGGCGACAGACCCCGCGCCCGATAACCGAGCGCATAGGCGGCTACGCCTGCGAACAATGCGGCCTCACCACCGGCACAGCCGACCACTATATGATCGTTCCCACCCGGCTCTTACCGGAGACCACCCGCCGCACGATCTACGGCGCGGGCAAACCGGACGCCTATACGCTACTGTGCGAGGAATGCGACAAGCGCACGCAGCGGCCAGAGGAGAAACACGAAGAGAAAAGGGGCCAGGCATGAACGGCAGCAGGACCACAACCAGCGTGCAGCCGGAGCCGGAGCGCAAGAGAAGTGCGGGCGTGATCTACCTCTGCCCCGATTGCGTGGGCACCCTCACCGCGCGCGGCCTCACCTGGCAATGCCGCCAGCCGCACCCGGAGCGCGAGGCCGCACAGGCGCAGGCCGAGAGCGCGCAGGACATCAAGCAACATATTCAATTCTTGCTCCAGCAGGGCAAGACCACGAGCGAAATTCTTGTTCTCATCTGGCAGCAGCAGCCCACGGCGAGCGGGCGCTTTGCCGCTCTACAGCACCTTATCACGGAAACGGCTGTTTCCGGCAACGATTAGATGAAGGATAGGAGACCGGCAGTTATGGCAGCGTTATCACAGCAGCAGACCGAGATCGACGAGAAGGGCGCAGGCCGCGCCTTTCTGGAGATGCTGAAACAGAAATACCCCAACGTGTTCGGCTTTTTCAGCATCATCGGCTCGTTCTTTGGCTTTTTCCTCAACGGCCATTTTATCGTGGCCTTTGGTCACTGGATTATCCGCACCGCCGGGCGTGTCGCCGAGACCGCTCTCCTGCTCACGACGCTCTGGGTAACGGCGGCCAACGTTGCGCCCGATCTTGTGGGTAAACTTGGGGCGACCACGGTAAGCAATTTCAATGCGCTCTCCCTGATTGCCTTCAGCTTGCTCCCTGAGATTATTGTCTTTTCGGCCATCATCTTGACCTATGAACATTGGATGCGATTCTTCCATGACCGCCGCGCCAGCAACCCGGCGTGGGTATGGGCCAGCCTCTATACCATCCCTACCGGCTCATTTGTCATCATGACGATTTTCACGATTAGCAGCTTCGTCAGTAACGACGGCGGGGCCGCCGCACATGCAACTGGGGCCGCGCTGGTTGTGCGCTGCTTGTCCGGGTGGTTCTATTCCCTCGTTGAACTGATCTACGCGGCCATCGGCAAGCGCCACCAGCAGACCATCACCCCGCGCCAGGTAGAGGACCGCCTTGCTGAAATAGTAGCCACGACACGGGCTACTTTAGAGCAGCAGGTAGCCACTCTCACCACCACCGCGCAGCAGCGATTGAATACTCAGGTAGCCAGTATCCAGCAACAGGTAGCCAGTCAGGTAGCCAAAATTGAAACCCTGGTAGACCGGGGAATAGCCAGCCTGGTAGCCAACGCTTCGACGCAGATAGCCATTCCAGAGGACGGCGGCCAGGGCGTCACCGCCGAGCAGTTTGAAATGCTCGTGCAACTGATTAACCACCAAGCGGCCACGATCCAGCAGCTTTCAAGCTCGCTCTCCGAGATCAAGCGCGAAACAAGGTCAGTTGTGACCGAAATCCGCGAGATACGCAGCTTCACCCAGGAAGCCCCGGCGATCCAGAGACCGACAGCCACGCGCGCCCTCCCACCGGGCCGAACCATTGAGAGCGATCCAACAACCGAGAGTAGCGAAACCGGCGAGGACGACGCCGAGAAGCCAGGGCAGCGCGTGTTACGGTTCTTGCGCGATTGCCAGGGCAAAGGCTATAAGCCCACCCTTGCCGAGATACAGCAGGTGTGCCAGGTCGCCAAAAAGACCGCGACCACATACCGCAAAAGCTTTTACGGCGAAGGGGAAAGTAGCCAGCCTGACGAGGACGAGTAGCCAGTCACACGGGGGAGGAAACCGGGGCCAGATAGCCAGCCAAGTAGCCAGTGAGGGCGGCCCCGACTGGCTACCCCGACCGCGAAAGTAGCCAACGTTGTAGCCAGCCAAGTAGCCAGATCAATAGAGGAAACAGCCGTTCCCGCAAACGAGAGAGACGGGGAGACGTCCGATGCAGACACGCAAGACGCAGACCAGAAAACCCTATCAGGCCATCTTAGAGCGACCAGGCCGCGCTCCCACCGGCATGCCCAAGCTGGAAAGTATGCCCAACCCAAAGAAGAAGTGGAAACGCACGAAGAAGCAGGCTCCCAAAGGCGCGGAAAGTGTGCAGGCCAGGACGACGAGCAGGCCAGCCGGACCTACCACCGAGCAGCGCCGGAAGAATGCCGCCAAGCAGAACCGCGATGAGGCGGGAAAATTCGCAGAGAACGCGTGGGGAAGCTTCTGGAATGGCCTGTTTGACCCGACGCCAAAGCCTCTGACCAAGTTGAAGAAGCCCAGGGCGACACAGGCGCGCAGCTTCAGCGAGACACGCACCATTCCCCCTCCAGGCAGGACGACGCACTGGCCCGCGAAGAAACGCAAGAAGCCCGTGCCAGAGCGCAGCTTTTTCGGCAAAATCGCCGCCCTCTATAACGGGGATTATGCCAGGTGGAAGATGCAGCAACACCGTCAGCTTGCCCGCTACGCTGCCCAGGCTCAGGGGTTCGATCCACCCCGGCGCAGGAGACACCGCAGGCGCAAAGCAGCAGCAGCCCGGCCAGCACCGAGAAGACCGGGACTCTTCCAGCGGCTCTTTTCGTAACCTTTTCCGTCACCATGCGAGGCGGGCAGCCGCCCGCACGGGCAAGCGGGAGCCAGGCGCAAACCCCGGCAAGGTTGTTCAACTATCGGCCTTTGTATATCGGCCTTTGTAGTGCGAGCCGTGTACCGTGACCAAAAGACCAGAGGGCAACCCGGCCCCGCGAGATCGGCAGGGCAGCCCAATAAACAAGAAAGAAAGGAGAGAGCATGAAACTGAGCGAGGAGCAAATCAAAGCCATTCAGCAGCGCGCGCGCGCAGACGCCGAGGCTGACTACAAGCGCCTGACAGCCGCAGGCTATACCGACGCGCAAGCGCAAAGCATTATGCGTGAGTTAGCCCTAGAGCGAGCGATGCAAAGTTGGGCGGCTCACCAACACGAATATCTTTCCCCCGAAGCAGAGGCGACGCCGGACCCAGAGCCGCCACAAGGAGGAAAGCACTGGTGGGAATTTTGGAAGCAGTAGCCGCTGGAGAATCAGCAGAAAGTGAGGCCAGAGAACACAGTTGAAGCAGTTCTGACGGAGTGCGTGAGAGAGTAGCCCAAAAATGGAAGGTGGTCGGGAGCCGAAAGTTTGCGAGACCGAAAGCACCGACCACCAGCGGGAGACCCGCCATAGAGGACAATATACCACGGCGGGACTCCCATGCACAACCCTAAGTTCCGAGAAGGGAGACCCCAAACATGAGCCTCTATCTGGTTCCAGAGGAAAATCAACACCTGTTCAACGTCGATGAGAGCGGCCAGGTCATACCCATTATTCGCTACGAAGAAGGCGATGAACTGGTTCACGGCGAGGGCCACGAACATTGCGACGATCCGACCTGTCCCTGTAACGCGAACGTGATCGAGGGCACCGCCACGGTGCAGTAAGCAGGAGAGGAGCAGGCCATGAATACCGATTGCGCATGGTGTGGCACCGGAGAGGGCATTTGTGACGACCATATGGCCGCCCTCTTTGCCCAATCTGCCGAGCTTGCCGCCACGGGCCTCTACCGAGCTAGCACCACCGAGAGCGAGCAGGAAAACCAGGAGACCAGTAACGAGCAGGCCCCGCAAGCCCAGAAGTGACGGAAAACGGGCGTTTCCGCAAACGGACACCCCGCGATCAGCGGAACGCCCAACAGCCAAAATGGGCGGCCTGTTGCCAGCAGGCGCACATTGATGCATAATAAGGGCAATCAGAAAAAGCGGGCACAACAAGTAAGCGGCCCCCGACCCGGCAACTTTGGGAGCCGCTCTTGAACTTCAATGGGGCACAACCCGCGCCCCTCAGAAAGGTGTATTCGATTTATGCGTAGTATATCAGATGCACAGGCAGAATTGCAAACCCTAGCACAATGGGTATGCTGGTATGTGAAACGGGAAGGAGAGCGATCTACCAAACCCCCGATCAACCCCCGCATTTCACCGGCCCGGTCACTGGATGAACGCCTTGCTAGCCCGACCAATCCCCAAACGTGGGGCACTTACGAGCAGGCACTACGCATGAGCCGCTACTATGCCGGTATCGGCTTTATGTTTACCGAGAGCGACCCCTATTGTGGGGTTGACCTCGACAAATGCCGAAATGCCGAGACGGGCGACATCGCCAAATGGGCTATGAACGTGGTCTCCCTTTTCGGAAGCTATACCGAAATCTCCCCAAGCGGCACCGGCCTTCACATTCTCATCAAGGCGAACCTGCTGACCACCCTTGAACACCTCGGCAGAACGGACATCCATCATAAGCAGGGCCACCTTGAAGTCTACGACGCCCGGCGCTACTTCACCTGGAGCGGCACCCCGCTATCAGGCACCCCCCAGAGCATTGAAGCCCGCCAGGACGAACTCACTTATTTCTACCGCGTCATCTTCCCCACAGCCACCCCTGAGATCGCACACCCGCAACCCACCCCGGCCAGTCTCACCGACCTTCCCGACGAATGGATTATTGAACGGGCTAGCATGATGCGCGGCAACGGCCCCAAGTTTGCGCGCCTGTGGGGAGGAGACGCCAGCGACTACACCCACCCGGACGGCTCCATCGATCACAGCCGCGCCGATGCCGCCTTACTTGGCATGCTTGCCTACTGGACAGGCCGCGACGCCGCCCGCATGGAGGCCCTTTTCACCCGCTCAGGACTCTACCGGCCCGACCGCTGGAGAGAGCGCAGCCGGGGCGGCGAAACCTACGGGCAGACGAGTATCCGCCAGGCCATCGCCAACTGCTACCGCGTGTATGATCCCACCTGGGCCGAGGCCCACCGTTACCAGCCCTCGACAAAGAAGAGACATCTACCGGAAACGGGCGTTTCCGCAAATGAGCAGAAGGGAGGCAACTAATCATGGTCACAATGATACCACAGACCGACCAGGACCAGGAGCGCACCACCCTCTCGCTCGACGAGCAGCAACGCACCTTTGAAGAGGCCATCACCGAGACTGACGAAAACAAGCTCTACGCCTGTGTCGAGTGGCTTGCGCAGCTCAAACGAAAATTGCCCCTGCAATATATGGTGAAGAAGGCGCAAATTAAAACTACCTTCAAAGCCACCTCTCTGAGCCTACGCGACCTGGTTGCTGTTATCAACGCCGAGGCGCGCAGGCAAGAGCAGACCGAACGCGGCCAGAGGCCCGACGTGGCGATAGTGGCGATCAAATGGGCACAGCAGGGCCGAGAGAATTGGGGCTACGACGACAGCACCCAGACCTGGTACAAGTGGAGCGGCACCCATTGGGAGCAGCAGCAGGAGAAAGCGTCAAGCCTGGACCAAGAAGCGATAGCCGCCCTCCAAAATGCGGGGATCGCCGTCAACTCCAACCAGACCATTAACACCTTCATTCGGGTTGCGGCAAGCTACTGCAAACGGGCCTTGAGCCAGGAGAAAAGCGGCAAGATCAACTTCGCCAACGGCACGCTTGACCTGTCTACCATGCAGCTTACCCCCTTTGACGCCGCCGACAACTTTACCTACTGCTTAGGTTATAACTATACGCCAGGCGGCAGCCATCCCACGATTGACAAAACGCTGGAGGAAACCATACCCGACCTGCACGCCCGCCAGGCGGTGATTGCACACATCGGCCTCTCACTCATGCGCGATACCAGCTTTCACAATTTCGGCCTGCTGATCGGGCCACCGCGCGCGGGCAAGTCTACCATTCTTGCCCTCATGAACGCCGTATGCGGCCTGGTGGATGACCCATATAAGTTTGCCGGTCCCTCACTCTTTAGCCGCGACCTGGAGGGCAAGCGATCACGCGCCGCCTGGGTAGACTACCGGGGCGTCTGCGTCGATGAATTACCCGGCGAGGCCCTCAGAGAAGAGGAGCTATTAAAACTGATGAGCGCACACAGCGGCGTCGAGATGCGCCGTATCGGCAAGGACGAGCGCACCGATAACCGATGGAAGCCAAAACTTTTGCTCTCGACGAACGACACCCCCCATTATAAGGACGCGAGCGGAGCTATCCGGCAGCGAGCTATCATCATCGCCTGCCCCAACGGGCCACGACCTGATAACCAGCAGGACAAAGAGCTTATCAACAAGCTCTTACCCGAAATCGGGGCCTTTGCCGCAACCTGCGTTGAATATGCCCAGGCCCTCAAAAAGCATGGCTACTATCCCCGGTCAGCAGCCATGAAAAAGCTGCTGGACGAAATTGAACACAACGATCCCCTGAAGGCATTCCTGCACGAGTGCTGCGTGATCGAGCCAGGAAACGAGGCCCTGAAGATCACCACCGACCAACTTCACAAATCCTACGCTGAGTATGTGGCAGAGGGCGGCAATTCTCCAATGGCAAAGAACAAAATGGCGAGCGCCATCAGGGACATGCATATCGGCGTCTCTGTCGGCGAGTGGATGCGTTGGAACGGACGGCCCGCCCGCTGCCTCAAAGGCATCAAACTTCGCAGCGAATACGACGGCGATCCCGTTGAGCCGACCTACCAAGACGATCCTCTCCTCTTTGGCAGCGGCGGCCAGCCCACACCACCAGCACCAAGCGGCGAGGACAAGCAGGCAGCCGCCGCACACACGACAGAGACCAGGCTGGCTGACCAAGTGGAGGCCCCCCAGGTTGCCAACCCACTAACCTATACCCTCAACTACCCGGAGAACATGACGTATTTCATGGACCCGCCGCCAGAGGAGCCATGTCCACAGTGCGGAGCAACAAACTACGCACCCTATTGGGGGAAGTACGCCACGCGAAAATGGGGATGCGCGAGCTGCCACCCGGACATTCCCAAGCGGCTAGGCAACTTTGACCCTGACCGGCACACGACCTGAGAGAAAGCCACCGCGCAGGCCCAAACCACACACACGGGAGCCGTGCCCTCTCAAAAGGGGAGGAGAGAGACCTCGTGTGCTTTTTCATGCCCAGGACCAGGAAAAAAGCCAGTCTTGAGAGCAAAAGCAGCCCATTCTACCCCCACCAGCACCAGAGAGAGACCCAAAGATCGAGAGAACACCCGTAACACTTCCGACATGCCCCCGACAAAAACACAGCCACAGCGACATTCCCCCTTTGCGTCTACGGCGTCTACGGTTGATTTCAAAAAATTCTCTCTAGAGGAAAAAGTTGTTTCATACTGCCTGAAAAACACGCAATACAGTAAATTTTTCACCAAAGCCGTGAAAAAATGAGGAGAGAACCGTAGACGGCAGAGGCACCAAGCAGGGCGCAGAGGAGAAACACGAAGAGAGAGGGGCACGCACGGGCGGGTATATTTACGGAAACAGGCGTTTCCCACAACAAAACGGCAAGCCGGGGCCTCACTCTTCGTGTTTCTCCTTGCGTGGAGGCAGCAGGGGGCCGTGTCATTGCATATCGATATGCCTCTTCTTGTCTGTTCGTGGGTTCTATGGTACACTTGTTCCGATTTGCCGTGGTTACGTGGCACATTCCCGCGATTGCTTGAGTTTGACCTACATTTAGATCGGTTGTAGACTCTTTTTAGATTGATATTTGCGGAAACGGGCGTTTTCCGAAATAGGAAAAAGGAGTCTACGAGCATGGGTGAGCCAGAAGGGCAGGATGAGAGAAAGAGGCAGTCGAGGAGGGATAAGGGGGCTAGGCTGATGAACAGCCGTGATAAACGTGTCCTCTCGTGGGTAGCCGAGCAATACGCGGTCAGGTTCGATCATCTCCGGCGCTTGCTGAGTCAGGAGCCAGGCCATAAGAGCGATAAGTTTGCGCCAGGAGCAAGGGGCGTTTCTGACTCTGATGTGCTGCAAGTGATTAAGCGATGGGAGCGCGAACCGGCTTGGGCAGTTTATAAGCGGTTCTATGTGGGCGTGCCTGGCTGGATATGGACAACTCCCTACGGGGTTGATGTCCTCTCCAGTCAGAACTTTATTCCACGCTATGCCCGCCATTTTCCCAAAGAAAGCACCTTTGAGCATCTTCATTTTGTTAATTACGTCAGGCTCGATATCGAGGCCCGGCACCCTGACTACCGTTGGGTGAGTGAGCGCAGTATCCGCAAGTTGTTGGGCAGGCGCGAAGAGGGCGATGATCTTGCTCATATTCCTGACGGGCAAATCTGGCTTGACGACCAGCGGGCTGTTGCGGTTGAGGTTGAGTTATCCCCCAAAAATGAGGGGGACTATGATGCAATTCTTGATGAGTTGTTAATAACCGGCGTTATGTTGCCGGATGGGTCAGCGTTTAAGTATAAGACAGTTTGGTACTTTGTGAGTAGTGCAAATGATGTACACGTTCAGGCCCGCCGAATGGTAGAAGAGGCGCGGGGGCGGCTTGCAGATGAGTACCGCCGTTTTGTGCAGGTCATTGAACTGGAAACGTTGGTGCAACGCTATGATGCAAGTGCAGCAGCAGCCGCCGCGCCCGCCAAGTCGCAGCCCCGGCCTTGACGTTTCGCTGTCGGCTCTACGGTTTTTTCTTTTTCCTGTTGTTGTGTGTGTATCGTTCCTTTTTGCCCTTCCTACCTTGCTGATCGGCTTGTTGCTCTGGCTGTGGGAGCGAGGCGCGTATGATACGCGCGAGTTTCGGCGGGGCCTGGTAGCGGCGTCAGTGTTCGGGGTGGTGGTCTATGGCCTGTGGGCGTGGCTGGCTAACCCCCTTCCCTGGCTGTGGCAGGGGATTAGCTCCAATCTTGCCCGGCATCTGTTGCAGCCGCTTGAGTACCTGGTAGGGCTACTGTGGGCCTTTAATCTGTGGCTTGCCCCCCTGTGTGGTCTGGCCCTTGCCAGCCTTTCCCCGTTTGGGCAGTTCCCCCGGCGAGGTCAGGGACAGGTGAAGATGGTTCATGAGGCTGAGTATGAGCGTGAGGAGACGGCCCAGGTTACGGCGGCCCTGGCCCAGTTTGAGGGCATGTTAGCGAGCACGCCAAGCCGCGCCTTGCTTGAGCGGGCCGCCGCGTCCCCGTCCGCGTCAGCATCGGTGATAGCCGCCCCGGCGGCCTCGACGGTGATGATACCGGGGAGCCAGACCGCCTATGAGTCGTTAGGGGCCTACCTGGGCGGGGAGCTAGATCAATGGGTGTTTTCCAGTCAGCTCTGTGTCCCGCCGGGCCTGCTAGAGCTACATGGCCTGGTTGTGGGCGAGCCGAAAATGGGGAAGACCTGGACACTGATACGCCTGGCCGCTATCGCGCGGGCCTACGGGCGGAAGGTCATCTATATTGACATGAAGGGGAGCCGCAGGACCGCCGCCTTGTTTCTGGCCGCGATGTCGATGCTGAAGGTCAGCCGGTTCAAAATCTACCCTCTTGAGGCTTACGACGGGTGGCGCGGGACCCCGAAGGCCCTCTATAATCGCTTAATGGAACAGATAGACCCCCGGACTCATCCCTTTTACCGCGCGGGTGTGGGTAGCTCTATCGTCAGCCTGGCTGTCAACGCGCCAGGAGGCCCCCCGCGCAACTCTTACGAGTTCCTAGAGCGCATTAACTACGATTGGCTCAAGGCCGCCTATGCCAGTGACGCGCAGGCACAGCGCGAGATCCAGGCGGTTATCCCTCATATAGACGGCGTACAGCTCGTTTTCGCGGGCTTTTTCAGGGGTATCGCCGGGGGCCTTGACGGGACCTGGGCATTTGAGGATAGCGAGGCGTGCTACATTGGCATCGACAGCGTAGCCAATAAAGAAGAGGCGGCACTTATGGGCCGCTACCTGCTAGAGGACGCGGCAGACTACGCGACCACTCGGAAACCCCTAGATGAAAAGGTGCTGCTGCTTATTGATGAGTTCGGCGGGTTGGGGTCTACGAACGCGACTGACCTCTACGAGAAGATTAGAGAGTCGGGGATGAGTGTCTATGCCTCTTCCCAAAGCTACCAGGCGCTAGGGCCAGAGCGTGACAATGTGTTAGGGGCCTCATTTGTGAAGATTCTGCATCGTACTGGAGATCCCCGCCGCATTGTGGAGTATGCCGGGGAGCGTGAGAAATATACCTATTCGCGCATGATGCCGAGTAGCGGCGACGATGAAGATATGTTTCACCCGCTAGCGAACCGGGTACGCGACGACCAGGACCAGGGCCATCGTACCATTATGCGCCCGGAGAAAGAGCTAGCGGTCCCGATAGAGGACGTGCAGCAGTTAGAGCAGGGCCAGATCGCCCTGATAAGTGGGGGCAAAGGCGGCTTTGCGCAGGTTCATCCCCTGGCGATCCCCGATCAGTTGATACATGCGGCGGCCAGCTTCTTACGGTCAGCGCCCAAATTTGCGCCCCTTCCGCCGCCGACTGTCCCACCAGCGCCACCGAAACAGGGGCATAAGAAGAAGATAGCAGCCGCGCCGCAGCAGAAGAAGCAGGGGCAGCCGAACCAGCAGCAGGCCCCAGGTCCAGGGGCAAAAGGGCCAGGGACGAAGCAGCAGACGACAGCCGCCCCGGCAGCACCAGCACCGGGCCAGCAATCGAATAATTCGGGGAAACGCCCGTTTCCGCAAAATGCCAGTGGGCGAGGAATGCCACAACAGCAGCCTGCGCCAGCACAAGGGCCGACGCCGAAACCATCAGCCACGCCTGTGCAGGCCGCCGCGCCGCCCTCTTCTCAGGGACCAACCGGGGGACCGAACCAGGGAGGGCAACAACCGAAAACCGGCGACCAGGATGATGATGTGATCGACTTCTATAGCTAGAAAGGGGCCAGATATGAATAATCGGAACACCGTGTATGTCTTCCTTGTCCTTATTCTGGCCTCGTGGATTATCGAGTTCGGGGCCGGATGGAAGGTCATGGAATGGTGGTTTAATACCTCCTGGTATGCGTGGAGTTATCCGAGCAGTCAGCCTATTGCGGCGTTTCTTGCCAGCTTGGGCCACTATACGACCTCTAGCGGGCGAGTGATTGACCTGCACTGGACGCCGCTTGGTGTGACTCTGTTCTTCTTTTCGATCTTCGTGGGCTTGCATATTGTCTTGGCTGTGTGGAATGGCCTCCTCCATCCCTTTTTCCAGCGGTGGAACCAGGGGGTGAGGCACCCAATAGCCCGCGAGCGGGAGCAGTTTGAAGCTGCCTTTGCTATGCTTTCTCGCAATAGCTACGAGCCGATCAGCAGGCCGCGCCAGTGGCTTGTCGCAGATGGAGGCGGGTTAGATATGCGTTGGCATGGGTACAAGCTGATTATTGACCGCGAATTGTTAAATCATCGCTACTTTCCGGCCTTGCTTGCGGTGCAGCTAGGGCACGCGAACAGTGAGGACCGCCTTGCTCATCGGTTATATGCAATGCTTCCGCCAACCGCCGGGATTGTTGGTACGGTTGTGGGTTGGCCCTTCTCATTAGGTCATGTCCTGACCTATCCGTTTTGGGCTTGGTACTGGAAAGAGCGTATCTATGCCGCCGACGCTTTTGCAGTCGAGTGTGGGCAAGGCCCCGCTCTTCTTCGCGCGCTCGATCAGCTTTACCTGCGGGCAGATATGGCGACCAGGGGCGGGCGACTGCTGAAGCCAGTCCCGTATATCGCTCAGAGGATAGACCGGATACAACGGTTGATAGATCAGGGCCATCCCGGCGCAGCACAGAGGCAGCGGGTGATCTAACTACAAGCGATCTAAATGTTCTATAAGCGATCTAAATAAGAAGAAAGGGGCCTGTCTCTGGATATCCAGGACAGGTCTCTTCCTTACTTGTGAGGCGCGGGAGCGTTAGAAGGGGAGGCGAAACGCGCGGCGAACGCCACCAATGAAAAGGAGGTAGGCGCTAATCAGCAAGGGTATCCAGATGTTGGAAATGAAGAGGGTGCTATTGTGGTCCTGTGTGAGGGTGATAAAGGCAATCAGGATGTTGAACACATTGAGACCCAAGAGTGTCCAGTAGGCCCATTGCTTGATGAGGTAGAGGCCACGGGGCCAGGCCCAGATAGGCAGCGGCCATAAAGGACGGGTAGACGAGGGCCAGCAGCGTAGAGGGGGTAGACTGGTTGAGGTTGGGGATAAGACTTGCAAACGCATTTGGAGAGCCGGGAGAGGATGCTTGTGAGAGCGCGGAGGCGATACCGGCGAAGAGGTTTGTGATGGCAATATCGAGGAGAAGCAGAAGCAGGTAGATCGCTCCAAGAATGCCGACTGCCCAGGCGATGAGAGAAACCCCGAAGGGGCGCTGTGGATTTTGGAGAGCGGTCTGGATACCCTGTACTCCCTGCTGTGCGCCCTGGTAGAGATTTTGCATGGTGGCTCCTTTTATGTATAAGCGACAACGCAAATGAACGGGGATAGATACTTCTATCCCGTAAGCTACCATTGATGGATGTTACCATTGCTCGACTCAATTTCTGCTTGCCAGGTGTGAGAATAGTACCAGTGTCTTATTCCCTGGTGATGAAGATTGAGGGGGTCTTGAGCGATCCAGACCAGAATGATCTATCTACATGTCAGACAAGACCGCTTGTAGATCATATTTAGATTGCTTGTAGATTGTTTATGGTCAGAGAGCAGTACACTCCAACCAGGTCCAAATTTCTCAGATAAATAGAGAAAACCACTACCAGCGACGCCGCTGCACAATGCACCCCACATATCACCACTCCACCGCATTGTTTCGCTTTGCCGCTGGTAGTGGTTTTCGTGCGAGACGAACAACACCACCAGTCGGGAGAGGAAACGACTCTTTTTCCCCGGCAGTCTAGCCCACTGTCGGAAACAGCCGTTTCCCGAAATAGCTATACGTTTAACATACAAGAATTATACCATAATCATACAATGCTGTCAAGAGGCAATCTAGCGCGTGTGGGCGTTTCCATTGCGGGAAACGCCCGTTTCCGCAAAGGGCTACAGCCGTTCGTTCAGTAGTTGGGCACGAATGGCTGCGTCCTCCATGCCGGTTGCCTTTAACGCTCTGTACCGTTTTTGCCAGCGGGCGTCACGCCCGAACCGTTCCTGATCCTGCTCGTCAATGATAATGGGCGACGCCTCTTCTTCGCCGTCCCATGCCACATCGGCCAGATGGGCGCGCAGGCGTTTTACTACCTCTTGTTCTGTGTCAGCCCCGTTGCAGGAGCGCAACAGGAACACCGTTCCCTCTTTCGGCCCGAACTCTTCCGCCACGTTGTAAAAGTGATATTCCCACCCGCGAGGAGAGCGCCAGGCCAGGCCAAGCCAGCCCCGGAAGGGGAGCGCATAGGGGGTATAGTTGCCATCGAAGACCCGTGCAATCGTTTTGCCCAGGGCGGTGATGGCCTGGTCGGAGGTCTTGCCAGTTGCTTCAGCGCCGCCGATTTTGGCCGTCCAGTAGCGGCGTGCGAAGAGCTTGACGGACTTAGGAGTAGGGGCGATCAACGTCACAAGATCAGTAAGTTTCATCGGGTGCTGTCCTTTCTTGACTGTGCAAGGGGGCTAGCCTTGCGTGTATCACTGTTTAATATACAATAATTATACGAGAAAAATACAATAATGTCAATACTTTTTCAGAGCAATTTTGCCAATAAACCAGCCTGGGAAGAGAATTGAAGGATTAACACGTTTACGTGACATTTCCGCAAACTGACCCAAAAACCCTTGACAAAATTGTATTTTTCTCGTATAATTATTGTATATTAAACAAGAGTGAGGCTAGCCCCCTCGCAAGACGAAAGGACAGCACCAATGAACGAATACCAGCCAAAGAAGCGCCGCCTCTCACCGCGCGCGAGTGTGGTTATCACCGGATGGAAAGACGGACACTCCTACCACACGACCGAGTATAGTGGCTCTTCCCTCAAAGCAGGCCCCGCGTTTATGCGCGCGATCCAGAAGGCGCAGAGTGATCCAACCGCCGAGAAGGTCTATTATTTCCATTGGGAATATCGCCAGAAGGAAGACGGCAACCTGGAGCAGATCAACAACGAGCAGGCGATTATTCCCATTCGGGAAACGGACGTTTCCGAGAAGTAGGACGAACGGGAAGCGGCGAGGCTAGCCCCCTTGCCGCCCTCCCTTGAATGAAAGGACAGCACCACATGAAGACCCAGAAGAACCCGCGCAAAGCGCCCGCCCAGGTACGCGCCCTTTGGCAGATAGAAGAACCACAGCACGCAGCAGCCCCACGGCGCGAGCAGGCCGAGGCCCCCACGATCAGGCTTGCGCCAGAGATCGAGCAGCTTCTAGCCGAGCTTGCCCCCTTTGGCGTGCAGTATCACCCGCAGGCCCCGTGTGAGCGTTGCGGGTGTCCCCTCTCGTATCCGTTGACCCTCTACCCTGATACTCTCCTCTGTTGCCGCTGTTACCCTGGAGGCCGCAAGTACGGCTTTGACCGCCACACCCGCATACTGACATGCTTCCCCAGAAGGGAGGCCGGGCAATGGTCATAGTCTTTTGTCTCTGTATGTTGCTCAGTGCAGCTATCCCTTCATATGCCCTGTACGTCTCTGTGTGCCGACCTCTCCAGCAGGAGCGCGCGCAGCTACGCCGGATGCTTGCGGAGGCCAGGACCGATCTAGCCGACGAACGCCGGTTACGCGCCGACCTGGTGAAGTGGATTGACATTGAGACCGGCAAAGCGCCAGCTATCGGCAAAGCCTTAAAACAACGGATTGATGAGCGCCTGGAAGTCTTGCGCCAGCTACGCGAGCAGCGCGAGAAAATAGGCGTGACCGTCACCCGCAAATAGAGCGCAGTAGCCGCGCCGGGGATCAGACCCGGCGCGGACCTGCCCCGCGACATATCGTTTTTGTAAGTTGGAAGCCTTGACCAGCAGATGAAAGGAGACCCGTATCATGGCAAGCAAAACCACAGGCAGGGCCAGGAAAGCGAAAAAAGAGGAGCCGTTTGATTTTACCTATGAGGGGAAACGCTATGTCATCAAGCAGCCCTACCAGGCGCAACCGGCTACGCTGGTACTCTCAGATGGAGAGATTTTACACGTTCGTCAATGGAAGCTCCTTCCAACGGAGCCGCAGCCCGATATGGTGGGAACATTTGACCCGAACAAGATTATCCCCGCCGACCTTGCGCGGGAGCAGGGAGGCTTGTTAGCTGAGTTAGCAGAGTAGGAGCAGTCAGACGAAGAGACGGCCATCTTGCCCGGCTCGTGTGGCTGGAATGGTGGATGCAATGGGCGCTAGAACATGGTCGCCACCCAGGGATACAAACCTCTTGAGAGCAGCCAGAGGGAGGCCCGCGCCAGGACCAGGAAGAGCAGCGGCCCCCCTCTCTCCTCGTGTTTCTCCCGCTCGTGCCCATGTCGCACATGCCCGGTTTTTGTGGAATAGTAAGTGTAAAGCGTTTCAGCCCTGTTTGCTTCTAGTCAGCATGCGAGCGGAAACGTCCGTTTCCAGAAAGTGAGCAATGAGAGACATGCACGACCCGTTTGAACCCCTCGACTTTTTAGAAGAGATCAAGCCGGAGCGTTGGACAATGACCAGCGCGATCCACACCCCGACCTTTGAGGCGGCCCTGTCCGAGGGCGCACAGACGTTGACCTTTACCTTTGTGAGCGGCTACCAGGAGACGATAGGACGCGGCGATCTTGAGGCCCTGACCAGGTACTTGCAAGAACACGCGGATGTTGCGCCCCTGGGAGTTGATGAGAGTGTATTGAAGGATATTCACCCGCGACGGATGGATCAATAGCTCCAAGCAGGCGCGCGTGTCTTGTGTCGAAATGCTTGACATGCGCGTGTTTTTGGGCTAGACTGAGTGCAAGCTAATTCACATTAGT
>Ga0209062_1001617_pt1 | contig 37602 bp, 36 predicted proteins | sample Coa_R2_2_FD_187158 | JGI IMG/M metagenome (GOLD analysis project Ga0209062, IMG submission 187158) | Surface soil microbial communities from Centralia Pennsylvania, which are recovering from an underground coalmine fire - Coalmine... | ecosystem: Environmental > Terrestrial > Soil > Unclassified...
CGATCGATTTTCAGCGAGGATAAATGCGAATCGCGCGCGCGTCGGATTCGATCGCGCAACGCTGGCGCGCGGCGAAATGGAAGTGACCGGCTCCGGCGCCGTGGAAAAAGACGCGATCGTCGCGCAGTTGAGTTTTCGCAACGCTCCGCTCACCGAACTGGCGAAAGAAGCGGGATTCCATCCGCCAATCAGCGGGATCGTGTCGGGAACGGCGCGAGTGTTTGGATCGCCCGAAAAACCGGAAGCCGAAGCGGCGGTGCGGATCGACAAACCGGCGGGTTTCGGCGAGCAACTTGATCGATTAAACGCGGTGATTCGATATTCGCCGGAAATGATTGCGGTGAGCGGCGGCGAGGCCAGCGCCGGCGCGGCAAAGATGAGTTTTGAAGGCGAGTATCGTCATCGCGATTGGAACAACGGCGAAGCGAAGCTCGCTTTCAACGCGCAGCAGGTCGAGCTGTCGTCGCTAAGGATTTTCGCGAAGCTCCAGAGCGGCATGGACGCGACCATCCGGGGCAATGGCGCGGTTACGGCGAAAATCTCCAACGGAAAGGTCGAGCTTCAATCGATCAGCGCGCATGCGGCGGCCAGCGGCGCGCGATGGAATCGGCTGAGGCTTGGCGAGATCACGGTGGACGCCGAAACGCACGGGTCCGAGGTTGCGGTGCGCGCCGCGGGCCGCGCGCGGGAAATCGCGATTCAGGCGCAAGGCGCATGGAAACTGGCCGGCGACATGCCGGGTTCCGCTTCGGTTCAGATTTCACGCGCCAATCTCGCGACGATTCACGACGTTCTGATCAGCGGTGGCTCACTCGAAGCCGCGGAGTTGCCGTTTGAAGGCTTCCTCGACGGCATTACCGGAAATTTATCGATGGCGCTCCGCAAGCCGCGGGAATTTCACGCGGAACTGACGGCGGGCGTGGTGGAAGTTCATCCCCGGGCGAACCAGGCGCTGCGCCTGGGAGCGCAGGCGCAGGACATCGCGCTGCGCGCCGCCAAGCCGGTCGTGGTGGAAATCACGGCGGCGGGCGCGCGGATTCGTTCGGCGCAATTCGCCGCGCGCGATACCAGCCTTGAAGCCTCCGGCGCGATTTCGTTCGACGGGAAAACGGGTTCCGATATTACGGTGCGCGGCTCGGTAAACCTGATCATTCTGCAACTGCTCAATCCGGATCTGGCGGCCCGCGGCAACGCGACCGTGCAGACGTCGATTCGCGGATCGGTGCGCGATCCGCAGGTGAACGGCCGGATGGAATTGCGGAACGCGTCGCTCTATCTGGGCGATCTGCCGAACGGCGTCGATAACGCCAACGGCGCGGTGATTTTCGATCGCAATCGTGCGACCATCGAAAAGTTGACGGCGGAAACCGGTGGAGGAAAAGTGAATCTGGCCGGGTTCATCGGTTTCGGCTCGCCGCTGGTGTACCGGCTGCAAGCCTCGATCGACAAGGTTCGCGTCCGCTATCCGGAAGACGTCAGCGTCACCTTTGACGCGGCCCTGGCGTTGAACGGCACCTCCGACGCGAGCACGGTTTCCGGCGCCGTCACGCTGACGCGCGCCGCCTTCACCGCGCGCGCGGATCTGGCGCGCGTGCTCGCGCAAACCGCGACGACGCTTCCCGCGCCCGCGGCCTCCAGCGCGTATCTGCGCGGCATGCAGTTCGACGTGCGAATTGAAAGCGGCCCGGGATTCGCATTGGAGACATCGTTGACGCGCAACCTGGAAGCGGAAGTGGATCTGCGCCTGCGAGGCACGCCGCTGCGTCCCGCGCTGCTGGGCACCATTTCGGTGAATGAGGGCGAGGCGCAGGTGTTCGGCAACCGCTACACGGTGAATCGCGGCGACATTCGATTCGTCAATGCGGTAAAGATCGATCCGATTTTCGATATCGAGCTTGAAACCAAGGCGCGCGGCGTGACGGTGAATATCTCGATCGCGGGGACGGTGCAGAAATTGAACGTGAACTACAGCTCCGATCCGCCGATGCAGCCGCGGGAAATCATCGCGCTGCTCGCCGTAGGGCGCTCGCCCGAGGAAGTCGCGGGATTGAATCCGGATCAATACTCGAGCAGCGGCAACAGTCTTTCCCAAGCCGGCGGAGGCCTGATTTCGGAGGCGATCACCGCACAGCTCTCCAGCCGCCTGCAACGCTTCTTCGGATCGAGCCGCGTGAAAATCGATCCCACGCTCACCGGGGCCGAATATCTGCCGCAGGCGCGCCTGACATTCGAACAGCAGGTGTCAAACGACATCACCCTGACCTACATCACCAATCTGAATCGCACGCAGGAGCAGATCGTCCAGATCGAGTACGATTTCAGCCGGCAGTGGTCGGCCATTGCGACGCGCGAGGCCAATGGTCTGTTCGGAATCGACTTTCAATACAAGAGAAGGTTCAAATGACCAACGCCGCGGCGGCGGAAATGGTGGAGAGACAACTCATCGCGCGCGGCATTCGCGATCCCCGCGTTTTGCAGGCCATGCGCGAAATTCCGCGGGAGGAGTTCGTGGCCGAGGACGTTCGCGAGGAAGCCTACGCCGACGCGCCGCTGCCGATCGGATTCGGCCAAACCATCACCCAGCCCTACATGACCGCGCTGATGGCCGAAGCGCTCGAATTGCGCGGCGATGAAAACGTGCTCGACGTAGGCACCGGATCGGGCTATCATGCCGCGGTTCTGGGAGCGCTGGCGCGCCGCGTGATTTCCGTCGAGCGGATTCCGGAGCTGTGCGCGCTGGCGCGCTCGAACCTGCGGCGCACGGGCCTTGATTCCAACATCACCGTGCTGTGCGGCGATGGCTCGCTTGGAGTGCCGGAGCAGGCGCCGTTTCAGGGAATTTCGGTGGCCGCCGCGGCGCCTTCGGTCCCGCGCGCGCTGCTCGATCAGCTCGACGACCCGGGCATTCTGGTGATCCCGGTGGGCGGCCGGGCGGATCAGGATTTGCAGGTGATTCGCAAGAAAAATGGAAAAATAAGCACGCGCGTTGTCTTGGGATGCAGGTTCGTCCCGCTCATCGGACGCGAAGGCTGGCAGGAAATTGATGAATGAAAAATTAGAGCTTCCACCCGCGCAAATGCGGGAACTGGGATATCGCGTCGTCGATCGCATCGTCGATCATCTGGCGGGGTTGGACGAGAAAATGGTCGGCGCCAAGGGCGATCCGGCGGTGCTGCGGCCGCAATTGCGCCAATCGCCGCCGTGCAGCGGGGTCCCGGCGGAGGAGATTTTCTCGCGCCTGGAGCGCGACGTCCTTCCTTACATCATGAACATCTGCCATCCGCGTTTTTTTGCGTTTGTGCCGGGGCCATCGAATTTCGTGAGCGTGATGGCCGATGCGCTCGCCGCGGGATTCAACGTATTTAACGGGTCCTGGCTGGGCGGCTCGGGTCCGGCGGCGATGGAGCTGGCGGTAATCGACTGGTTTCGCCAATGGTGCGGATTTCCGGAACAAGCCGGCGGGCTGTTTGTTAGCGGCGGATCGATGGCGAACCTGACGGCGCTCACCACCGCGCGTCACGTCACGCTGAAGGATCGGACCGGGGGCGCGGTTCTTTATTATTCCGATCAGACTCATTCCTCGATCGATCGCGCGCTGCGCGTCATCGGCTTTTTGCCGGAGCAGATCCGGCGTCTGCCCGCCGATAGCAGCTTCCGCCTGCCGCTGGAGGCGCTGGCGCGCGCGGTGGCCGAGGACCGGCGCGCCGGTCTGCGGCCTTTCTGTGTGATCGCCAACGCGGGCGCCACCAATACCGGCGCCATCGATCCGTTGGCGGAAATCGCCGCATTCTGCCGCGCCGAGGACTTATGGATGCACGTCGATGGAGCCTACGGCGCGGCGGCCGTAATCAGCGATCGAGGGAAAAAACTTCTGGATGGCATCGCGCTCGCCGATTCGCTCTCCATTGATCCGCATAAGTGGCTCTTTCAACCGGTAGAATGCGGATGCGTGCTGCTGCGCGATTCGAATCTGCTGAAGGCGACCTACAGAATTATGCCGGAGTATCTGGCGGACGTGCATCGCAATGTGGCGGAGGTGAATCCGTGTGATTACGGCATTCAGTTAACGCGCGGATTTCGCGCTTTGAAAGTGTGGATGTCCGTGCAATATTTCGGCTTGGAGTCCTTTGCCGCGGCCGTGGAGCGCGGTTTCGCGCTCGCCGAACTTGCGGAGGCGAAACTGCGAACGATGCCTTGCTGGGAAGTAACCACGCCCGCGCAAATGGGCATCGTGACCTTCGCCCGCCGTGGCTCGGATCATCGCTTTTACGCGCGAATGCACGATGCGATGCTGCGCGACGGCTACGCTTTGGCGACCTCGACAGTGCTGAAGGGAAAAACCGTGCTGCGGCTGTGCACCATTAATCCGCGAACCAGCGATGAGGATATCGAAGGGACGCTCGATTGGCTGGATGCGCTGGCGGAGTCGAATTCAGAGTGACCGCCAAAAGTGATGGCCCGATGTGCCGTGCGGTCGCGACCGCATTCCGTGTGCTCGCGATGGCGGAGAGAGAGGGATTCGAACCCTCGATAGAGTTTCCCCTATACACGCTTTCCAAGCGTGCGCCTTCAACCACTCGGCCATCTCTCCTGGGCGTATTTCTCCAGTCTAACGCATGCGAAACAGATAATCTCTCAGCCGCAAATAGGATTCCGGATTCGCGCCGCGATTGTCGCAGCCTCCGATTCGCGCCAGCAACTCCTGTTTCGACGCCGTCGCCGCCAGCGCGACGTCCTGCTGCTCGTTTCGCCGGCGCAGTTTTTCGATATCGGTAACCGGCGGTGCGACAGGGAGGCCGCACAGAAAATTCATCATCGAGCGCGCCGGCGCCTGATCCGGCACGCGCGCATCCATCACGCGAATTTCCATCGGATAGACGACCCAATCATCCTCCACATCCAGCTCCGGCTCGATTTTAACGCGGCGCACAATCGCATCGCGATCCGCAAAAAGATCCAGCCAGAAAATCTGCGTCGCGTCGCCATGATAAGGCGAGGTCAACGGCTCCAGCCGCTCGCCGATTTCGCGGTACATCGAAACCTTCACCGCGTTATCGGGATTTTCCCCCACGTACAGCCAATACGGCGTCCCGCTTTTTACCTGCACCACGATTTGAAACGACGTGAAGCCATTGCGAACGACCGCCGGCGAGAGGATTTCGCGCGGCTGCGCGGGAGCGGTGACATTGCCGGATGCGTCGATGCGCGCAAATTCGGAATAAACACGGAGCGACTGCGCCGAACCGGGCAGCAGCGCCATCCACCATATTACAAACGCAGCGGGCGAAACCGGCGGCCTCCGCACCATCATTCGCCACGATTGTACTCAAAAAGCGCCCGCCCAAAAAAATCGGCGCGCGCGGCTCTGAAGGCCAGAGCCAGCGCGCGCCATCCCCCGCGGTCCTCCGACCGGAGCCTTAGCGGCGCGCCATTTTCACTTTCGGCGTCGCAAGGTAGCCCACGATTTCATCTTTCTTAATCTGGTTGACCACGATCTCATCCGGCTGCTTGTTGTCGCTCACGTAAAGCTGCACCGGCTCGTTGAGGGTCTTGTCTTTCTTTTCGACTTTCTTATCGTCGGCCAGGATCAAGACCGAGTAGCGATTCCGCTTCGGATCCACCTTCTTCAGCGTCAGCGTCAAATCGCCAACCTTCTGGGTCATGTTGTGCTTGTTCAGATCGAACTCGAAGTAGTTCCGTTCGCCGAGCTCGCGAAGCGCGGCCAGATCCTTGGAGTTGGTCGCGATCAAGCCGCTCATTACACCCATGTCGCCCATGGCGCGCTTCAGATCGGCGCCGGTCTTTTCGAGCTCCGATTGCGTCGCCGCCAGATCGGTCTTCACCGTCGTCACATCGGTTTTGACGCCGCTCACGTCGCTGGAAACCTCGGTCAGCTTCGCGGTCGCGGTCGAAGTTTCATCCTTCAACTGGCTCAACTGCTCCGAGACTTCCTTCTGCTGATTGTCCAGCCGGCGCGCGAGCTCGATGCTTTGTTTGCGCGTTTCCGACCGCGCCTTGCTCAGCGCGGAATTGGCCGCGTCATTGGCGCTCTTGATCTCGTCATTGATCGCCTGAAGACGCTGCTGGAGCAGCGAGGTGGTCGCATCGCTGATCCGGGTCAACTGCGCCTGCGTGTCCTGCTGCTGCTGGGTCATCTCCTGTTCCAAATGGTTCGACCGCACCAGCAGATATCCGTCCCCGGCCAGCGCCAGCATCAACCCTCCGCTCAGGGCGGCGATCAATAACGGATGTGAGTTGCCACGCACTTCGGGTTTATCCAGTTCGTTTGACATTTCTCTAAACTCCTTGGGGCCAGGCGTTTGAATTTCTCCGAGCGGCCTTGACCATCGGCGAGCAGAGTTGCACGGCGCATGCCACACCCGAACAAATCGGCGAAACGATGTTTTACAGGCACTTAGCCAAGGGGAGATGGCGGGCTCCGAGGCTATTTTTCCGCGTAATCTTTACGAGAACGGGCGAAGTTACGGAATTTATCCCAGAAGCGCCCACACGCGCTCCAGAACATCGCCGTCTTCCGGGCGAATCACGTGGCCGAGCGGACGCCAGCGGTCGAAAAAGCGCTCGCTCACCGCGCCGGCGAAAATCGAAATCACCGGGACCCCGCTCGCCGAGGCGACATGGCCGCCCGCCGAATCGTAGCCGATGAACTGCTTCGAGCGCGCAATCTCCGCGGCAAAGGAGGCGAAAGATCCCTGATGCGTCCGCATCCCCGGTGGAATCGCGCGCTCCACGCGATCGCGCTCTTCCGCGCTTCCGCCTTGATCGACCAGCACGGAGCGTCCGGCGAGCAGCTTTAATAATCCGCGCTCGAAATCGCCGCCCAGCCGCTTGGCTTCGTTCTCTCCCACACCCAGGCTCACCGTGATCTCCGCTGCTGCTCCGGCGGGCGCCGGCGGCGCGATATAAGGCCGCGCATCCACGCCGAAAATTTCCTTCGCCCAGCGCGACGCCAGCTCCGGTAAGCGTCCCGGCCCCTCGATCTCACGGCTTGGAAAGAAAAAATAGCGCGATTCCTCGCACACCGAAATCAGGCCGAGCTGCGTCAGGCGCGAATCCGGATCGATCACGATCCCCTTGTCAAACCACAGCGACGCCGACGCGCGCAGGCGCTCGAGCAGCGTTCCGCCGCGCGCATAAGCAACCGGCCGATGGCGAATGCGGCGGTCCGAGGAAAACATCTCATACGATTTGGCCGGGCCGGCGAAGTAAATCTCCGCTTCCGGATATCTCCGCTTGGCGGCGTCGAGCAGCACGCTGGTTACGGCCACATCCGCGCCCAGGGTCACGCGCGAGAGAACAAAAACCGCGGCGCAGCTTTCCGGGGGCCGATTTGCAGGCGCGCGGCCGGACGGGCGGAGGCGCGCAGAAAGCTCCGGCGCGGCCCGCCCGATCACGTCCGCAAACAATCGCCGGTAAACGCCGCAGAGCCGCGGCTCGAAGGAATCGGCCAGCCGTTCCACCACCAGCGACAGCAGCGCGCGCCCCTGATCGATTTCGATGGCGCGGTCAAGCAGGCCGGCCGGCCAGGTCTCGCCGCGCAGGCAGCAGTCGAGCAGCCGCTTACAGGTATTTTCCAACCAGAAGCTCCAGCTTCTTGTGAGTCGCTTCGGGAATTGCTTTTCGATCCGTGATCAGGGCGTGCGCCAGCGCCGATCCGCACTTGCACTCGCGTTCTTCCGGCATCGCGCGCACCGCGGCTTCGATTACTCTACAGGCGTTTTCCGCGTTTTTGTTGAGCACCGCGATAATCTGCTCCACCGTCACCGCGTCATGATCCTCGTGCCAGCAGTCGTAATCGGTCACCATCGCGATGGTCGTATAACAAATCTCGGCTTCGCGCGCCAGCTTCGCTTCCTGAAGATTCGTCATGCCGATCACGTCCATGCCCCAGCTTCGATACAGCCGCGATTCGGCCAGCGTCGAAAACGCGGGACCCTCCATGCACAGATACGTCCCGCCCGATTTGGCGTTGACGCCGGCTTCGCGGCAGGCCGCCTCCGCGACGGAGGCGAGCTGCGAGCACACCGGATGGGCGAAGCTGATGTGCGCCACCAATCCTTCGCCGAAGAACGTCGAAGCGCGCCCGTGCGTGCGATCGACGAACTGATCCGGAATCACGAAATCCATCGGCCGGTGCTCTTGCTTGAGCGATCCCACCGCGCTCAGCGAAAGAATGCGCTCCACGCCGAGCTGCTTGAAGCCGTGAATGTTCGCGCGAAAATTCAGCTCCGATGGCGAGATACGATGGCCGCGTCCATGCCGCGATAAAAACGCGACCTCGCGTCCGCTAAGACGGCCCACCACGTAGGCGTCCGACGGCGCGCCCCACGGAGTCTGAAGCGCGCACTCCTGGTGCGCCGTGAATCCCGGCATCGAATACAACCCGCTGCCGCCGATAATCCCGATGCTTGGTTTCGCCATGTCTGGTTTCATTCCTGAATCAGTTCGAGCAGCACGCCGCCGGTGGAGGATGGATGGACGAAGACGTAGAGATGGCCGCCCGCGCCCGTTCTCGGCTCATTCAGCAAGCGCGCGCCCGCCGATTTCAGCCGCTCGATGGAAGCTTTCAAGTCCGGCACGCGAAGGGCGACGTGATGCAATCCCTCGCCGCGCTTCTCTAAAAATTTTCCGATCACCGAATCGCTTTGCGTCGGCTCGAGCAGCTCGATTCGCGCCTCGCCCAGCGGCAGCATCGCGACGTTCACTTTTTCATGCTCCACCGTTTCGCGCGGCAGCGCCTCCAGTCCAAGCTGATCGCGATAAAACTTCAGCGCATCGTCCAGCGAGCGCACCGCAATTCCCAAATGATCCATCGACGCTTTCATGGCCTGCAAGACGAGGCGTGCTTCAACTCCGCCGGCGCCCCGCTCAAATCCTTTCGAGCCATTCTTTCAATACAGAGTACGGATCGCGCCTGCGCTCGGCCACTTCGCGACCTCCGGCCGCGAACTCCGCCGCGGGCAGCCGATCCAAAATTTTTTCGCGCAGCATCTCGCGCAGGCGAATCGCCCAGATATCGGCGGCGCGCTCCCGGGAGCGCCCGCGCGAATGATACTCGCGCGCGGCCGCCATCGTCTCAACGATTCCCTTCCCGTCGCTCGCCACGGCCTGCACGATTTTGGGAACCCATCCGTCGGCGCGATGCGCCAGCGTCAGATAACTTCGCAGCTCGCGCTCCAGTTTATCGGCGCCCGCCAGGTCTGCTTTATTGATGACGAACACGTCGGCGATCTCCATGATCCCGGCCTTAATCGCCTGCACATCGTCGCCCATGCCGGGAACCATCACCACCAGCGTCACATCCGCCAGCCGCGCAATCTCGACCTCATCCTGCCCCACCCCCACCGTCTCGACCAGAATCGCGTCGAAACCCGCGCCGTCCAGCAGCAGCGTCATTTCCGTGGTCGCCGCCGCTAATCCTCCCAGCCAGCCACGCGTCGCCATCGAGCGAATGAACACGCCCGGATCGGAATGGTGCTGCTGCATGCGGATGCGATCGCCCAGGATCGCTCCCCCGGAGTACGGGCTGGTCGGGTCGACCGCGATCACGCCCACCGTTTTCCCTTCGGCGCGCAGCGCGCGGGCGAGCTGATCGACCAGCGTGCTTTTGCCGGCGCCCGGCGCGCCGGTGATGCCGAGAATCAGCGCGCGCCCGGTGCGCGGAAACAATTCGCGCAATAAATGCTCCGCCTCCGGACGGCGATTTTCAATCCACGTGGCCGCCCGCGCCAGCGCCCGCGCGTCGCCGGCGATGATCTTTTCGGCCAGAGAGACTTCCGCGATAGATTGGTTCAGCATCCGCTCTTCAGCAACTGGCGCGCGATCACCAGCTTCTGGATTTCGCTGGTCCCCTCGCCGATAGTGCAAAGCTTGACGTCGCGATAATACTTTTCAACCGGGTAATCCTTGATGAACCCGTATCCGCCATGGATTTGCAGCGCCTGATCCGCCACGCGAACCGCGATCTCCGACGCGTACAGCTTGGCCATCGCCGATTCCTTGTTCACGCTGTTGCCGTTGTCCTTCAGCCACGCCGCGCGAAGCGTCAGCAGCCGCGCCGCGTCAATTTCCGTCGCCATGTCGGCCAGCTTATGCTGGATCGCCTGAAACTCCGAAATAAAGCGTCCGAACTGTTTGCGCTGCTTCGAATATTTGAGCGCCGCCTCATAAGCGCCCTGCGCCACGCCGACCGAAAGGGCGGCGATCGAGATCCGGCCGCCGTCCAGGATCCGCAGGCTGTCGACGAATCCCTCGCCGCGTTTGCCTAAAAGCTGCGACACCGGCAGATGGCAATCGCTAAAGATCACTTCGCCCGTGGGCGAGCAGCGCATCCCCAGCTTGTTTTCTTTTTTTCCCGGACGAAAGCCCGGCGTGCCCTTTTCGAGGATGAACGCCGAGATTCCGTGCGACGATGCCGCGCGGTCCGTCACCGCCATCGCCACGCAAACATCGGCGATGTGCGCGTTGGTGGTGAAGGTTTTCGATCCGTTCAGCACCCATTCTTCCCCGTGCAGCACCGCGTGGGTGCGGGTCCCGCCCGCGTCCGATCCGGCTTCGGGCTCGGTCAGCGACCAGCAGCCGATCCATTCGCCGCTGGCGAGCTTGGGAATGTAGCGCTCCTGCTGCTCACGATTGCCGGCGAGAAAAATGTGATTGGTGCACAGGGAAACGTGCGCCGCCGCGCTGAGCGCGATGGCCGGATCGACGCGCGCCAGTTCTTCCATGATCACCGTGTAATCGACGTAGCTGTAGCCGGCGCCCCCCAGCGCTTCGGGAAATACCGCGCCGAGCACGCCCATGCGCCCCAGATCCCGAAACACCTCCATCGGAAAATGCTGCGTCTCATCCCATTCGAGCACGTGCGGCCGCATCTCGGCTTCCGCGAACTCGCGGATCGTGCGGCGAAGTTGGTTCTGTTCAGGGGTGTAACCGAAATGCATCGGGAAGCTAAACGATCTCCTCTTTTGTCTCGTCCCAGCGAACCGCGCGCTGAAGCCGATGGCTCTCAAGCGCCATGCGGCAGGCGATCGAGACGCGATATCCCAGATCGAACGGGCAGCTTGGTTTCGCGGTTCCGCGAATCGCGTCGAGAAAATTCTGCATGTGCGCGTGCGGAAGGCTGGTTCGCCGCCCGGCCATCTCGTTGCCGTCGGGACGATTGACTTTTTGCGGTAAATAGCGGATCTGATTGCCGCGCGAGATCGTTCCCTGATCGCCCAGCACTTGCTCGGCAATGCCCGGATGATTGTTGCCGAATCCCGAACTCCAACTGATCAGGATGTTTTCCGGCTGCTCCAGCGCCACCACCATCGTATCCGGGACCTCGCGGCCGTCTTTCCATAGCAGCACGCCGCCGGACATGAAAGCCGCGCGCGGGATGCGCAAATCAAGGGCTTTAAACCAGAAACAAATCTGCTGGCTCATGTTCTCGTAAACGCCGCCGCCCGAATAATCGCTGTACAGCCGCCAGTTCACGAACCGCCGGGCATCGAAATCGCGCGCCGGAGCGTCGCCCAAGAAGGCCTGCCAGTCGATGTTGCGCGCGTTCGCCTCCGGCGTAAGCCTTGAGGATCGCGACCACGGCGGCTTGGCCGCGGGCGAGTTGCGGAAATGATCCATGCGGATCGCGGTGATGCGTCCCATGCGGCGGCGGTCGGAAAGAAAATGCAGTGCATCGTCCATTTGGCCGGAAGAACAGGCCTGATGCCCCACTTGCACGATGCGTCCGGAATTTTGAAACGCCGCGCGCATCCGCTTCGCCTGTTCCACCGTGAAGGCCATGGTCCGCTCGACGTAAACGTGTTTGCCGGCGCTTAAAGCGGCGCAAAAATGTTCGGCGTGAAGATGCTGCGGCGTGGCGATAATCACGGCGTCAATCGAACGGTCGTCCAGAAGACGGCGATAATCGCTATGCGCCGCAACGCCCAGGCTTTGCGCCCGCTCCAGATGCGGCGTGTAGATGTCGCTCACCGCAACCAGCTCCGCGTGAGTCGAAGCGCGAAGATGATTGGCAAGTTCGCCGCCGCGACCGCCGAAACCGATCAGCCCGGCGCGCACGCGATCGCCGGCGGAAAGAAAAGTTCCGCTGGCGACGCCGGTGGCCACCTGGCCGATAAAGTTACGGCGGGACTCCATATAAGGAGTGTAGCAACCGGCGGCCGTACGCTGAATCTAATCGATAAAACCCTTCCAGGTTTGGCCTTTTTCGTCGCGCAGCGTCACTACCACGTTTTCGGAAACGCCGGTCAGCGTGCGCCCCTGGGAATCGCGAAAGCGATAGACCACCGAATTATCGGGATTCCGCGTCGCCGAGCCGCGCCAGATGTTGCCGTACTCGTCCTTCAGCTTGATATGATCGCCGTGGCCGTATCCGGAAACTCGCGTTTTTGTTTTTTCTTCCTCCAGGTGAAAATATCCGCCGGGAAGATGGGTGCGTTTGCGGTGGCTGCTGTAGATCATCGCTCGAGCCCCATTATGCCGCGCGCCTGCGCGCGTTTCGATAGGGTTTGTACCCTAGTTTCAGTAGGAAAATCGAAAGGAAATCATGCGAGCCGTGGTGCAGCGGGTGACCTCCGCCCGCGTAAGCGTGGACGGAGCGATTGCGGGCGAGATCGGCGGCGGATTGCTGGTGCTGCTCGGGGTGGCGAGAGACGATTCGCCGGCCGATGCCGCCTTTCTCGCCGAAAAAGTCGCTAATTTGCGCATTTTTGGCGATGAAACGGGCAAAATGAATCGCAGTTTGCTCGATACCGGCGGAGCGATGCTGATCGTTTCGCAGTTCACGCTTTACGGCGATTGCCGCAAGGGCCGCCGCCCCAGCTTCGACGCAGCGGCTCCGCCGGAGCTGGCGCGATCGCTTTACGAGCACTTCATCGCCGCCGCGCGCAAGCTCGGCGTGCCGGTCGCGACGGGGATGTTTCAAGCCTCGATGCGCGTGGCGCTGGTCAATGACGGTCCGGTGACGCTTATCGTTGAGTCCAGTTGAAGCGCGCGACGATTTCCTCCACCGTGCCTTCGGCGGCAATTCGGCCGCGGTCGAAAAATACGGCGCGCGAGGCGAGCGCGCGGGCAAAGAATACGTCGTGCGTCACCAGCAGCTTGGCTTGCGGCAGAGCGCGCAAAAGATCGGCGAGCTCGCGCTGGCCGGGCGGATCGAGCGAGGTGGTGGGCTCATCGAGAACCAGAATTTCCGGCTCCATCGCCAGCACGCCGGCGATCGCGGCGCGCCGTTTTTCGCCGCTGCTCAAATGATACGGAGCCTTGTGCAAAAGCGCGCCCATGCCGACAAGTTCCAGCGCCTTTTGCGCCCGCGCAACGGCCTGCTCCCGCGGCATTCCCAGGTTCATCGGGCCGAAGGCCACGTCCTCGAGCAGGGTCGGCATGAAAAGCTGCTCATCGGAATCCTGAAAAACCAGGCCAATTTTGGAGCGGATTTGGGCGAGATTCTGTTTTTTCAACCCGAGGCCGCAAATTTCGATCGAGCCTTCGCCTTCAAGCAGCCCGTTCAGATGCAGAACGAATGTCGTCTTGCCGGAGCCATTGGCGCCAAGCACGGCCACGCACTCGCCCGGCTCCAGGTCGAAATCGACGCCGTCCAGCGCCTGCGCGCCGTCGGGATAGCGGTAGCGCAAGCCCCTGACCCGAATCACCGGCATCGGATTTTCGGCGGCGGACCGACGCGGTTCATAGCGCCACCCGCACCGCGACGGAGGCCAGGACGGCGGCGATAAAAAACGCGGCATCGGCGGCACGCCAGCGCGGCGGCGCGAGCGCTGGAAATTGTCCGGAAAATCCGCGGGCGAGCATCGCCCGATAAATGCCCGAGGCGCGCTCCCAGGATCGCGCAAACAGAACGGCAAGCGCGCCCGCGGCGGAGCGGAATTGCAGCCGCCCGCGGCTCGACGCCGCCAATCGCATGCGCCGTGCCTGCCCGGAAATTACGAAAAGATAGCGATAAAGAAAATGAATCACCAGCACCAGCAGGCGCGGCAGATGCAAAATTTCGAGGGCGCGCAACAGCTCGGGCATGGGGGTCGTCGCCACCAGCAGCAGCGTGGCGACGGCGGATAAAAAGCTTTTTTCAAGGAGCGCCACGGCGCGCGCGCGCTCGTCGGAAAACCACAGGACGAGCGCGAACCCGGCGGCGACCGGCAGCACCAGCGCGGCTCGCCGAACTAGCGCCGGAAACGGCAGGCGCGCCGCGGCGATGGCGGCCGCCAGCAGCAGAGCATAGCCCGCAAAGGCGATCCGCGAAGCCGGCGCCGTGGTCGAAACCGCGATCAGAAACGCCAGCAGCGCGCCGATCTTGGCCCGTGCGTCGCGCCGGTGCAGGACGCTTTGCTGGCGGCTCCATTGCTCGATCGCGGCGTAGCGCACGCTAAGCGCTCCTTCGCGAGATGAGCCGCCCGGCGAACAGGCAAGCACCGTAAATCAGAATCAACCCGGCGGCGCCGGCCAGCGAGCGCCGCAGCCACGGCGATTCGATTCCATGCACGCGGTAACCGGCCAGCGGCGCGTGCAGCCAGGCGGGCGCGCTCGGGGCCGCGAGATGCTCGATGCCGTCCGGGTACCTCGAAGCGATCAAAATTCCCGCAACAGCCAGAAGCAAAGCCGCGGCGGCGATCCAGCGCAGCGCGGGCGAAGTTTTTTGCTCCGGCGCGCGGAGCCAATGCGGGTTCAGCCGCTCCATCGCGCCGACCGCGGCCAGCGTGATTGCGCCTTCGACCAGCGCGCCGACGAGAAAAAATCCCATCGAGAGGAGCAGCAGGCGGCGCGGCATCGGCACGCCGGAAGCGGCCAGTTCCGCGAACGCGAATGCCGCGCTGACCAGGACGCTCAGCACGCCGCCCAGAAAAATGGCCGAGGCTCGATGCGCGTGCGCGAGCAGGCGATACGGCAGATACCCGGCGAGAACGCCGGCGATGGCCATATTGAAAATGTTCGCGCCGAGCGAAAGAATGCCGCCGTCCTGAAACACCAGCGCCTGAATCGCGAGAATCGAGGTCATCACCACCGACGCCGCCGCGGGGCCCAGCGCGATGGCCAGCAGCGCCGCGCCCACAAGATGCCCGCTGGTGCCGGGTCCCACGGGAAAATTGATCATCTGCGCGGCGAACACAAACGCGCCCATCACGCCGAGCAAAGGCACGTTCCGTTCGTCCAGGCCCCGTTGCGCCCGCCGCGCCGCGATTCCGAGCGCGGGCAGCGCCAGAACATCGAAGGCGCCCCACACCGGAGCGCTCAGGAATCCGTCGGGAATATGCATCGCTACTTCTTTGGTATCACGATTCTAAAAACCGTGCCACCATGCTTGTCTGTTTGCAACGCGCGCAACTCCGGATCAGGTAGATTGTAGACGAATGAGCGAACTCAGCCGCATCGGCGTGGCCATCGATTCCGCGCTGCTTCAAAAATTCGACGACCTGATCGCCCGGCGCGGTTATACCAACCGCTCAGAGGCGTTTCGCGACCTGATTCGCGAGGCTCTCATCGAGAAAACCTCGGAGCGCGCCGACAGCCTCGTGGTCGGCACGCTGACGCTGGTCTACGATCACCGCGTGCGCATGCTTGCCGACCGGCTTACCAGCATGCAGCACGAAAATTTTCATCACGTCCTGTCCACGCTGCACGTCCATCTGGATCACGACAACTGCCTGGAGGTGCTGGTGCTGAAGGGAAAATCGTCGACGGTGCGGAAGATCGCGGACGCGCTGATCTCGACCAAAGGCGTAAAGCACGGCCGCCTGACCATCACCACCAGCGGAGCCGGATTGTGATCGTGGGCGCCGGCGTGGATCTGTGTGAGGTCCCGCGCATCCGGGAGGCGATCGAACGGCATGGCGCGCGGTTTACGAATCGCGTTTTTACCGAGGCCGAATCGGCCTACGCCGAATCCAAGGCGAACCGGTTCGAGCGCTACGCGGCGCGATTTGCGGCGAAGGAGGCGGCGATGAAAGCGCTCGGCACGGGATGGCGCGGGGGAATCGCCTGGCGCGATTTCGAGGTGTCCAATCTCGCCTCGGGCCGGCCGACGCTGCTGTTTCACGGGAAAGCCGCCGAGCTTGCCGGCAAACGCGGGGTCCGCGCGATTTCGTTGTCCCTGACGCATACCGCGGAGCAGGCTATGGCGATGGTGATTTTAGAAAGCTGACCGCGATCCATCCCGCGCCCTTAAAATCCGTTCCTCCGCTGCCGGGGAGCACACGGGCTGTTCATTTCAGTCATCAACCTGGCAAATTTGACAATTGGAACCGGTTGTCGTAAGCTCCGGCTTTAATGGAACTTCGCGACGATGGCGATTCAGGAAAGCAAGGTGAAAACCGCCGTGGATGGCCGCAAAGGCGAGCGCGCGGACCATATTTATCGCGTCGCCGCGGAGATCATGTGCCAGAAAGGCTACGAGGCGACGTCGATGAAGGACATCGCCGACGCGGTGGGACTCACCAAGGCGGGCATCTATCACTACATCGTCGGCAAGGAGGATCTGCTGTTCCAGATCATGTCGTTCGCGATGGACATGGTGGATGAAAACGTGGTGACGCCCGCGCGGAAAATCGCCGATCCGGAGCAGCGGCTGCGCGTCATCATCGAGGGCCACGCGCGCAGGATTCTCGAAGTGGGCGGCGCGGTCACGGTGATTCTGGAGGAAATGGCGGCGCTCACGCCGGCGCATCGCAAGGCGATCCGGGCCAGGAAACGCAGATACTTCGATCTGGTCAGGGAAACGATTGGCGAACTTCAGACGCAGGGAAAGCTGCGGGACGTGGATCCCACGGTAGCGGCGTTTAATCTGTTCGGGATGATCAATTGGATTTCGCGCTGGTATCGTCCGGACGGAAAGCTCACGCCGGACCAGATCATGCGCGATTTTCTCCAGATCGCCCTGAACGCAGTTTTGCGGAACGCCTGAGGGCGCGAACTTGTATCATCGAGTGATGAAAACGTCGCGCTCCGGCGGCGTCGCGATTGCCGCGGCCATCGCCCTGGCCACGGTGATCGCGCATATCCTCACGGGCGCCGGGTATGGTTTTCATCGCGATGAGCTGGCGACGCTCGACGACGCGCGGCATCTCGCCTGGGGTTACGTCGCCTATCCGCCGATGACGCCGTTTTTCGGACGAATCTCGCTCGATCTGTTCGGGGAATCCCTGCGCGGCTTTCGCTTTTTTGCGGCATTAGCGGATGCGGCCGCGGTATTCATCACCGGCCTGATGGCGCGCGGGATGGGCGGCGGGCGCTTCGCGCAAATGCTCGCGGCCTTGGCTTCCCTGCCCTTCTCGATCGGCGCCGGCGCGCTGATGCAGTACGTTTCCTTCGATTATCTCTGCTGGGTTTTGACCGCGTATTTCACCGTTCGCGCGCTGGCGTCGGAAGATGCGCGATGGTGGATGGCGGCGGGCGCGGCGATCGGATTTGGCATGTTGTCGAAGTACTCGATTCCGTTTTTTGCCGCCGGCCTGATCGCGGGGCTGCTGTTTACGGAGGCTCGCAGGTACTTGCGCAGCAAGTGGCTGTGGATCGGAGCCGCCATCGCGCTGATCGTTTTCCTGCCGAATCTTATCTGGCAGGCGCGGAATCATTTTATTTATCTCGATTTCGTGCGGCACATTCACGCCCGGGACGTCGCGATCGGGCGGGCGCGAGGGTTTTTGCCGGGACAGATTAAGCTCACTTTGTTCGCGCTGCCGGCGTGGATCGCCGGGCTATGGTTTTGCTGGCGAAGCGGGCGATTCCGCCCGATCGCGTGGATGTACATCGTCCCGCTGGCGTTGTTTCTGATCGCGCAGGGCCGCGATTATTATCTGGCGGGCGCGTATCCGATGCTGTACGCGGCGGGCGCGGTTTACCTCGAAACCTGGCGTCCTTTGATGATGCGCGGCTGGGCGCAGTGGGTGGCCGCGCTCATCCTGGTTGCCGATGCCGCGATCGCCGCGTCGTTTACGCTCCCGGTCGCTCCCGTCAATTCGGGATGGTTCAAGATCGCGAGCCGGGTCAACGGCGATTTCCTCGAGGAGATCGGATGGCCGGATCTGGTCCAAACCATCGCCGGAATCCGCGATTCGCTTTCCGCGGGGGATCGCGAGCATTTGGGAATTCTTGTGGGGAATTACGGCGAAGCGGGAGCGATCGATCTCTACGGGCCGCACTTCGGACTCCCGAAGGCGATCAGCGGCGTCAATTCGTTTTGGGCTCGCGGCTACGGCGATCCGCCGCCCGAAGTGCTGATCGTCGCCGGTTTCTCGCGCGCTTTCGCCGAGCGCAATTTTGAATCATGCCAGGTGGCGGCGAACACATGGAATCGCTTCGGCGTCCGCAATGAAGAGACCGTGGACCATCCCGATATCTTCGTTTGCCGCGGCTTGAAGTTGAGCTGGCCGGAATTCTGGAAGCATGTCCGCCATTTTGGCTGACCGGACTCGCAAATCAGCCGGGATTGCGATTTTCCAGTTCCGCCCTTTGCAGCCGGAACGAAGCGCGCGCATCGCGGGCGGAGGCGATGCCGGCGCGATGCACGCCGAAGCGGAGACACAGCGATCCGGCCAGGCCCAAAACATTGGCGGCGATTCTCTTCTTCCTCGATTTTCCGGGCAACAGGGCGAGCAAGAGACTTCCGGCGGTGAGCGCTCCGGCCGTTTTCCAGATGGCGCCGCTGACGCCGCGCTGAAGCGGCCTTGCGACGCGATCGTCCAGCCGCGCGGCTTGTCTTTCCATCACGACCGACGAAGCCAGTTCGGCGGCGCGGCCGATAGTTCCAAACGTATAGGTGATTTTCCGGGCATGCCGGTCGTTGAAGGCGAGATCGAGGAACGATCCCGCGCTGGCCATCGCGGAGGCGGCAAAGAGGATCGGCAGAACCCGCCGGGACTCCTGCCAAACCGGAATCGCCGTGTTCGCGACAAGAACGCCGGTGTACGTCGATAATCCGAGTCCCGCCACGCCGGAGGCGATCCCGCTGATTTCTCCGAATGCGCCCAGAAGGCCGCCGCGCCGGCTGAAAAGGGCGGCGAAAATCGCCGATGGAGAGATCGAGGAAAGAATCCAGACGCCGGCGTTCATCGGCGAGGTCGGCCGAAAGACGCGGAGCATGTGATGGAATCGCGCCGGGCGCCCCAGATCGTAAATCAGGAGGCCGCCGCTGATCAGGCTGGCGAGGATTCCCGCGCCGTGACAATGGCGAATGAAATTTTTCAGACGGCCGCCGCGCTCAAGCTGCGCCGCGGCGCCCATCACCAGCGCGGCGCCGCCGATGCCGCCGATGAAATAATACGCCGGGACGTGCCACTCCCAGACGGGTTCCTTGAGCAGCGGGCGATCGTAATAGGTGGGGTCGGCGGAATCGGGAAATGGAAGGCGCTTCCATTCGGGCGAAATCCGCTCCCCGTGCTCTTCGGCCGGCTTCGATTTTTGCAGCGCGCCTTCGCCTTCAAGCACGCCGAGTTGCGGGCTGATATCGCGCCCGTCGGTTTGCCGCCAGTCGATCGGCTTCACGCCCGTTCTCCCCGCCGGCTGAATAGAACCGAGCTGATCGCCGCCAGCGCCATTCCCGCCATCGCGAGGCCCATCGAGGCCCACGCGTCTTTTCCTTTCTTCGTCGGCGCCACCGGATCGGGCGGCAGATTGTACACCTCGGGCCGGTCCAGCAGAAGGAAAAACGCGTTCAGCCCTTCGGTGCCGGGCTGCTCTTCGGCGCTCGCGCCGTAGAGATACGCTTCGTGGACGCCGGCCTGGTGGAGTTGCTCGAGCCGCTTCCGCGCTTTCCGGCGCAGCTCCTCGATCTCGCCGAACTGGATCGATTCGGTGGGGCACGATTTCGCGCATGCCGGAACCATATCCGCGCGCTGGCGATCGTAGCACAGCGTGCATTTCCAGGCGCGCCCATCGTCCTCGCGCCGGTCGATCACGCCGAAGGGGCAGCAAACCACGCAATATCCGCACCCGTTGCAAACATCCGGCTGGACATAAACGGAGCCAAACTCGGTGCGAAGGATCGCCCCGGTAGGGCATGCTTCCAGACACCCCGCGCGCGCGCAGTGCTTGCAAACATCGGAGGAGAACAGCCACGAAAATTGTCCGGCGTCCTGGAAGGAAAGCGGCTCCGGCCGTTCGATGAAGGCCACGTGACGCCACGTAGAGGCGCCGAGCGCCGCCGTGTTGTCGTAGGACATGCCGGTGAAATGGAATCCATCGTCGGGCAATTGATTCCACTGCTTGCAGGCGACCTCGCATGCCTTGCAGCCGATGCATAGCGTGGTGTCGGTGAAAAATCCCGTCGTGGCGGGCATCTAAATGTTCCCTTCTTTGGTTTCCTGCGATTTGAATCCGTGGGTTTCCGGCTTGCGCCGCGCCTCCGGGAGATCGCGCTCCCAGGCTTTAAGCTCGATTTGCCGCGCCGCCAGCGGAGGACGGCCGCGGCTCTTGCGTCCGGCGACCAGCATTCCGGTGAACGCCTTGGATTCCTGAATGGCGACGTTCGGATCGCCGGCGAAGCCGATCAGATCGTTGGCCGCATCGCCGCGCACCAGGCCGTTTTTCGACCAATGGTACGGCAAGCCGATCTGATGAACCCGGCGATTCCCGATGCGCAGCGGCTTCATGCGTTGTGTCACCAGCACGCGCGCCTCAATTTCGGCCCGCGCCGTGCGAATCGTGGCCCAGTCGCCATTCTGCAAGCCGTGCTCGGCCGCCAGTTCCGGCGAAATTTCACAAAACATCTCCGGCTGTAGTTCGCAGAGCCAGGAAAGCCATCGGCTCATGCCGCCGGCGGTGTGATGCTCGGTCAGGCGATACGTGGTAATGACGTAAGGAAAGCGCGGATCATCGTAGGGGCGATGATACGGATTATCCTTGCCGTGCCATTCCATGCGCATCGGATTGCACTGCTGGCCGTAGAGCGGATTCTTTATCACCGATTCTTGCGGTTCATAGTGTGTGGGCAAGGGACCGTCTTCAAGTCCGGCCGGCACGTAAATCCATGCTTTGCCGTCGGCCTGCATCACGAACGGATCGGTCCCGGCGATGGTGTCTTTGCCGCGCGCGTCTTCCGAGGGACGATAGGTAGGCGGCCGATCGACGATAAAATCCGGAGTATCGAAGCCGGTCCATTGTTTTTTCGCTTCATCCCACCACACCAGCTTCTTTCTTTCCGACCACGGCTTGCCTTCCGGATCGGCGGATGCGCGGTTGTACATCAGATGCCGGTTGTGCGGCCACGCCCACGCCCATTCCGGCGCGACCCAGTTCTGCTCCCAATGAGGTTTGCGGCGAGCGGTCATGTTGATTCCATCGCGATAACAGCCGGAATAAATCCAGCAGCCGCAGGCCGTGGATCCGTCATCTTTTAACGACGTAAATCCTTCCACCGGATTGCCGTCGTCCACGTTATAGCCATTGATCTCCTTGAGCACCTCCTCAGCATTCACTTCCTGGCGCGGACCTTTGGTCGGATAATCCCAGGTGAGATCGCGAATCGGCCAGTTCCGCCGCTGATTGTATTCGGCTTCGTACAGCTTCTTTAGCCGCTTCCCAAGATGGTAAATAAAATCCAGATCGCTGCGGCAATCCTCCGGCGGATCGATCGCCTTGTGATGCCATTGCAGGAGTCTTTGGGTATTGGTGAATGAACCGTCTTTTTCCGTGTGCGCGGCCGACGGGAAGAAAAAAACTTCCGTCGCGATATCCTTCGGCTTGATCTCCCGGCGAGTCACTTCCGGACCTCCGCGCCAGAAATCCGCCGTTTCAATCAGCTCCATGTCGCGAACGACCAGCCACTCCAGATTGCGCAGTCCCTTGGCCTGAAGCAGGCCGTTCGCCGAGCCGACCACGGGATTTTCTCCCATGACGAAATAGCCTTTGACCTTTCCCACCGCCATATCGGCGACCGTGTTCATGTGCGAATGGTCGCCGGTGAGCTGCGGGAGATGATCGTAGCACCAGTCGTTCTCTTTTTTCGCCGCGCCGCCGAAATACGCTTTCATCAGAGATATAAAATATTTCGGAAATTCGCCCCACCAGCCGGAAGGCGACTCATTGTTGGCCAGGTAGCTCGCCAGGTCCTTATCGTGCTTTGCCTTGGGCATGGGAAGATAGCCTGGCAGCAGATTGTAGAGAGTGGGAATATCCGTTGAGCCCTGAATCGATGCGTGCCCGCGAAGCGCCAGAATCCCCCCGCCCGGCCGGCCGATATTTCCCAACAGAAGTTGAATGATTGCCGCCGCGCGGATGTATTGCACTCCCACGGTATGCTGCGTCCATCCGACCGCGTAGCAAAACGCGCTGGTTCGTTCCCTGCCCGAGTTCCGGCACAGCGTTTCGGCGACTTTCAGGAAAAGATCCCGGGGAACACCGGTGATCTGCTCGACCATTTCCGGCGTGTACCGCGCGTAATGCCGCTTTAAAATCTGGAACACGCATCGAGGATGTTGAAGGGTCTTATCGACGTGCTTGGCCTGGATCGGCTCGCGTTGAATTTTGCCGGATTCGCCTTCGCGCTTCCCGGCGGCCGGCGTGGGATCGACGTCCTTGTACATCCAGCTTCGGTTCTGATATTTGTCGCTCTCCGGATTCCATCCGCTGAACAAACCGTTCAGATCTTCCGTATCCTGAAATTCGTCGGCCACGATCGCCGCCGCGTTGGTGTAATTCAACACATACTCTTTGAAGTAGGACTCCGTTTCGAGGATATGGCGAATAATCCCGCCGAGAAAAGCGATATCGGAACCGGCGCGAATCGGAACGTGGACGTTCGCGACGGCGCTGGTGCGCGTGAATCGGGGATCGACGTGAATAATGGTCGCGCCGCGCTCCCGTGCTTTCATCACCCAGCGAAACCCCACCGGATGGCACTCCGCCATGTTGGAGCCTTGAATGACGATGCAATCGGCGTTTTCGAGATCCTGCTGAAACGTGGTTGCGCCGCCGCGGCCGAACGAGGTCCCCAAACTGGGGACGGTGCTGGAGTGTCAAATTCGGGCCTGATTCTCGATCTGAACAATTCCGAGCGCGGTGAAAAGTTTCTTGAGGAGATAATTCTCTTCGTTATCAAGCGTCGCTCCGCCCAGGTGCGCCATCGCCATCGTGCGATGTGTTTCGTCTTCCCAATTCTGGTCGCGTGTTTTCTTGACTCGCTGGGCGAGCATATCCATCGCTTGTTCCAGCGGCAAGGTCTCCCACTCGGTTCCATAAGGACGCCGGTACAGGACCTGTCGCGGGCGATGTTTTGCCGTCACCAACTGGAACGTCGCCGCGCCTTTTGGACACAGGGAGCCGTGCGAAATGGGCGAGGCCGGATCGCCCTCCACATTCATGATTCGCTCGTCCTGAACGTACACCAGTTGCCCGCAGCCGACCGCGCAATAAGGACAGATGGAGCCCACCACCCGATCCGCCTTTTTCGTCCGCGCCTCCAGCTCGCGCGTTCGCGACGAGGCCGCCGTAGCTTCGAGTCCGAAAAGATCACGAGATTCAATCTGGCGAAGAATCGGCCAAGCCGCCGAAAAATCCTTGGTTTGTGCCACGAGGATATGATACTTCCGCGGAGGGGTGGTTTCCGTAAAATCCCCGGGCCGTTACTGGCGATCCAGATGACGGTCGAGATTGAACGCGGCGCTGATCAGCGCCAGATGCGTGAACGCCTGCGGGAAATTTCCCAGCGCCTGACCCTGCAAACTGGTCTGCTCGGCGTACAAGCCGAGGTGATTTGCATAGGCCAGCATGTGCTCGAACAACAAGCGCGCATCGTCGAGTTTTCCGGCGCGCGTGAGCGCCTCCACCAGCCAGAACGTGCACAAATCGAAGGTGCCCTCGCGGCCCTTCAGCCCGTCGGGAGATTCCTTCAGATCGTAGCGGAAAACCAAACCGTCGGAGACGAGCCCGCGCTCGTCCGGCGGTTTCATGATCGCATCCAGCGTACCGAGCATCATCGGATCCGACGGCGCGACGAACCGCACCAACGGCATCAGCAAAGCGGAGGCATCCAGCGAGTCGCTCCCGAAGGACTGCACGAATGCGTTTCGTTTAGGATTCCAGCCGCGGCTCATGATCGTTTCGTAAATGCGGTCGCGCGTCTCCATCCACTTTCGCCAGTTCGCGGGAAAAGCCCGCTGGCTCGCCAGGCGCAGCGCCCGATCCAGCGCGACCCAGCACATCATCTTTGAAAAGACAAATTCGCGCCGTCCTCCGCGCACTTCCCAGATCGCGTCGTCCTTTTGCTCCCAGTTCGCCGCCACCCAATCGGTCAGCCGGCGAAGATAAGTCCACAGGTCATAGGAAATCGGGTCGCCGTGTTTGTTATAGAGATAGACCGAATCCATCAGCTCGCCGTAAATATCGAGCTGAAGCTGTTTGTATGCGGCGTTTCCGATGCGCACCGGACGCGATCCTTTATAACCTTCAAGATGATCCAGAGTTTCTTCCTCCAGGCTATGCCGGCCGTCAATTCCATACATCACCTGCAAGGTTCCGTCTTGTTTCATCTCATGACAGCGGGCATCGAGAAAGGACATGAACTTCGCGGCCTCCTCCACAAACCCGATGCGAAGAAGGGCATAGATCGTAAACGCTGAATCCCGTATCCAGGTGTAACGATAGTCCCAGTTGCGCGTTCCGCCGATGACCTCCGGCAGGCTACAGGTGGGCGCGGCGACAATCGCTCCCGTGGGTTCGAAAGTGAGCAGTTTTAGCAACAGCGCCGAACGATTGACCGTTTCCCGCCAGCGGCCGTGATATTGGCTCTTATGGAGCCAGCGGCGCCAAAAATCCACCGTTGCGCGAAACAACGTTTCACTTTGCGCCTTGCCCATGCCCGGTTGTTGATCCTGCGCCGGGCCGTATATCTCGAAGGTCTGGCTTTCGCCGGCCTTCAACGTAAATTCCGAAACGAGCGCTCCTTCCTGCCGCTGCCATTTGACGCGGGAAGCCAGACGCAAAGTAAGCTTCCGGGAGTGGAAGTTAATACCACCTTCCTGAAATTCAACTTCGTGGGGGTCGCGAGCATAGTTAAACGCCGGTTTGCATTCCGCGCGAAATTTCATTTCGCCGCGAACCACTTTGAGCTGGCGGATGATGCCGTCGTAGCCATGGCCCTCCTGCGGCACCACGGGCATATAGTCGATAATTTCGGCCGCTCCTTCGGCGGCAAGAAAGCGAGTTACCAAAATGTTGGTGTCGGCCCAATACAGTTGTTTGTAACTGAGATCGCGCACTTGAGGCGTAATGCGGAAGTGCCCGCCCTTGCCGGCATCGAGAATCGCGCCGAAGATGCTGGGCGAGTCGAAGTGGGGATAACAAAACCAGTCGATGGATCCGGATCGCGATACCAATGCCACCGTCAGCATGTTCCCGATCACGCCGTAATCTTCGATCGGCTCGTATTGATTCCTCATCTCAACTAGAGACGAACAACCTGGCAGCCGGAGTGCAACAAAAAAAACCAGTGCATCGCTTTTTTGCGTTTTTCCTGCACCTTGGAGTATTCGGACCGCTCATTCTCGGAGTGCTCGACTCATCGTTTCTGTTTTTGCCGTTCGGAAATGACATTTTGATCGTGGTGCTGATCGCAAGAAAACACCAGGAATACGCCTGGTATGTGCTGCTGGCGGCGGCAGGCTCAACGGCAGGGGTTCTTCTTCTGGATCTGGTTTGCCGGAAAGGCGGTGAAGAAGGATTGCGGAAAATGCTCAAGCCGAAACGTTACGAATACTTCGAGCAAAAGATGGATAAGCGAGCCGGGCTGATGATCGCGCTCGCCTGTATTGCCCCGCCGCCGTTTCCGTTCACGCCGGTGATCGCCGCCGCCAGTGCGTTCCAGTATCCGCGAAAGCGCGAACTTCTGATCGTGTTTTTTGCGCGGCTGGTCCGTTTTTCGCTTGTCGGGCTGGCGGCGATCTTGCTTGGCGATGAGATTCTTCGAATTGTGAAATCGGGTCCGTTTTATTGGGCCATGATCGGCTTTATCGTTTTGTGCGCGGTGGGAAGCGCGTATTCGGTCTACGGATGGGTCAAGCGCAGCAAGCGCGCTCCTGCGGCCCGGCCGGCTTGACCACGATTGATCTGTTCCCGTGGTACTCTCGCGATTTGACTAAAAAAAGCGCCGGACTCCTGATGTATCGCCGCCGCGGCGAAGAGCTCGAAGTTTTCCTGGCCCATCCCGGCGGGCCGTTCTGGTCGAAAAAGGATGCGTGGACGATTCCCAAGGGCGAATTCGAAGAGAACGAATCTCCGCTCGAAGCCGCGAAGCGCGAATTTCGCGAAGAGACCGGATTTGACGCCCAAGGCGAATTTATCGAATTAGGCGAGATCACGCAGCCCGGCGGAAAGCGCGTGCTGGCGTGGGCTTTTGAAGGCGATTGCGATCCGTCCAGGCTGGTGAGCAATACGTGCTGGATCGAATGGCCGCAAAACTCCGGCCGGCAGCTTGAAATCCCGGAGATCGACCGCGGCGCCTGGTTTTCCATCCCCGGCGCGCGTAAGAAAATCTTCCGAGGCCAGGAAACGTTGCTTGACCGCCTGGTCTCCCGGATTCAGCAAAAATCGGCCAACTGAATCGAAGCCGGGAGGGATGCCGCAACGCGCGTTTATTTCCAGGCTCCCAGCAAACGCCGGATCAGCACGAATTGGCCGAGATGATAGGCGTTATGATCGGCCACCAGCAGCGCCTCGCGCAAAATCGTCTGCCCCTCGCCATGCGGGATTCGCGCCAATAGATCGGTGCGCGGATTCTCCACCAGCGCGCACATCTCGTCCAGATTTTCGCGAAATTGCCGGACGCTCCTGCTCCACGCCGCCGCGCTCGGCGGAGCGGGCGATTCCGGCCAATATCCCTCCGGCCACTTTGGCGATTTATGATTCGCGTCGCGGCTGAATTCGAGAATGTCCCACTGCGCGATGCGCATGTGTTCCAGAATCTCCCAGGGCGAATGCGGCGAGCCTTTGGGACGCGTGCCGCGCAGCTTCGCCGGAAGGCCTTTCATCGCCGAATCGAAATCGAGGTGCGCGTTTCCGCCTCTCAGTAAACTCACAAGCTGCTCGCGAACCGGTTCGCTCATGCCGTACTTTTATCATGAAACCGGCTCAGAACTCATAGCGAAACAGCAGCCGAAGCGAGCGCGGTTCCTGAATCGCCACCGGCAGCCGTTCCGAAAACTGGGGCGAGCTCACATCCGATTCCTGAATTTTTTGTCCGGAGTTCGTCACATTCATCGCGTCGATGGCACCCGTGAAAACTCCAAAGCGCGATCGGAACTCGCGAGCGGCGCGCAGATTCCAGTTGAAAACGTACTCCGCGCGATTGCCGTTTCCCGGATTGCCGCGGATGGTCGCGGCGACAACCACCGGACCTTGCGGCAAGCCCGTAACCAGCAGCCGCCGCGCGAAAGGCAAGCCGTCGAGATAGACCGCCGCGGCCGTCAACTGAACCCCCCAGGGCAATCGATACGCGCCGCGCAGCTTGCCTACGAATCCACGATCGAAATAGTTTCGCCCACCCGCATTGATCAGCGTGTTGGGATTGAGCCCAAGCGCTCCGATCACACCTGGATCATTTTCAATCGCGCTGTCACCCGGATTGGTGGGGCCCCAGGCGTTTTCCGCCGTGAACGACGCCTCAACAAAGAAGCTCCTCAAACGAACTCGCAGCGCCGAAACAATACCCGATGTTTCAAAGCGCAGATCCGGCGGATTCGTGAGCAAATATCGATCCTGGCCGAATGTCGCCGGATTTTGCGCATAAACCGTGATCGTCTGTCCTCCCAGCGAATCGAAAAAGGGCGTCGGAGTGTAGGCGGAAAATGGAACACCCGGATCCGTCAGGGCGATGCGGCGCTTATCGTCGCGCCGATAAAGGTGCGCGACAAAAGAGATGGTACGCGTGACCCCGAGTTGCGCCGCGATGTCGAACTCGTCTGCGTACGGACGCTTGAGGGACGGCGAAATGGAGGAATAGGCGCCGCCGAAGCGCGCGAGCATAGGTCCAGTCCCGGCGGAGCTTCCGCCAAGCCACTGGTATACCGTTCCGCTGAGGCTGTTCGGATTATCGAAGTCGAGGTAGCGCGCCGCGATCGGCGAATAGACCCGAAAATATGCGCCACGAAATACCACGCGCCGCGCGGGACGCCACGCAAAAGCCGCGCGCGGCGAAATGCTGTTCCACGAAATCGGCGAGCCGCGTGAAAAGTCGGCCAGCGCGCCGGCGTCGATCGAGAAATTTTTAGTGACGCGGGCATGATCGGCCGCGTATGCCGTGAATGACCGGATGGTTCCGGCCGATTCCGCCGGAGTATTGAGATCCACGATAAAAGCAGGCGCGGCGCCCGCCGTGATCCAGGTCATGTTCGAAGGCGCGGTGAATCGATTCCGCGCGCTGGCGGTCATCCATCCGGCGCCCGCCACGAAATTATTCCGCGCCGAGCCGAACAGCGAGCGCGGCTGCCATGCTCCTTCGATCGCTTCGCGCGTTCGCGACGCGCGATTATTCAGCGGAGGCGCGCCCGCCGCCGCGCCATCCAGCAACTCGACCACGCTTCGCGCATCCGCGTTTTCCGGCGCCGTGCCGAGCCTCGCGGCCGCATACTGGTATCGAACTTCGGTCAAACCGCCGTCTTCGTGAGTCCATCCGAGTTGCAACGCATCGAAGCGGTCCGATTCGCTTTGCCCGTCGAATCCGCCTGGCAGAACAAAGGACGGCGAATCGGCCCAGCCGCCGAGCGCCTCAATTCCCGCGGGCATGGCGAAGTTTGAAAGACTGAGGCGCGAGCCGCTATAGACCGCGTCCAAGCGATCCTTTTCATCGAGCCGGACGCGACCGCCCAGATTGCCGTAAAGCGCGCGCGTGTCTTGATCCCCCGCTGCGAGTGCTTCGGTCTGGGAGGACCATTGCCCCGCGATTGCGGCGAACAGGTCCGCCCGCCCTGAAACCGGCCCGCCGATTTGAGCCGCATCATGCGTGAACCAGCGAAAGTACTCCGCTTGTTGAACGATTCCTCGGCTTGCGGGCGGCGGCAGGTTGGACCACGCCAAGGCCGATCCGCTTTCCGCCGTTGAAATGCTTCCGTGCCAGCACCGGCGCGCTTCTTCGAGAAATACTCCGGCCTCGCTCGCAAACGCATCGGAGGTGATTTGCGAAAATCTGGCGCGCATCTCCATCCCGGCGATCGCATCCGGATCGGCGAGCAGTAAGGGTCGGCCCGGCTGATAGGGATCTGTCGTATTCATGCCGTTCAGCTTGAATTCGGTCGCGGTCCAGGACATCGCGCGATCGGAGATAAGCGCCAGCCGGTTATCGCGGAGTCCGGTGAAATCGAGCGGAGCGGTGACGGCGGCCGCCTCGCGATTCAGCAGGATTCCCTGCACGCTGAACGGCATGGGATATCGAACCGCCGGCTGGGGAACGGCGGTCAAAGTTACGCGCGTGATTCGCAGCGGCCGCACAAAAATTTCAGTGTTGTTGATCCGGTAGCGTCCATACGGCAGGATCAGCTTGAACCTGCCTTCGGCATCGCTGCGGGCGGAGGCGTGTAATCCCGCCCCACCAACCGCCGAAATCGCCACGCCCGAAAGCGGGCGGCCATCGCGATCGCGAACGCTGCCCTCGACAATGCCTGTCGTGATCTGCGCCCGCAGCGCCGCCGCCGCGGCCAGCATCAGCACGGCCTTCCTCATCCGGGCCACGGCAAATAAGAACGAAACGCGCCGTAAAAATTTCGCGAATGTCACGGCAACATGAATGGAAACAGGCTTGCTTGCTGTAATAGTCGTCGAACGATGCGCCGCTTGCTCATCTTCGCGGGATGTGTCGCCGGCTTCGCCGCCGCGCAGAACGCCGACTTTCCATCCGGCGTGTACGAACCGATCAGCGGCGGCGCGCGCGTCACCTGGGCCGTCCGCGATACTCTCGGCCTGCCGAGCCTGGCCGGCGGATTGGTGAGCGCTGGCTGGGGAACCCTGCTCGATCGTCCGCCGGAGTATGGCACGCACGCGCTCGGCTTCGCTAAGCGATACGGAATGCGCATGACCGGAGTCGCAACCGAGAGCGCCATGGAAGCGAGCCTCGGAGCCTTGTGGGGAGAGGATCCGCGCTATTTTCGCGACGTGGATGCGCCATTCGGGCATCGCTTGCGGCACGTAATCAAGTTTACGTTTCTCGCCGAAAACCCCCACGGCGAATTGCGGCCCGCCTATGCACGCTACGCGGCCATGAGCGGAAGTAATTTTCTTTCAAACGCCTGGCGGGCGGATAGCGAAGCCAACACCACGCATGCCATCGAACGCATCGGGCTCGGGTTTCTGGGCCGCTTGAGCAAAAATGCCGCTATCGAATTCTGGCCGGATATTCGGGCCCACGTGTTCCACTATGGCCGTTAACTCGGTCCGTTGCGCCGCGTACGAAACTCGTGCTGCATAATCTCGATCGCCGCCGTACCGTTTTCGAATCGCACCACGCGGCCGCGCGCCACCAGCTTCAGTCCGCATTTCTGGTCGAGCTGCGCCGGCCAGTTGATCGACAGCTCCACGCGGCGGCCCGGCAACAGGATATGTTCCGTCGTAAACAACACCCCCGAGCTCGACATATTCAACGTCTTGCCGCGCGCTTCCTGATCGCCGTCTTTCTTGTTCAGGACTCGGTAGTGCACGTCTTGCTCGATGGGCATTCGTGTCGAAGCTCTCCGCTCAATACTCTGAGTTGCCTGCCGCGCCTGTCCATCCCACGATTGGTTTCGCGTCCTCATATGCAACTTGAGAATGCCAATGTAGCCCTTTCGACACAATAGATTTCGAGTCTTATTTACGGCGGTACTTCGGTACCGGCCTTCACTTGGCCCGAATTGGTGGAAAGCTGCTGAAAAAAAACGTGCCGCTCAGACACATCCTCGAAGTGGACGGACGAAGGCTTCAGCTCTCGAATCTCGAAAAGGTGCTCTATCCGGAAGCGGGATTCACGAAAGGTCAGGTGATAAATTATTACGTCCGGATTGCGCGAACTATTTTGCCCTATCTAAAAGATAGGGCAATAACATTGAAGCGTTACCCAAATGGTGTAATGGCAAAGCACTTCTACGAAAAGGATAAGCCTCGCTACACTCCGCCTTGGGTCGCCACGTTCCCGGTGCCGCGCAGGGCCGGGGGCGCCGATATCCGCTACATCATGATCAACGATCTGCCGACGTTGGTCTGGTGCGCGAACCTCGCAAATCTCGAGCTTCATCCATTTCTCCACCGCGCGCCGGCTATCGACCAGCCCACGGCAATGGTTTTTGATCTGGACCCCGGCGAGAACGCGGACATTCTCGATTGCGGCAGGGTTGCTTTTTTTCTGAAGGATCTGTTCGCGCAATGGAAGCTGGCGTTGTTTCCGAAGGTCTCCGGCTCGCGCGGGATTCAGGTTTACGTGCCGCTGAACACGAAAGTGACCTACGAGGTCGTTCGCCCGCTCGCCAAATCGATCGCGGAACACCTCGAACGCGAACATCCGGATCTGGTCATCGCGGAGATGGCGAAAGTTTCCCGCGCCGGAAAGGTGTTCATCGACTGGAGCCAGAACTCCGATTTCAAAACGACGGTTTCGGTCTACTCGCTCCGCGCCAAGCGTCCGTTTCCCTTCGTTTCGATGCCGGTCGCCTGGGAAGAGTTGGACCGCGCGCTATCCAAAAAAGATCGCAGAAGCCTCGATTTTTCGCCTGGCGCGGCGCTGGAACGAATCGAAACGCTGGGGGATCTGTTCGCGCCAGTTTTAAAACTGAAACAGCGGCTCCCGGCGGACCTGCTCAAGCGTTTTTCCATCGGCAACATCGTCTGTTAAAGCCGCGGCTGTCAGGAGGCGCGCAGCAGGACGGCGGTGATATTATCCGGGCCGCCGAGCTCTCGCGCGGCCTGGATCATGGCCTGACACTTCGCTTCCAGCGTCCCGGAGCTGGCCAGAGTCGCGGCAAGCTGCTGCTCGCTGACCACGCCGTGCAAACCGTCGCTGCACATCAGCACTTCCGTGCCGGGCGCGGGTTTCAGCGGATAGGTGTGGATGCGCAGATCCTCGGAGACGCCGATCGCCATCGTAAGCACATGCCGCATGGGGTGGGATTTTAAACTTTCCTCGTCGATGCCAAGGCGACGGCCGACTTCATTGACCCAGGTCTGATCCTCGGTGATGGTGCGAAGACGGCCGTTTTCGTAAATATAGACACGGCTGTCGCCAACGCTGGCGATCACCAGCTCCTGGCCGAGATCGAGCGCGGCAACCAAGGTCGTGCCCATTCCTTCCATGGTCGGATCCCGGGAGGCTTGGGTCATTACGCGGCGATTCGCTTCCTCAAAGGCGCGAACCAGCGTGGCGGCGTCGCGATGGCCGTCGGCCGATTCGACCACCTCGCGAACCGTTTCCGAGGCGAGTTTGGAGGCGTGCTCTCCCGCGTTGGCGCCGCCCATTCCATCGGCGACCAAATACAAACCTAAAGCGGGAGCAATCAGGAAATAATCTTCGTTATTATTCCGAACACATCCGGGATCGGATGCTCCGAACGCCTGAATCATGGGCTTTCCGATTATACCCGGTTCGGCCGCGGAGGAGGCTCCGCCGGCCGGAGTTCGAAAAATATTCCGCAGCTTCATTGCGATTTGCCGAGCACCGATTTGAGCTGCCAGTAAGCCCGCTCTTCGTAGACGGTTTTGAGGCGCTCCAGCGCGGAGAGGCGCTCGTCGGCCGGGGCGTGATAGCCCTGCTGTTTTAAACAGCGGCCCAGCAGCAGCGTGGCCATCGTGTCTTCCGGATCGTGATTCAGCACGCGCCGGAAATTTTCGGCGGCGGCGGCGAAATCGCCTTTCTTCCAGAGCGCATAGCCGAGATTAAACTGGTAAAGCGGATCGGCGGGATCTCCTTCGGCGGCTTTCCGGAAATCATCGACGGCTTGCGGAAGATTGCGGCGGCTTTCGGCGGCGGCCAGGTTGTTCCAAATCTCGCCAATCGGGACCACGGCGGCGATCATCTGAAATTCCTTCTGCGCGCCGGAAAAATCGCCGGATTGATAGAGCGCAAGCCCGAGCAAAAATTGCCCTTCACGGTAATGGGGATCTTCCGGCGGAATTTTTTGCAGCCAGTCGGCCGCTTCTTTATATTCTTTCCGGCGGTAATGAATCTGGCCGAGCTGATAACAGGGATGGCTGAAGCGCGGATCAAGCCGCGCGGCTTGCAGGAAAAATCGCTCTTTTTGCGCCGGATCGCGCGCCAGCAGCCCGCGAACGTAGTTTTCTTCCGCATCGAGACGAATCGGCGCGCGGACGCTGCGAAATTCCGATTCCGGCGGAGCGAGCCGGGGGGCGAGCATGGCCAGCGCGCGCCAGGCCAGATGGGCCTGAAGCGTCGCCAGATCCTCCAGCGCGCCGCTTTCGGTGAACTCCGGGCTGAGATGCATCTTGCGCCGGTCCAGAACCCGGGCCGAGATTTTGAGCGATCCGCTCAGGCCCGCGGCCCTGGCGTTATCCTCGGGGGCGAACTCGAAGGTGCCGAAGATCACCTGCTCGGCGTCGGTGACGTCGCCGATTTTCATCACCGAAGCCTCGGAAAGCGGCGTCCGGCTGCGCAAGCCGAGACGATGCACGGCGTCTTCGGTCTCATCGCGATCGAGCACCAGCAGCCCGCGCGAGCCCAACGATTCGCGAATCGTTTCCGCGATGCTGACGCCAATCCAATCCAGGTTCGGCTGGTCCTTGGAGTTGTTCCAGAAGGCCAGCACGGCGGTGGTGTCGGCGAACGCCGGCGACACAGCCGCCAGCGCCATCATTGCTGCAATGCGGAGCCTCATCAATTCAGAAAATAGGTGCGATACAACGTGTCCCGCTGTTTGGGAATGAATCCGGCGCCGCGAATCAGCCGGCGCAGCTCTTCTTCGGTGGCGCGATGATGCGTGCCCGCCGCGCTCACGACATTTTCCTCGATCATGATGGAGCCCACGTCGTTGCCGCCAAAGCGCAGCCCGAGCTGGCACGTCTTCAATCCCGGAGTAACCCAGGAAGACTGAATATTCAGGATGTTTTCCAGATACACGCGGGAAAGCGCGAGCATTTTCAAATACTCGACGGCGGTCGCTTCTTCCTTGACGAAGCGGCCGAGCGAGGTGTTCTCGCGTTGAAAGCTCCAGGGAATGAACGCCGTGAATCCGCCGGTATCTTCCTGGATTTGCCGCACGATCTCGAAATGATTCATTCGCTGCTCGATCGTTTCGCCGGCGCCGAACATCATGGTCGCGGTGGAGCGCAGGCCGAGCGAGTGGCAGGCGCGATGCACTTCAATCCAATCGTTCACCGAGGATTTCAGGCGGCTGATGCGATGGCGGACTTCGTCGTCTAAAATTTCGGCGCCGCCCCCCGGCAGCGAATCGAGCCCCGCATCGCGCAGCCGGGCCAGCGTGTCGCGGATGCTCAGATCGCTGACTTTGGCGATGTTGACGATTTCCGGCGCGGAAAAACAGTGGCACCAGATATTGAATCGCTGCTTGATGGAGCGCAGCAGATCCTCGTACCATTCGATTTTCAGATCCGGATGCAGGCCGCCCTGCATCAGAATGCCGGTGCCGCCCAGATCGATGGTCTCCTGGATCTTCTCGAAAATCACTTCCTTTGGATGCACGTAGCCTTCGGCGTGCCCAATGGGACGATAAAATGCGCAAAAACTGCAATATTCAGTGCAAAAATTGGTGTAATTGATGTTCCGGTCGATGATATAGCTGACCACGCCTTCCGGGTGCAGCTTGCGGCGCACCTCGTCCGCGGCCATGCCGATTTCGAGCAGATTATCCGAGTTGTAAAGATCGATCGCCTGCGCGCGGGAGATCATAACGCAACCGCCTGCCTTTCCAGTTTGGATGCCCGTTCGAGATAAAGCTCCAGCCCGCGATAATCGCGCTCGCCTAATTCGAAGGCGATGTGCTCGGTAAGATATTTTCGCACCAGCGATTCGGGAAAATTTCGCGCGTCCGATTCCTCGCGGACAATTTCGTCGAGGTGGGCCAGACCGTAGCGGCACGAATCGATAAAAGCTTTCTCGTAAGCCGGTTGAATCATTTCCTTGCGGCCGGACCATAGGGCGAAGACCATCGGCAGACCGGTGAGCCCGGTCCACTCGCGGCCGAGATCGAGGGTTTCAAAGGGAAGCGTCGCGGGATCGACGCGCAGCGCCGCATCGCCGATGAGCAGCGCGGCGTCGGCCTCGCCGAGCATCGAAGGAAGATCGGCGAAACGCGAGATGAGCGCGGGGCGGACGCCGAACTTTTCTTCCAGGATGATGCGCGAAAGAACTACCGAGGTGCGCGAGCCGGAATCGGTGGCGAGCGTGCGAATTGCGCGCAGCGGCGTTTTCGAAATCAGCAGGATGCTGCGAACCGCGCCGCGGCAGGCGATTCCGGCGCCGCGAAAGTATTCGAGCCGCTGGCGCTGCATCTCGATGGCCGGAACGATGCCGATATCGGCTTCTCCGCTGGCAAGCTGATCGGCGCAGATCGAGGGCAGCGCGAATTGAAGATCGAAAATTCCGCGCTGTTCGCCTTTCAACATTCCCCAGACCAGCGGAACGGTATTGAGGTAGCTGACGGCGCAGACGCGAGGTAGCCGGTTTGTGGTCAAAGCAACATTTTACAATGACGGCAGATGATCGCACATATAAACCGCGGGCATAAACGCCGGGGCTTGTTCGCTACGGTTTTGATCGTTGCGCTGGCCGGATGCGGCTCAAAGGCGCCGTCGAGCGTGAAAATCGACGCGTCGATCGAGACGCTGGTGCCGGCCGATACGATCCTGCTGGTCGGCACAAGGCTCGAATCGCTGCTCAAGACTCCGCTTTATCAGCGGAATTTCGCCAACCGGCAGCTTCCGCAAGTGGAGGAGTTCGCCCGTCGGACCGGCATCGATCCACGCAAGGACCTGTGGGAACTGCTCTATGCATCGAACGGCGGCACGGGTGTTTTGCTGGCGCGCGGCAAATTCGCCGACGAAATGATGGAGCCGAATTTCGAGCGCCAGGGCGTGGCGCGGTCGAGCTACAAGGGTTTTAATTTTTATGGCAACGGAGGCGAAGCGGTGGCGCTGTTCAGCCCCACGGTGGCGGCGGCGGGCGAAGTCGACGCGCTGCACAAGCTGATCGATGAGCGGGGCAGGTCGGCGGGACCGCCGGCGGCGCTGGCGGCGAAGTTGAAGCAGATCCCGGCCGCGGCGCAGTTTTGGGCCGCCTACGCGGGCGGATCGATTCACCTGCCGTTTAAAGATGGAACGTTGTTGGGAAATTTAAATAAGCTGGTGGCTTCGGTGCAGTCGGGTTTTTTCTCGTTCGACCTGAACTCGGGACTGAACGGACTGGCGCAGGCCGACTGCGCGACGGATCAGGATGCCGAACAGGTTGCCGGCGCGGTTCGCGCGCTGATCGGCATCGGCCGGTTGAGCGTGCCCAAGGACCATCCGGAACTGGCCGGAATGTATGACACGATCCGCGTAAGCCCGGAGGAGCGGCGGGTAAACCTTTCGATCGCGGTTCCGGAGGCGATGGTGGATCAATTCCTGGGGATATGGCTCCGGCCGTAAAATTTCTGCGAACCGCCGCGCGCGAATTTCGTCTCTTTAGCGATGGCCGAACTGCGACACGCTTTTCGGATACTGGCCCGCGCGCCGGGATTCACCGCAATCGTGATTTTGATTCTGGCCGTGGGAATCGGCGCGAATACGGCGATGTTCAGCTTGATCGATGGAGTGTTGCTCCGGCCGCTGCCGTTTCCCGATTCGGACCGGTTGTACGCGGTGCAGGAACATATCGAGCGCATTCAGGGCCTGCCGTCCGCGCTGCCGGTCTCGGCGATGCATTTTCGCGAATGGCGTAAACGCTGGACGGCGGGGGAGCAGATCGCGCTATTCAACATCCGCACCGCGAGCCTGACGACGGGAGGCGAGCCGCGGCAAATCGTGCTGGCGCGGGCCTCCGCGACGCTATTTCCGCTGCTCGGGGTCGAGCCCCAGATCGGGAGAAATTTTCTTCCGGAAGAAGATGCGCCAGGCCGCGATGAGGTGGCGCTGATCACGGACCGGTTGTGGCGGGAACGGTTTCACGCCGATCCGAAAATCCTCGGCGGGAAAATTTTAATTGACGATGTGCCGTATCAGGTGGCCGGCGTGCTGCCGCCGGGATTGGTGGTTCCCAAGGTCAGCGAGCTTCTGGGGATACGCTACGGCGAGCAGGATCCGGATGTCTGGAAGCCGTTCGCGATGCGCGATCAGGAGCTTTCCGCGATGGGCGATTTCAATTTCGCGTGTCTGGCGAAACTGAGGCCGGGAATTTCGCGCGATCAGGCGCTAGCGGAGCTGGACTCGATTCAAGGCTCGATCGTGAAGGAGTTCGTTCATGAAGACGTCGATCTGCGGGCGATGCTGGCGCCCTTGCAGGCACAGATCAGCGGGCGATCGCGCGCGGGATTGCTGCTGTTGATGGGCGCGGTCGGCGCGGTGTTGCTGATCGTGTGCGTCAATGTCGCCAATTTATTGCTGGCGCGATCGGCATCGCGGCGGCGGGAGTTCGCGGTTCGCGCGGCGCTGGGGGCGAGCTCGGCGCGGCTGGCGCGGCAG
>Ga0209062_1001618_pt1 | contig 37583 bp, 33 predicted proteins | sample Coa_R2_2_FD_187158 | JGI IMG/M metagenome (GOLD analysis project Ga0209062, IMG submission 187158) | Surface soil microbial communities from Centralia Pennsylvania, which are recovering from an underground coalmine fire - Coalmine... | ecosystem: Environmental > Terrestrial > Soil > Unclassified...
CCGCGCGACTCGTGCGCGTGCGAGTCACGACCGGCGTTCCCACGCCCGCCACCGGTGCCGGGGTCCGCCTTGTACCCGTCGCCCTGCTGGTCGCCCTGCTGGTCGCCCTGCTGGTCGCCCTGCTGGTCGGTCTGTTCGTCGGCCTGTTGGTCGGTCTGTTGGTCGCGATCGCGTTCTGTCATGGTGCGACCCTCCGCATGTGTGGTGCGCGCGCCCCGGGGGCGCCGGGGCGTCGTCTCCGGGGTCCGGGCGCCCGCGCGATGCCGGGCGGTGCTGTGCGACGCGATCGACGCGTGTCGCCGCCGCGCTCCGGGCAGCGGGCGTGGAGAGTGGCAATGCACATGCCACGTGGCGAACATTCAGGGACGAGCTGCGTCACGAGGCGATCGCTGGCGGGTATCGGCGGCGACACCGGAGCAGCACCGACGCCGGCCCCGATTACGCGGGAGCGCTGATGCCGATCAGGAGTGGAGGGGAGTTGATCAACGACGCCAAGCGGCGGATCAGGGAGGTGGCCGCCGCCGACGTGCGCGAGATGCAGGCACGCGGCCAGCCTGTGGTGTACCTCGACGTCCGCGAGCAGAACGAGTGGAATCTGGGTCGCCTCCCGCGCGCCACGTTCCTCCCGCGCGGCACGCTCGAGACGACGATCGAGCAGCGCGTTCCCCGCGACGCCACGATCGTGGTGTACTGCGCGAGTGGCAACCGATCCGCGCTGGCCGCCGACACGCTCCAGCAGATGGGCTATCGCGACGTGGCGTCGATGGCGGGCGGGTTCCGCGCCTGGGTCGAGGGGGGTGGCGACGTCGAGGGCTGACTCGGCGCCCGCCGGCGGCGGGAACTGGCCCGCCGTGCTGGACGCCCTCGGCCGGTGGGCGCGCGCCCGCCGACCCGCCGACTCCGCGGACCCCGCAGACACCCCGGGCCCACCCGACGCGCCGACCGCGCGGGCGGCCGTCGCCCTCGTGCTCCGGCGTGCGGCGAGCGGGGCCGAGCTGCTGCTCATCAAGCGCGCTGAGCATGAGGATGATCCGTGGAGCGGCCACGTCGCGCTCCCCGGCGGCCGTCAGGAGCCGCGCGACGCCACGCTCGCGGAGACGGCGATCCGCGAGACGCGCGAGGAGACCGGGATCGACCTCGCTCGGCACGGGAGGGTCCTCGGCGCCCTCGACGATCTCGAGCCGCGCAGCGGGATGTCGCTCCTCGTCCGGCCCTTTGTCGCGATCCTGGGGCACGACGTGGCGCTCACCCTCAACGACGAGGTCGCGGCCGCGTTCTGGGTCCCGCTCGCCACGCTCGTCGCGCCGGAGAGCTCCACGGAGTCGATCGTCCACGTGCGCGGCGTCGCCCGGCGGGTGCGGAGCTTTCGCCACGGCGAGTATGTCGTCTGGGGCATGACCGAGCGGGTGCTCCGGCAGTTGCTGGCCGTGCTCTCCCTCCCGACCTTTCAGTAGTTCCGTCGACCGGCAGCCGCCAGCGCGCATGTACGCCCGCATCCTGGTCGCGCTCGAGCACTCACCGGCGGATGCGTCGATCCTCGACCACGTCCGCGCTCTGGCGCGTGTCTGCCACTCGAGTCTGGTCCTGATCCATGTGGCCGACGGCTGGGTCGCTCGCAACATCCGCCAGCTCCAGCTCCGCGAGTCGGAGGAGATGCGCGACGATCGCGCCTACCTGGACCGCACTGCTGCCGAGCTCGCGGCCGATGGCTTCCCGACCGAGGCGGTGCTGGCGACGGGCGATCCGGCGGCCGAGATCGCATTAGCCGCCGAGCGGGAGCGCTGCTCGCTGATCGCGATGTCGACGCACGGGCACCGGTTCCTTGCCGATCTCTGGCGCGGGAGCGTGGCCAACGAGGTCCGGCACCGCTCTCTGGTGCCCGTGCTGCTGGTTCGAGCTCGGCGGGTGGAGCGCTCGGGGAACGATGTTTGCCCGCCAGCGTGACGCCCAGCGTGACGCCACGCCGTCCGGAGCGCCCCATGGCGACCAGTCAGTTCCCGAACCACCGCCCCAGTCCCGACACGGATGCCGGATTCGCCGAGCTCATCCAACAGCTCACCGATGACTCCAAGCGGTTGGCCGGCAACGAAGTGCGGCTGGCGAAGCTCGAGATGGCGGAGCATGTGCGCACCGGCGGGCGCGGCGCGATGGAGCTGGGGATCGCCTTCGGCGCCGGCGTCGTCGCTCTCTCGGCGCTCACGATCTGCGGGATCGCGGCGATCGCCGCGGCGGTCGGGAAGCTCTGGATCGGCGCCATCGTCATCGGGGTGGTCGAGCTCGTCGTCGGGCTCGTCTGCGTGCAGCAGGGCGTACGAACGCTCGGCCGGGTGTCGTATTCCCTGCCGGAAACGCGAGCATCGCTCCGGGAGACGGAGAGCTGGGTCGCGGCGCCCCGCGCCGATTGAGCGCGTGGTCCACCGGATGTGCACCGGATGTGCACCCGGTGATGCGGGTGGAGGTCTGCGCCGCGACGGCGATTGTCGCGTCGTCGTGCGCGCCTCGTAGTTTGCGCTGATGCTCTCGCTCGTGCTCGCCGCCGCGATGCAGCTCGGAACTCGCGGCGGCCCGATCGCCGTGCCGCCGCACGTCCGCACGATCGCGATCGACACCCGGCTCGCCGAGGATGCGCGGCTCCGCGTCGGCGACCGGGTGGTGCTCGCCGGACAGCCGGCCGCGGCGGAGGGCGGCGACACCGTCGTCGTGGCGGCGATCGTCGCGCCGAATGCGGATCCGTCCGAGATCGCGCGGGCCGACTACCGGATCCGGCTCCATCTCTCCGAGCTTCAACGGCTGGTTGGTACCGGCGACCGCGTGGATCGGTTCGCCGTGCGCACGACCGCGGCGCCCGGCCGGCAGGATGTCACTGACGAGGCGCTCGCCCGCATCAACGCGGCGGCGTTCGGGTTCCACGCCTATCGCTCATCGGAGGTGGCGGTCCGAACGTCCCGGACGTTTCAGGTCGTCAACCGCTTCCACCGAGCGATCGCGCTCATCACGATCGTCGCGAGCTCCATCTTCCTGCTCTGCATCCTCGTGCTCCGGGTCGATGAGCGCCGCCGCGATGTCGCCGCCCTCCGGCTGCTCGGGATCTCGCGCCGGTCGATCGTCGGGTCGATCGTCGTCGAGGCGGCGCTGATCTCGCTCGTCGGCAGTGGGCTCGGCACCGCCGTCGGCTGGGCGGCGTCGCTCGCGATCAACTGGCACTATCGAGGGGTCTATCGGACGCCCCTGGCGTTCGCGCGCGTGACGCCGGACATCGTGCTCGTCGCGGTCGCGCTGGCGATCGTCCTCGGGGTCGGTGCCGGCGCGCTCGCGGCGACGCGGCTCGTGCGGTTGCCCCCGCTCGCCCTCTTCGGCCGATGACCGACCGATGATCGGCCTCCTCGCGGCCGCTGCCCTGCGCCGCCACCCGGCGCGAACCGTCCTCGCGGTCCTCGGGGTCGCCGTCGCCGCCGCGCTCCTCCTCGACATGGTGATGCTCGCGACCGGGATGCGGGAGTCGTTTCGTCGGTTCCTCCTCGTGCAGGGCTTCGACCTGCGGATCGCCCCCAAGGGCACGCTGCCGATGGACACCGAGGCGACGATCGGCGACGCGGATGGGCTCCTCCGGACGCTTCGCGCCAACCCCGACATCGCGGTCGCGACGCCGGTGCTCGGGGCGCAACTCCACGTGATCGAGCGGGGCCGGACGGTGACGAGCTTCGCGGTCGGCATCGACCCGGCGACCCAGGCGGATTACGTGCTGGAGGCTGGCGTGAGCCCGGGCCACGCGGACTGGATGGTCGCCAATGCGGCGTTCCTCGCGGCGACGCACGCGCGGCTGGGAGACACGCTCGATGTCGCCGCCGGATTCGACCCGCAGCTCCGCGTGTACACGGGCCGGCGCCGACTGGTGCTCGGAGGACGCGCCCGCTTCCTGTACACCGCCGCCGATGAGCCGGTCGCGGCGCTGCCGATCGCCACGCTCCAGGCGATGGGCGGCCCGGAGCGCGCCGATCGCGTGTCGCTCGTCCTCGCCAGGGTGCGCGAGGGCGCGGACGCGGACCGTGTCGCCGCGTGGGTGGACCGCCACGTGCCGCGCGTCTCGACGCTCTCCACCAATGTCGCGCTCCGGCAGGTCGACGAGCGCATGGGCTACTTCCGGCAACTCGGCCTCATCCTCGGCGCCGTGAGTCTCGCGGTCGGGTTCCTGCTCGTCGCCACGCTGGTGACGGTCTCGGTCAACGAGCGGGTGGGCGAGATCGCGGTCATGCGCGCGATCGGCGTGCGCCGCCGGCGGATCGTGCAGCAGATCGTGCTGGAGGGACTCTGGCTCACGCTCGTCGGAGCGATCCTCGGCCTGGCGCTCGGCCTCGTGACCGCGCGGCAGCTCAATGCGATCCTCTCCGACTTCCCGGGGCTTCCCTCCACGTTCCACTTCTTCCTCTTCCAGCCCGTCGCGGCCTGGCGGTCACTCGGGCTCCTGGTCGCCTGCGGCGCGCTGGCCGGCGCGTACCCGGCGTGGCGGGCCGCCATCCTGCCGATTGCCGGCACATTGCGCCGCGAGGCGATCGCGTGACCAGGACGGCCGCCATGGCCGCACAGCCGGCGCCGACCCCCGGAGCGGCGCGGGCTCCGGTCGTGAGCGTCCGGGGCCTCCGCCGAGACTACCCGATGGGTGACGAGATCGTGCGGGCGCTCAGAGGTGTGTCGTTCGATATCGGCGCCGGCGAGCATGTGGCGATCGTCGGGCCGTCCGGATGCGGGAAGTCGACGCTCCTCAATCTCCTCGGCGTGATCGATCGCCCGACGGCCGGCGAGGTGCGGATCCAGGGGCGCGATGTCGGTGGGCTTCCCGACCGCGAGGCGACCGCGTTTCGGCTCCGCCACATCGGATTCGTCTTCCAGCGCTTCTACCTCATGCCCATGCTGTCGGCCCGGGAAAACGTCGAGCTGCCGATGGCCGAGGCGGGTGTGCCTGCGGCCGCGCGGGCCGCCCGCGCCCGCGAGCTGCTGGCGTACGTCGGGCTCGCGGACCGCGAGCGACATCGGCCGGCGCAGCTCTCCGGCGGCGAGCAGCAGCGAGTGGCGATCGCGCGGGCGCTCGCCAACCGGCCGACGCTCCTGCTGGCGGACGAGCCCACGGGCGAGCTGGACGCGGCGACCGGCGGCGAGGTGATCGCGCTGTTCCAGCGGCTCCGGGAGGATGGGACGACGCTCGTCGTCGTCACGCACGATGACGCGCTGGCGAGGGCCGCAGGACGGGTGATCCAGATGCGCGACGGGGGGATCGTCGGCCGGTGATCGCCCGGCTCGCCCTTCGCAATTTCCTCTACAAGCCGTGGCGGTCGGCGCTGCTGTTCCTGGGCTTCGGCCTGGGAGTGGGCGTCATGATCGTCCTGCTCTCCATCGGTGAGGCGATGGTCACGCAAGCACAGGATGAGCGCCTGGTCGGCGGCGGCGACATCACGGTGCTCCCCGAGGGCATCGACCTCGAGGTGCTGAAGACGGGTGGGCTCGGGGGCCTGTATTTCTCGATTCCCGATGCCCGGTTCATCTACCTACAGCTGCTCGCCGCGCCACGGCTCGCACCCCTCGTGCGCGCGGTGGCGCCGGAGAGCGAGGACAAGCTGCTCTACCTCACGACGCCCGACGGCGTCGAGCGGCCGGTGCGCGCGGCGGGAGAGTTGCCGTCGGCGACCCGCGGCGTCGGCGCGGCACCGACGCTCCGCGCCGGCCGCTGGGTCGACGACCCCGGCGATCGCCGATGGGCGGACCCGACGCCCGCCGAGCTGGACGCCGACATCGATCACTTTCATCGGCCGCCGGCGGCGCTGGCGAACCGCGGAAGCTGGGCCGAGTGGCACTACTTCAACGTCGTGTCCGCCGACCGGCGACGCTGGGCCTTCATCTCGTTCATCCTGGCGGGCGATGTCGGCGGGGATCCATCGCGATGGGGCGGACAGGTGTTGGTGACGACCCACGGGACCTCGCCCGCCGGCGTCCGCCAACCGGCGCGCCGGTATATCGCGGAGGCACCGGCACGGGACGTCGAGTTCTCGACCAGCTCGCCCGATCTGCGGATCGGCGCGTCGACGGTGCGCCTGCTGCCCGACGGTCGATACGCGTTGCATGCCCGCGCGCGCCGGGAGGGCGGGCGCGAGCCGCTCGACCTCGATCTCGTCGTCACGCCGGTCCCGCGGGCGTATTTCCCCGGCGCCGAGATCGCGACCGGCGATTTCGAGTCTGGCTACGTGGTTCCGGGCCTCGAGGCCAATGCCACGGGCGCACTCTGCGTCGGCGGCCGCTGCGAGCGGTACCAGGGTGCACAGGCCTACCACGACCACAACTGGGGTGTCTGGCGCGGCGTGACGTGGGAGTGGGGCGCGGCCAGGGCGGGGAGCTACGGCCTCCTCTTCGGGCGCGTCCAGCCGCCGGACTCGCTGGGTGGGTCGGCGCCGCTCTTCGTGTACCTGGTGGACTCGCTCGGCTTCCGCGCGGCGTTCCGCCCGACGCGGATCGCCTACGTCGACGATCGTGTCCTGCGCGTGGACGGCCGTCCGCTCCGCGTCCCGTCGCGCGCGGATCTGGTGGATGTGCGCGGCAACGATACCCTGCGGTTGGTGCTGACGGTCGAGGACGCGGTGGCGACCGATACCCGCCGACCCCTCATCGAACGCGGTGCCACCGACGCGGCGCGCCGACTCGCGCACCCGTACTTCATCCAGATGAAGGGACTCGCCCGACTCTCCGGACGGATCGGCGGGGCGCCGATCGCCGGGGAAGGGACGGGCTTCTTCGAGACGTATCGGTGACCGGGTCGGTGCGCCGGTCGGTGCGCCGGTCGGTGCGCCGGTCGGTGAGCCGTCTTCGCCCCCATTGACAGCCGTCCCCCGGACAGCCCGATTCCTCCCATGCCACGCGCCACGCCACGTGTCCCACCGGGCGCCGCGCCCGGGACGCCGGGGCCGGGGGATGGCGCGGTGCGGGTCGGCACGCAGGGCTGGAACTACGCGGACTGGTCCGGGTCCTTCTATCCGCCCGAGACCAGGCCGGCCGACTATCTGACGGTGTACGCGCGCGCCTTCGACACGGTGGAAGTCGACGCCACGTTCTACGCCACGCCGTCGCCGAGCACGATTCGTGGGTGGTCCGCGCATGTCCCGCCCGGCTTCGTCTTCGCGCTCAAGATGCCGCAGCAGGTCACACACGAGCAGCGCCTCCGCGGCGCCGAGGACGTGGCGGGCGAGTTCTTCGAGCGCGCGCGCGGGCTCGGCCCCAAGCTCGGCCCCATCCTGATACAGTTTCCGGCGGACTTCGGGCCAGCGGAGTTGCCGGCCCTGGCATCCTTCCTCCCCTTCGTGCCGCGCGACCTGCGGGTGGCCGTCGAGTTCAGGCACCGGGGCTGGATCCACGACGGGATCCTCGCGCTCCTCGCCGAGCACAATATCGCCCTCGCCCTCACCGACGCCCGCTTCATCACGCGCCGGGTGACTCTCGGACTCGTCGATCGGCCGACGGCCGACTTCGCGTACGTGCGATGGCTCGGCGCTGACCGAGACCTCGTCGACCACGGGCGGATCCAGGTCGACCGCTCCCGGGATATCGCCGTCTGGGCGGACGCGATCGGGCGACTGCGCGCACAGGTCCGCACCTGCTACGTGTACGCCGGCAACTTCTTCGCCGGCCACGCCCCGGCGACGGCGCGGATGCTTCAGGAACGGCTCGGCCTTCGGGTCGTGCCTCCCGAGCAGCTGGGAGATCAGCTGCTGCTCTTCTGATTCCGGGGTCGTGACCCGTCGCAACGCGCTCTTCCTCATCTGCTCCGCACTGCTCGCGGTTCTGTTCGTGCGGCTCGGCGTCTGGCAACTGCATCGCCGGTCCGAGCGACGCGCCCGGAACGCCATCGAGGGCCGACGCCTGAGCGCGCCACCCGTGCCGCTGGCCGACCTCCCGCGCGACCCGGCGGCCGCCCGCTTCCGTCGCGTGCGGGTCGTCGGGCGCTACGACTTCGCGCACGAGCTCCTGTACACGAACCGCATCCGCGATGGGGCGCCGGGGGTACAGGTCCTGACGCCGCTCCGTCCCGATTCGGGATTCGGCGGCGACACGGTGGTGATGATCGACCGGGGCTGGGTGTACGCGCCCGACGGCGCGACGATCGACGTGGGGCGATGGCGGGAGCCGGAGCGGCTCGACGGCGTCGGCTATGTCGAGCCGTTCACGCGGAGTGCCCCGGGCGCGTCCGAGGACCCGGCCGGCGCACATCCCGAGCGGTTCCGGTGGCTCGATCGCTCGCGCATCGGCGCGCGGGTGGGACGCCCGGTGGCGCCCTTCTACGTCGCCCTCGCCCCGGACACGGCGGCGGATGCGGCGGCAGGACCGCCCCGCACGCCCGTGCGGGTGCCACCCCCGCCGCTCGACGAGGGCCCGCACCTGAGCTACGCGATCCAATGGTTCTCCTTCGCCGTGATCGCGATCGCCGGCGCGCTCCTCGTCGTCTTCGTCCTGCCGCGGCGGCGCTCGCCCTCACGGGGCGGTGTCGCGTAAACTTCTGCCCATGACACGAGTCGCGTTCTTGGGACTGGGAGACATCGGCGGCCGCATGGCCCGTCGAGTGGCGGCCGCCGGGATGGACCTCACGGTGTGGAACCGCACGGCGGCGCGGGCGCAGCGCTTCATGAGCGACATTGCGTCGTCCGCATCGGCCGATCGGGTGCGCGTCGCGTCGTCCGCCGGCGAGGCGGTGCGTGGTGCCGACACGATCATCAGCTGTCTGTCGACGTCGGCCGATGTGGAGAGCGTGCTCGCGGGTGATCCGGCCGTCCTTCGGTCACTCTCGCGCGGTGCCGTCTGGGTGGACTGTACGTCGGGGGATCCGCCGACCTCGCGGCGGCTCGCGGCGACCCTGGCGGGCCACGGCGTCGCCTACCTCGACGCGCCGGTGAGCGGGGGGACGACCGGCGCGGAGCAGGGGACGCTCACGGTGATGTGTGGCGGCGAGCTGGCGACGCTGGACCGTGTGCGGCCGGTGCTGGCGACCTTTGGCGGCAAGATCGTGCACTGCGGACCGGTCGGTTCCGGGGACGCCGTCAAGGCCGTGAACAACGCGTTGCTGGCGGTGAACCTCTGGTCGGCCGCCGAGGGGCTCGCCGCGCTGCGCAAAGCCGGTGTCGCGCCCGACGTCGCGCTCGACGTCATCAACGCCTCGAGTGGCCGGTCCAACGCGACCATGACGCTGATTCCGCAGCGCGTCCTGACACGGGCGTTCCCCCGTACCTTCCGGCTCGCGCTCCTCGACAAGGACGTTGCGATCGCGGCCGCGTTCCTGCGCGAGGAGCGCGTCCCGGCACCGATCACCCAGCTCGCGGCTGAGCTCATGCGCATGGCCCACGCCGCCCTGGGCGAGGCGGCCGACCACGTGGAAGCGGTGCAGATCGTCGAGCGCTGGGCCGGCGCCGAGATCGCCTGAGCTACCGACTCCGGCTCGCGCTGGCGGCGGCGTTCAATCGCGTCGCTCCCTTCCGCTCGAGGCCACCGGCGACCGCCCGGTACTGCGAGCCCGGGTTCCACAGCACCCAGCCCTGGTAGCCCGCGTCGTAGACGGCGCGCTTCTGGGCCTCGAGCTCGGCGGCGCCGTAGTGGGGTGCGCCCAGGGTGAAGGCCTGAAGCCAGGGTCGGACGTGCTCACCGGTCAGGCCGAGCGCCGAGTCCCGGCGATGCGCCGCCGAGATGGCGGCGGCCACGACTTTGTACGGCTCCGCGTTGGGGTGCGGGAGGTCGAAGGAGCCGTGCGGGTAGTGCGAGGGGTAGACCATCGGTAGCAGGACGTCGGTGGCCGCGGCGAGCTGCTCCCACTGCTGGCCGACCTCGAGTGGACTGCGGACCGACGTCACCAGGCCGAAGATGTCCGCCGTCGTCCGCACGCCGAGCTTCTCCAGTCGCCCGCGCGCGGTGCGCAGGAACTCGGCCAGCACCTCGGGCTTCTTCTGGTCCCCCTGACCGGGGAAGACCTGTGGCGGCAGACTGGGATACGGCTCGGGGAAGCGGATGTAATCGAACTGGATCTCGGCGAAGCCGAGCCGCGCGACCTCGTCGGCGACCCGGAGGTCGTACTCCCAGAGCGCGCGGTCGAACGGATTCACCCAGGCCAATCCCTTCTTGTCGCGCCAGGGTGTCCCGTCGGCCTTCCGGATCGTCCACCCGGGGTTGCGTCGGGCGGCCACCGAGTCCTTGAACACCACGATGCGCGCGATCGGCAGGATGTGATGCGCCCGCAGGGTGTCGAGCAGTGCCGGCAGGTCGGGGATGACCCCGGCGCGTCCGGCGTTCCGGCGCACGAGCGTGTCGGACGAGGCGTAGTTGATCCCGAATTCGTCCTTGATGTCGATGACGAAGGCGTTGATTTCCGTCGAATCGGCGAGGGCGATGAGTGTGCGCATCTTGCGCGGGCTCTGGGCCGCGAAGCGGTTGACGTAGAGCCCGCGGACGACGGGGGGCGCGCTGCCGGGTCCGGCCGCGGAGGTCGGCGGGAGGGGCGTGCGGAGCGCGACACCACGGTCGGCGCTGAGCGCGGGAGCGGCGCTCACCAACGCGACGAGGAGCGCGGTCGCCGAGCGGCAGCGCGAATGCGATCGAGCGAGCGGAGGCACAGGATGGCGGGGACGGCGGGGACGGCGGGGACGGGGACGTGCGTCGGCGTCAGGGGCTCGACAATCTAGTGGACCAGGTCGCGCGGGGCGTCGTCTGCTCCACCTGCGGGGCAGGACTATATTCCCCCGCCATGCGTCACGGATCGCCGCCGGTGGAGACGCGGACGCGGCGCCAGGGGATGCGAGCGGGCGCCGCGCTGGCGCTCGCGCTCGTCGTCGGGATGGGCTGCCGCGCGGCCCCGACGGCCTGGCGACCGGCGCCGGCCCCGGCCGCCGAGTTCCTCCTCACCGCGGGCGACTCGACATTCTGGGTGACGACCGGCCCGCAGGGGGTTCGCGTGCGGGGATCCCCGCTCGTGCTCGCTCGGTTCGGTGGCCGCTTCTACGAGGTGTACGTCGCCGACGAAGACCACTCGTACTACGACGCGGTGTTCACGAGCCAGCGCATCTACCGGCGCGACCTCCTGACCGGCGACTCGATGGCCGTCTTCCGGGACACGACCGTGGCCCACGCGGCCCGCGGGTACGCCGTCGCGCATCCGGGCGAGACTCCACTCCCGCCGGACGAGGACGCGTCCGAGAACCCGTCGACGTCGGTCACGGGCGAGGTCGACATCGTCGACGTGGCCGGCCCGTATCTCTCCTTCGAGTATCGGGGCTCCGCCGTCGCGCGCCGAGGCGACGCCGATACGGCGGATGGGCGGCCGGAACAGGAGACGGTGCGGCGCGGCGTGGTCGATCTGCGGGGCGGGGGGCGGGCGTCGCTCGCCGCGATGTTCGGCGCGCCGGCGGCGCGGGCCACGATCGCCGATGGGCGCCGCGCCCTGGCCGCGACGATGGACTCCATCCGGGCCGCCCGCGCCGCCGGCGACGAGCGCGCGCGGCGGGCGGCTGCGGCCCTGCGCGAGTTTTCCTTCGACTCGCTGAGCTTCACGCTCATGGACGTGGGCCGCGAGCCGGCCGTGCAGTTCTTCGCGCCGGGCCGCGGGGCCCAGGGTGGGGGACTGGCGCTGCCCATCCCGCCGCTCCACGTGAGGGGTGGCGAGCGGGCGCCCTGGTGGCGCGCGGAGCAGGCGGCCTTGCCGCTCGCGGGCGCCGACTCGGCGAGTGACATCTGGGCCCGTCCGGACCTGGAGGTCGTCGCCCGGTACGACACGGCCGGCGGCACCAGGGAAGGCGCGCCGGGGGCCGGCTACGGGGCCGGCCATGCCGCCCCGAGCGGCGGCGCCGACGATGGCGGGATCGTCCTGCTGCTCCGCGCCGGGCGTGCGGACCGTCCGGACAGCGCGGCGCGCGGCGCTCGCGCGGGGCGGGAGCGTGGGGCTGGCGGTGCGCTGGCGGGGCGGAGTAGGGACGGCGGCATCCACGAGTGGCGGCTCGGACGCTTTCCGGGCCCGGCGAGGCGGCTCTACTGGCTGGACGGCGGAGCGCTCGACACCGCGGAGCGGCGGGCCCTCGTTCGCGCGTTCGACGAAAGCGCGCTCTATGGTGACGACGCCCGGACGGTGCGCGCACCGCTCCCGGCCGCGCGGGGGGCGAGACCGCGCGTCACCCTGGCCGCCCTCGGGACGCCACTCCGGCGCTCCGGGCGCCCGCGGCCGCAGACCCCGCCCCGGCGCGCGAGCGGCAGCCGGCGGGCAGGCGGCCGGCATGAGGCCAGCATGAGGCCAGCATGAGCGGCACGTCGACGGCCGCCAGCCACCAGTCCGGGTCGACGCCGCCGCCGCCGCGTCCCGTGCGCGACTCGCAGCACGAGACGTCCGAGCTCATGATGCCGCAGCACGCCAACGTCCTCGGCCACGTGTTCGGCGGCGTCGTGCTCTCGATGCTCGATCGGACCGCCGCGATCTCGGCGATCCGTCACGCGAGGTCGGCCTGCGTGACCGCATCGGTCGATCGCGTCGACTTTCGGGAACCGATCCACGTCGGCGATCTGGTGATCATGAAGGCGAGCGTCAACTACGCGGGGCGGACGTCGATGGAAGTCGGGGTGCGCGTGGAGGCCGAGGATCTCATCACCGGGCGACGTCGCCACACGAACTCGTGCTATCTCACCTTCGTCGCCGTCGACCGGAACGGCCGGCCCGTCGAGGTGCCGCCGCTCCTGGCCGAGACGCCCGACGAGGTGCGCCGCCATGCCGCGGCCAGAGAGCGCCGCCGACGTCGCCTCGAGGAACGGAACGCCGAAGCGCAGCGGTCGTCCCGGGCTTGACCGCTGCCCCGTCGCCCGCCATGCTGCGACGTGCCCAAGCCCTACACTCCCGAGTTGGCCAACCGTAGTCTCCCGCTCGTGCGCCGCATCGTCGAGGACATCGTGGTGCAGTTCGCGCGATGGCAGGCGCGGGTCCGCGAGTTCGAGCTGGTGACGGCGAGCAACTCGGTGTCCGACCCCAGTCCGCGCGCTGCGGAGCTCGAGCGCGAGGTGGCGGGACTGGCCGCGGAGCTCGAGCACTTTCACGCCGAGCTGTCGGCGCTCGGCGTGGTGTTCAAGGACTACACGCTCGGATTGGTCGACTTCCCCGCCGAGCAGGATGGGCGGCCCGTGTATCTCTGCTGGCGGCTCGGTGAGCCGACGGTCGAGTACTGGCACGAAGTCGATGCCGGGTTCGCCGGGCGTCAACGCCTGATCCCGCGCGTCGCGGCGTGAAGGCGCTGGCCCTCCGCGGTCAGACGGTCGGCTGTCGGCCCGGGTCGCTCTACTGGCGCGGGTGGCTCGGCTGGGTCTCGAGCGGTAGCTCGGCCGGGAACGGGACATCGATCTCCGTGCCGTCGCGCGCCACCAGGACATTCGGGAAGATCAGCTTCGCCTCGCGTTCGAGATCGGACGTGTCACGCGAGTAGCGGGCCGACACGTGGGTCAGCACCAGGCGGCGAACCCCGGCCCGCTCCGCGACCTCGGCGGCCTCGCGCGCGGTCGAGTGCCCGGTCTCCACTGCGCGCGCGGCCTCCTCCTCCGCGAACGTCGCCTCGTGCACGAGGAGGTCGGCGTGGCGGGCCACCTCGATCGTGGCCTCGCACGGCCGGGTGTCCCCGGTGAGCACGACGCGGCGACCCGGGCGTGTCGGACCGACCAGCTCACCCGGCTCGATGGTGCGCCCGTCCGGCAGGGTGACCGAGCGGCCGCGGTGGAGATGCCCCCACATGGGCCCCTCCGGGATCCCGAGCTCCCGCGCCCGATCCGGGTTGAAGCGGCCCAGGCGCGTCTCCTCGACCAGCGCATACCCGACCGCGAGCGCGCCGCGGTGGGAGACGGGGAACGGGACGATGGCATACCCGTCACGGGCGATCGGCGTCCCGGCCTCCACTTCTGCAACCGTGACCGGGTAGCCCATCCGGTCGGAAGCGAAGACCTCGGCACTCTTGAGGAACCGCACGGCCCCTCTGGGCCCCCAGACCCGCAGGGGCTCGGTCCGGCCCTGAAGTTGGAGGGTTCGCATGAGACCGATCACGCCGAGCACGTGGTCGGTATGAAAGTGCGTGAAGAACACGTCGCTCAGGGAGAATGAGATACCGTAGCGCATCATCTGGCGCTGGGTACCCTCGCCGCAGTCGAAGAGGAGCGTGTCCCCCTCCCGCACCAGGGCGACCGCCGACACGCCCCGCTCGACCGTCGGCCGTGACGCCGCGGTGCCGAGGAACCGCACGGTGAGCGACATGCGACGGGAATATAACGGCGCCTCTTGTTTCCCTGGCCGCAGACGTGTCTCGCTCGCGGCGCGGGGGGCCGGGCGTTATATGACGGTAGTTGTACGACCGTATACGAGGGCCGCGGCGTCGTGGTGGACCGATATGTGCCGCTGGTGGGGGCTCCGTCCCCTCCGGCCCGCATCACCCGCGGCGAGGGGGAGCGGCGTGTGAGGCGCGCGTGGGGCCGAATGGGCGCGCATCGGCGCGCGTAAGCGCGCGCGGGCGCGCGTGAGATGCAATCGAGACGTGGGCGAACGCGGGTGCGCGCAGGTGCGCGCGGGTGCGCGCAGGTGAACGCAGGTGAAGGCCGGTGAGCCGGCAGTGGGACGGATCGACCGAGCCACGTCACGACGCGCAGGGGTGACGAAAAGAGTGACGCGGGGGTGATGGCCCTCGACTCGCGGCCGACAAGCTGGGTTTGGTCTCGCTTTTGCGGGTCCGATGGTGGCTAAGGCTGCTCGTGGAGCATTGAGAGGAGGCAAGCATGGCGGATCGCACCAGTATCGAGACGGATCGCTCGGGGGCACAGGCGGACGGCGCGCGAAGCCGGCCGGGCCAGAGCCGTAGTGGAACGAGCAATCGCGGCTTCGCGTCCATGGACCGCAGCCGGCAGCGGGAGATCGCCAGCAAGGGCGGTCGGGCCGCGCACCAGAAGGGAACCGCACACGAGTGGACGGCAGAGGAAGCTCGGGTCGCGGGCCGCAAGGGCGGCGAGACGGTGAGTCGCGACCGGGAGCACATGGCGGCGATCGGTCGTGAGGGCGGCGGCGCCCGGAGCGCGAGCGCTCGGAAGCGCGCGGCTGGCCAGCGCAACGAATCGATCGTGGAAGACCGGAGCCGGATCTCGCGCTCGCAGCGGGGCGATCAGGCCGAGGCGGGAGAGGGGGCAGGGGCGGGCTGACCGCCCCACCCGCTCCGGGTCCGGTATCGCGCGCCGCCAATGCGGCGCGCTCTCGCCGCGTCCGCGGCGCGCACCGCGTTACCTTGCGTTACCTTGACTTCGTTTCATCCGTCTCTACGTTGCATGCAGCGCCCGGGGCTGTAGCTCAGTTGGGAGAGCGCTGCAATCGCACTGCAGAGGTCAGGGGTTCGACTCCCCTCAGCTCCATTGTTGTCGTCCGCCTCCGCGTGAGGCGGTGTGGTACGAAAATCGCTTAGGGGATGTTGCCCGCCGCCGCTCGGTAGGACGGAGAGTTCCAATGACGGCGCGCGTGGCAAATCCCTAATGGAATGGACGCCGCGGATTGCTCTGCGGCGTTTTTCATTGCTCCCGCTGCTGGCCAATCTCGCCCGCCCGCGCCCGTCCCCGGAGATCGGCGCGGATGTCATCGCGGAGGGCGAGGAAGACCGAGGCCAGGAACGCGTTTTCGTCCGCCTCGGCGTGGGCACCGAAATCGGCCATGGCGTTGCCGCCCAATCCGCCCAGCCAGCGCACGACCGCGCTCTCCTGCACGGTCAGCTCGAGGTCACGAACGAGCCACGTGTGCCCGTCCGGCGTGCCGCGGAGTGCGAGTCGAAGCTGGGAGCCCGACCCGTCGAACGGGCGGTGCAGGGACGACTTCACGAGGTGATCGATCGCGAGCGGGAAGTGCCACTGGGGCTCGTGTCGAAAGGCGAACCGCCACGCGCGCGCGCGCGGGCCGCGCTCGATCACGAAGTCGCTCGCCAGCCCGCTGAATCCGAGCGTGAAGACCCACATTCTGGTCTCGAGGTCCCCGTGCAACACGAGCGAGTCGGGCATCGGGCGGGGCGGGCCGCTGCCCGGCGCGAGGTGTCCGTCCCCGGTCGCGCGAAACCGCATCGCCAGCTGCCCGTTGCCGAACGATGCCGCGAACCACTCGGCGCCCTCGGCATCGGTGAGGTCGCACCGGAGGTGGGTCGCGCCGGTGTAGCGTTGCAGGAACGCCGCGTAGGCGGGGTGTGCGGCCCGCAGTCGGTCGGGATGGACGCCGAAGACGAGCGTGACCGCGGTGGTGGCGTTGGGGGCCTGGGCGGTGTGGACGGTGTCGAGCGAGAAGAGTTGGCCGAGGATCGCGGCCGATCGCGGGAAGCTCGCCAGCGACCCGGCCTTCAGCGTCGCGCCGTCGCCCGCGCCGTCCCGTCCCGTGCCGCGCGTCCCCTCCGTCGAGCTGGTCGCCGCGGCGGCGAGCATCGAGGCGAGGACGTTGGCGATGTCGTCGGGGTCGAGTGCGCCGAGCGCCTGTACGTCGGACGTGTGCCAGGTGAACTCGCCGCGAGCGATCCGCGTCAGCCGGATGGAGTCGCGCGTGTCCGCGAGCGCCGCCGGTGCTGGCGGGTCCGGCATGGCGGCGACCACGTAGTGGTCGCCCTCGAAGTGACCGCGGCTCGCGAGGATCCGGGTGCCATCGCGCGTGCTCCCCGTCCAGACCGCCGTGTCATCGTAGACGCGTGACGGCATGAGCGCGCCGCGCGCCAGTTGCTCGATCGCGTGCGTGTACTTGGCATCCCGGTCGATGCGGGTGAACCGGTTGCCGAGCCCCGTGAGCAGATCGTCGGCGCGCGCGCTGGCCGCGGCGCCGGTCGGGCCGAACGCAGCCGGCGTCGACCGGCACGCAATGGCCGCCGCGCTCCCTGCCAGCGCCGCGCCCGCCGCGAGCGCGACCCGTGCAGCGTGTGCGGCCCGCGCGAGCGGGGTCGAGGAGCGAGCCGGGGAGATGCCGCCGGCGGGCCGGTCCGGGCGAGCGTGGCGGGGGGCGTGAACGGTGGTGAGCACGGTACCGGTAAAGAATAGCCCACTCGCTCGCCAAGCTCACCGGGCCGGCGCCCTCGCCATGACGACCCGAACCGGGATTGGTCGAGCGCGCAACCGACGGCGCTCGGAGCGAGGTGTACGCCGGCACGAGCTCGACCTCATCTTCCCCGGGCTCCTCGCGAGCGACATCGACCGTGATGCTCGTCCAGGCCCCACCGCGATAGGTGACCGCGAGCTCCATGCTTGCGATGCCGTTCTCCAAGTAGATCGGCTCTCCCTTCCGCCGGAAGGCGAAGCCCAGGTGCTCGTCCGGCCTTCAAAGGTCACGCGCGCGAACTTGTCTTTGTGTTCCTTGACGGTGCAATGCTCTGCACTAAACCGAACGCCGCTCAAGTTGCTCGTGGACTCGGCGAGCTCACGAAGCGTCGAGGCGATGCTCGTCGCGTCGTACGGCGCTTCGGGCAACAGTGAATAGTCCAGATCTTCAGAAAATCGATATGTCTCGAAGAAGCACTTCTTGACGCACGTGCCACCACGGCCAGCCTGCCTGCCCGAGCACCCGTCCTCCCCATGTGCGCGTCCCACGACTAGCCCGCCGCGGGCGTCCAGCAATCATTAGCGCCACTCACTGAGCGCCACCCATGCCCACGCTGCGCGTCCGCTGCGCGTCCGCTCCCGCGCGGGCACGCTCCGCGACATCGCCTCGGGCGACGCCTTCGGCTCGCTTCGGCGATGTACTGCATCGGACTGCATAGCTGCTTGCTGTCGAATGCCCGAGCGTCGTCGCTCCGCGCTCTCGCGCCGGGCTGAGGTGCTACGCGACCATAACCGCCCTATGCAGGGCGGAGCGGGCTTTCACCGACGGCTCGCTCCCCGGGCTAGACCGCTTCGCGACCGTTGCCCTCGTCGGCCGTTGCTCGGTTGGCCGCCGGCAGTGCCGGCGAGAACCGCGCCGAAATCATTATACTGCTCAACTAGCCATTTCGGCTAGTTCGGCAGTATATTGTGTCAAATGCCCCTCGACCCGATTCAGATCCGCGAGGCGTTTCACTGCCTGGTGCTGCAAGCCATAGCACCAGCTGAAGGCCTCGCCTTGCGGCTTAAGGGCGGCGTCAACCTCCGCTTCTTCTACGGCAGCGAGCGCTATTCGGAAGACATGGACCTCGACGCGGATCCGCGACTCCGCCAACGGCTCAAGGCCGTGCTCCGCAAAACGCTGCACGCGCCAACACTCCGTCGTGAGCTGCTCCTCCTCGGAATCCGGGATCTCGATGTACCCGAGAAGCCCGCGAAAGACACGGACACCGTCCTGCGGTACAAGCTGAGACTCATCGCCGCGGGCGTCCCCTACCCCACCAAGATCGAGGTCTCCTACCGCGGCGAGGCGCCGGCCGGCTGGGCACGTCTCGCACGTCCGCTACCCAAAATCGTCGACCCGTACCTGTCCCCAGGCACCACCTTCCCGGAGGTCGGGCACTACCTCCGCACGCCGGCCGTGTGGCAGAAGATCACGGCGCTGGCGCTCCGCAACGAGGTCCAGGCGCGCGACGTGTTCGACCTGGGCCTCCTGCTCAGCGACGAGCTCGACGCGCAGCTGTCGCGCGTCGACCTCCACCTGCTACGCGATCACCTGTCCGATCAGATCCTCCGCGAGGCTGCCGCCCGCACCCTCGACATGACGCACGACCAATTCGAGGACCAGGTCGCGGTCTTCCTCCGACCCGACGCGCGCACCCGCCACACTGCGACATGGGACACGACGCAAGTACGCGTCGCGAGCTTCATCGAGCACCTGGAGCAGCAACCGCTCCCACCGACAGCTCAGCCGAGAGGGTCGCGCCCATGAGCCAGGTCAGTCCGATCGTGTTACGGGATATCACCCCCCGGGCGCCGATCTTCACGACGGCGACCGCCGCGACCGCGGCGGGCGTATCACCGAACACCGCGTCGCGCGCCCTCGCCCGCCTCGAGGAACGAGGCCTCGTCACTCGACTCGTGCGCGGCTTGTGGGCCGATACGCGTCATCCAGACTTCTCACCGTACGCCGTCGTGCCCTTCTTGCTCGCGCGGTCCTCTACAAGCGCCGGACATCCGCCGATCGGTTACGTGTCGTTCCTTTCAGCCCTGCAGCTGCACGGCATCCTCTCACAAATCCCCCCTGCGATTCAGATAGCGGTTGCTCAGCAGCACGAAACGGTGCACACGCCGATCGGCAACTTCGAGTTCTATCAGATCCAACCGGAGCTGCTCGACGGCTACAAGCCCGGCGATGCCTATGGCCGGTTCGAACTGGCCACACCGGCGAAGGCCCTACTCGACACCCTGTACCTCTCGGCCCGGCGCGGCCGCCGATTCAGCCATTTGCCCGAGCTCGCGATCCGCGGCGCGATCACCGACGCGGAAATGCAGCGCTGGATCGCGCGCATCGACTATCTATCGCTTCGTGTTGCGGTGGCCGAACGCTGGGCTGCCCTTCGGCGCCGCGAGCACGGCCGCTCGGACCGGCGCCGAAAACGTTGAGGCGCACGCGGTCCGCTAGCGCTTCCGATGCCGGGTGGATGGCGAATCGGGAATGTATTCAAGCACATCGCCTACTCCGACGCCCAGTTCCCGGCAAATTCGGCGGCATCGCCGCGACCGCGGTTGCGCATTTGAGCTGTCGGCGGCGTTTGGTAGACAGAGGCCTTTTGACCGTCCGCCTACACGCCCGTGCGAGCTAGTAGAGAGACGCCTCCTCCGCAAACTACGCGGAGTTGGCTCTCTCTACCGCTCGCCCCCATTCGCGCCTGCGGCGCTCAAGGGGGAACTGCAACCACACTGCCCGTGCGCCGCACTCTTCGCGTCATCATCCGCTACCATGCGGCCGAACACTCCGCCGTGCGCGAGCGCGCTCGCATTTGCGGCGTGCCCCTGGCCCGATTGTTCGCGACGTGTCGCTGGGCGCCGACTGGCTCAAGAGCGCGTACCGCAAAGCGGGGATTGAGAAGGAGCCCGGCAGTTTGTGGCACGCGTTGCGTCGTAAATGGGGGCATGATCGTCAGAACTGCCCGACGTTGGAGACCATGCACGCAGGCGGTTGGAAGGACTTCGAGACCTTCCGCCGATGCTACCGGTATCCCGACAGTGACACCATGCAGGCAGTCGCGGATCTCGTCCCAATTCCCGAACGACGTACACAAAAACGTACACACTTCCTGGAATTGGTCAAAAATGAAAACGGCGCCGCCTCGGGAAACCGAAGCAGCGCCGTGAGTAACTCAGTTGCCCCTCCTGGGCTCGAACCAGGACTCTCCTGATCCAGAGTCAGGCGTGTTGCCAGTTACACCAAGGGGCAGATCGGGTTCACCCAAGCTAAGGCATGCGGAATCGTCCTCCAAGGGGCGCTCGGGGACTCTGGGGCGCTCGGGGGCGCTCGGGAGCTCGGGGGCGCTCGGGAGCTCGGGGGCACTGCGCACGCTGTCGCGCCCGACCATGCGGCGGGCGGCGGCGCGGGCGCCATACTTTTCCCTGAGACCGGAGGGACGCATGGGCCAGGGGCAGCAAGGCCGCGATCGGGGCGGGGCACTGCGGATGGCGACGCACGAGGTCTTCAACCAGCCGCCCCCGCTCGTCGACTACAACGTCTACGAGACGGATCGCGCGCTCGCCGAGGCCGTCGAACGCGAAGGCGCCGGCTGGGCACACGAGCGGCTCTGCCGGTTCGGGGAACGGCTGGGAAGCGCCGAGGTGATCGACTGGGGCGTCCTCGCCAACCGGTACCCCCCCGTGCTCCAGAGCTTCGACCGGGTCGGCCACCGACGCGATACGGTCGAGTTCCACCCGGCCTGGCACCACCTCATGGCACTCGGCGTCGCCGAGGGACTGCACACGGGCCCGTGGGCCGACCCGCGGCCAGGCGCCCACGTGGCCCGCGCGGCGGGCGTCGCCATGCTGTCGCAGATCGAGGCGGGCGTCCAGTGCCCGCTCACCATGACCTACGGCGCCGTCCCGGCCCTCGCCGCCGCACCCGATCTCGCCGCTCACTGGCGGCCGCATCTGCTCTCGACCCGCTACGACGGACGCTTTCAACCCGTCGAGCGCAAGGCCGGCGCGCTCATGGGCATGAGCATGACGGAGAAGCAGGGCGGATCGGATCTCCGCGCCATCACTACCCGGGCCGAGCCCGACGAGACCGACCGGTCAGGCGCCGCCTACCGCCTCACCGGGCACAAGTGGTTCCTGTCGGCACCGATGTGCGATGCCTTTCTCGTCCTCGCGCAGGCACCCGGCGGGCTCTCCTGCTTCCTCCTCCCCCGCTGGACACCGGACGGCGCGCCCAACACGCTGCGGTTGCAACGGCTCAAGGACAAGCTCGGCAACCGCTCCAACGCCTCGAGCGAGGTGGAGCTGGACGACACGTTCGCCTGGCTCGTCGGCCAGCCGGGTCGCGGGATCGCGGCCATCATCGAGATGGCGACCTACACGCGGCTCGACTGCGTGCTCGGCAGCTCGGCCCTCATGCGGCAAGCCGTCCTCCAGGCGACGCATCACGCACGACACCGATCGGCGTTCGGGAAGCGGCTCGTCGACCAGCCACTCATGACGAACGTCCTGGCCGATCTCGCGCTCGAGTCGGAGGCGGCCACGACCCTCGGCCTTCGACTGGCGCGGGCCTTCGACGCCCAGGACGATCCGGGCGCGAGCGCCCTGCGCCGACTGCTCACCCCGGCCGCGAAATACTGGGTGTGCAAACGGGCGACGATGCTCACCGGCGAGGCGATGGAAGTGCTGGGCGGGAACGGGTACGTCGAGGAGAGCCCGATGCCGCGCCTCCATCGCGAGGCGCCCGTCAACTCGATCTGGGAGGGCGCCGGCAACGTCATGTGCCTGGATGTGCTCCGCGCGGCCGAGCGCGTGCCCGAGTCGATCCCCGCGCTGCGACAGGAGCTCGCCGAGGCGCGCGGGACCGACGCGCGGCTCGATCGGTTCGTCGCGCGGGTGGACGCCACGCTCACACACCGCCCGCGCGAGGTAGACGCCCGGCGACTCGCCGAGCAGATCGTGCTCGCGGTCCAGGGCGCGCTCCTCGTCCGCTTCGCACCGTCCGCGGTGGCCGACGCCTTCTGCGCCAGCCGGTTGGACGGCGAGCACGGCGGCGCGTTCGGCACGCTGCCCGACGGGATCGATCTCCGGGCGATCGTCGAGCGAGCTGGAGGTCCCTGACCACCTGGGCGCTCCGATGCCGCCGCGTCCGGCCGCCGCACGCGCACCCACTCCCGCGCCGGCGCCGGCTACGCCGAGCCCCTGAGCTCCGTCGTGAATGCCTGCCGCGCGGCGGTCTCCAGGAAATCGGCCGTGCGGCGGTAGGGCCCGGGGCCATGGCTGATGCGCGCGACACCCAGCTCGGCGAGCCGACGGGCGGACGGCGCGCCCGGTAGGGCAAGGATGTTCACGGGGAGCGGCGACGCCGCGCAGAGGCGGCCGATCGCCGCCTCGTCGAACAGCCCTGGCGCGAAGAATCCGCTCGCCCCAGCCTCGGCATACGCGGCAGCTCGGCGCAGCGCGTCGTCGAGCATCGAGTCATCATGCGCCGCGCGGTCGGACCTGAGGAACAGATCCGTCCTCGCGTTCAGGAAGACAGGCACGCCCGCGCCGTCGGCCGCCCGCCGCGCCGCGCGGACCCGTGCCGCCGCCTCCCCGACCGGCCGGATCCGTCCCTCGCCGAGCACCTGATCCTCGAGATTGATGCCCACCACCCCCGCGTCGATGACGCGGACGACCGACTCCCCCACCATCTCGGGCGTCGACCCATAGCCGGTCTCGAAATCCACCGTGACCGGGAGGTCCACCGCCCGCACGATCTCGCGCACCGCCGCGAGCAGAGACTCGAGCGGCAGTTGCTCCCCGTCGCCGTAGCCGTGTGCCGCGGCCACCGACCAACTGCCGGTCGCGATCGCGCGGGCACCGGCCCGCGCCACGATCAGCGCGCTCCCCGCATCCCAGATGTTGAACAACACCAGCGGGTTGCCCCTCACGTGCAGTCGACCGAACAGGGCCGCCCGGTCCCGCTGGGCCGACATCACGCCGGCGCCGGTGCGGGCTGATACGACCCCGGCACGAGCCGCGCCGCGATCGACAGCCGGTTCCAGGCATTGATCGTCGCTGCCGCGAGCGTGAGGTCGGCGAGCTCCTTCTCGCCGAAGTGTCGCCGCGCCTCGTCGTACACCGCCTCACTCACATGGCCGTCCGCGACTCGCGTCACCGCCTCCGCCCAGGCCAGGGCCGCGCGTTCCCGGTCCGTGTAGTACGGGCACTCGCGCCACGCGTCGAGCGAGTAGAGTCGCTGCTCCGTCTCACCGATCGCGCGCAGATCCTTCCAGTGCATGTCGAGGCAGTACGCACACCCGTTGAGCTGGGACGCCCGCAGTTGGACGAGGTAGAGCAGCCGGCGCTCGAGACCGCACTCGCCCAGGTAGCGGTCGAGCGCGTCCATCGCGTCATAGATCCCCGGCGCGACCTTGCCGTAGTTGAGCCGTGGCTTCATCGCAGCTCCCCTGTGTCGGTGATGCAGGACACGATACCCGCTCACCCGGCCGAGCGGCAGACCCACGCCCGAGCCCGTGCAATTACCCCATCGGTGACCGTGGTGTGACGCCGTGTGACCATCGCTCACCGGCCGGCCTGGTCATTCTGACCGAGGTATCTGCGCCCGAGCGCCGGTCGTCTTCGAGGCGTGGGTGGGCGCCATGTCTTCCAACCCTCGGGGACCATGACCCGACACGAATTCACGCACAGCTACAACGGGCACGACACCTGGGTTTTCCAGATGGATCCAATCGCCGGCCCCAAGGGCCTCCGATATCGCGTCCGCTACGAGAAAGGAACGCAGTGGACCGAGTGTCTGCTCCGGAGCGCCCCGGCCGGCGCCTCGGTCGAGGAGCTTCAGCAGTGCATCATCGACTGGGAAGCGCGCATCCTGGGCGCCTCCGACCGCGAGGCACCGGCGGCCTGACCGGACGCTGGCCCGCGCCGGCGCGGCGCCAGTGCCGCCTCAGCCCGGCGGCGGCCCGTGCGCCAGCCACCAGTCGAGTGGCACCGTCCAGATGTTCATGAGCCCGTTGTCCCACGCCGCCATGCGCGCCAGCCCGGCCTCGGTCGTGGCCCGATCGCGCGGCGTGGGCGCCGGCGTGACGCGCGCACTCGAGAAATAGAGCGTGCGGTGATCGGGTCCCAGTCGGGACTCGATGTTGTTCGAGCCCGGTACACTCGCGACGTCGCCCATGTAGATCGGTGTGCCCCACACGCCCTTCCGCCGGAAGGCGATGAACAGGGACGTGCCCTTCTCCGCCAGTCGCGACGACGAGAAGACCATGAACGTCTCGTCCGGCGCGACCGCGGGATCGAAATCGCCGACCGATTCTCCCGCCCCGAGCGGTACTTCGACCGGCGGCGCGAACGTCGAACCGGTCCGCTGGGCGCGAAACAGGTGGAACGTTCCGCCCGGCGTGACCGGCTGCATGAAGTACACGCCGCCGTCGGCGACGACGCTCGGCGCGTAGATCGACGTGTTGGTGTTCACGACGTCCGGTAGGCGATACGGCTTGGCGCCCTCCCACCCGCCACCCGGGCCGCGGTCGACCCGCCACAGGTTTCCGCCCTTGGTCGGCTGTGCGGCCCCGTTGTAGGAGCCGTCGAGTGGCCGGCCGCCAGCCACCGTCGGTCGGTTGGAGACGAAGACCAGGTACGACCCGTCGGGCGCCATCGTCGGCTCGAGGTCCCGCCACTCCCCGGAAAATGACGCGATCGTCGGCGTCGACCACTTGCCGTGCGAGCGATGCGAGACCAGAATGGTCGACTGGGTACTGTTCGCCCGGGTGAAGAACACCGTCTCGCCGTCCGGGGTGAATGCGGGCGACAGATCGTTGGCCGGCCCCGAGATGACGCCCGGCGCGAAGATGGTCGGCGCCGACGGCGTGGAGTCGTTCGCCTGAGCCACCCGCAGCCTGCCCCACCGGCCGCCGGCCGCCAGCTCCGCACCTCGCGCACGTCGGACCTGCCGCGCGGGGGCTACCGTCTCGATCATGTCGATCATGCCGACCGGTCCGTCCCCTGCGCCGCCGACACGCACGGCCGGGCGCCCGCCGGCGACGACCCCCGCGATCGACAACGCCGCGCCTGGCAGGATCACCGCGCGTCGCAGATGGCGCCGCACACGCCGCCGCACGTTGTGCCGAACCGCGCGGCCGCGCACGGTTCGGCGGGCTACTCGCCCGCCGCTCTCGATTCTCTCGACCATTGATGCTCCGGGCGCTCGCGGCCGTTCCTGTGTTCATGTGGTGGGCGCGGCTCGCGCCCACCTCGCGCGCGCGGCCACGCGACGTGCAGGGTAACCGACGCGGGGGCGCTCGCAACCACTGTGCAGCCAGCGGCCGAACCGGGTCCGCCGGTGGCGCGTTACGGCTCGCCGGCCATGCCAGGGCCGGCCGGGTGTGCCGCGGCGCGCGGACCGGCGCGCGGACCGGCGCGCGGACCGGCGCGCGGACCGGCGCGTAGCGCGGCCACGACGGCGGCTCGGCGGCGGCGGCTCACGCCCAGGCGGGTGCCGTCGTGCAGCACGAGGGCGCTGCGGCGGAGCTCTCGGACCCGATGCCGGTTCACGATCACCGATCGATGCACCCGGAGGAACCTGTGCGGTGACAGCCGCGCCGCCAGCGACGCCATGGACTCCCGCAGCAGGTAGCTCCGGCGGCCGACGTGGACGGCGGCATAGTAGTCCGACGCGCCGATCCAGTCGATCTCGGCGGGCTCGATCAGCACCAAGCCTCTCGGCGTCGTGATCGACAGCGGCGGCTCCTGCGGCGCGACCTGCGCCAGCAGACGCTGGAGCTCGTCGATCCGGCGTGCCGCCTCGCCCGTGCTCCGGCGCTCGCGCACGCGCCGCATCGCTGCCGCGAATCGCTCCGGGCCCACGGGCTTGACCAGATAGTCCACGGCCGCCGTCTCGAACGCCCGGACCGCGAACTCGTTGTAGGCAGTCACGAACACGATCGCCGGCATGTGCGCGGCCCCGATCCGACGCACGACCTCGAAGCCGTCGACCTCGGGCATCTGCACGTCGAGGAAGATGAGATCGGGGTGGTGCGCGGCCACGGCCGCGAGAGCCGCAGCCCCGTTGCTGCACTCGGCGACGATCTGCACGTCCCCGTGACGCGCCAGCAGTTGGCACATGCCGCGGCGGGCGAGCGGCTCGTCGTCCACGACGACGGCGCGGAGCACCTCGCGGCTCACGGCCCCACGCCCGACGACGCCATGCGGCCCTCCACGCCCCGCCCGAATGCGGGCGCCAACCCGCCGGGCGCTCCGCCGTCCACCCGCTCGAGCGGCAGGCGCACGAGCGCGGTGACGCCGCTCCGCAGGCCCGGCCGCGTCTCGAGCACGCCGCGCGACCCGTACAGGGTAGCGAGCCGCAGCGCGGTCGCCGAGAGCCCGGTGCGCTCCGCGCGCCGCCGCTCCCAGCCTGGCGCGAGCCCCGGTCCATCGTCGGCCACCGACAGCTCGAGCATCGCTGCGCCCGCTTCCTCGCGCGTTCCCTCGCCGTCACGCCGCGCTGCGCCCCACGCCGCCGGCTGCACTCGCGCCGCGATCACCAGCGTGACCGGCCGCGACGTGCCGGCGACCGCATGGCGGATCGCGTTCTCGGCGAGTGGCTGCATGATGAGGGTCGGCACGCCGGCGTCCATTGCTGCTTCCTCGACGTCGAACACGACCGTCAGCCGATCGGAGAAGCGTACCTCCTCGATTTCGAGGTACTGCCGCAGCAGCGTCAGCTCGGTCGCGAGCGGCACGATCTGCGGAAGCGCGCCGTCGAGGATGCGCCGCAGCATCAGGCTGAGGAGCTCCAGCATCCGTGTCGATTTCGTGATGTCGCCATCCCGGACCAGCACGGTGATGGCGTTGAGGGTGTTGTAGAGGAAGTGAGGATGGAGCCGGCCCTGGAGAGCCGCCAGCCGTGCATCGGCGAGCTGAGCCTCCAACCGCAGGGCGTCTTCCCGGCGCCCCTGCGCCTCGCGGAAATACGCGATCGCGTGGGCCACGCCGACGACCGCGAAGTACGACAGGAGCGAGACCGGCAGGCTGGCCAGAAACCAGGCGACGGACAGCTGCCAGGTCGACAGCCCGTGGGTCGTCTCGGCCGACCAACTACTGGCCAGGCGCGACGCGGCCGTCGCGGCGAGCGCCGAGATCGCGCTCAGCCCCACGCCGGCGGCGAAGTGCAGCCCCAGACGGGTGGCGATCCGCGGCGCCCGGAGTGGAAACCGATGCGCCAGGCGGAGCACGACCGGCGTACACGCGGCGTAGACGACCCATTGGGCGCTCTCGCGGAGGACCGTCGCACCAAGCGAGAACGGGTGGCCCTGCATGCGCGCGAGGGCGTACGTCTCCATGGTGGCGAGCGCCGCCGGCAGCGACCACGCGCAGACGAGGACCGCGAGGAACGGCACGGGCGCCGCTCGGCGGCGCTCCACGGACACGGGAGCGGCCGATGCGGGCCTGGGAGCGACCCTACGACTCACCGGGTCGCTCCACAGGCGCGGCCGCTCCGCCCCGGCGCGCTCAGGTTCCGAGCGAGTCGAGCGTGGCTTCGAGCGCGGTCCACGGGGTCGGGCTCATGTGCATCCCGATCAACGTCTTGACGGCGAGCCCGTTGGCGGTGGTCGCGCGCCGCAGATCCCACAAGTACTGGGGGAACAGGAACGACCCGCCCGGGCCCAGGGGCTGTGCCATGTCGCTGCTGTAGAGGAGCGCGTGCTCGGGCATGTACACCATGAGCATGAGGGACGTCGTGCTCGACCGGATGGGGTAGAGCTCCAGCCGATTGGGGCCGGTGCCGACCACCAGCTTCCGTGACACGGCCCGGAACTGAAGCGCCCGCGGATGGCGCTGGAGCGCATCGGGGGCGAGCCGGTGCGGGGCGCTCGCGATCCGCTGGATCAGCTCCTGATTCCGGTCGAGCCCGTACACCGGGATGCCGCGCGCGACATACTCGCGGAGACCCGCGACGTGCCACCAGTAGTTGGAGGTCGTGATCACGGCCTTGATGGGCACGCCGGGGAACCGATCGGCCGCATAGGCGAGCACCTTCGCCGAGTACCCGGCGGAAATCGGCGCCTCGAGCACCACGATCCCGTCGGGCTGGCGGATCAGCGTCGTGTACCAGGCGCCCGGGATCTGCACGACGCCGGGCTTGATCTCGGTCGGGGGACGGTCGGGTTGGCCGAGCGGGAGCCCGGAGGCATCGAGCGTACCCGGGCGCCGCGCGGCCGCCCGCGCCTCCTCCGACAGGGCGTACGCGGAATCGGCGAGCTGCGCCCCCGCGGCCACATCGCTGAGCACCGTCGTGCGGAACGGCACGCCGTTCCACGCCGCGTTGGACTGCGCCGGGTAGTGGAGGCCCCCGGCGTGGAGCTCCCAGGCCCCGAAGGTGACACTCACGCCGACGTCGCCCCACGCCCCGGCACTGATGCTCTCGGGGTACGCCTCGACGTACTCGACACGCACCGGAAGTGCGGTGGCCGCATCGAGCCAGATGCGGACCGGCGTGCCGGCCCAGGTGAAGCCGACGCCGACGGCCGGCATCCCGCCGATCGCCGTGTCGCCGATCGCGCGCAGGTCGGGCGCCGTGGCAGCCGTGAGGAGCACCCGTTCGGGACTCATGTCCACCCAGCCGGGATGGAGACCGGTGGTGCGCAGCGTCCCGGCCTGCCGGATCTCGAGCACACCGCCGTCGCCCTTCTGGACCTGGGCGCGGCTGCTGTCGGTCACCCACGCCACGCGGCGGAACCGCCGGTGGTCGAGGTCCCGCCATTCGGTGAAGTGCTGCGACGTGAGATAGAACGGCTGGTTCGGCGGCTCCGCCTCGTACAGGTGCCACTCGAAGGTCTGACCCGCGATGCGGAGCGTGTGCAGGCCCCGCAGCCGTCCCTCCCCTCCCATCGCGTCCATGGCCCGCGTGACGATCTCGATGGCGGTCGAGGAGCGGCGGCCCCCGGCCAGACTCGCCGTGCCGCCGCCGACGCTCGCGTCGCGCCGCCCGGCCGCCCGGGCGTGACCCGCGGCCGGCGGGACAAGGGCCGCGCCGGCAGTCACCAGGACCATCCAGCCCCGCCGCCACGCGGCGGCCGAGCGTCCGTCGTGCTGTCGTCCGTCATATGAAGTAGGCATGCGACCGATCGTAGCGTGCGGCCGCACGGAGCACGCCACCCACGCTGCGAGCGGCGGGGCGTCCGCAGGCAGCGGTCGGCGACGGTAGGTGACAGCCGCCCGCGAGGGGCGCGGCGGCCGCCACCCGCCGGCGTCCGATCCGGCTACGCCCTGGTCACTGCACCGCCGCCGTCATCGTCCCTGGCTTGTGCTTCACGACCGTGATCGTGATCGTCGATGGATACTGACCCGAGTGATGGACCTCGTTGTGCGCAACGAGCGTCGCGGTCTCGTCGTAGTTATGCCCGCCGGTATTCAGGTTCCGGTCGAAGCGCGGGAAGTTGCTGCTCGAGACCTCGAGGCGGATCCGGTGCCCGGCGTCGAAGTAGTTGCTGGTGTTCATCGGCTGGAGCGTGACCTTGTAGACCTTCCCGGGCTCCATCCAGACCTGCTTGTCGTACCCGTCGCGGTACCGAACCCGCTGGATCGTCTCGTCGAGGTTGAACGCACGTCCGTCCGGGTAGACGTCGATCAGCTTGACCGTGAAGTCGGTGTCCTTGCGGTCCGATGAGACGTACAACGTGACCGTGATCGGGCCGCTCACCTCCATCCCTTCCTTGAGCGGAGCCGAGCTGTAGACGAGGATGTCGGGCCGCACCTCCATCTTGCGCTGATCCATTGCTCCGCCCTGGAGCCCCGGCTCGCAGCAGACATTCCCTCCGTAGGACGGGACCGGATTCAGCGGGTCGTATGTGAAGCCGTCCGGCCGGTCGGCGCCCGGTCGCTTCATCGTCAGCTCGCCATCGCCGGTCATCGTGTTTCCCTTCCCGCCGCTCGCCAGATAGAACGTGAGTGGCTGGGCGCCGCGCGGCGGCCAGCTGTCCGACGTCTGCCACTTGTTGATGCCCATCGTGTAGTAGCGCACGTGGGGCAGCGTGTCGAGCAGCCCGTTGTTCTCACCCTTGAGGAAGTGGTCGAACCACCCGTACGTCAGGGCATCGTAGTCGTACCGGGCGTCACCCTCGTCACGCTCGCCGACCACCGTGTGCTCGGTCGCGCGCTTGTAGGAGCAGTGGAGCGTCGGCGCGATGATCGCGTACTGTTCCTTGGCGACGGCGGGCGAGGCGGTCTGCCGCACATGGTTGAACAGGGCGAGATTCGGCCCCACCGACACGTCGTACCACGACATGAAGTACAGGCCGGGCACATCGATCTTCATGTCATCGTGATACAATCCCCCCCGGTACCAGGCGGAGTCGTCCGGCGTCCGCTGGATCATCCGGCCGCCGGTCGCCACCGGCACGGAGTCGGAGAAGATGCCCGGCGGCCCGTCGACCGCCTTGATGATGTCCTGCTCGGGCAGGTGCTTGAACGCCGCCAGCCAGTCGACGTGCGGCAACTGCTGCGCGAGGTCGAAGGACCGCGACTCACGAATCAGATCGGCCTGTGACGTGTTGGGCGGAAACATCGGGCGGAGCTCGTTCTGCTCGCCGTAGAGCCAGTCGATGAAGAGCATCTGCACGGCGCCGCCACGATACCAGTTCCCCTGCTCATAATACGGCTTGACCCGACCGACGCCCGCACCGAAGCCCTCGGGAATGATGGTCGCGAGACCGGGCGGTGCCGTGGCCGCCACGCCCATCTGCCACTCCGCGGTCGATGAGCATCCGATCAGGCCGACCTTGCCGTTGGACCACGGCTGCTCGCTCAGCCACTTGATCATGTCGTAGCCGTCCGTGCGCGGTGGGCCCAGGATGTCGTAGGTCCCCTCGGAGTAGTAGTGACCGCGCTCGTTCTGCTCGACGTAGGCGTACCCGCGCTTGACGGCGTCGACCACCGCCGTCATGTCCGCCGGCGCGCTGTTGCGCACATCCCAGAAGTTGAAGTCGTACGGGGTCCGCACGAAGATCGTCGGGACCTTGCCGGTCGCGTTCTTGGGCCGGTAGATGTCGGTCGCGAGCCGCACGCCATCGCGCATCGGCACCATCTCCTTCCGGTCGACGACCGCGATCGAGTCGAGCTCACGCTCCAGCGCGAACCGGTGCGCGATGGCCGCCGAGTCGAGCGGCGCCCGCCCCTGGGCGCCGGCGGTCGGCGCGGTGGCCACGATCGTGGCCAGGCAGGCGCCCGTCGTGCGGACGAGCGTGCGAACACTGCAATGCATCGAGGTCTCCGGGGAATGAGGTCGCGGGGCGCGCTCGGGCGCGCGACAACGCTGGTCCGGCGGGGTACCTACGCAAGGTACGCGATACCGGTCGGAGCCGTTGATCGCTCCGCCGGCGTTCGCGGTCGCGGCGGCACGAATGTTCCCGCTGCTGACCTACGTCTCATGTCTTCGGTGGAGGTTGCTTTGCGCACGTCCTGTCATCGTCCGGTGGCATCCATCCTCTCGGCCGGCGTCAGAGCCGGCGTCACAGCTGGCGCCATGCTCGCCGGAACGACCCTCGGCGCGTGTCACGGACGCGCGCCGGGCGACTTTCGGACGGCGAGCGCCGCCGGCAGTGTGGCCGGCAGCGTCGCCGAAACGATCGCCCCCGCCCCCGCGTACGGTGAGGCCGCGCCAGCGCCCGGGATCCCGACGCTCGCCCCGCTTGCCAGGCAAGTGACGCCGGCCGTCGTCGCCATCCAGTCGGTCTTCGGGCCGGACTCCAACGAGATCGCCAACCAGGGTCCGGGGCTCCCGCCCGGCTTTGGTCCCCCGGGCCGCTCCCCCTTCGGCGCACCGTTCGGCCCCGAGGAGCGCCAGCCGACGCGCGGCCTCGGCTCCGGCTTCATCGTCAGCTCGGACGGATACGTCCTCACCAACAACCACGTGGTCGCGAACGCCGAGCGCGTCACGGTCGGGCTCTCTGACCGCCGGATCTTCACGGCGCGGGTGATCGGCCACGACCCGTCGACCGACGTGGCGTTGGTCAAGATCGATGCCTCAGGACTGCCGACGCTTCCATTGGGCGATGACAGCACCGTTCAGGTCGGTGATGCGGTCATGGCGGTCGGCAACCCACTCGGCCTCAACTTCACCGTCACCTCCGGAATCATCAGCGCCAAAGGGCGGAGCGGCTCGCTCCGCGGGTTGTTCACGCCCAAGTACGCCATCGTGGACTTTCTCCAGACCGATGCGGTCGTCAACCCGGGCAATTCGGGCGGGCCACTGGTCGACATGGCGGGCCGGGTCGTCGGCATCAACAGCGCCATCGCGAGCCCGACGGGCGTATATGCCGGGTACGGGTTTGCCGTGCCGATCAGCATCGCCCGCATCGTCATGGATGAGATCCGCAAGTACGGCCACGTCCGGCACCCGATCCTCGGCATCACGGTCCAGGACGTCGGGCCTGCCGACGCCCAGGCGGCGGGGCTGAAGGTGATTCGCGGCGTTCTCGTCGGCAGCGTCACGGACGCGAACAGCCCGGCCGCCAAGGCGGGGCTCGCTCCGGGCGATGTCGTCATGGCCCTCGATGGCCATCCGGTCGACCGCGTGTCGACGCTCCAGCGAACCCTCTTCGGGATGCAGCCCGGCCAGACGGTCACGCTCGACGTCATGCGATTCGGGACCCGGCGCACCGTCCGGGTGACGCTGGGCGAGCCCGCCGGAGACGCGCAGGTGGCGTCGAGCGGCGGAACATCCCGCGCCGGGACCGCCCGCCTGGGTATCGGCGTCGCCCCCGTGAGCCCCGAGATCGCCGCGCAGCTTCAGCTCCCCAGCGGGATGACCGGTCTCCTCGTCGAGCGCGTGGATCCGGTGAGCCCGGCCGCGAATCAACTCCAGCCGGGCGACGTCATCACGGACGCGCTGGGGCCCGGCCGGCCCAAGCCGATCCGCACGATCGACGACCTGCGTGACGCCGTCGATCACGCGCCCAACGGGATCGTGAGCCTCCAGGTGTACTCGCCGCAGGCGCAGGGGACCCGGGTGGTGAACATCCAGATCGGGAAGTGATCGTCCCGGGCGCCGATCCGCATCGCCGGCCCCAGCGCGTCAGTCCCGGCGCTCGCCGAGCGGCGCACGGGGCCGCGCGCCCGCCGCCACCCGCCCCGCGGCCGCGACGGCGTCGACCAGCGCGTCGATGTCCTGCTCGGCGGCGAGCGGGTTGACGATGCAGGCCCGCAGCCAGAACCGACCGGCCAGGGTCGTGCTCGACACGAACGCCGTTCCCCCGAGCTGAACCTCGGACAGCACGGCGCGGTTGAGATCGTCCACCGCCCCGCCGGCGCAGTCGGCGTCGGGCGGCAGATACCGGAAGCAGACGATGCTCAACCCCTGCGGCTCCCAGACCTCGAAGTCGGGGCGGGCCCGCAGGCGGGCGGCGAGGTGGCGCGCCAGGGCGACATCGTGCGCAAACAGCGCCCGGAAGCCGTCGCGCCCGAAGGCGCGCAGCGTCAACCAGACCTTGAGCGCGCGGAACGGACGGGTCTGCTCGATGCCATACTCGCTGAACCAGGGGAGCCCCTGCACGCCGTGGACATCCCCGTCCGTGCGCAGATAGGGCGGCACGAGGCTGAAGGCGTCCCGCATGGCCTCCCCGCCGCGGACGAGCACGAGTCCCGCGTCGACCGGCGCGTACATCCACTTGTGGGGATCGATCGCGACACTGTCGGCGCGCGCCAGCGGTGCGATCAGGTCGCGACACTCCTCGAGCACCACCGCCGGGCCCCCGTACGCTCCGTCGACATGAAGCCAGACGCCGCGGCGCTCGCACACGTCGGCGATGGCGGCCAGGGGGTCGATCGCACCGGTATTCACCGTCCCGGCCGTCGCGACGACCGCGACCGGCAGGTGGCCGGCCGAGAGGTCGGCCTCCAGCATCGCGTCGAGCGCCCCGGGGTCTATCCGGAGCGCGTCGTCGGACGGCACGTTGCGCACGGCCGCGCTCCCGAGCCCGAGCACCTCGGCGGCTTTCTGATGGCAGGCGTGTCCCTCCGCCCCCTTGTAGAGGAGCAGTCGCTGCTCGAGCCCCTGGAGCCCGCGCGCGCGGACGTCCCAGCCGCGGCGCCCGCAGGCTGCGTGACGGGCCACGGCGAGCGCGGTGAGGGCCGCCGTCGACGTGCCGCTCACGAGGAGCCCCATCGCCGACGGCGGATAGCCGACCATCGTCGCGATCCAACGCACGACCTGCCGCTCCACATAGACGGCGGCGTGGTTGCCGCCCGCGACGCTCGGATTCATCGCCGCGGCGATCGCCTCGGCGAAGATCCCGATCGGTGCGGGGGGAGAGTTCACCCAGCCGTAGAACCGCGGGTGGCCGTTGCCGAACGGGAACGGCAGGACGTCGCGCGCGAGCGCGTCGAGGAGCACGTCCACCGACACGCCCTCGGCGGGCAGGGTGTCGCTCTGCCACCGTTCGGCCGATGCCGGCGGCACCGGGCGGAACACGGGCCCGTCCGGGAGCGAGGTCAGATACTCCGCGATCGTGTCCACGACGCGATGTCCGACCCGGCGGACTTCGTCGGCCGGCCACGCGAACGCGGGTGTCATGGCAGTGTTACCGGGGTCGCCGACCGAGGTCGTAGCCGAGGGCCGCGCCGACGCCCGGCAGCGCGAACACCGCGATCGCGCTCACGATGCGCGGGACGGCGCCGAGGTCGACGGCACGATTGAGGCGCGCCAGCACGACACTGCCTGCCTCGCCCACTACCGCGCCGGCCAGCGCGTCCCAGTACGTGCTCGTCGCGTGCGGCCCGGCGCCGACGAGCGTCGGACCCGCCGCCGCGACGAGCGCCGCGCCCGAGTAGGCACCGACGAGCCCCACCGTCGATGCCCGGTCCTCACCGGCACCGAATCGAGCGGCGGCCCAGCGTGTCGCCAACCCCCCGCCGAAAAAACCGATCGGCGTCCCGAGCACCCCCGCGCCGACCTGCGCCGCGGCCCGACCCGCTCCCACAGGCGGCGGGCGCCGCTGCGCCGGAAGCGGACCGGCGGCGGCCACGAGGAGCGCCGCCGCCGTGAGCGACCGGGCGTGATGGCCCGTGCCGCGGAGCGCGGTGGCTATTGCCTGCACACCCCGTGCGGGTCGGGTTTCGGGTGATCCACCAGCGGCCGGTGATCGAGGTTCGCGACCCGCAGCGCGACGTCCCGCACGAACGACGTGACGTGCGCGAGATGCTGGTAATCGATGTACTCCGGCTCGTCGGTCACCTGGTGATAGTCGAAGTGCTGGCCGGTGGTGAAGAAGACGATCGGAATGCCGAAGCGGGCGTACTCGTAATGATCGCTGCGGCAATAGATGTTCTCGGGGTGGCCGTTCGCGTCGTACTGGTAGTCGAATCGGAACGGCTGCGCCTCGGTCTTGTTCACCGCCTCCACGATGTCGCCCAGCTCGGTGGAGAGGCGCCGCGAGCCGACCAGCTGGAGGTACGCGGGCCCTCCGCCCGCGATGTCGGCCGAATCGCCGCGTCCGATCATGTCCATGTTGAGCTGCGCGACGATCGAGTCACGCGGGACCGTGGGGTGGTCCGTGAAATACTCGGACCCGAAGAGCCCCAGCTCCTCGCCCGTATGCGAGACGAAGAGGATCGAGCGCCGCGGGTGATGCTTCGTGGCGGCGAGGTTCTCCGCGATCTCGAGCAGGGCCACGGTCCCCGACCCATCGTCGTCGGCGCCATTGTTGATCGAGTCTCGGCGCGCGGGTCGTATGTGGTGCAGCGAGTCGACGTTGATGTGGATCGCGGCCCGCCGCGCCGGATCGACCTCGCTGAACGGGTCGACCGCGCCGAGCGCGTGCAGCGCCTCGTTGTAGGCCCGGATCGAGTCGTGGTCCACGGCGATCGGGTTCACCCCGATGTGGTCGTTGTGGGCACCGAGCGCGACGTACTCACCCTTGAGCCGCGGATCGCTCCCCGGCAGGATCGCGATCACGTTCCGGGCGGGTGCCGGCGTCCTGGTGAAGCGTGGCCCCTGCTCGATGGTCGCGCCCGGGGCGCCGACCTGGGCGCTGTCGAGCGATCCCGGGAAGAGCGCAGGGACAGCCTCCGGCGACACGAGGAGCACCATCGGCCCCGGTGTCGTCTCCTCGCCGGGGCGCTCGAGCACCGTTTGCGGCCGCCGCACGGATGCCAGGAAGGGCGGCGGCAACAGCTGGAGCCCCGGGATGATGATGCCGGTGGACTTGGGCAGCGCCCCGCGATCTCCCGCTCGCATGCAGGCCATCTGCTCCGCCGCGCCGCCCGGCCCTAAGGTGTAGAGGACCATCTTGCCCGCCGCTTGCCCTTCCGACAGGCGCGCGGCAGCCGAATCACAGAGCCGCCCGCCGTAAACCACCTGTACGCCATCGATCGACCGTGGCGAGCGCCGCCCGAGCGGCACGTAGTCCGTCCCGAAGTGGAGTGCTCGTCCGCCCACGGTCAGCGCGGCCGTCGTGTCGGATGCGTAGGTCACGAGCGGGATGTTCTGGAAGAACGTTCCGCTGTCGCCCGCCGGCACGAGCCCGACGCGCTTGAACTCGGCCGCAATGTAGGCCGTCGCCTCGAGATCACTCGGCGTCCCCGCGCGTCGGCCGGCCATCGAGTCATCGGCGTAGAGATAGAGACGCGTTTCCAGATCGCCCGGCGTGATCGCGGCGTGCGTCGCTGTCGGCGCGTGGTGCAGCGGGAGCGGATCGGCGGCCTGTTGGGCCCGCGCGGCCTGCGGCGTCGCCAGCGCTGCCAGGCCGCAGAGGCTGGCCGAGACGGCGAGGGAGAGGTGGTGGAAGGGACGGTGGGGGCGGTGGGGGCGGTGGGGGCGGTGGGGGCGGAGCGCGGGCAGCGCGCGCGGCGCGATTCGGTGAGAGGGGCGCAAGCGGGTCAAGGGATGAGGTCGGGTTAGGAGCACGGTCACGTGTCGGGCGGCGGCGCGATGCCGGGAACGGCCGTTCACCGCGCGAACGACCGAGGTCTCGGCGACCCGGGCCGCCCCGGAGAAATTAGCACGCGGGGTAGGCGTTCCGCATCGCGCCGGCAACCCCGGCACCGTGGCGCGCCCGTCCCACCCCGCCACACCCCGCACCCCACACCGCCGACCCCGCGCACCCCGCGGCCGTGCTGGACTCTTGCTGTACGGGCAGGCTACGTTTTTTTTTCAGGGTCGGGGAGTCTCTCCTCGCCCGTGCCGATGGTTCGGAGGACCGACCGTGACAGCCGCCGCCCGCACTCACTTCGCTCGGGCGCTGATCGTCCGGGGCGTCTGGGGCCTGGTGTTCGGCGTCGCGGCGATTGCGCTCCCGGTGGATACGCTGGTCGTGCTCGTCGTCCTGTTCGGGATCTTCGCCCTGGCCGATGGCGTGATCGCATTCGCCGCCGCTGCCGCCGCCCGAGCGCACGACCTGAGCCCGTGGCCCTTTGTCGTCGAAGGCGCGCTCGGGGTCGGAGCCGGCGTGACGGCGCTCGTCGTCCCCGGGGTG
>Ga0209062_1001620_pt1 | contig 37539 bp, 32 predicted proteins | sample Coa_R2_2_FD_187158 | JGI IMG/M metagenome (GOLD analysis project Ga0209062, IMG submission 187158) | Surface soil microbial communities from Centralia Pennsylvania, which are recovering from an underground coalmine fire - Coalmine... | ecosystem: Environmental > Terrestrial > Soil > Unclassified...
GGACGAGGAAGAAAACGGTCCCACCATCCGGCGAAAATCGCGGACTGGAGGCGTAGGCGAACACCCGTCCATTGATCCGAAGAGGCCAGTTGGGCAGCGGGTGAGGGCTCGCGGCTGCTGCGACAACGCTAGCTATCCAGATTTCGCTCCGCTCGTCGCTGAACCTCCGGACAAAAACAACTTTCCTCCCGTCCGGCGATAAGTCTGGGTCACTATCACTGCCAGATGAAGTAACCCTTACTCGCTCTCCGTCTAAGCGGGCGCACTAAAACCGGCCAGCCTGTCACGCCGTCCACCAGCCCAGCGGCCCAGTGGTCGGTTAGTCAAGTAAGTTGTTACCCTCATTTGGCCGAGCGCCTCATGTCCGTGCTGCGGCCCGAGCCGCCCGCCCGCGCCCCAAATCGAAACAAGGAGGTCTCGTGAATTGGGAAAGCTTTTATCTGGGAACCTTTCAGGTGGGTTTTCTTTTGAGTCTGCTGTCTTTCGTCGCCGGCGCATGGCGCGGCGGACATTTTCACGCGCCCGGCCAAGGCCATGGCTTGGGCCGCGGCTTCGCCGGACCGGCCGGCCTAGCCCGGTTCAATTTCGCCGCCGTCACCGCCTTTTTGGCCTGGTTCGGCGGCGCCGGCTATCTGCTGGAGCGCTACTCCGACGTTTGGACTTATCTCGGCCTGCTCGTCGCCTCGGCCAGCGGTTTCGGCGGAGCCAGCGTCGTGCTGTGGTTCCTCAACAAGCTTGCCGCCAGCGAGCGCCCCATGAATCCGGCCGATTACGAGATGGTCGGAGTTCTGGGGCGCGTGAGCTGTCCCATCCGCCCTCATGGCGTGGGTGAAATCCTGTATGTCCGCGACGGCGCCCGTAAGGCCGTTGCCGCGCGAAGCGAGAACTCCATCGAAGTTCCTCGCGGCGCCGAAGTGGTCGTAACCCGCTACGAGCGCGGCATCGCCTACGTGCGCCGTTGGGAAGAGATTTTGGAAAGCGAGCCTGACCATGCAATTCTCAACTGAAGTTCTCGTCGTTTCCGGACTGATGGTCCTGGCGATTCTGTTTCTCATGGCCATGCTGGCCCGCCTGTACCGCAAAGCCGGCCCCCATCAGGCCCTGGTCGTCTACGGCATGCGCGGAACCCGCGTCATCAAAGGAGGCGGCGCCGTCATTTGGCCCATGTTCGAAACCTACCGCGAGCTCTCCCTCCAACTGATGTCGTTCGACGTGGCGCCGCAGCAGGACCTCTACACCGAGCAGGGCGTGGCCGTCACCGTCGAGGCCGTGGCCCAAATTAAGGTGAAATCCGATCCCGAATCGGTCGTTACCGCCGCCGAACAGTTCCTCACCAAAACCGATAGCGACCGCGAGGGCTTGATCCGCCTGGTCATGGAGGGCCATCTGCGCGGAATCATCGGACAGCTCTCCGTCGAGCAGATCGTCAAAGAGCCGGAGATGGTGGGCGAACGCGTCCGCGACACCTGCGCCAGCGACATGAGCAAGATGGGCCTGGAGGTGATTTCCTTCACCATCAAGGAAATTCGCGATAAGAACGACTACATCGCCAACATGGGCCGTCCCGACATCGCCCGCATCAAGCGCGACGCCGATGTCGCCGCCGCCGAGGCCGAGCGCGACACCGCCATCAAACGCGCCGCCGCCGAAAGAGACGCCGCCGTCGCCAGAGCCCAGGCCGAGCAGGAACGCATTCTCGCCGAAACTCTCTCCCAGGCCAAGCAGGCCCAGGCCCTGCGCGATCTCGAAATCAAGAAAGCCCAATTCCTCGAAGACACCAAAAAGCAACAAGCCCAGGCCGACAAGGCTTATGAAATTCAGGCCAATGTCATGCAGCAGCAAGTCGTGGCCGAGGCCGTGAAGGTGCAGCAGGTGCAAAAGGAGCACGAAATCAAAGTCCAGGAAGCCGAAATCCTGCGCCACGAAAAAGAACTGATCGCCGGCGCCTTGAAACAAGCCGAAATCGAGCGCCGGCGCATCGAGACCCTGGCCGCCGCCGAGCGCCAGCGCCGCATCGCCGAGGCCGAAGGCGCCGCTTCTGCCATCCGCGCCCAGGGCGAAGCCGAAGCCGAGATCATCCTCAAGAAGGGCGAAGCCGAAGCCAAGGCCATGAACGTCAAAGCCGAGGCCTACCAGGAGTTCAACCAGGCCGCCATCTTCGACAAGCTCATCACCCAAATGCCGGAAGTCGTCAAAGCCCTGGCCTCCCCTTTGGCCGGCGTCGACAAGATCACCATCGTTTCCACCGGCGGCGGCGACTCTTCCGGCATGAACAAAATTACCGGAGACATGGCTAAAATCGCGGCGCAAATTCCCGCCTTGTTTGAAACCCTTAGCGGAACGCCGCTCTCGGAGTTGTTAAGCCGCGTCCGGAGAATCGGAGACAAAGCGGAAAACTCCGCCCAGGCCTAGGAGCGCCCTATGGCTTTATTGGAACGCGTCGCGGCTCTGATTCGCGCGAATCTCAACGACCTCGTCGACAAGGCCGAAGATCCCGAAAAAATGATCAAACAATTGATTCTTGATATGCAGAATCAATTGATGCAAGTGAAAACGCAAGTCGCGGTCACCATCGCCGATCAGCACCTGCTCATGAAGAAGCAGCAAGAGCACGAGGATTCCGCCCGCCAGTGGTTGCGCAAGGCCGAGCTGGCCGTCGGCAAAGGGCAGGACGATTTGGCGCGCGCCGCGCTGGAGCGCTCCCTCGCCGCCCGCCAGATCTCCGAAAACTTCGCCGCCCAGGTGGCCGATCAGACCGCCCAGGTCGAAAATCTGAAAGCCGCCCTGCGCAAGCTCGAATTCAAGCTCGCCGAAGCCCGCGGCAAAGCCGATCTGCTCATCGCCCGGTCCCGCCGCGCCCGCGCCCTCGGCAAAGCCGCCCAAGCCCGCCTGGCCTCCGCCGGCGGCCCGCAAGTCGACGCTTTCGGCCGCGCCCGAAACCAGGTCAGCCTCGCCGAGGCCGTTAGCCAGGCCAAAGCCGAGCTCGCCGCCGGCGATATCGCCGAGCGGCTGGCCGCCCTCGAAACCCAGGACGCCGTCGAAAAGCTCCTGGCCGAGCTAAAGGCCCGCCACGCTCGATCCTGATGTCCCTGCCTCGTCCAACTCCCCGGCTCGCTCCTGCCGAACCAGGCTAACCATGCCCCCTAATGCCCCGATGGAGTAAATTATTAGATGATAGAGAAGGAGTCCACGCCGATGCTCATTCGCCGCCCCGCCGATCTGCGCTATTCCGATGTCACCCCCAAGCACGTTTACCTCAACCGCCGCCGCTTTCTCGCCCGCTCCGCCGCCGCCGTGGGCGTCGCCGCCGCCCCTGTGGCCGCCTTCGCCACTGCCAAGCTCAACGCCGCCAAAACCTCCTATAACGTTGGCAACGAAAAGATCACTCCCAAAGAGGTCGTTACCGGCTACAACAACTACTATGAGTTCGGCACCGGCAAGGAGGAGCCGCAGCAGAACGCTCCCAGATGGAAGATCCCATCTCCTTGGACCGTTCAAATCGGCGGCGAGGTTGTTAAGCCGAAAACCATCGACCTCGACGCGATCATGAAGCTCGCCCCCCTTGAGGAGCGCATCTACCGCCATCGCTGCGTCGAAGCTTGGTCCATCGTCGTGCCCTGGATCGGCTTTTCTCTAAGCACCCTGCTCAAGCTGGTCGAGCCGACCGGCAAAGCCAAGTTCGTCGCCTTCGAGACCTACTACGATCCCAAATACATGATTTCGCCTCGCGAAGCCGGAATCCCCTTCCCCTATAAAGAGGGTCTCCGCCTGGATGAAGCGATGCATCCCCTCACCCTCCTCTGCATGGGAATGTACGGCGAGACCCTCCCCAATCAGGACGGCGCCCCTCTGCGCCTGGTTATCCCGTGGAAATACGGCTTTAAAAGCATCAAGTCCATTTGCAAAATCACGTTCGTCGAAAAGCAGCCCCCCACCGATTGGGCCGCCTACGCCCCGAACGAGTACGGTTTCTATTCCAACGTCAACCCCAAGCGCGACCACCCCCGCTGGAGCCAGGCCCGCGAGCGCCGGCTGGGCGAAGGTTTCCTCGGCCAAGGCATCACCCGGGAAACGCTCATGTTCAACGGCTACGCCGACCAAGTCGCCGGCCTGTACGCCGGAATGGATCTGATGCGGAATTATTGAAGTCGTGAGCATGCCGAAGGTCCTCGCCAGTAAGTGGACCAAGGTTGTTTTATTCCTCCTCAGTCTTGTTCCGCTTGCCTATCTGGTTCAGCGCGGCTTCGAACGCCGCCTGACCGCCAACCCGATCGAATACATCACTCATTTCACCGGCGACTGGACCCTTCGTTTCCTGATGATTACCCTGGCGGTCACCCCCCTCAGGAACCTCCTCCATCGCCCCCCCATCACTCGCTTCCGCCGCATGATGGGCTTATATGCGTACTTCTACGGCGGCCTCCACTTCCTGGTCTGGAGCGTGCTCGATAAACAGCTCGACCCGCATGTGATGTGGGAAGACATTCAAAAACGCTGGTACATCACGGTGGGAATGGCGGCCCTGCTGGCCATGACGCCGCTTGCCGTCACCTCCACGGCCGGTTGGGTCCGCCGCCTCGGCTACCGGCGGTGGCAAAAGCTTCACCGGATCGTTTATGGCTGCGCCGCGCTCGGAGTGATTCATTATTATCTGCTGGTGAAATCGGACATCCGCGAGCCGCTTCTCTACGCCGCCATCCTGGCCATCTTGTTGGGTTATCGCGTAGGCGTCGCCGCCCGCAAGAAAAAACCCGCCCTCCGGCGCGCCCCCGCTCTGGTGAAGTAGGCCAGGCGCGGGCGTTCGCTCAACCGCTTCGCTTGTTTCGATCTCCGGCAATTCCCATCAGATCGCAAGTCTTCCTGAAGAATCCGTCCGTCATTCCGGCGATGTAATCGCAGATCTGCCGGTGCAGCGGCTGGCTGGCGGTTTCCTCCCGGTAAGCCGGCGGCATCTTTTCAGGATGTTGGAGGAAAAAATCGAACAGTTGCGCGATGCATCCCCCCGAATTCGCTCGCGCCTGAACCACCGCGTCCGAGCAGTAAACGGTGTGCCTCAAGAAACTCTTAAGCTCCGCCGCGCAGGCCGCCGCCTGGGGAGAAAATCGGACGACCCGCGCGGGATGAGTTCGCACCTGCTCCGGCCCGCTCAGCCCCTCGGCTGCCGCGATCGTTCCCTCGATCAATCCGCTCGCCAGCCAGTCCACCAACGCCCGCACCGTCTCGCTAATCCGCACGGCTTCCGAAGCGCCGGGATATTGGCTCTCTGCAATTTCCCACAGCTCCCCGAATTTGGCCACCGACCGGCAGGCCTCCTGTGGCGCGATTAATCCCGCGCTGTAACCATCGTCCAGATCCGCCGTGTTATAGGCGATCTCGTCGCATAAGTCGATTAGCTGGGCTTCAAGCGGCGGGCGCAGTCCCGGCAAGTACTCGTCCAACTCGGGAATCTCGCCCCGCTCGAAGTCGCGCGAGTGTTTCACAATTCCCTCGCGCACCTCGAACGTCAGGTTCAGGCCCGGAAAGCGCGCGTAGCGGTTTTCGAACGACTCCACGATGCGCAGGGCGTGCTGATTGTGCTCGAACCGTTCCCCAAACCGCCGCATCAACCGGTCCAGTTCCTGCTCGCCGGCGTGCGCCAGCGGCGGGTGGCCGATGTCATGAGCCAGCGCGAGCGCCTCGGTAAACTGCTCGTCCAGGCCCAATACCGAGGCCACGGTCCGAGCGATCTGCGAAACCTCGATGGTGTGAGTTAAGCGGTTGCGAAAATGGTCCGATAGCCCAGGCGGAAAGACTTGGGTTTTGTTTTCCAGCCGCCGGAAGGCGCGGGCATGCACCACACGATCCCGATCGCGCTGGAAATCGTTGCGGTAGGGATGAGACGGTTCGGGAAAACGTCTTCCGCGGGTATGCCCGACGGGAAAGCGAAGATGAGCGAGGGCCGCCGAACTCTGTCCAGGCAAGAGTCAGTTCTGCGGAAGGTTGCCGTAGGCCGTAATAGCCGCGCGGCTCACCGCGGTGCGACTGGTGCGCAGCGGATCCAGAATCTTGCGCGCCGTCGCGGGATCGGTCGGCGCCAGAATTTCGGCTAACTGAATCTGAGCTTCCTCTTTGGAAACCATCGCGGTTGGATGCTCGATCACCTGTTGTATCAGGCTCCGCGCGTCCTGGATCTTGCCCTGTGCCGCGTAGATTTGCGCCAACGACATCTTCGCCAGAGCAGCGTACTCTTTTGGGGCGGAATCGGCCACATCCTTCAGAACCTTTTCGGCCTGATCCATCTTTCCTTGTTCGGCCAGGTGGCCGCCCAGATAAATGCCGCCAATGGCGCCTTCCTGCGTGCCGCGGTAGTTCTTCGCCAGGTCGCTAAACGCCCTCGTCCAGGCGGCCTCCTTTTCCTGATCTGTGGCGAACGTCACGTTGGGAGGCTGCGGCGTCGGGCTGACCTTGGCGTCATCGATCCTTAGCGCCTGCGCCAGAGCTTCCTCTCTCACGGAAACGGCGTGACGATGGTAAAAATAGATGCCGCCCGCAATCAGGATCGCCGCAAGCGCCGCTCCGCCGTAACGAAGAATCTCGGTCCGGTGAGTCGTGACGAATTCAAAAGTTTGCCCGACTTCTTGAGCAAATTTATCGCCTTTGAGCTGTTTACGAGTGCGACGGTCCATCTAGACTCAGTCTAGCACCGCCAGCCACTTAACCGGCCCTCTTAAGCCAAGGCGTCTTAAGCGCTGGAAGCGCGGGTTTTTCCGCCCGCGCTGGTCAAATCCCACCGGATGGCGAATTTCACCAGCCCCGCCAAGTCGTGAATGTCGAGTTTGCGCATCAAGCTGGCGCGATAGGTATCGACCGTTTTAGGACTCAGCTCCAGACGGGAAGCAATCTCCTTGTTGCGCAAACCCTCGATGAGCAGACTGAATACCTGATGCTCCCGAGCGCTCAGGCACTCCAGCGGATCCTCCTTCTCGCCACTGGCGCTGGCGCCCAAAATCTTGTTCAAGTCGATTTCGGGCGAGATGTAGATTCCTCCGTCCAAGACCTGGTCGAAGGCTTCCATAAGCTGAGTCCAGGGAGCCGACTTCAGGAGAAAACCGTTCACTCCGCAGCGCAGCGCCTCGACCACGGTTTTGCGGTCCTGCTTGGTGGAGAGAACCACGATGCGAGTGGGAAGATTGGCCTCGCGGACGCGCCGAACCAATTCCAAGGTGTGAAGGTCGGGAAGGTTCAGGTCGAGCACAGCCACATCGGGGCGGTTCGCCTCGATCTGTTTTAAAGCCGACACGCCCTCCGAGCACTGGCCCACCACCCTGAGGTTGGGGTGCGTCAGGCAGAGCGCCGCCAAGCCCTCCCTTATCAACGTCAGGTCGTCAGCCAGCAGGATGCTGTAGGTTTTCGGTTCACGAATGGGGACCATAGCGGCTCACAAATTAGTGAGTTGAAGCGGACAGAATTCTCTCTAAAATCCGACTATGATGAGGTTTGGCGACAGCGGTTGAGCGAATTTCAGAAGCCGCCCGAGGCAGGCATCCTTCCGAGGCGAAGCTTCTCCCGGCCGCGCTTCTGCTCTCGGCGGCAAGCGGCCTGGCGGCGCTTATATACGAGATTGTTTGGTTCCGGCTCCTGGAACTCGAGATTGGCTCGACGGCGCGATCGCTTGCCCTGGTGCTGGCCACTTTCATGGCCGGGATGTGCCTTGGCAGCTTTATCCTGCCCCGTCTGATTTCCGGGCGGCGTAATTGCCTGGGTGTCTACGCCGCCATCGAGTTGAGCGTCGGAGGGCTGGCGATCCTGGCGTTATGGGGGATGTCTTCCGCAGGCGCCTTCGCCTCGGTGGCCTTCCTTTTGTTACCCACGATTTTGATGGGCGCGACGCTTCCCTTGCTGGCGCGCCGAATCCCCGCGACCTCTCGGCAAGGCCTACTGTACGCCGCAAACATTTCCGGAGCCGTGCTGGGGTGCCTGCTTTCGGGATTTTATTTGCTACCTACTTATGACGTTTCCATCGCCACCTACGTAGCGGTGGCGGTCAATGTTGCAGGCGCGGCAATCGCCTGGCGGGTTGGACGATCTTGTGAGTGCGCGGTTCCGGATCGCCCGGCAAACCCGCGACCGCGAGGGAGCGGCCTGATCTATGTATCCATCGCGCTTTCCGGCCTTTGCGCCCTGGCCGCCGAGGTCATTTGGACGCGTCTGCTGGGTTTGCTGTTCGGCGCCTCGGTCTACGCCCTGTCGATCATTCTGACGGTCTTTCTGGTTGGGCTTGGCCTCGGCAGCGGGGCCGGGGCGTGGCTGTCTCGCCGGGTGGCGCGTCCCCGTCCGGCATTAGGCTGGTGCCAGCTTTTGGCCGCTGCCGCCATCGCTTGGGCCGCCTATAATATGGACGCCTGGCTGCCGTTTTGGCCGATGGACCCCTCCCTCTCCTCCGGCCCGCGGTTCACCTTTGAGCTCGATATCGCCCGAGCGCTTTGGACTTTGCTGCCCGCGACTCTGCTGTGGGGCGCAAGCTTTCCCCTGGCGCTGGCATCGTGCGGATCTCAGCCTGGCGACTTGGCCAAGCCGATGTCGGGCATCTACTCCGCCAATACGCTAGGCGGAATCCTCGGAGCGCTCGGCGCAAGCCTGCTGCTGGTGTCCCGGCTCGGCTCGCAGCGCGCCCAGCAACTGCTGGCCGCGCTGTCGATTGTATCCGGCCTGCTTGCGACGCCTCGCCGCCTCGCTGCGCTTCCGGCCGCCGCCGCGGGAAGTCTCTTGATGTACTGCATTCCGCCCATCTCCAAAGTGGCCATGGCCTACGGACGATACGCGGCGTCCTGGGCCGGCAAGAGCGAGGTCGCGTACGCGGGCGAAGGGATGAATTCGTTTGTGGCGGTCTCCCGCTTTCCAAACGGCGCCCGGACATTTCACGTCGCCGGCAAAATTCAGGCGTCGAACGTTCCGCGCGATATGCGGCTTCAACGAATGCTCGGACACCTGGCGACGCTGGCGGTGGAAGAACCCCGCTCGGTTCTGGTGATCGGATGCGGAGCGGGCGTTACCGCCGGCGCCGTCTCCATCGATCCGCGCGTGAAGCGCGAAACCGTGGTGGAAATCGAGCCGCTGGTTCCCCGCGCCGCCGCAGCCTATTTCAGCGACGCGAACTTCGGAGTCCTCCACAATCCCAAAGTGCGCCTGCAGATCGACGATGGCCGGCATTTCCTGCTGACCACGAAGGAGCGCTTTGACGCCATCACCATCGATCCGCTAGACCCATGGGTAAAGGGCGCAGCCAACCTCTACACCGAGGAGTTTTTGGAGGCGATGAAGCGGCATTTGAATCCGGACGGCGCCGTCACAATGTACATCCAGTTATTTCAAACCAATCTGGACGGCGTGAAAAGCCCGATCGCCACGTTCTTCGAAGTCTTCCCTAACGCGACTCTCTGGGGCAACCCTTATGAGGGACGCGGGCACGACATGGTGCTGATGGGCCAGCTCCAGCCTCTCCGCATCGACCTCGACGAGATGGAGCGCCGCTTCGGCTATCGCGACGAGAACAACAAAATTCCCTCATCGCTCGCCGAAATCGGGATCGAGTCGCCGGTGGATCTGTTTGCGACATACGCAGGCCGCAAATCCGATCTTTTGCCGTGGATCGAGGGGGCCCGCCTTAACCGCGATCGGAATCTCCGCATGCAGTATCTGGCGGGTCTGGGATTAGACCGCGACGACAGCGCGGAGATCTATTCGAGCTTGCTGGCCTATCGTCGTTTTCCCGAGGACATTTTTTCGAGCGCCGAAGGCCGCGTAGACTCCTTGCGCCGGGCGATGGAACGGGGGCCGTGAGGACGACGACGCACTACTGAGGAAATGGCCGGCCGGCGGCTGGGCCGCGATTTTGGGAAAGCTCCGCGCATGCGCCCAACCACCCTTGGCGGCAAGCCAGCGCGTAGAGTTCCGGCGGCTGGCGCTGGCGAACCGGTCCCTTGCTTCCCTGCAAGATGATCGGATAATCCGCCAGAGCAGGCGGGGCGGCGGCGAACGATCCGGTCCGGCCCCTAAGCACGGTAAGATTTTCGCACGCAGTTTGGAACCCAAGATCACATCCGCGTTCCAGCGGCTGGGCCGCGCCCGCCGGATCGAGCCTCCGCCGGTCCTCGCCCGATCGCGAAAGGGCAATGTGAAGCAGACCGGCGTCGTTGCACGCCCAGCCCGATCCCTGCTGGCAAAATTTGGTCTCTAGATCGGCCAGGTAAGGGCAGGCGAAGGCGCGCCCTTGCTGGCAGGCGCTCCGCCAAAAGGGGAGCCACTGACCGGGATGATCGTCTCCCACCGCTTGCGTCGCGCTCATGACCGCAAATGCCGCGGCCCAGACGCACATATAGGCCAAATTGCGCTGGCGCGGAAGCAGCGCCCGGCTGAACGCGGCGGGATCGAGCGCTTGAAGCATGCGTGATCTCGCGGCGCGATCAATCGCTTTAATCATCAGGTTCAGCAGCGGCACCGGAAGGAGTTTGTCGTAAAACGTTGGCATTCCAGCGCGGCCCAATAGTTCATATAACGCCACCGTGCTCAGGCCATACAGGGCGCCGTAAACGATTCGGCCCAATTCCGTGCGCGGCGAGGTCGACGGATCGCAAAAGAGCAGATGCATTCCGAGGAAGACGGCGATGGGAATGTAAGAATCATAGAAGAAATAAATTCCCGTCACGGCGAAGTAGAGGCGGCCAAACCAATACGCCGCCAGCACGGCGGACATGGTCATCGAGGTTACGCCGAAAAAAAATTGCCCCGGCAGCCCGATTAAAAATAGCGCCAAGTACATATGCGGCGGATAGAATTGGGTGCTGGCGATCTCCTGGCCCCGGGTAATGCCGCTTGCGTGCGCCGCAAGCAGAGCCAGCGAGGCGAGGGCCAGCGGAAACGACGAAGGATTGAAGATGTGCGCGCTTTGTCCGTCCTTGTTCCAGCGAATCAGCTCTTTAGCAGCGATGCCCACCGCGACCATTGCGAACTGGAAATAGAACCAATCCGGCCTGAACCAAAGAAAGAGATTTATGCTGAAAATAATCGGAAACGGCGCAAAGCCCAAGGTGTAGGTCTCGCGGCGCGACCAGGCTAGCAGCATGCCGACAGCGTAGGCGAACAAAAGCTGCGCGAGGATAAACGGCGCGAAAGCGTAAACCGGAGGCCAATACCAGCCCCAGTACAACAACACCGACGCTTGCGCGCAGGCTTGCAGATAGTGCTGTTTCTTCAACGCCACTTCCAGCTTGCAGGTCCGCCGCCTGGGCGCTGCGGCGAGAATCGCGCTCCAAAGGCACACTAGGGCTGCGGCGCCGACGAACGACCCTAACGCAGCCGGGTTGTGGCGAACGGGATCGACAAAGGCAAGTCCGGCGAGGCCAAGGGCGAATGCGATCGGGAGGAGCACGCTCCAGTTTAGCTCCGGCGCCCGAGCGAGAGGCCGCCCGAATGGGGGCGTCTCAAAATACGCTAACCTGAAAATCTCATCATGGAAATCGTCAAAATCATCGGACGAGAAATTCTCGATAGCCGCGGCAATCCCACCGTGGAGGCGGATGTCGTTTTGGCCGACGGCAGCCTGGGCCGCGCCGCGGTGCCCTCGGGAGCCTCCACCGGCGAGCACGAAGCCGTCGAGCTGCGCGACGGAGACAAAACGCGATATCTGGGCAAGGGAACCAGGACCGCGGTCGATAACATCGCCAAGCGAATTGCCCCGGCTGTGATCGGCGCCGATGCGGAGCGGCAAAGCTCGATCGATCACCTGATGCTGTCGCTCGACGGCACGCCGAACAAATCCAAGCTCGGCGCCAACGCCATTCTCGCCGTGTCCATGGCGGTGGCGCGCGCCGCCGCGGCATCGCAGCAGACTCCGCTCTACCGTTATCTTGGCGGGGTGTCCGCTTCGCTGCTCCCCGCGCCCATGATGAATATTCTCAACGGCGGCGCTCACGCCGACAACTCCGTCGATCCTCAGGAATTCATGATTGTACCCTACGGCGCCCGCAAGTTCTCGGATGCGCTCCGCTGGGGCGCCGAAGTCTTCCATACTCTTAAAGCCGTGCTCAAGAAGCGCGGGTATTCGACTTCGGTGGGAGATGAAGGCGGATTTGCCCCGAATCTCAAATCAAACGAAGAGGCCCTTGAAGTTGTGTTGGAGGCGATTACCCAGGCTGGATACGCGCCCGGCGGCGAGATCGGCATCGCTCTGGACCCGGCGGCCAGCGAATTCTACGATTTTGAGAAAAAGAAATACGTCTTTAAGAAGTCCGATAAAAGCGAGCGGTCGCCCGAGCAAATGGTGGAATTTTGGGCCAATTGGGTCCGTCAGTATCCCATTGTTTCCCTGGAGGATGGCATGGCCGAAGACGACTGGGCTGGCTGGAAACTCCTGACCGACACGCTGGGGAAGAAGATTCAACTGGTGGGCGACGACATCTTCGTGACCAACACCGCGATTCTCGCGCGGGGGATTGAGAAGGGCATCGCCAACTCCATTCTTATCAAGCTGAATCAAATCGGAACGATCACGGAAACCCTAGCCGCGATCAAGATGGCGCAGGACGCCGCTTACACTTCCATCATTTCGCACCGGAGCGGCGAAACCGAGGACGCCTTCATTGCCGATCTCGCCGTGGCGACCGGCGTGGGCCAGATTAAAACCGGGTCGGTCAGCCGCACCGATCGAATCGCCAAATACAATGAATTGCTGCGAATCGAAGAAGAGCTTGGCTCCAGCGCGCATTATGCGGGCCGCAACGCATTCCGCCAACCTGGCTGGAAGGCGGCCGTCGAATGAGCCGCCGGCCTCTGGTGCTTACGATATTGGATGGCTGGGGGTTCTCGCGGGCCAGGGAAGGAAACGCGATTATCGCAGCCCATAAACCACATTACGACAAGCTATTGGCGGAATATCCTCATACGTTGGTTCACACCTCCGGCCCCTATGTCGGCCTGCCAGAGGGCCAAATGGGAAACAGCGAAGTGGGCCACTTGAACATCGGAGCGGGCCGCATCATTTTTATGGATGTGACGCGCATCGACCGCATGATCGACTCGGGAGAGTTTTTCCGGAATCCAGCATTGCTGGATTCGATGCAGCATGCGCGTACGCGGCGTTTGCATCTGATGGGATTGGTCAGCGACGGCGGCGTCCATTCCATGAACACTCATCTGTATGCGCTGATCGAAATGGCGCGCCGGGAGGGCGTACAGGATGTTTGCGTCCACTGCTTTACCGACGGCCGCGATACGCCTCCGGAGAGCGGGGCGGGATTTCTCGAAGCGCTTCAGAAGGAGATCCGCCGGATTGGGGTGGGCCGCATTGCAACGGTTTCCGGGCGCTATTACGCCATGGACCGCGACAAGCGCTGGGAACGGATCGAGAAGGCCAAGGCGGCGATGACGGATGGCGCCGGCCACAAGAGCGCCGATCCCATTGCCGCCGTGAAGCGGTCCTATGAGCGCGGCATCACCGACGAGTTTATCGAACCCATCGTGATCGAAGACTCGCGCCATGATCCCGTGGGCCTGATCCGGCCTGAGGATGCCTGCCTCTTTTTCAACTTCCGCGCCGACCGCGGCCGGCAGATGACGGAAGCGCTAATCACGGCTCCTTTAAAGCTTCACTTCACCACCATGACGCAGTACGACAAGAAATTCACGGTCCCATTCGTGCTTCCCAAACAGCACCCGAATAATATTCTGGCGAACGTCATGGCAGCCGAGCAATGGAAGAATCTGCGCGTAGCGGAGACCGAGAAGTACGCCCACGTAACCTATTTTTTCAACGGAGGCGCCGAAAAGCCATATCCCGGAGAAGAGCGGGAACTTGTTCCGTCGCCGAAAGTTGCGACGTATGACTTAAAGCCTGAGATGAGCGCCGAGGGCGTCACCGACGTGGTGGTAAAGGCGATAGAGAGCCGTGGGTTCGACGTCATTGTGATGAACTTCGCCAACGCCGATATGGTAGGGCATTCAGGCAAATTCGAACCCACGGTGCGCGCTGTGGAGGCCGTGGACGCGTGCCTCGGCCGGATTCATGAGGCGCTCAAGCGCAGCGGCGGGCGGTGGATCATTACGGCCGATCACGGAAACGCCGAAACCATGATCGATCCCGAAACGAAAGGTCCGCACACGTATCACACCACCAACCCGGTCCCGTTTATCGTGGTGGATGAAGAGAAACGCCCCCTGCGGGCGGGCGGAGCGCTTCAAGATATCGCCCCGACCATACTAGGAATGCTCCACGTTGCGCAGCCCAGGGAGATGACCGGGCAAGACTTGCGAGAGTGAGGAAATATGGCGCTCCGGATTTGGCATACACATTCGCTTTTGCTGATCTGCGCGTTCACCGCCGGTTGCGGCGCAAAAAACCAGACCAACACCGAATGGGACGCCTTCGCCAAGCGATACATAGAGGCTTACTTTGCGGCCCGGCCGGACGTCGCTGTTGTGGAAGGCCGGCATGAGTTTGACGGGAAGCTCCCGGATTTTAGCCCCGCGGCTTTGGATCGCGAGATCGCTCGGTTGCACGCGGCGCGCGACCGCGCCCAGAAATTCCAAGAAGGTTCGCTTGACCGGCGCCAGCGCTTTGAGCGCGACTACTTGATCTGGGCCATCGACAACGACCTGTTTTGGCGCGAGTCGGTGCGGTGGGCGTACAAAAACCCCTATTTTTACAACGACGCCATCGATCCCGAGGTCTACCTCACCCGCCCTTACGCCCCGCTGAACGTCCGCATGAAGGCCTTCATTGATTATGAACGAGCGCTTCCGCGGGTTCTGGAACAGATTCGCGACAACCTTCAAATCACTCGGCCCCTGCCCCGAACCTACGTGGAGCGGGGCCGGGAATTGTTCGGCGGCATGGCGCAATATTTTGAGAAGGATGTGCCCGGAATTTTTTCCCCGGCGCCAGATCCGGCATTGAAAACCGCCTTCGAGGGCGCCAACGGTTTCGCCGTCCGCGCCCTCAAGGCTCTTGATCGTTGGTTCGAATTGCAAGAGAACGACGCAACCGGAAGCTTCGCCTTGGGACCCGAAAAGTTCGACGAAATGGTGCGGACCACCGAGCGCGTGAACTTGCCGTTCGAGAGGCTGGAGGCGATCGGGCGTGAAGACCTGGAGCGGAATCTTGCGGCGCTGCGCGACGCCTGCGCTCAGTTTGCTCCTGGCAAGAGCACCGAGGCTTGCGTAGCCAAGGCCAACGCGGACAAGCCTCAAAAAAATCCGGTGGAAACGGCTCGCCAGCAAGTGAAGGATCTGACTGGTTTCGTGTCCACGCAGAAGCTGGCGAGCATTCCCGGAACCGAGGAGGCGCAGGTCGACCTCGCGCCGCCCTATCAACGCTGGAACTTCGCCTACATCAACATTCCCGGTCCTTACGAGAAAAATATGCCGGCGGTCTACTACATCGCGCCGCCGGACCCGAAGTGGCCGCGAGCGGAGCAGGAGGCTTATCTTCCAGGAAAGGACGATCTTCTGTTCACGACGGCTCACGAGGTGATGCCGGGACACTTTTTGCAATTCCTTCACGCCAATCGAGCCGCGTCTCCTATAGGGCGGATCTTTGGCAGTTACGCCTTTGTGGAAGGCTGGGCGCACTATGCCGAGGAGATGATATGGGATGCCGGCTTGGGCGGCGGAGATCCCGAGGTCCACATCGGACAACTCACCAACGCCCTGTTGCGCGATGTGCGGTTTTTGTCCGCCATCGGGCTGCATGTTCGAGGCATGAGCGTGCAGGATTCCGAACGGATGTTCCGCGAGTCGGCTTTCCAGGACGCTGGAAATGCGCGGCAGCAGGCGGCGCGTGGAACCTTCGATCCGGCCTATCTCAACTACACCCTGGGTAAGCTCATGATTCGCAAACTGCGGGACGATTGGACCGGCTCGCGGGGCGGCAAGGCCGCCTGGGGCCAGTTCCACGACGAGTTCTTAAGCTACGGGGCCCCACCGATCCCGCTGGTGAGGACGGCCATGCTGGGTTCCTCCGCTGGACCGCCTCTATAAGCAGCGCTCTAGATCAGGGCCTTGAGCAGCGCCTTGGCTTCCTTTAAGTTCTCGAATTGTTTTTCGGCTTCCTTGAAGGCTTTCGTGTGAACGCAGCGGCGGCTGCCATTGTGCTCGGCGGGATAGCGAAGATGCAGCATTTCGTGGAAGAGAACGTATTCCACAGCCAGCCTGGGGGTTTCGGGCCGGTCCAGAATCCGACTCAATACGATCGCATTGTGCGAGGGGTCGTAGTGCCCGAGCAACGTGCGGGAAGCGTTGGGGCTCCAGCCCAACCTCGGGCGGGCCATCAGCCCCCAAAAATACCGGAAATTTAGTTCTTCAAATATCGGCTCGAGATCGAACTGCTGGCCTTGCGGTTGCCCCAGGCGTTTCCGCCCGCGGATCTGGCGAACCAAATCGAGGTTGCGGCGAACGTCGCGGCGGTTGAGGTACCGGCGGTAACGATCGTTGCTGGCGGGCGGCACGGGGCGGCGGAACAGTTTCGACAACAGAATCTCCGCCAAGGCTTCGAGAACATCCGGGGGCGCGCCTTCCAGCGTGTCGGCCAGACGAACGCGCAGCACGCCATCGCGCCAATGAACCTGCGCGTTGGCGTTGGCGTAGCGGCGGAACTCGACCTGAATGCAAGGCACGGGCGTGCGCGGCCGAATCTGGCGAAAGACGCGAGCGTAAATTTCCGCAGTTTTATTCGGAAACGCTTGTTCCACGGGCAACTCAACAAGGTACCATAGCACTTATGGCCGGAGCGAAGATCACCGCGCTAGGATGCTACGTTCCTCCGCGTGTGCTGACCAACAAAGATCTGGAAAAGATGGTGGAGACCAGCGACGAATGGATCCTTCAGCGAGTGGGCATTCGCGAGCGCCACATCGCCGCCCCGGAAATGGCCACTTCGGATATGGCGGTACTGGCGGCCTGCGCCGCTTTGAATCAGCGCGGCATGGCGGGCCACGAGGTGGAAGCCATTCTGATATGCACCGTCACTCCCGACATGATGTTTCCCTCCACCGCGTGCCTGGTGCAGGATCGCATCGGCGCCAAGGGCGCCTGGGGCTTCGATTTAGTGGCCGCGTGTTCGGGATTCATCTATGGATTAACCACGGCGGCTCACCTGGTGATGAGCGGCGCGCATAAGAACGTGCTGGTCATCGGCGCGGACACCATGTCCCGCATTCTTGACTACACCGACCGCACCACCTGCATTCTTTTTGGCGACGCCGCGGGAGCCATGCTAGTGGAATCGGCCGAAGCCGGCCAAGGTTTTCTCGACTTCCTCAACGAAATCGACGGTTCCGGCGGCGACGCCCTGAAGATGCCCGCCGGCGGAAGCCGAATGCCGGCCAGCGCGGATACGGTGGCCAATCGCCTGCACTTCGTCAAGCAGGAAGGCCAGACGGTCTTCAAATACGCCGTGCGGAAGACCCATGAGGTTTGCAACGAGTTGCTGAGCCGCCACGGCCTTTCGGCCCAAGACATCAAGCTTCTGATTCCACATCAGGCCAACGCGCGCATTATCAATGCCGCGGCGGAAAGGCTCGGCCTGCGCGAGGATCAGGTGGTGATTAATATCGACCAGTACGGCAACACCACGGCCGCGACCATCCCCTTGGCGACGCGCGACGCGATCGAATCCGGCCGGCTGAAAAAGGGCGATCTGGTGTTGTTCGCTTCGGTGGGCGCGGGATTCACGGTGGGCGCGAATCTTTGGCGTTGGGAATACTGATGTCCGCGCCGTTCGCGGTAGCGCGGACACAATCCGCGATCACCGCAGACGCAAAGGCCGCCAGGATCGTTGCGATCCTGGCGGCCTTCGGGCGGACGATTCTTTACGCCGTCACCGACTTGTGCGGATCGATGACGAATTTCTTCGCGGCGCCCTTGTCAAAGTCCTTGTAGCCCTGTGGCGCCTGATCCAGGCTGATCATGGTGACGTTGACAGCCTTGGCCGGATGGGTCTTGTCGTGCAAGATGGCCATCATAAGCTGGCGGTTGTAGCGCAGCACAGGGCACTGGCCGGTGTGGAACGAGCAGGATTTCGCCCAGCCCAAGCCGATGCGAATGCTCAGCGCTCCGATTTTGGCCGCTTCGTCCACGCCGCCCGGGTCTCCCGTCACGTACAGGCCGGGGATGCCGATGGAGCCGCCCGCGCGAACCACTTCCTGAAGCGAATTCAGCACGGTTGCGGGACGCTCGACCGAAGCATCCTTGCCGTGGCCGCGCGCCTCAAAGCCAACGCAATCGATGGCGGAATCCACGATCGGCTCGCCGAGGATCTGCTCGATTTGTTGAGCCAGAGTCGCGTCCTTGCGCAGATCGATCGTTTCGCAGCCGAAGCTCTTGGCCTGCGCCAGCCGCTCGGGAATCATATCGCCGACGATGACGACAGCCGCGCCCAGCAGCCGGCATCCTTCGGCGCACGCCAAGCCGACCGGTCCGGCGCCAGCCACGTACACCGTCGAGCCAGGGCCGACGCCTGCCGTCACCGCGCCGTGGAAGCCCGTGGGGAAGATATCGGACAGAAGCGTCAAATCCTTGATCTTGGCCATGGCCTTGGCCTTGTCTGGGAACTTGATTAGGTTGAAATCGGCATAGGGAACCATGACGTATTCGGCCTGTCCGCCCACCCAGCCGCCCATATCGACGTAGCCATAGGCCGCGCCGGGCCGCGCCGGATTAACCGTGAGGCAGATGCCGGTTTTTCCTTCGCGGCAATTGCGGCAGCGGCCGCAGGCGATGTTGAAGGGCACGGTGACCAGGTCGCCGATGTCGAGCATTTCGACGTCGCTTCCCTTTTCGATGACTTCGCCAGTGATTTCATGACCCAGAATCAAACCTTTGGGAGCGGTGGTACGGCCTCGGACCATGTGCTGGTCGGAGCCGCAGATGTTAGTGGTCACGACCTTTAAGATGACGCCGTGCGGAGCGTCCTTACCCCCAAACGGGTCGGATTCGCTTTTAGGCATTTTCAGCTTGGGGTACGGAATCGATTGAACTTCCACTTTACCCGGTTCAATGTATGCGACACCACGATTAGTTGGCATAACTTTATCTCCTTCCTTGCCTTACTCAGTAACTGCCCACAGACGGTCGCGCCAGCCGCCTCCTTTGCTTGAATGAGGGCGCGCGCCCATTGTGGACTAAAACGCCTTGGCGCCGGCTTCGGCGACGGCGTGATCCTGTTCGCCCGAACCTCCACTCACACCAATGGCTCCGACGACCTTTCCATCCCTCTTCAACGGAATGCCCCCGGCGAAGATCATGATCTTGCCGTCGTTGGAGGCGTGAATGCCGAAAAACTGCTTACCCGATTGGCAATGCTCGGCTAGATCTTTTGTAGCAATGTCGAAGGCCCTAGAAGTGAAAGCCTTCTTCTGAGATATGTCGATGCTGCCGATCCAAGCGCCGTCCATCCGGATGTGCGAGACGAGGTTTCCGCCTTCATCGGCGACTGCAATGTTCATCGGCTGCCCGATTTCCGCGGCTTTCTTTTCCGCCGCCGCAATGACTCTCCTTGCGTCCGCCAAGTTCACTCCAGCCATCTTTTCTCCTTGTTGAATCTGTAATTGACTGCCCAACGGCCTTGTCGATTATACATCAGGTACGCGCGCGAGGGAGGCAGTTGAATGGCAGATTCTGAGTTGACGGCTGCGAGTTTCTTGTTGTCGGTTTTCAGCCGAGGTAGTTGAAACGGACGGTCTTGCGGGTTGGAAGGGCGGCGGCGAGGCTGGCGCGGACTTGATCCAGGCGGGCGCTTTCCGCGGCCCAGCGGCGCTTCATCGCCGCCAGAGCAGCCAGGGCGAACTCTCCGGCGTGAAAGTCCTGGAGAGCGGGCGAATCGCCGGCTTGCAGAGCGGCCCCGCGGGCCTTCAGCGCAAGACCAAGGGCATCCAGGTCTTCGCGGCGCAAGGCGTCATACATCATCTGGGTCGCCTGATGGAGCGTCATGTGGTTTGATTGGGATTCTTGCCGTAAAGGACGTAGTTCAAGCCTTGAATACTGGCGTTGACCGCAGTCTGCTGATTTTGGAGATCGGCGATAAAGGCGTCAGCCTTCTGAAGTTGGGAAGCCAGATTGCTTTGCATGAGGTTGATGCGGTCTGTAAGGGTGGAGATTTGCTGCTGGAGGCTTTGATCTTCCTGCGTGAGTCCGCTCTGCTCGACGGTGATGATTCCGTTGACGGGATCGCTGAACTGTTCGAGCGTGGTCGAGAAGGCGCCGAGACCCGAGGTAGCCGAGCCAATAAACTTGAATGCATCCGAGAGCTGGGCGTCGTTGAGCTGGTCGAAGGTGGTTTGGTTCAGCGAGAGAGTGCCCGTGGCATCGAATTCGAGCCCCAGATCCGAGAGGCTGTGGATGCCGCCGCTGGGATTTGTGTAGGACGCGATTTGCTGGAGCGTGCTCTGGAGTTGAGTAATGACCGTGTCGCCAGCCAGATCTCCCGCTCCCTGCCCTTCCTGCCGGCTCAGGTCGGATTGGAGTTGATTGTATTTGGCGACGAAATCCTGAAGGGCCGAGCTTAACTGGCTTGGATCGCTTTGAAGGGAGAGCGTGGTGGGCGTGCTGCTGGCCGCCTGGATGGTGAACGTGACTCCGGGAATCACGTCACTGACGGTGTTGCTGGGTTCGCTCACGTTAATTCCGTTCAACTGGAATTGGGCATTGCTGCCCTGGTTCAGGTTTGTCAGCCATTGCGTGTTGGCTCCGTTCGGGTTGCTCGCGCTGGATGGATCGTCAATGAGCTGGAGCGTGGTGGCGCCGGTGGAGGTGGCCGAAACGGCGAGATAGTTGCCGCCGGAGGTGGTCAATATCGAAGCTGTCACGCCCGCGTTCAACGAGTTGATGGTGTCCCGCAGAGTAAGAAGGTTGTTGGCGGCGAGCGTGAAGTTGTAGGTTTGGGAGCCAACCACAAGCTCCATGTTCCCGGTGGAAGAAACCGGGGTAGAAGAGGAGTCGGCGTAACTGGAGAGGCTGGTTTCGCTGGCGGCCGTGGCGGGCGATGTAATAGAGTTGATGGTGTAGGTTGCCGGCGAAGTGGCTCCGGTGCTGGTGACAGTAACCGCGTCAGGATTCGAGCTGGTGGCGGAGATCGCCTGGCTGGCCGCAAGCTGTCCCAGCGACTGCATGCTGCTCGCCAATGCCGCGACGTCGCTTTGCAGACTCACCAGTTCCGTTTTCTGAGAAAGCACCGTGGAGTCCGTGTTCTGGAGCCGGGTCACCGGGATCTGGGCAATCTGCACCGCCCGGTTCAGAATGCTTTGCAGGTCGCTTGAGTACTGGCTGACCCCGTTGAGCGTGACTGGAGCGAAAGGAGATGTGGAGGATGTGCTCATTCTTTGACAACCCGCATGGACATCTTCCATCTCATCGGCTTTTCGGCCTTGAGGCATTAGAGCAATAAGGCTTGCGAGGCGCAACCGATATAATCAACGTCTTGAGCTCGTTTCCCACCCTTTCGATCGTGATTCCCGCCTACAACGAAGAAAAACGGCTCCCTCCGACGCTGGAAGCGATTCGCTACTATTTGGACTCGGCCCCTTTTGGGGATGCGGAAATCGTGGTGGTGGACGACGGTTCCAGCGACCGGACGCCGGAATTGGTCGAGGCGGCCGGGCGCGAAGACACGCGCTTCCGCCTGCTCCGCAATCCGGGAAACCGGGGCAAAGGCTACTCGGTCCGCCACGGCATGCTGGAGGCGCGCGGCGAATGGATCCTGTTTACTGACGCCGACATGTCAGCGCCCATTGGCGAGCTTACGCGGCTGCTGGAAGCCGCGCGGGCGCAAAACGCCACGATCGCTCTGGGTTCGCGCGGGCTGGACCGGTCGCTCATCGGCGTTCATCAGAGCGCGTGGCGCGAAGCGTCCGGAATTTTTTTTAACCGCGTCATGCGCCTGGTTACCGGCCTGCCGTTTGCCGATACGCAGTGCGGATTCAAGCTGTACCGGCGCGACGCCGCGCAGGCGATTTTTCCCTTGCAACGCCTGAATGGGTTCGGCTTCGATGTAGAAGACCTTTACATCGCCCGCGTCCGGGGGATTCCGGCCATCGAGGTTCCGGTGCGCTGGAACAACGTGGAGGGCACTAAAGTCAGCCTAGTGCACGGGCTTCGGAGCTTCAGCGACCTGTTGCTGGTGCGCTGGAACGATGTGCGGGGGCTATACCGGTGAAAAGTGAGAAACCCCGGCTCGGCGCCGGGGTTTCTCAAATTTTATCGGGCAACTTCCTATGCGTTTATCCCGACCAGACTTCGCTACCGAGCTATGCCGCTGGCGCGACAACTCGATCACAAGAGGTCTGTTCAGCCCGGTCCTCTCGTACTAAGGACAACCCTCTCAAATCTCCTACGCCCACCACAGATAGGGACCGAACTGTCTCGCGACGAAGTACTTCGTGGCGGGGGCTTTACTCGAGGGTGATCGGCCCCAAGGCGCGCGAGGACCCGCCCTCCTGCGACCAGAAGACCACCTGCACGCCCAGCTCCCGCTGATCGCGCGGCGTTGGGCCGAGGGCCCTGTTCAGTTCGAATTTGACCCGTAGTTGCCGGAGCCCGGCTGGGGAGGCGGGGATCTCCCGCTCGTAAACGTGCTCCCCCGGAGACGTGTACTCCTGCGGCGGAAGGCTCTCGTTGCCCACGGACGCCCAGATGCGAAGCGGCCCTGCGGCCTCCAATGAGGCACCGGGCACGCAAAAGCGTAATCGAAGTCTCCGTCCGGGGGCCTGGAATCAAACGCTAAAAGTGCGTTCGGTCCAGCGCCAAGACCCGTTCTCCATTTCGTGCCAGCCATCCTCAAGTTCGGCGGCAACCCAGGGATCGGGGAACCTGCTTCGGAGCATACAAAAATAGCGCTCGTCGCGCTCACCGTCGCGCGGATTCGACTTGAAGCGGCACCCCGTAGCCGCCGAATCGCATACATCCCAGCCAGTGCGCTCCAGCAGCCGCCGGAGTCCGCACTCCGAGAAGATCCAGAAATTTGTGTCGTCGCCGTTGCATTCGAAACGATCTAGTAGATACGCGACGGGATCCTCGCGCATCCTTGAGCCCCGTGGCGTCACCTCCGTAATGCGCGTGCTTAGGAGGCAAAAGCGCGACTGGCGCGAGAGCCTCGAGGAAGCCGTAGGGATTTTTAAGGTGGTAGAGCACGCCAAGGCAGAGCGCCAGTCCGAACGTACAACCCGGAAGTTCAAGGCCGCGGTCAAGGTCCCGAATGTGCAACTCGACATTCGATCCCAGCGATTCTCGGAGCGCTTGGAATCGCTCGAGACCGTTGTAGTTCCGTGGTGCATACTCCAGCGCTACGACGCGGCAGCCCAGGGACTCAAAAAAAATGCTAGGCTCCCATCTCCGCACCCGAGGTCAAGTACGGGCGCGGCTCCTGCGAGCCCCAAAAGGTCCCGCCTCTCATCCCGCAGCATGCGGGCAAGTACCGGAAAGACCGAGAAGGAATCATGTGGGTACCACCCGGCCGCATCTAAGCCGCTCCTGCGCTTCACTCTATCCAATTTTCGCGAGAACTCGCGCGCACTGCGAGCCAAGTCGTTGACGTCGCTGCATGAGTCGACGAATGGCACCGGTACCTAACGCTTTCGGATTTTGAAGACCAAAAATTGTTACTGTAAAGTTCTTTCTGTAAATTCGGAGCCGCCGGAGCGGAGGCGGCGGGCTTCCGGGTTGAAGGTGGCGGGCCAAATCTGTTTTCCTTCTTGGAATTGGCAATTTCACCGGAAGGAGACAATCAATGGCCCACCAGGGTGACTCTAACGTAATCGAAGCCGTGGTTCAACTGCTTTCTGAAAACGGATTTGCGAATATGGCGGAGGCCATGCGCATCGTTTTGAACGAGGCGATGCGCGTCGAGCGCAGCCAGGTTCTTCAAGCTCAGCCTTATGAACGGACCGATCGCCGTCGGGGCTACGCCAACGGCTATAAGCCCAAGACCATGGCGACACGCTTGGGCGATATCACGTTCGATGTGCCGCAAACACGGGGCGTGGAGTTTTATCCCTCGGCCCTGGAGAAAGGCGTGCGCAGCGAGCGCGCTTTGAAGGTGGCCATCGCCGAGATGTACGTTCACGGCGTCTCCACCCGCAAGGTGACCGAAGTGAGGGAGAAAATGTGTGGCCTGGAAGTCTCCAGCACACAAGTGAGCCAAGCGGCGCGGCTGCTGGATGACGAGCTGGAAGCTTGGCGTAAACGGCCTTTGGGTGAGATTCCGTTCCTGTTGCTGGACGCCCGTTACGAGAAGATCCGCCACGGCGGCTCCGTGGTCTCCTGCGCGGTCTTAATCGCGGTCGGCATTACGCTGGAGGGGCGGCGGATGGTGCTCGGCGTCAGTGTTTCCTTGAGTGAAGCCGAGGTGCATTGGCGGGAGGTATTTGCCGATTTACAAGCCCGCGGGTTGCATGGCGTTCGTCTGATTGTCAGTGACGATCATGCCGGCCTGAAAGCCGCGCGGGAAGCGCGCTTCCCCGGCGTCCCCTGGCAGCGCTGCCAATTCCACCTCCAACAAAACGCCGGGCATTTCGTCCCGAAAATCAGCATGCGGGCGGAAGTCGCCGCCGATCTGCGTGCCATCTTTGACGCCCCAGATGCTGCCGAAGCCGCACGTCGGCTGGAGTTGACCATCCGCAAGTACGAAACCAGCGCGCCCAAATTGAGCGCCTGGATGGCCGAAAGTGTGCCGGAATCCCTGACCGTGTTCTCTTTTTCTCCTGCGCAGCGGCGGCGGTTGAGGACTTCGAACATGCTCGAACGGCTCAGCCAAGAAATCAAACGGCGGAGGCGCGTCGCCACGCTGTTTCCCAGCGAGGCTTCGCTGCTTCGCCTGGTCAGCGCGGTTCTCATGGAAGTTAGCGAGGAGTGGGAAACGGAGAAAATTTATATGCGAGTGGAAAACAGCAGCTCGCCGCAGCCGGAATGAAATTTACAGAAAGGGAGTTGCTTTATCATTCATCACGCGCGTAACACTTCGCGCACATTCCGCGTGTCCGGTGAGGAACTTTATTACTTTGACAGCTTACGCACTGGTCGAACTTCCGTGCCCATTTAGCTTTGGCCATGAGAGTAGGTTCATTAAAACATTTCTGGATAGATTTGTAAGTGGATAACCGCGGCTTATAGATTATTGATTACAAGAGGGTTAAACCGTCCGTGGGTACAAAAACGGGTACAGTTTTCCTCGTAAGTCATTGAAAATAAATGGCGGAGAGAGAGGGATTCGAACCCTCGATAGAGTTTCCCCTATACACGCTTTCCAAGCGTGCGCCTTCAACCGCTCGGCCATCTCTCCGAATAGCATCGCGCACAACGCGGCGGGTCCCGATGATTTCATGTCAAGCGAGTCCCTGCGCGCTCCGAATCCGCTCCTCATTTAGTGTAACTTAGCGGCCATTATGCGTTGCGATCAAGTAAGCGCGACGCCGGGGACAGCATCCTTCTCCGCGCTCTCGCGCGCTTCGGGGGCCGCGGGGAACTCGCCGCCACGCGGAAGGAGAACACGAAACCTGGTTCCCATTCCCAGTGTGGACGCCACGTCTATGCGGCCGCCGTGCGCCTCCACGATCCAGGACACGAAACTCAAACCCAATCCCAGGCCCGAAATTTGATTGGTTTCCGCATTCCGAACCCGGTAAAATCGGTCAAAAATATGAGGCAGATCCTGCGCCGCAATGCCGACTCCCGAGTCTTCCACTTCGACGCCGGCGAAGGCCGGCGATTCCGACGGCCCCACTCGGACCCACACCGAACCGCCGGCCGGCGTGTACTTCACGGCGTTCGACAGCAGATTCGAGATCAGCCGCTCTATCTGCACGCGATCGGCCGGAACCACGCAACCCGGGACGATGTTCGCCTTGAGCTGCAGGTCCTTTTCCTGAGCTGGGATTTGAAACTGTTCGACAATGTCGAGCGCCACATCGCCTAAATCCAGCGGCGCCTTTTGCAGCGCCAACTGGCCGGACTCCGCCTGCGAAAGCAGGAGCAGAGCGCGGACAATGCTGGAGAGCTGCTCCACATCCTCCAAGGCGTTGGTTATTGCTTCGCGGTATTGCTCCGTGGTCTCGGCGGTGAAAAGAGCCACCTCTAACTGGCCGCGAATCGAGGTGAGCGGCGTGCGCAATTCGTGGGAAACGTCGGTGGAGAAGCGGCGAATCTGCTCGAAAGATTGGCTCAATCGCGCGGTCATGCGGTTAAAACTTACGATCAAACGGTCAAGCTCGTCGCCCGCGCCGCGGGGAGGGATGCGCAGAGAGAGATTCGACCCGGTGATGTTGTGCGCGGCTTGAGCCACGGAATTTAGCGGCCCCAGCGCGCGGCCGGCCAACATCCATCCGAGCAGGCTTGACAAAGAGATCAGTCCCGGGAGGATGAGGAAATAAATCCGCGTCAATTTCGCAACCGTCTTGCGGCTATCGGCAAGCGAGCGGCCCATTGCGAGGAAATACCGCTGCCTGTGCCGCTGTCCGGCCAGCCAGCCGCGTTTGATCAGATAGGGGACGCCATCGGGATCAGAACGGTTAGCGTATTCCGTGAATCCCTCGGGCAGCCGTAAAATTCGCTGGATATCCGGGCGCGAATCGAATCCCAGCGAGCGGTAGGTCTCGGAATACGCCAGGGCGTTGCCGTCACGGTCGGCGATGAAATACACCTGCTTAAGCTGAGCCACGATGCTCTGCTCATCTTCATCGTTCGCCACCTCCCATACGGGCCGCTCGTTCTCAATGCTTACCCAACCTTTGATGGCGCCCCAATCGTCATCAAGCAAAGCTTGCACCTGGTTTTCGAGCTGGGTCTTAAGAATCTGGCGGAACAACAGGCCAATCGCGGCCAGCAGCAGCGCGAAAAAAAACACATAGCTCAGCGTCAGGCGGAAGCGCAATCCGCGCACGAAGCGAACGCGCAAGGTGGAACGTCCGAAGGCGCGCGTAAATCTCGCCATGGCTTTCAGCTCTTCGCGCCTTCCGGAGCCTCCAGAAGATAGCCGATGCCGCGCACGGTCTGGATCATCTTTTGCGGCCACTTGTCGTCGATTTTGCTGCGTAGATGCCGAATATAAACGTCCACAATGTTGGTGAGGCCGTCGTAATCCATATCCCAGACGTGCTCCACGATCATGGTGCGGCTGAGAGGGCGTCCGCGGTTGCGCATCAGGTATTCCAAAATGCTGAATTCCTTGGGCGCAAGCTCGATGTTTTCGCCTGCGCGCGTCACTTTGCGGCGGATGCAGTCTAGCGTCAGGTCGCCCACCTGCAGGCGCTCCGGCGTCGGCTGGCCGCGCCGCAAAAGAACGCGAACCCGAGCCAGGAGCTCGACGAAAGCGAACGGTTTCACCAGGTAATCATCGGCGCCGCCTTCCAGGCCCTTCACGCGTTCGTCCACTGCGCCGCGGGCGCTCAATATGAGCACAGGCGGGCTGATCTTGCGGTTGCGGACCTTCTGAAGCACGTTCAAGCCGTCCATGTCGGGCAAGCCAAGATCGAGAATCACCAAATCGTATTCGGCGGCATGCACCAGCTCTATAGCTCGCGTTCCGTCGTGAGCAACGTCCACCGCATACCCCGCGCTTTCTAGCCCCCGGGACAAAAAATCGGCAATCCGCTTTTCGTCCTCCACCACCAAAATCCGCATACCAAGAGTTTACCGTTCCCAGTTGAGAAAATCTGTATAATGAATCTGGTCTTGCGCCATGTTCGCGCGCGCTTTGGCGGCCGGGTGCTGCCTGCTCGATATCGCGCTCTGTTCTGCGCGGGCGGAATCGGTGAATCCGCAGCGGCGCGAAGTGGTTGTGTATCTAAAGACCGCTGCCGCCCAACCCGTTCAACCGGTGGAGGAAATGAAGCGTGAAGCCAGCGCTTTGCTAGAGCCGGCCGGTTACACGCTCACTTGGCGCAATCTTTCAAATTCGGCTGGCGAGGTCGTGGACGTCTCCCTCGTGGTAGTGGAGTTGCGCGGTGTTTGCCGGGCGCCGGGGCGGGGCGAACAGTTGCCGCTACTGCTAAAACCTGCCAGCCTAGCATCCACGTCGGTGGTGAATGGCGACGTGCTGCCGTTTAGCTGGCTGGAGTGCGGAATTCTTTCCAGGATGTTGTCGCCGGCTTTGATAGCGACTGAGAACCGGCGCGATTACCTGTATGGCCGCGCCATGGGCCGGCTGATCGGTCACGAGCTATTTCACATACTTACGAACACTCGCCAGCACGATTCTGGGGGCGTGGCAAAGCCTTACTTCAGTGCGCAAGACCTCCTGGGGGAACACTTCGAATTTGAACCTTCCACTCTGGCCAGGTTTCACGAGGCAGCGGTAGACGCAACGGAAGACGCGGGCGAGGCATTGGAACAAGCCGGACGCTGAACGTGCTCGGACATCGGTCCATGTCCTGTTGTAAGATGCGAACAGGATCTCATGAAACCATGGATGACGCTGCTGCTGCTGTCGGGCGCGGTTTCGGGCGCGAGCTTACCACAGTTCTCGCTGGCGGACACGGGAGGCGTCAAACACACCGATAGCGAGTTGCGCAAGGCTCCGGCGGTTGTCCTTTACTTCCTCACTACGGATTGCCCCATCAGCAACGGCTATGTGCCTGAGATGAACCGCATCGCGCAGGATTATGAGGCGCGTGGCGTGCGGTTTTACGGCGTGATCGCGGACACCGATACACCCATTGACGATGTGCGCAAGCACGTGCGGGAGTTTGCCTACACCTTCCCCATCTTGATCGATCCGAATCAAGTTCTGGTGACATTCACGGATGCGACCACGACTCCGGAAGCCGCCCTTATCGCGCCGGGCGGAAGTTTGAAGTATCTCGGCCGCATCGATAATCAATATGAAAGCTTTGGCAAGCGACGCCCACAAGCTACGCAGCACGACCTGCGCGATGCGCTCGACGCAGTGTTAACGGGCAGGATCGTCGCCAAGGCGTCCACTCCCGCGCTGGGATGCAGCATTAATCGCTTGAACCCATAACCGCCGGGCCCGGACAGGACTAGAGTCTTCTTCTCACAGCCTATTGACGGCGGGCGTTGAGCCGCCGGGATTCTCGATCGCCATTCCCAGATCGAACGACGCGGGCCATTTGTCGGCGTGGTGATCGAACCAGCTTACTCGTCTAGAACGTAAACCTCCCCACCAGCAATCCGCTACGCGGGGTTGCGCCCGCGCCGCCCGTCAAATTTATGAAACCGTATCCTTGCGTGATCTGACCCTGATTATTACGCTGCACCGGAGTGTTCGGCGTTCCGGTCGGGTTTGGCCAATACCAATGGTTAAAGGCATTAGTGAATTCAGCGCGAATCTGAAAGTTCATTTTGTTCTCATGGAAGCGGAAATTCCGTCCTAGGCTCAGATTCTCGGCGGGATGGCGGGCCGCGCTGTAATCGGCGTACCGGGCGGCGGCAGTACCCCAGTTGCCGGCCCCCGGATCCACCCAGGCGTTGGGGTTGAGCACCAGCGTTTGGGTGGGATCGTAGCAGGAGTGGCAATTTATATTCTGGGTGTATAGCGATTGACCATCTACCCGATCGTAAGACGTGCTGCGGCCCGGACCGAGCACCGTATTGAGTTGATTGATGGAGGCCGGGCTGGTGATCGGTAATCCGCTGCTCTCGCGTGTTACGGTTCCGAGCTGCCAGTCCCGCACGATCTGCGAAACCAGCCGATTTTGAAGCATCCGGAAGGTGGGCTTGGGAACGGTATAGGTCGCCGAGATGACCAACAAGAACGGCTGATTGTTGGCCGAAAGATACCAGTTCTGATTGTGATTGAAGACGTCGTTGATCGAGCCAGCGCCCAAGGGATCGCCTTCCACTCCATTCTCCATCTGTTTGGCCCAGGTGAAATTCGCGTTCAGGTCCAGGCCGTGGGAGTAGCGCTTGGTGACGCTGGTCTGCAGTGAATCGTACTTGGTGCTGCCAAGCGGCGACCAAAGATATAACAAGGTTGTGTATTCGGGATAGGGAAGCAGCGATTGAACCACGTTCTGATTGGCCGGAAACAATGGATAGGGAAGATTGCCGAATCCGCGCGAAATCGCCAGCGGCGAGCTGATCTGCGAATTCAGCAGTTGCCGGTCGGTGGGATTGCTGAGGCTCAGACCGTGGGAGGCGAGACTCGCGGCAGTGAGAGTATTGTCGTTCTTGCCTGAAGTCGTCTGGAACCACGCTCCGCGGTTGCCCAGGTATCCCGCCTCCACGACCAGATCCCGCCTTAATTCGCGCTGCACGAAAAAGCTCCACTGCGCCACTCGCGCCGGACGTCCCGCGTTTCGGTCGAAATCGTTCAAAATGTTCGATGGAACACCCGCGTAAGGCAACTGGCCGGGATCGAAATTAGGGAAGGTCACGTGATACGGCAATCCATTCCTCAGCTCGTACGCGGGCGTTCCATAGGACGGAGCCGCATAAGGAGTATTGGACGCCACGGCGTATGACTGATAGTTGTCGGCGGGCGTTCTTGTATAAGAAAGACCGGCGCCAACGCGAATTACGGTTTTGGGGATTACCTGGTAGGCGATTCCGAGACGCGGTCCGAAGGCCCACGGGTAGTTATGGGCGAAAACGCAGTGGCAGGTCGCTTCGAAGATCGTGCCGCCATTGCGTCCGCCGGCGATCGGGTTCGGAGTATAGTAACCGATTTCGCCCTGTTCGCCATAGTGCTCTTTGGGATACGTTTGAAAATCCCAACGTAGACCGTAGTCCAGTGTCAGCTTGCGCGTGACCTTCCAAGTGTCCTGCGCGAACCAGGCTTCGGCGTTTTTTCCAAGCCGAGTCACATTGGGGACCGAGGTATAGCCGTTATCAGCCAGCCCGAACAGGAAGCTGGCGTATGTAAAACCGGCGGAGGTGCCGCCTGTGACGATCTGGCCCTGAGCCGCAGGAGTGTTGGTCTCATTCGAGGAAAAATTGATCCAAGGCGCCGCATAGGTGTTGCTATGGTTGAGGAATCCATCAACCACCATCTCGCCGCCGAATTTGAAGGTGTGATTTCTCTTTACCCACGTCAAACTGGCGTTGCTGGTAGGCTTAAGATTCAGAATCTCAATCTGCGTGAACGGGCCAATCTGCTGTCCGTATCCGCCGTAGGCCGCGTTGATGCCTGTAGATAACGAGGCGGCCGAGATCGTCGGGAAAACCTGCGTCGTTCCCGTTCCCTTCAAGCCGAAAAAGCCGAGTACATCGTATTGCGTCCCTAGCGGGGGCACTTTCTCAAGGTAGTCCGTGTCCAGGAGGCCGGTTCCGACGTGCAGAAGCAGCGTTGGATTGATGGTGTAGTCGAAATTAATTCGCGCCGTATGAGTAATGATGTCGGCGCCGCGCGAGCTGGTGATCGGGAAAGGCATTCCGTCGTTGTTCGGATTTTGCAGCGACGTCCGGCCCCAATAGGCCGAGAGTTTCAGTTTCGATCCGAGATTTTGATCGAACTTGACGGACGGCACCGTTTGACGCTTCGGATCGGTGAACGTGACGTAGTAATTCTGATTGAGATTGTTGTTGGTGGGCAGAGGCATCAGGGCCTGGATTTTGGCGGCTACCGGGTCCAAGTAGGGTCCTGCCAGACAGGAGGCGGCGCCCAGCGGAACAATATTGCCCGGAAACGGCGTACGGGTTTGGATGCCGTTCACAGTCTTTGTGGAGCAGGGGTCGAAGATTTCATTGTTGTAAAGATTGTTGCCAAGCTGATCCGTGCCGATGGAGGTAGTTCCTAAGACGGCCGAAAAATCGCCATTGCGCATGGCCATAGTCGGAACGGTCTTGATGCCGCTGCTTGCGCCGTTTACGGATCCGCCGTAGGTCACAATCGTCTCGCGATATTGTTCGAAGCTGAAGAAGAAGAAAGTCCGGTCGTGTCCATCGTAGATCTTGGGAAGGCGCACCGGACCGCCCAACGTGAACCCGTAATCCGTGCGCCGCTGGCGGTTTCGGATGTGCTCGTTAGGATCTCCGGCCCGCTGTGTGTTGGGTGTGCCGGCGTTTAGCGCTTCGTTGGCCATGTAATCGTAGGCGCTTCCGTGATACTGGTTGGCGCCAGATTTCATGGTGGTGTTGAACACGCCGCCGCCTGCCTGCCCGAATTCCGCGGCATAGTTGCTGGTTTGGATGGAGACCTCCTGTACGGCGTCCACGCTCGGCTGCGTCCAGGATTGGAGGCTTGTGTAGATTTCGGTTACGGCGTCCTGACCTTCGATCCGCAATGATTGGGTGTTGGACGGGATGCCATTTAGCCGGATTGTGCTGTCCACCGAATAACTGGAGCCCGGAAGCAGATTCGTAACCATGTACGGATTGCGGAGGCCGCCCTGCCCTCCTCCGATTGTTAGGACCGGAAGATTGTCGGCGCGGTCGATGGCGACGTTATGGCTGATTTCGCCGCTCTCTGTTTTGAGCAGCGGCGCCGCCTCGGTCACCGTTACCGATTCGGCGTTCGATCCCACTTGCATCGTAACGTCGACGCGCACCGTTTGAGCAACCGGTATGAAGATGTTCTGCTGGATGTACTTCTTAAATCCGGTGACCGTGACGGTGAGCTCGTAGGCGCCGGTGGGCAGCTCCGGCAGTACGTAGTTGCCGGTGGTGGAGCTTCCGACTTCGTAGGTCGCGCCGGTGCTGACGTTTCTAGCCTCAACCTTGGCTCCGGCAATGACGGCGCCAGTGAGGTCCGCGATCGCGCCTGTAATGGAGCCACGATCGCTCTGCGCAGAGGCCGCCAGTGCGCACAGAAAGAAGGAGACGACGGGAACAAAGCACCGCATGAAGCACCTCCAGGTGCGAAGACTGGCGCAAGTCTATAACAGCTGCGCCCGGGGGGCAATGACCCAAATTGGCCTAAATTGGGCGGTGAAATCCAGTCGAGTTGGCGCGAGAATTGGGCCCCGCAGGCGAAATCGACATCTCCCGGCGGGTGGATTTGACAATCCTCGCGCCGCATGTGCTATTCTCGATAGAGGTTCGCGAGTCGTCTTCTGCTCCCGTGCTACCATCCGTATGTTGCGGATCCGGCCGGGGGTCGGCCCCGAGGCTCTGACGGATTTTACGCCGTTTGGGTATGGGCTAGTCCGAAGTCTTTTCCTCGCAGGTTTTGAGCGCGCAGCAAGTACGTTGTGCGTTAAGAGCAATGGGACGGCGCGTCCTAATTACTAGCCGCGCCTGATCCGAGTTCGAACCAAGAATTGTGACAGTGCTCGCCGTGGCGCGGCCTGAATGGTTGCGGCGTGTGGGCGCGTAGAAACAGTGCGCAAGGCCAGGTCGTGGGAACGTGCGCGGTTTGGGAGAGCGCGAAGCCTGTTCCTGGCAGGGTGCGCGGTTTAAGAAGGAATGCCGACTTTCAATCAACTCGTGCGGAAGGGGCGGCGCCCCACGCGGTACAAAACGGCCAGCCCGGCGTTACAGGCTTGTCCGCAGCGGCGGGGCGTGTGCACGCGCGTTTACACGACAACGCCCAAGAAGCCCAACTCAGCGCTGAGAAAAGTGGCTCGCGTGCGGCTCACGAACGGGATCGAAGTTACCACATATATACCCGGCGTGGGTCACAACCTTCAGGAGCATTCAATCGTGCTGATCCGTGGAGGTCGCGTGAAAGACCTTCCGGGCGTGCGGTATCACGTTGTGCGGGGCACGCTGGATACGGCGGGCGTCGCTGGTCGGCAGCAGAGCCGGTCGAAATATGGAGCAAAACGGCCGAAAGGGACAACGAAGTGAGCGCACGGCAAATGCATTGTGCGCGCGAGAAGAAATAAAGACGTATGCCACGCAGACGTAGACCTGAAGCCCGCGAAATTCTGCCGGATCCGGTTTATAACTCGACCTTGGCGGAAAAGTTCGTGAACTCGATGATGTGGGACGGCAAAAAGGCCGTTTCGCAGAGCATCTTTTATGAGGCGATGGATAAAATCCGGGAGCGCACGCAGGACGATCCGCTGAAGTTGTTTAAAAAAGCGGTAGAAAATTGCAAGCCGCTGCTGGAGGTAAAGACGCGTCGCGTGGGAGGCGCCAACTACCAGGTTCCGGTGGAAGTGCCGCAAAACCGGCGCACGTCTCTTGCCATTCGCTGGATTTTACAAAATGCCCGCAGCCGGCCCGAAAAAGGAATGCCGGAAAAGTTGGCCAACGAATTGAACGACGCCGCCAACATGCGCGGCGGAGCAATTAAGAAGAAGGACGACGTGCACAGAATGGCGGAGGCCAATAAGGCCTTCGCGCATTACCGGTGGTAAGGCCGGGTCGAAGTTATGCCCAGAACCGTTCCATTAGAAAAGATGCGCAATATCGGCATCATGGCGCACATCGACGCCGGTAAGACCACCACCACTGAACGGGTCCTTTATTACACCGGCCGGACCTATAAGATCGGAGAAGTCCACGAAGGGACGGCGGTGATGGACTGGATGGCGCAAGAGCAGGAGCGGGGCATTACGATCACTTCTGCGGCCACAACCTGCCAGTGGCAGGATTGCACGATCAATATTATCGACACGCCCGGTCACGTGGATTTTACCGCCGAGGTGGAGCGCAGCTTGCGCGTCCTGGACGGCGCCGTCGCGGTGTTCGACGCCGTGGCGGGCGTGCAGCCGCAATCGGAAACGGTGTGGCGGCAGGCTGATAAATATCGGGTTCCGCGCATTTGCTTCATCAACAAAATGGATCGCGTAGGGGCGGATTTCTACCGGGCCGTGGAAACAATCGTGGATCGGTTGCAGGCGCGGCCCGCCCTGATTCAGCTTCCCATCGGAGCCGAGGATCAGTTTAAGGGCGTGGTGGATCTAGTCACGATGACCGCACGCGTGTGGCGGGACGAAACCCTTGGCGCCAAATACGACGATATCGAGATCCCCGAGGATCTGAAAGAGCAGGCGCAGGAGTTTCATGAGAAATTAATCGAGGCGGTGGCCGAATCGGACGACCATCTGTTCACCAAGTTCGTCGAGGGGGAAAGGATCACGCAGGAAGAGCTGAAAGCGGCCATCCGCAAGGCGACGATCGCGCAGAAGGTTTTTCCGGTCGTGTGCGGAAGCGCGTTCAAAAACAAGGGCGTGCAGAATCTTTTGGACGCGGTGGTGGATTATCTTCCTTCGCCTCTCGATATTCCCCCGGTCGAGGGCGTGGACGCGAACGATAATTCTAAAACCGTCGAGCGCAAGGCCTCCGATAGCGAGGCGTTTGCCGCGCTGGTGTTCAAGATCATGACGGATCCGTTCGTGGGCCAGCTCGCTTTTATTCGGGTTTATTCGGGACGCCTGGGCGCGGGCGACACGATCTACAACGTCGCCAAGAGCCGCCGGGAGCGCATCGGGCGGCTGGTGAAAATGCACGCCAATAAGCGCGAAGAGATCACGGAAGTGCTCGCTGGCGACATCTGCGCGGCGGTAGGATTAAAATCCGTCTCCACCGGCGACACGATTTGCGATGAGAAAGCGCCGGTGATTCTGGAGTCGATCGATTTTCCGGCTCCAGTGATCCAGTTGGCGATTGAGCCAAAGACCAAAGCCGACCAGGAAAAGCTGGGCATGGCGATCGCCAAGCTTGTGCAAGAAGATCCGACGCTCAAAGTGTCTACGGATCCCGATACCGGCCAGACCATTCTCGCTGGCATGGGAGAGCTGCATCTGGAAATCATCGTGGACCGCATGCAGCGGGAATTTAACGTGGGGGCTAATGTCGGCAAGCCGCAGGTGGCTTACCGCGAGACGTTGCGAGCCGCCGCCGAATACGATTACACGCACAAGAAACAAACGGGCGGCGCGGGCCAGTACGCTCGCTGCAAGCTGCGCGTCGAACCGGACAGCGAGAATGAGTTCGAGTTTGTCAACGAGATCGTGGGCGGAGCGATTCCGAAGGAATTTATTCCCGCTGTTGAGAAGGGCGTTATCGAGGCCATGGAGCACGGCGTCCTGGCGGGCTATCCGATTTCGAACGTAAAGGTGACGGTGTTTGACGGCGCCTATCACGAAGTCGATTCGTCGGAGATGGCCTTTAAGATTTGCGGCTCCATCTGCTTTAAAGAAGCGGCGCGGAAAGCCAAGCCAGTGCTGCTCGAGCCGGTGATGAGAATTGAAGTGGTGGTGCCAGACGAATATATGGGGCCGGTGAATGGAGATTTGATCTCCCGGCGGGGCCGTCTGGAAGGAACCGAGATCCTCGGCTCCACGCAGATCATCAAGGCGATGGTTCCTCTGTCGGAGATGTTCGGATACGCCACCGAATTGCGGAGCCGCACGCAAGGCCGCGGCGCGTTCACTATGCATTTCGGACAGTACGAAGAAGTGCCCAAAAATATCGCAGAAGAGATCACCAGCAGGGCGCAGGGAAAAGTCAGCACGTAACAGGTTTCAACAGACAGGAGTCAGAACATGGCGAAGGAAAAATTCGATCGCAGCAAGCCGCACGTCAACGTGGGCACCATCGGGCATATCGATCACGGCAAGACCACCTTGACGGCGGCCATCACCAAGACGTTGGCCAAGCACAATCCGAAGGTGAAGTTCCGGAGCTTCGACTCGATCGACAACGCGCCGGAAGAGAAGGCGCGGGGCATCACCATCGCGGTGGCGCACGTGGAGTATGAGACGGCCAACCGGCACTACGCGCATGTGGACTGCCCGGGGCACGCCGACTACATCAAGAACATGATCACGGGGGCGGCGCAGATGGACGGGGCGATTTTGGTGGTGGCGGCGACCGACGGTCCCATGCCGCAGACGCGGGAGCATATTTTGCTGGCGCGGCAAGTGGGGGTGCCCTACATTGTGGTGGCGCTGAACAAAGTGGACGCGGTGGACGATCCGGAACTGCTGGAGTTGGTGGAGCTGGAGGTGCGGGAGCTGCTGAAGAGCTACGGATTTCCGGGGGACGAATTGCCGGTGGTGAAGGTGAGCGCGCTGGGGGCGTTGAACGGGGAGGAGAAGTGGGAAAAGACGGTGGATGAACTGATGGAGGCGGTGGACAAGTACATTCCGCAGCCGGTGCGGGAAAAGGACAAGCCGTTTCTGATGCCGATCGAAGACATTTTCTCGATCCAGGGGCGGGGCACGGTGGTGACGGGGCGGATCGAGAAGGGGATCGTGAAAGTGGGCGAGGAAATGGAGATCGTGGGCTTCCGGGACACGCGCAAGACGGTGGTGACGGGAGTGGAGATGTTCAAGAAGCTGCTGGACCAGGGGGAAGCGGGCGACAACGTGGGGCTGCTGCTGCGAGGGATTGAAAAAAACGACGTGGAGCGGGGGCAGGTGATCGCGAAGCCGGGATCGATTACGCCGCACAAGAAGTTCAAGGGCGAGGTATACGTGCTTTCCAAGGATGAAGGCGGGCGGCACACGCCGTTTTTCAAGGGTTACCGGCCGCAGTTTTATTTTCGGACGACGGACGTGACGGGAGTGGCGACGCTGCCGGAAGGGATGGAGATGGTGATGCCGGGCGACAACGTGAACTTGCAGGTGGAGCTGATCACGCCGGTGGCCATGGACAAGGGGCTGCGGTTCGCCATCCGCGAGGGCGGGCGCACGGTGGGCGCCGGCACCGTCACCGAAATTTTGGAATAAG
>Ga0209062_1001622_pt1 | contig 37512 bp, 38 predicted proteins | sample Coa_R2_2_FD_187158 | JGI IMG/M metagenome (GOLD analysis project Ga0209062, IMG submission 187158) | Surface soil microbial communities from Centralia Pennsylvania, which are recovering from an underground coalmine fire - Coalmine... | ecosystem: Environmental > Terrestrial > Soil > Unclassified...
CGCTTTTGAGATGACTCTTCCTTTGCGCCGGCGCTGCTGGACTCGACGTGCCGCGCATGGCACAAAAGGCAGAAGCCACATCGGTGGCGGACCCATAGGCGAGGCCTGAGTGAATGCCTGTCGCGGCGTAAAGTTCGGGATAGGTTGCGCTCATAATCGTGGCCATGGCGCCCCCGGCTGAAAGGCCCACCACATAGACCCGTTCGGTATCGATATCGAACTCCGCCATTAGAGCGCGCGTAATCCCGGCGATGATGCTGGGTTCGCCAGCATCCCGCGTCTGGTGCGTGAGATTAAACCAGTTCCAGCAGGCTGACTGATTGGCGCTCGTCGATTGCCCCGGATAGGCGGCGACGAAGCCATGTTCTTCCGCAAGCCGGTTCATACCTGTCCCGACTGCGAAGTCATCGGGGTTTTGCGTGCAGCCGTGGAGCATAATGATCAAAGCACGCTTACGGCGAGCTCTCTGGGCTGGGACATAGACCTTGTACTCCCTCGAACCAGCCTCGCAGCTGAAGGTTCGCGTGAAATAGGCTGCCCCATCCGGCACCGGGACAGGCGGCGCTTTACGCGTTTTCACGAACGGCGCCGGGTCAAGACCGAAACTTGGAAGATTGCCCTGACGCAACAGCTTCAAGACCTCTCCCGGTGGTTTCTTGATGCGGGCGGGGCGGCGTGGTTCAGCTGCAGCATTGCGCGCACCAGCACTCGCAATTCTGGCGTCTTGCCGGGGCTGTTCGACCCCGCCCGAACTCTCAGCAGCATTGGTTTGCAGCTCGATCGAGCGAGAAGCTTCGGGCGGCTCCTCGCCCGGCGAAAGGGCGTCACCTCGTCCCGATAGGGCGTGCTGGATTAACCGCGTCGCCTCAAGGACATTTTGCGTGCGCGTGAGCTGCGCGGCCTGATGCATGGCGGTGCTGAAGATGGTATTCATCCTTGTATCCTTGTTGGAAAAGCGGTGCCCGGTTGCTCACCCGATGCGATCGGAGAGCGCCGCCTTGACGGCTTTGCTGGCCTGAAGAGCGCCAAGGACAGTGATGGACTCGATGGTTGCAAGCGCGAGTTCGGGCGTGACGTCTTCGGCGATCGCCGCAAGCCCGACGACCTGGATGCGCAGCTTGCCACCGGCAAGCCTCACCGCCTCCAAATCTTCGCGGCTATAGCGCCGCAAGCCGAGTTCGAGGGTGTGCCGCACGATCGATTGCTTGACCGCATCCGCGTGCGAGGCGAGCTGGTTGCGGATCGCCGTCCTGATGAAGTCGGTGCGATTGGAATAGAAGCCCTCGTGCACCAACAAATCGATATGGCCAAGGTCGACGAACCCGACGTTGACCGTGATTTTCTCAGTCTCGCCCGGCTTGTCTCGCAGCCGATGGATTTCTGCGGCCATCGTTCTTCCTCAGCTACCATCCATCTGGATGGTATATGGATGGTACACAGGCGATTGCAAGCGGAGAATTCGAAAAAAGCGAGCGCGTCTTTTCTTCGCGCAATACCGCCTCCGGCCACCGCCGCGCGGGTCAAGGCTCGGTGCGCGTTTGCCGCGAAAGAGGGCGGCTCGCGGCCAGTTCACTTGGTCCGTGTGGCGCCGGAAAGGGAACTTATCCGCGGCTGTCGGTTTCTGCGGAAATCAAAACATCTGCAACACGCCACGACCGGTCATAATGGGGCTCAGCCACAAATGTGCCTGATACAGGCCACCAAAACGCCGATTACCGCTGCTGCCAAAGCTGCGATCTTGGCCGTCCGGCTCTCCGGTAGGCGGCCGATCTGGACACCCCAGCGTCTGCTCGCCGTCCCTAGTTTTCCTTTTTGCCTAGGATTATTACCTGTCGAAAGAATGCCACTTTGCAGATGGTGGCGGCGTGCATCCTAATAAATTCCTTCGCTTTGAAGGCGGCGGCCTCTTGCGCGCCATCGAGGAATGCCTGTGGCAATGGACCGTTGAGCAGCAAAGGACTGTTCATTTTCGGATCCTGGGCATAGTCACATCCGTACCTCGCACACAGAATATCGTTCAGGTTGGGTCTCTGTTCCATGCGAAGGATTGGCGGGGTCGCATTACCTAGGCAGCAGGATCGATGCTCCAAATGCTCGAACCCGTACGTAATATATCGCATATTCCAATGAACCCAATAGCGGTCGAGTCCGTCGCGCAGAAAATTGAAAAAGCGCGCTAGCATCTCCTTCTCGATTTCGTCGTTCCTTTGAAATCACGAGAAATTCGGCGACGGTATGAATCGCAAAACTAATAGTCTGCCGCGTAGCGTAGTGCTTCACTACGATAGATGGGATACGAGGCGAAAGCGCTTCCGCGCCCTCATCGAACAACAACTGTGATGGTTAGTGAATAATGAAAAATTGCTCAGGGTGTTTTTTACTTCATCAAAGAAGTTTTAATTATCAACCTTCATTGAATCTTCCCGTAATCATGGAAAGCACCATATAACCGCCTAAGGCGAAAGAATTGCGCCGCAGGTGCGAATCGTATCATAAATTCAATATGTAGCCGCTTTCGCCTCGCTTGTGCGGCATAGCTTACCGTCGCGGCGCGGATACGTGCATCGAAGTCACCTCAGTTATATCAGCCACTTATAGCGTGCAGACATCAGGGGCGCATGCCGGGTCACCACCTTCTGCTATGTTCAGCCGGCATCCGTCAATGTCCGCCTCGTTTCAAATGCGGCCGTCCGGGCTGCGCCCCATCCAGCCGCCCAAAATACCGAATTTCTGCGCGATCCCGCGTCTCTCAAAGCCGCCATATGTATGCGGCATGCTAAGGTTTTCCGGCCCAATCGGACAAAAATGTTTCGCGTGGAACATTTTTGGACGGGTTTGGCTTGAAATCGGACAAAACTGCCGGCGGGTTTGGCGCGTGCCGCGCGCGCCCAGGCGCGCGAAAGTCGGGACTGGATCATGCTCATACGATACGGTTATGAATTGACGTTCACTTGTCAGCAGCCAACCATGATGGTTTGCCTCCTCGACGCGCACCGCGAGCGTTCGCAGGAGCTGCGCTACGAAATCGCGCCGACGACGAATCCTGAGATTGCTACAAGGACCTATCTCGATACATTCGGCAACACGGTGCGGAGGTTCATTGCGCCTGCCGGCGACCTCACGATCACGTCCGACGCCGTCATTGAGGACAGCGGCCTGCCCGATCCGATAGAATTGGACGCCAACGAAGTCCCCGTCGAACAACTGCCGGACGAAACCTTGGTGTTTCTGCTCGGCAGCCGCTATTGCGAAACCGACAAACTCGCCGATATCGCGTGGCGCCATGTCGGATCGAGCCCGCGCGGCTGGCGCCGGGTTCAGGCGATCTGCGATTTCGTCTACGATCATTTGACCTTTGGCTACGAGCATGCGCGCGCCACTCGCACTGCTTTTGAAGCCTATCAAGAGCGCATCGGCGTCTGCCGCGATTTCGCCCACCTCGCGGTGGCTTTCTGCCGCTGCATGAATATTCCGGCGCGCTACGCGAATGGATTTTTGGGCGATATTGGGGTGCCGCCAGACCCGGCCCCGATGGACTACAATGCCTGGCTCGAAGTCTTTCTCGATGGACGCTGGTTCACGTTCGACGCGCGCCACAATACGCCGCGCATTGGCCGCATCACCGTCGCCCGCGGCCGTGACGCGACGGATATCCCGCTCGTGACCTCCTTTGGTCCTCACACATTGAAGACATTCCGGGTCTGGACGGATGAAGTGGACGTTGCGGTGCTGGAAGATCTCATGCGCCGCCGCGCCTGAATGCCGATGCTTTGCCGGCGAAATGGTTGCGATCGCCGGTCACGCGAGCCGCCCCCACCCGGCGCAGATACGCGGCCCATCCACCCTCTTTTGGCAAAGCCGAGGAAGGCCCCTTGCAATCAAGGTGGGCTGCTTCCTGTTGGGTTCGTGGCATTGCCCAGCTAGTAAACCAACGCTGCACTGACCTGAGGCCGTACCGATGCGGCTGAGGTCGTGTTTGATGGGCAAGTTGCCGGCGGAGAGCCCGTCGCGAGCAGGCGCACGGACAAATGCTCAGCGCATGCTCTTACGTCCGCCGGTGGCGCGGTTGATGGCCTGCTCTTGCCCTATTCGCAACGTCTCGGGCCGATCGCCACGATCGAGGGCGGCAATCTGCGTTTCGAGATCGGCGATGACGTGTGCCGCGAAGGGACCGACGTGCAGATAGATCACTATCATCATCACGACATATTCAAGAGCCCGCGGATTGGTGCACGCGCAGGATAGAAGCAGGCGCCAGAATTGATGGGCCAGCGCTGGTTTGTGGATCGTCATCCGCCAGGCCACACGCGCCAGAATAGCGAGATCTTTCGCGACCACCGCGTGGCTCGGCCGGGCGCGGCGGCCTGGACACCGCAGCGCCTGACCGACCGTCGTCAAGCGGCGAAAGAAGGCGGCAGGCGCATATATCTTTTCCAGAACCTCTTTGTAGTCTTGCAGGATATCGCGGCGCGGCCGCGCAGGAACAAAATTAAGCCCCGCGGTACACTGGTCACCACGTTCGGGGAGCACGGCATCATAGCCTGGGAAAAGCCGCCCTTCGCGCTCCAGCCGGCGGGTCATTTGCGTGTTTGGAAGGGCCGTCAGGAGACCGACCATGCAGATCGGAATGCTGGTCGCTTCGATGCAATCGACCATGTCCGCAGCAACAGTTTTGGTCTCGGTGTCGAAACCAACGATGAAACCGGCCAGAACATACATGCCGGCCGCATAAATCTTGAAGACGCTCTCTTCCAGGCTGCGCCGTGTATTCTGCTTCTTCTGCATGGAGATGAGCGTGTCGTTATCGGAACTTTCGATGCCGACGAAAATCGCGAAGAAATTCGCCTCGCTCATCATCGTCAGAAGCTGCGGATCGTCGGCGAGGTTAATCGACGCTTCGGTTGAGAATTTAAACGGATAGCGGTTCTTCTGTTGCCATGCCTTCAGCACGGGAAGAAAGCGTTTCAGAGCCTTCTTGTTGCCGATGAGGTTGTCGTCGACAAAGTCTACGTGTCCGCGATAACCGAGTGTGTAGAGCCGATCGAGTTCGGCCACCACCTGCTCGTTCGTCTTGGTGCGTGGCACCCGGCCGTAAAGTTCGATGATGTCGCAAAACTCGCAATTGAACGGGCAGCCGCGTGAAAACTGAATGCCGACGAAGAGGTAGTGCTTGAAGTCAAGAAGGTCGAAGCGCGGCACTGGGCTCTTGCTGAGGTCGGCCTGAAACTTTTCAGCGCGAAAGATGCCCTTGCGCTCGCCCCTCGTCCAAGCGGCGACGAAGGCATCGATGATACCTTCCGCTTCGCCGAGGACCAGGAAGTCAGCGGCATCGTAAAGATGCGGACTTGACGTCGGATCGGGGCCGCCGACGCAAACGGGTTTGCCGAGGTCCTTGCAGCGGCGGACGATCGCCAGAGTGTCGATTTGTTGCGGCAGCATGCCACCGGTCATCACCAGATCGGCCCAGAGGATGTCCGTGTCGTCAAGAGGCTCAGCGTTCCGGTTGATGAGCCGGAACTCCCATATTTGGGGCAGGAGGGCGGCAAGTGTCATTAGACCCAGTGGCGGGGCAGGACACCGGGCTCCAGCGGCCTCGCAGGCTGCTCCGAAACTCCAGAAGGAGTTTGGATTGAAGAGCGGAAAGACGAGAAGGATTCTAGTTTGCGTCAATGTCAGTTTCCCCCATATCGGGTATAGCTCATATAGAGCTAAGGCGGCCCCTCAAATTTAAGGCGCGGCGCGGCCGGCGCCACCGAAACGAGGAGGCCGCGCTTGGCCTTAGGCGAGGCGCCAACCTCGCGGCGGCCAAAGGTGGGGCTCGGAATCCGCTAAGCTCTACGAGGGCGGGACCCATGACGCTTTGTTCCGAGCGGAAGGCTAGAACCCGTAACTCGGGTTATTTTATGATCTTTCGCAGAATCCATCATCGATTGGCTTCGCCAGCACTGGATGACCGACAGGAAGGAGACGTCGTGCCAATCGAAGAGTTCGCCGATCTTCGCGAAATCGGAGCGACCTTGTCAGCCGGTCGACCTTCTAGACAACGAAATATCCATCTTCCGGGATGCAGATTACAAGAAGCCTGACGGCATTGTCACGGCGCGCCGGACTTGCGGTCCCTCCGGCGGTTCCGTAGCCAAGTGGATGATCAACCGGCCACCAGCCCGACGACGAGAACGGAAGATGCAGAGTTTCAAAGGCGCCTGGTCCGAGCAAAAATTTCTCTCAATCCACGCTGCCACTTACAACATCTTCAACGTCCAGCGCCATTTCATTTCAGCAAAGACGCACCGTGCCTTCGCGCCGTTCGAAGCATGTGTGCTCCGGGGTTGATCTCGAAATCCTGCTGGGCTGCGGCGCGTCGCGGAGAATCAGGTGGGTTTCTTTTGCAAATCGTGGCCGACATTCAGCTGGGGAATTTCAGTTGAATCAGTCTTGCCTCTGTCTCTGCCTTTTTTACTTGATCATCTGCCATCAGCCTTCTGAGCTGGTGTTTGATCGCAATCGTCGACGGAAGAGCGAGTTTGCGTCCAAACCGAAGCGTGAGCATTTGGGCCTCCTGGGCTAACCGGGTTAAACAACTTTAGGCACTCCTCGCGGCTGGAAAACGGGCCCGCAACAAGGTTGCCGACTTCTTCCATCGCATACCAGCCATCCTTGATGCCCCGCATGTCGGATTGGTTTTCATTGATGTAATGGGGAATAGGACGATTCGCCATTGTGTTCCTATATTTTGCTTTCATTGGCGTGTTCCGCTCCGGGGGCTGGCGGCTGCTCTGCGGAACTTCACGTGTGGATCGAGCGAAGCCTATTGCTTTATGCCTTGGGAATTAGCGGCGCCCCTCCAAACGGCTTGAAAACCAACTTGGCGAGGCTGGAATAGAGTTCGCCCATCTTCGTCGCCTGCGCGACGAAGCCGTCAAAAAACGACTTCGCATATTCCGACTGGATCTGAATCGCGCTGTCGAACGACTTGGCTCCGAGCAGTTTTTCGACGAAAGCGAGGCGGCCATCAAGAGACTTTTTCGCATAGTCAGTCTCTTCGGCAGCAATTGCAAGTATATTTGTACTGATTGCAGGATCATGCATTGTAAACGTATCAAATTGTACCTTACCATCGTTTTTTAGATAGTCAGAATCTTTGGTCATGTGAGCTCCTTTGGCGGTTTAAGTTCCATTATCAACTTAACAGATGCCAACTGCTTCAGCCACACCATCTGGTTCAGTCACGTCATTATGGTCAGACAATCTAACCACGACATTTCATTTCATTATATTTAGCTGCCGAAACAACAAGCATAATTGGATACCGCTTCGATTATATTTTGTTCGCTGATGTGTTTTCTAGCATGTTTCATCAATTAGTCAAGTTTATAATGCAGCTCAACATAAGCTCTACTAGGAATAGTTCGACATCATTCAGGCTTAGACTAAGCCGAATCGATGCAACGCGAAAACGGGCAGCCGGTCTCCACAATTCCTGACGGTTTCCAGCAGGTCCAGGTTGCGCCAGGACCGGACCTTCGTTCCCAAACAGCTTTTCAAGCGCCTTCTGTCACCTGACGTTCCCCGCGCCCGGATCTTCGGTGCGGGCAAGCACGCTAATTTTAAGGGCATCGGCCATGCTGACGTGGCGTGCAGTCTTCGCTGCGGCGTGAGCCTGACCTGCTAGGTGATTTGTTACGTGCTCTATATCGTCGTGACAGAACCCAGCCGACTGTCTTGCACAAACGCTCATAAAAAACTCTTGCCAACGGGGACGTCTACATATGACAATGACATCGCAATGGTTGTGTCAGTACAAAATCGCCGTTGAGCTTTAGATGACACACATGATGAAAATTTCCTTAGCCGAGGACAAGTCAAAAGCTACGGTGGAATTTCTGCCGTCGCGCCGAGTTTCGGTAACGCTAGAGTTAACCGCAGACGAACTCTTGAAACTGGTTCATGGACTTGGACAAGTTCACGCAACCATGGTTGCGGATGGGTCACAAACCCTCGAAGGCCAACAAATGAGGTATGAGAAATTCTGGGAGATTTCGCTTTGAGAAAGGCGGCGTGCTCACACCAATCGAGCAGCGCATCGACGTTCATCCGTTTTACCGTCTATTTGCCCTTTGGCGCTGGCCCAAGAGTCTGCATCGGCGCTTCTTTCCATGGACGAGGCGGCCATCATCCTGGCCCATCTCATGCGGCCGTTTTCCTTCGAGCTTAAAAGAAATCACCCCGGTGCAGCGCATAATCTTGTGGCCTCAATGAAGGCTTTCGATGTACCTGCACTGGGCCGTCCTTAACCAAAGCGCTCCAGAATGCTCTCTGCTCTCGCCGCAGGCAGCCGAGTTACCGCCATCCTGAGGGATAAGCGACAACGCAGGTGTAGCAAAAAGAAAATCTCTTAACATCTGCCAATATCGCCACCTCCGGAACTCTCGTCTAATGGTGAAAAGCTTTCGATCTTCCGTCCCACGGGCGCTATCCTCATGCTAGAGCCGAACCCGCGAATCGACGTGGATTTGTCATTTCTTTCGCGCCGTTTTCGTTATTGTCCGGAGGCGTGTCAGACTGGCTCCTGTCACCTATGACCATGAATGTAGTGTTCCATCTGATCGATGACGAATTTCTGATCGGCAATAACGCTCTTCACAAGATCACCAATTGAAACAATGCCGATTAAATCGCCCCCCTCCAAGACTGGCAGATGGCGTACCCGCTTCTCTGTCATAAGAGCCATGCATTGTTCAACGGAATGCTCCGGTAGCGCAACGAGGACCCGCGTCTCCATAATATCCCGAACGAGCGTCGCAGCTGGAAGAGCCGCGTTCCGCAAAAGGTGCCTCTCCGTGACCATGCCAACGAATGAAGCTCCGTCCATCACGACCAATGAACCAACATTCCTAATTGCCATTTCCGCCACTGCATCAGACACGGTGGCATCCGGGCGAACAGACCACGCGTTCCGACCCTTTTGATCGAGCAATTGCCGTATTGTGGTCATTTGCATCCTCGCTCACAGGAAAGCCGCGGTGAAACGCAGCCAGCTCAAGAAACCTAGATTGTGAAGCCTCAGAACGAATCCTTCCTTCTGGCGTGGCTCCAACCAGCTCTTTGGCGCGTAGGAGCCAAATGCCTTCGGCGCCAAATCCTGTGCTCATATAAATCAGTTGTTTGCGCCACAGCTGCCAGCCTGCCGCGCATAATCGTGCAACTATATGCCTGACTCGGCAAACGGGCTATGCTCGCATTCTGCCATCTCGCGCATTACGGTTCGGACTATGATCGCGAGAAGCGCCAGGAGCGTTTGGGCCAAGCTCGCGGGCGCCGTCGCGGTGATCCGCGTAGGCGGCGCGACCGAGGTCGAGGTGAAAGAAAAGAAAGACCGCGTGGAGGACGCGCTCAACGCCACTAGCGCGGCCGTCAAAGAAGGCGTGCTGCCCGGCGGCGGCGCCTTGCCACGTGCCATCCCGGCCCTCGACACAGTCAAGGCGGAGAATCCCGGTCGGAAGACCGGCGTCGGCATCGTTCGCAAGGCGATGCAGGCTCCGGCGCGCCAGATAGTCGACAATTCCGGCGGGGACGGCGCCGTGGCGGTCGGCAAGCTGCTCGAAGCCAAGGAATATAGCCACGGCTATGATGCGCAGACCGGCGTATGTGGCGGTCTCGTTACGCGCGGCATTATCGATCCGGCCAAGGTGGTCCGCACGCCCCTCCAGGACACTGCGTCGATCGCGGGTCCGGTCGTCACCGCCGAGGCAACGATCACCGAACATCCAAAGAAGGAAGCTTCGGCGCCCCGGGCGGCGGCATGGGTAGCATGGATCACTGAAGGACGCGGTTCCCTTGAAGGCTAGACGCACTAAGTCTCCCGTTGCCGTGATATGCTTGGCGCAAAGCACAGAGAGCAGTCTCGTGATGAATTTCACCATCGAGTTCTTCCGCACTACGCCGAGCGACGAGGCGCACGCGACATCGGAACGTATTCCGGTAGTCGCCGACAATCTGGACGCCGCGAAGGTGACAGTGAAATCGCTGTTCTACACGCTCGATTTGCCACAAGAACGGGACGGGTTACGCATCTTGGATAAGGTGAAACGAGCAGTGTTCGTTTGGAAGCCGGATGACGATGATGCTTAAACACAGGAGGCAAGGAGTGAGCCTCATGACCGTTGCCGCGGAGAATGCGAACTTTCGGAGAGGACGTTGGGTGCCGACTCCAGATTTTGAATTGCTGACCGCGTGCCTGTCCAATTCGGACCTCCCGCCCCATTTGTTATCAACCAGGGAGGAAAGAATGGAGGAGAACATCACGCTCAACGTTACGCTCAGTCGCGCAAATGCGGCGGCGCTTCTCAAGATTCTGAATCGCCGAGTTGAAACGCTCCAAGGCGTGGAAAATCACGACGGCCCCGAAGCCTTGGCTGAGGCAACGCAGGAAAAGGATACCATCATCACCATCTTGATGGCGTTGGACGCGGCCGTGAAAACCCATCGCCATGCAGGAACCCGCGCGATGAAGCCAATCCTCGAACTGCTGAGCCAAAAAACCTCGAAACTGCCTTCTCTCGAGGCCGCGGAAGAAGAGGCGTGCCGCGCGTTGGCGCAAGCGGCCGAAAGTGCCGCCCAGGCGCATGCTGCATTTGCGGCATCGCTCTCAAGTGGCAGGGAGATCGAGTCATCTGCGGCGATCGGTGTCGAAGAGCTAAAGCTGCAACGCGCCCAAGCTGCCTACGACACCGCTACCGAACGGGTTCTGGAGGCGAAGGGACAAGATGCCGAGGCAAATCGCAAGGCTGCCTATGCCCAATCCCAGCGCGCCCACGACGAAGCAGTTGCAGCGTTGCGGCAATACGAACCCTTGGCCTTAGAGATGCTCAAGCTTTTCAGCGTGCTTGCTATGCACGCCGACCTGGCGCTGGCGGATGTAGAGGTAGCCGAAAGGGCAAGGATCAACCCTCATACGAAAAACGCAGCCGGTCATCTCAAGACCGCCCTCGAACAGCACGGGCAAAACCACGCCGAGGCTGTAATAAAGCACGTCATGGAGGCCTTGCATCAGTTGGAGCTAGCCGCTGAGTAACGGGGAAGAGCCAAAAAGCGGCCTCCTTACATCCCCGCTATTGCGTCCTGATCGGCTTGCGCTTACTCGAAAAGGCGCTCAGCTTTAAATGACCTTCCTGAGTTCCACTGAGTCACAATTTTTGTGGGTTCGCGGGGCGATGGGATTTGATGGCTTGCGATTTGGCTCATCGGCGAGTGGCGGCGAACATGGAAATCACGACAGAAACAAGTGAAGCGCAGTTTGTGGCGTATATCGAGTCTCTGGCGGAAATTCTTGGTCATACGGATCGGGCGCAACCTCTAAGGGATTATTGGTCGGCGCAAAGCAGAGAGCCAATTCGTGATGAATTTCACCATCGAGTTCTTCCGTACTAGGCCGAGCGACGACGCGCACGCGACATTGGATCGGATTTCAGTAGTCGCCGACAATCTCGATGCCGCGAAGGTGAAAGCTGAGTCGCTCTTCCACACGCTCGATCTGCCGCAAAAGCCGGACGGATTGCGTATCTTGGACCAGGTGAAACGAGAAGTGTTCGTTTGGAAGCCGAATGACCATGATGCTTAAATGCAGGAGACAAGAAGCGAGCGATGCAAACATTCGGAGAGGGCAAGCGGGTGCCACCGCATGCGAGGGCGCGTGCATTTCTCGAGAGCGTCGCGAAGCGCCGAATCCTCATTACCTACCAGGAGTTGGCGAATGCTCTTCAGATATTGCCACCCCATTCCATCCATCAGGTGACGGAAGCCCTGGAGCGCCTGATGGAGGAGGACGCGGCGGCTGGCCGCCCGTTCATCGCCGCGCTAACCATCAGCAAGGCGCGCGGCGGCCTGCCGGGGGCAGGGTTCTTCAATTGCGCCCGGCGTCTCGGCCGGTTCGCGGGTGATCCGGACGGTCAGGACGCGAGGACGTTTCATGCCGCCGAGCTGAACGCCGTCCTCGCCTACTGGGGCGGTCCCGGCGACAACTGACAACGAGGACGATTGTCCGGTTTCCCGCCGATCGCAATGGTCTGAGTCGATGTCCGGCGGCGGTCATCCGAAGTTTAGGACGACTGCGGCGTTCCGGAAATCTTCACCGGGGTGAAGGAACTCATGTATATCGATGAGGCCTCACCGCAGGACCACCGGCACGACTACATCAATATGGGCGAGGCGGACTCGATCTCTATCCCTGCTGCACGGCGCGGCTCCGCTTTGATCCTCGATTGACACTGCTCGATGCCGGCCCGCCGGACAATTTCTGGGCCGACAATAATGCGGCCTGAGTAGAGCCGTGCCTCCCACGGCTGGTGCGGCCTGCCACGGCGGTTAGCTGTTGGCCTATGTGCTTAACGCATCCTGGCAGGACCAAGAGGCCACAAAGCCGGGATGCCATGACAACGACCGTCGGCGCGCTTCGCGTTCGACATCGAGGCCTTTGCGCTAGCGGAAAAATTTAATGGTGATCTCGGGGGGAGATTTCTCAATCGCTTTTCGAATCTCTTCGGCGGCGTTGGCCAATCTATCGGTGTCAATATTTATTCCTATGCCACAACCTGGACAGATCATGTGCTTCTGCGCCTTTAATTGCCCTATCGTCTGTTTGAGGTCATTTCCGCAGCGTGGGCACTGAAACTCAATTTCATTTGAGTCAACGTCAGTCATCGAGGAAATGCCCTTGTTGGGAGAATGAGAAGGTTTCTGGCCGTCGCGCCTGCGCGGCGGAAAGATTTTCGCGCTATCGGGAGAAATGCACAAGTCGCATGGCACGAACGAGCACGTCGTTGTTGCAGGAAGGCAAGCCACAAGCCGAAGCGGCGCAGGCTGTGACCGCTCCCCGCAACGGTCATCGCGAAATAAATCATTCTCCATGCCTAATATTCACTACTTTTGTTCTTATGTACTCACAAGGTCGCGGGCGGTGCATGTTACTCACCAGACGGACGGAGACATCATCTGCGGCGGCGGGTGCGGCCCTTTGGAAGGAACGTCGTTGCTGCACGTTCGGCGTCAATCGCGCCCGAATCCACCAGCCGTCAGCGTCGCTTATTCGCGGAGGCAGCAGAATTATTATCGGCTAATCGGCGTCGGATATGTTGGACCCGGTCCAACCTCGAGTAAAAGGCGGAGAAAACATGGGCAGAGGTGACAGGCACGGTAATCGAGAGGCCAAGAAGCCAAAAAAGCTGAAACCGAAGGAAATCGCGCCGATTTCGACGCTCGCTTCGATTCAGAAGAAGGCGCTTGAAGCCGCCAATCCAAAAACAAATAAGCAAGAAAGAAATAAGCAAGGGCGAGCTTAGGCTGAATTATCATCCCTCGAAGGAAGTTGATCATGCGTTATCTCGGCGGAATCTCAGGGAGCGCCGTGCTGAAGTGTAATGGCGAAGAGATCGCTCCTGCGTCCTATGACTTTGACGTCTTCTTCGAGACGTCGGCCGGAGTGACGGGTTGTGGTGAGATTCGGCTAGCCGTCACCGCCCTAAAGGGCGTGTTCGGCCGCAAGGAGGTTCAACTTCTCACCGGCGACGGCCGTCTCCTCGATCTTAGGTTTTCCGAAAAGGAGCTGCTTCCGGCGAGCGACGTCGCCCACGTGGATGTCACAGGAGATTTGCCGGCTGCTCCGCAAAATTGGCGCCGCCCCCGGTGAGGATCGGCGCGCCGTGCGGGGGCGCGATGTGACCCGATCTGAGCGGTGCTAACTAGGAGAATATCATGGCGATCGAACACGCCTGCATGCGGCTTGTTCGCAAACCCTGGGGAATCATTGATCTCCGTCCCTGGAGCGAGATTCGCCACAATGGGGGCGCGATCGGCGAACTTTGGTTTCAACGCCCCGGCATCAACGCTCCAGACCCAGCCCTGCTCCTCAAGTTGCTGTTCACCAAGGAACCACTGTCCATCCACGTCGGCCCGGACGATGCCTTCGCGCAATCGGTCGGTTTGGGGCATGGCCAGACCACGGCCTGGTACATCCTCGCCGCAACGCCGGGCGCCAAAATTGCCTTCGGGCTGAAGCGGCAGCGCACGAAGGCGCAATTGCGGGACTCGATCCAGGATGGTTCGATTTCGGATCTGGTTCAATGGCACCGCATCCTCAAAGGCGACGTCATTTTCGTCCCAGCCGGCGCGCTCCGCGCCATCGGCCCGGGCCTCGTGGTTGCAGAAATCCAGCAGAGCAGCGAGTCGACCTTCGGCCTTTGCAACCACGGTCGACAGCGGGAAATTCATGTAGACAACGCCGTGGCGGCCTCGAATGCAAGACCGGATAAATGCCAGACCGTTCCAAGGCGCCTTACCGATGCCAGAACCCTGCTCGTCGCTAGCCCGCATTTTGTCCTTGAGCGGATCGAGCTCTCGCCAAAATCCAATTGGGAGCTCTGTGCAGAGCACGAGACCTGGGTCTTTGTCCTCGAGGGCCACGCCCGGGTCAGGCTGAGGACCGTGTTCGTCGGTGGAGCCATTTTCCTGGAAGCGGACCGCACCAGCATCAAGGTTGGATCCAGCGGCCTGAGAGGTCTGGTGGCCTATTCGGGCACGGCGCCGAGACTGAGCCTATTATACAATCTCGATGGGCAGAACGCAGATTTCCCCATCCGCCATTTTTCGCAACTGCCACTTCCTCACCGGGCGACAACGGGAGCGCCAGCCCGCTCGATCGGAGACGCGACAGTGATCCAGCTGTAGTCGTGGCCAGCGCACCCTGCGCGGAGAGATTCTAGCGATGAAGCAAGAGAAGCAGGCTACCAAGCGCCGCCATTCATCTTTCGGCTGCGAGTGTGGCAAGCAGCCGAAAGATGGGCCTGATCGGGCGACTCGTCCGCCGTTTGCAGAAGGCGCGCTCATGAAAATCGAAGCGATCGAAGATTTCGCAAGACCTCTACGCCGCCGGGCTTCGAAAGATCGCGAGATTAACTGTAAGCGTTTCGACGAGATCGCGTATGGCCTCGGCGGCCGGTGACCTGCACGTTTGAGGCGACAGGAAACTATCAACGCACTTTGGCCTCGCGTTGATCGATGCAGGGTTCGAGGCGCAGCTCGTATGATCAATGGCATTGGCGCGGACACGGGAACCGCTCCACAACGGTTGCGATATGAACGATTCGAAGGGCCCCCAAGTGATCCTTCTATTGATTTGGATCGGCGCGGCCCAACGCTATCACGGCGATTTGTTAGCGGCCGGGATCAATGACGCTCAGGAGCTGTCCAAGACCCAATCACTTGGCGGCACGCTCTTTCGCTGCTCCAGAGATTGCCGTCCTCGTCAATGCGCAGCCCATCGCAGTAGCCCGGTTCGATCTTGTGGAATATCTCGCCCCCGGTGAGTGTCCTGCCGTCCGGCGATAGTTCGAAAATCCGGATGTATTGGCGCGGATTTTCTTTGGTTTGGTCGCCGGTTTCCGAAACGTAAAGCCGCCGCTCGCCGGGGGAGAACGCAAGGCCATTCTGCCCGTCGAAATCGCCGGCGACCAATTGCAGCTCGCTGCTTTCGGGCTCATACCGATAAAGCCCCGGCGGTTGCTCTGAAACCTGCCTGCCGCCCTCATAATCATTGGAGATCCCGTAGAGCGGATCCGTGAACCAGATGGTTCCGTCCGATTTCACAACAACATCATTGGGAGAGTTAAGCCGCTTCCCGTTATAGTGCGAGACAAGCGTGGTCACCTGCCCGTCCAGCTCGGTGCGATACAGGCACCGCCCGCGATGCGAACACGCCACGAGGCGGCCTTGCCGATCGCGCGTTTGCCCATTCGCGTAGCCGGAGGGCTAGCGATAGACGGAGACGCCCGTTTCTTCGCTCCAGCGCATGGTCCGGTTGCGCGGAAGGTCGAAAACGGCAGCCGGATCCCAATTTTCTCTTTCACGCGGCAGAAAATCGCCGCGCTCCAAAAGCAAAATGCGCTTGCCGCTGGGGGCCAGCCGGCGGGCAAGCGTTCCACCCCTGCCCCAGTTCCGATAATGATAATGTCATAGCGCTCACTAGCCATCCCGAATTCGCTCTCCCAAACCGATCATCCGCCGGTCGTAAAGCCAGGAAATAATGTCATGCCGCATCGACGTAGAGGGACGCGCCAACGACATAGTCCGAGTCGTCCGATGCAAGCCATACGGCTGCGCGCGCAATGTCTATTGGCTCCCCAATTCGCTTGTAGGGAATGAGCGTCATGAGCGCGTCGTAGGCCTGTTTCGTTTCCCAGGCTTTTCTGTTAATCGGGGTGCGAATCGCCCCGGGGGCGATACTGTTCACTCGAATGCGATGCGGCGCATACTCCTGGGCAATGCTCTGCATCATCATCATAATGCCGCCTTTAGAGGCGGCATAGTTCGCATGGCTTAATCCGCTTTAGCGTCATTGAAATTGGCCACTCGCTCCATTGTTCGCCTCGGGTAGGTGACCGGTGATCAGCCGTGCCCCACGGCGATATGTTAGGCTCGCCAGGCGGGATTTTGGCAGCTACTCCGTGCCCGCGCGGACCCGGTTTGCTTCGATGGCGATGAATTTTCATGAGCGCGGCCGGTGATGCCAGTAGCCAGGTGTTCCCGCGCCCCTCGGAAAAGCCTTCTTCATCTCAGCGCCTGAGTAGACGCAACGGCACACCGTCTCCCAATGTTACCGAAAGCTGTGCTCCTCAGCGCTGGATTCCCGTTATCTGATGCATGGGCAGCATGTTCTGGTTCAGATGGTACATGATCCAGAGCGAACCGCCGATGATGAGCGCGACGATAAGCACAGCAAAACCCAGCGCAAGCACGGTGTTGATATTGTCCGGTGCCGTCGTGATGTGCAGAAAGAAAACCAGGTGGACTCCGATCTGTGCGATGGCGAGCGCGGTGAGGGCGGCCGGAAGCGCGGGCTCCCAGATCCAGCGAGTGCCCGCGGTATAGAATGAGAGCACCGTGAGCAATACCGAGAGCATAAGGCCAATGAAATAGCTTCGGATTCCCCGGCGGATGCTGCGGCTGGGATTATCCAGGAATCCGGGTGCGACATCATCCGCGTCCCGCACATTGCCGTCGTAGCTCACCGTAGGACTCCCACAAGATAGACAACCGTGAACAGCGCGACCCAAATAATGTCCAGCATATGCCAGAGAAGATTGAAGCAAAGGAGTCTGCGCAGAATATTGGGACGGAAGCCCTTGATAAAAACTTGGGCCATCATCGTGCCAAGCCACAGGAGCCCCGCGCTCACATGCGCCCCGTGACACCCAACGAGCGTGAAAAAGGATGACAAGAAGGCGCTGCGTTGCGGCCCCGCGCCTGCGGCCGCCATCGCAGCGAAATCGCGTGCTTCCAAAATGAGGAACGTAAGCCCGAGGAATCCTGTGATCAACAGCCCGAGCTGAGTCCCGGCCTGGCTCCGCGCGTCGGTTGCAACCGCCGCCAGGCCGCAGGTAAAGCTTGAGGCAAGGAGCAGCCCGGTTTCCACCGCGACGCCAGGGAGGTGAAACAGCTCGCGCCCGGACGGCCCGCCTGCGGTCGCGGTTTGCAAGGCGGCGTGCGCCGCGAAAAAGGAGGAGAACATGATGACGTCGCTGAGCAGGAACAGCCAAAAGCCATAACCAACGATCACCCGTTTGGAGGCCGGCCCGCCCTCGCCGTGACCTTTGGCATAGATGTCGGCCAGCGCGACATCGCTTGGAATGAGCCTAATTCCGCGGCGTCCGAGCTTGTGCGGATCGAGCACGGATCCTGGTGGAGTTCCGCCCGCGAGAACCCCTGCTCTCGCCCGAAAGAAGGTTTCCTCGCGGGCTTGCCTGCGTGCGCGATCAATCCGGGCAACGTTGTCCGCCGGTATCACGTACTCTTCGACATCGCGCCATGCGAACCACACGAAGACCGCGTAAGCCGCGGCAAGACCCGCACCGACCAGCCACCAGATGTGCCAGATCATCGCAAAACCGGTGGCGGTGGCGAAGAAAGCCGTAATAAACCCAGTTGGGCTATTCCTCGGCATCTCGATCGGCTCGTAGTAGGGCTCTGCCGGCAGGCATTGAGCCTCGATCGCGCGCCGTTTGATGTCCCAGTAAGGCTCCGCGCCGTGCACGTTGAAGAGCACTGCGAAATTGAAGGCAGGCGGCGGCGAGGCCGTCGCCCATTCGAGCGAGCGGCCATCCCATGGATCGCCGGTTTCATCCCGCAATTGGCTGCGGCGGCGGATGCTGACAATAAGCTGGGCCGCTTGGCATAGGGCCGCGCAGCTCATAATCATGATCCCTACGGCGGCAATCAGGATCCACGGCTGCCACAGGGCCACGTCGTAATGCTGCAAGCGCCGCGTCATCCCTAAGAGCCCCGCGGCGTAAAGGGGCACAAAGACAACCCAGAAGCTTATGAACGTGAGCCAGAAGGCCGCCTTGCCCCAGCGTTCGTCGAGCCTGAAGCCGAACGCCTTAGGGAACCAATAAGTGAGGCCGGCAAAGCTAGCAAACACCACGCCGCCAATAATGACGTTGTGGAAATGGGCGACCAGAAAAAGGCTGTTGTGGAGCTCGAAATCGGCTGGGACCACGGCGAGAAGCACGCCGGTCATGCCGCCGATCACGAAAGTCACGATGAATCCAACCGACCACAGCATCGGCGTCGCAAAACGGATGCGGCCGCCATACATTGTGAAGATCCAATTATAGATCTTTACGCCAGTGGGGATTGCGATGATAGCGGTGGCGGCGCCAAAAAGGCCGTTGACGTCGGCTCCCGCTCCCATTGTGAAGAAGTGGTGCAGCCAAACCATGAATGAGATAAGGCATATGCCCAGCGTCGCCGCGACCATCGAGCGATAGCCAAACAACGGCTTGCCCGAGAAGGTGGAGATCACCTCGGAGAAGATGCCAAATGCCGGCAGGACGAGGATATAGACTTCCGGGTGACCCCAGGCCCAGATCAGATTTATAAACATCATCATGTTGCCGCCGGCCTCGTTGGTGAAAAAGTGGAAGCCGAAGTAGCGGTCGAGGGTCAGCATCGCGAGCGCCGCGGTGAGGATCGGGAAGGCTGCTATGATCAATAAGTTGGAGGCAAGCGCGGTCCAGCAGAAGATCGTCATCCTTAAATAGCTCATGCCTGGCGCGCGGATCTTGAGGATCGTGGTGACAAAATTGATCCCGGTCATCAGCGTGCCAACGCCGGAGATCAGGAGGGCCCACAAGTAGTAATCGACACCCACTCCTGGCGCGTAGCGAGCCTCAGACAAGGGCGGATAAGGCAGCCATCCGGTGCGCGCGAACTCACCGATCACTAGGGAGAGGTTGACCAGCAGAGCGCCGGTCGCGGTGAGCCAGAAGCTCGTGGAGTTCAAAGTCGGGAAAGCGACGTCGCGCACGCCGAGCTGCAGAGGGACCGCAAAGTTCATGAGCCCGATCATGAGCGGCATCGCCGCGAAAAAAATCATGATGGTTCCATGAGCAGAGAAAATCTGATCGTAGTGCTCGGGCGGGAGATAACCGGGTGAGTGGAATGCGAGCGCTTGTTGCGATCGCATCATGATCGCGTCGATGAATCCGCGCACCAGCATCACCAGGCCGAGGAGCACGTACATGACGCCGATCCGCTTGTGATCGACGCTCGTGATCCACTCGCGCCAAAGGTAAGGCAGATGCCCTGCGAGAATGACCCACATGACAATCGCGAGGACGATTGATATCACCACCGAGCCGGCGATGAGCGGAATCGGCTGGTCCCAGGGGATCGCTTCCCAGGTGAGCTTCCCCAAGATTCTCATTTTGCTCCTCGAGGGCGGACCGGCGGCCCGCTTCCTTCGCTGCCCGGTCCCTGACCGGGCGGTAGCCGGCCGGCCACGATGTCCTCGAACAGGCCGGGCTCCACCGAATGATAGGTGAAGGGATTTACGTTCTGGGATTCGCGCAAGAGCGCGAGGTAGCCGTCGCGGTCCAGCCAGCGTTCGCCCTCCTCCACCTTGGCGACCCACTTCGCAAACGAATCAACTGGCACGGCATGCAGAATGAAGTGCATGTCAGAAAATCCGTCGCCGCTGAATTGGGTGGATTCGCCGTAGAACTCTCCAGCATGGTCTGCTTGGAGATGGAGTTGTGTGACCATTCCGTGCATTGTGGCGATCATGCTGCCGAGCTGAGGCACGAAGAACGCGTTCATGACGGCCGCCGAGGTCAGAGAGAGGTGCACCGGCACGCCAGCGGGAACAAAAAGCTCGTTCACGCTTGCGATGCCCTCATCAGGATAGATGAAAAGCCATTTCCAATCGAGGGAGACAACCTGCACTTCGAGCGCCTTATCTTGCGCTCTGATCGGCTTATAGGGATCGAGATCATGTGAACCGATCCAGATCACGCCGCCGAGAAAGACGATGATCAGGATAGGGATTGCCCAGACAACAAGCTCGATTCGGCCGGAATAGACAAACTCCGGCTGGTAGCGCGCTCTCGGATTAGACGCCCGGAACCGCCAGGCGAAGAGTAGCGCCGCAAGAATCGTCGGAACCACGACGAGCAACATGGCGCCTAGCGCATCGAGGAGGATTTTCGCATCCGCCGCGCCAATCGGCCCCTGCGGGTCCAGGACCCCTCCAGAACATCCCGTGAGCACCAAGCTCAGGGGAACGGCACCTGCTGCTGGCAAAAGGAATTTCAGGCGCTTTGACGCCAGAACCGCGACCTCTTTAAGTAGCCGCCGTTCCAAGTGCATTGAGACGGGCCCCCCTAGCCAGCCTGCATGACGACCACACAATGTCTCGGGAGCTCGTTCCCATTCATCTCACGGCTGCCATAATAGGCGAGGCGGGCGCGCCTCTGTCAAGGATGTGAAGCGCCGGCTTTATGCCGTAAACGCGTCTCCGGTAGCCTTGCCCATTCCAGCTATCGACGGGCGATATTTTCGGCTGCGTTCTGGCGCTCAAGCTTGCCGTGGCGCCAAGCAGCCAAAGTTTCCCAGAAAGTAGTCCGGCCCACTGCAAACCCAATGAACCCCGGAAGTCCGGCTGCTCTTAGCTGCCTTTTCGGCCAACGCGTGCACATGCTCAGCATAACTATTGTAGACGATGAATTAATGGCGAGCCTTGATGAGCCGTACAATCGTTCCATCGCAACTGAAGCCAGAATCATTAATCAACGCACGCCCGGCTTTACGATCAGCCGGTGGATTTATGGCGGCATGCATTAACATTTCGAAATCGGGCGCTGTTGTACGCCGTGAACGGATCACCACCGAATGGCGGCAGGCGCGGCAGCAGCTTCACAAAGCCGATTCTAATGGCGGCTTCAGCAGATCAATTATCATTTCTGTGTATCGCTCCCCAAAGGCGGCGGTCTGCAAATGGCCGGCTCAGCTTTGCAGTAGCATGACCTTCCATCCGGCCCGCGATTCCTTTATCGGCTTGCCGCTTCGCCTGCTCAAGAAGGCCTTGATCGAAGAATGTCCGGAAGAGAAAAAAAGCAGGACGGCCATGATCGGTGCGCCGGCGAATTCGGCAAGGCGAAATGTCAACCCATCAGCACGAGTATGATAATGCTGAGTTCGAGAACGAGATTGGTGGAGGCCATTTCGAAGGCCATTGCGGCGGTGAAGTCCGTGCCTTTACGGAAGATCGAGCGGGCCAAAGCCACGGACGCGTGAGAGCATGATGATATTGCTGTCCCGAGGGCGAGAGCAGTTGCGCTCGAACGGGACTCATCGTCTGGCAGGAGCCTGCTCATCTCCCGCTGAGAGACAACGGCCTGCACGGCGGCGGACAGAGCGAAGCCGGGATCAGCGGCCACAGGATTCCCTTTTTATGGCGAGAGCCATGGTGAGCGCGCGTCCGGCCGGATCGATCATCCTGCCTGCTTGAGGTGAGCGGACCCGGATGGACCCCTGGCGTTGCACCCGTTCGAGCAAGACGGCAACCATCGGCCGCCGCAGCCAAGGCCGCGGGCGCTGATGCGCTTGACGATCCAACGCCTTCCGACAGGTATCAATATTCCCGCAACCCGAATGTCTTCAGCGGGCACGCGATCATGGTGACGCAAGCCTTTCCGCTTTGGGGGAAACGCGATCTGCAGCACGAGGCGGCGCTGGCGGAATTGAATGCCGCTCGGGGCCGGGAACAGGCCACGCGCGATGCCTCGACGAACGCAACAAGATCGCTTTCGCGCAATATTACGTGGCAAGCCGCGCGTTTGCCGTGAACCAGGATTTGATTGCGGTGACGCGCCGCATGCGCGAGACCGCCGAGTCCCGCTATGTGGCGGGGGCGGGCGACCAAGCCTCGGCGATTCGGGGGCGCGGCGAAGAGACACCGGCAAACATCGGAACCGCCCGTCTCGAAGGCGACCGGGCGGCAGCGCGGAGCGTCCTCGACGCGCTTCTCTTGTGAACCAGTGATTGCGCAAAATGCGAGGCAGGAAATGGCCAAACGCGGTGGTGTCTCGGTGGTGTCCACCCCGCCATGACAAGAGGACCCGTACCATCGTCGCATGGGAAGCGATTGATCTTTCAGGAAATTTTCGAGCGGGCGAAGGGATTGGAACCCTCGGCCCCAATCTTGGCAAGGTCGGCACTCGGACAAGCCGATCGAGAACCGAATTCTCAATGGACAAGATCGGTGGTCAGCATCACGCGCACGATCGGAGTCGATAGCGTAGATTTGGGTGGTGTGGGGAAAGGCGGTAGCGGTCCTGCGCTACTCAACGCAACGGCGCGATGTTTCCCGGAGTAAATCGGGTTCTGCCCGGCCGCTACGCGGGCCTCGTCAGGGGATGGTGCCGGTGAGGCCTAAGATATGAGGAAGCACCTCCTCCAGAGGTGCCGGCGAGATACCCAAGGCGGCGAAGCTTGGCGCGTCCACTGCCGCGACGCTATCGCGTTGCAGGAGCTCAACCTGATTTCGCGTGATGAGCGGCCCGGGCATCAGCTCTCCTATTGAGGCGAGCGTCTGCCAAAGTGCAACCGGCACCGGAATCAGAAGCGGCTTTCGGCCGAGACTTTGCGCAATCGTTTCGAGCAGCGCTCGGAAGGTATAGATACGCGGCCCGCCGAGTTCATAAACTTCAGCATGGGGCCGTTCGACCGTCCGGGCAATTGCTTCTGCTACATCCTCGACATAGACCGGCTGCAGCCTTGTTTGGCCGCTTCCAAAGAGCGGGAAGGCGGGCAGGCGGCGCAGAACCGCCGCGATCGGGGTCACAAAGGCATCGCCTTTTCCGAACATCACAGAAGGCCGGACGAGCGTGGCCGCGGGAAACGCCCGGCGAACGGCCCTTTCCCCCTCCCCGCGGCTGCGAATGTAAGGCGACGGGGAGCTGGCGTCGGAGCCAATACCTGAGACATGGATGAGCCGCTTGATTCCGCCTTCCTCCGCGCGCTGCGCGACCCGGGCGGCTCCCGCGACATGAATGGAATGGAAGGTCAGCTGGCCTCTCTCCAAATAAAGGCTGACGGCATTCACGGCCGCTGCGGCCCCCGCCAGGGCATTGGCAACGGAGAGATCATCGTTAATGTCGGCATGGACCGGTTCAATGCCGGCGTGAACGGCGGGAAATAATGCCGCGGCGCGTTCTGGGTGCCGGGTTGCAATCCGAACGGAAAGGCCACGCTCAAGCAGATGCTGGACCACGCGCCGGCCGAGAAAGCCAGTCCCGCCGAATACAGTCACCTTGTCTCGTTCCATGATGCCTCATCTGACGAGAAATAATAGCCAGAAACGCAACATTCCGCGCAATCGCAGCTGGTTTGCTCATCTCTGGCAGGAATCCTTTGGCGAACCCGATCCGATTGCTCCCGCTTCAGCCCGGCCAAATCCGGCGCAGTGGAGCGACAGCCGGATTACCGCCGCATGGCTTGGGCATGCGACTGTGCTTATCAATTTTTTCGGCATACACGTTCTCACAGACCCGGCGCTTTTTCCGCGGATCGGCCTGCGCCTGCCTGGGCTTACTCTCGGCCCCAAACGGCTGACAGCCCCGGCCTTGACGGCTGAAGAGCTCCCCCGCATCGATCTCGTCCTCCTCTCGCATGCGCACTTCGATCATTTTGATATTCCGACGCTTGCCCGGCTTAACCGCTCGGCCATGGTAATCACCGCTTCACGGACAGCCGATCTGCTTCGTTGGCAACGTTTCCGCCAAGTAAGGGAGCTCTCTTGGAACGAGACAAAGCAGCTCATAACGCACGCCGGCGGCATCAAAGTTACTGCCTTCCGCGTCAGGCACTGGGGAGCCCGGATGCGGCGCGATGCTTACCGCGGCTATAATGGCTATCTCCTTGAGAGAGAAGACCGGCGCATCCTCTTCGGCGGCGATACGGCGCTGATCTCCTTTGCGGAATTGCAGGCTCACGGGCCGATCGATCTCGCGATCTTGCCGATCGGCGCTTACGACCCCTGGATTCACTCTCATTGCACTCCAGAGCAAGCCGTTTGCATGGCCGATGAAGCTCGCGCCCATTTCATCTTGCCTATACATCACCAAACATTCCGCCTCAGCTTCGAAGGGTTCTTTGAGCCGATCGAGCGCCTTCAGACAGCGCTCAAGAGCGCGCCGGAGCGGATTGCCGTTCGCGAAATCGGCGAAACTTTTGTCCTGCCTTAGCGGATGGCTGCTCCGATAAGCTTCGTTCAATGGCGCCGCTGCCGCGCAACATAGTTTTGTTCAAAAGAAGCGCCGCGGCGGTTGTCAAGGCCGCCGGGGCAGCTGATCCGTATGAACCTGTTCGCCTCTCGATAGCCGTGCTGCGATATCGGCTGTCTGCAGCCAGCCGCGCTCTGTTGGAGAGTGCGCCGCGAGGTAGCGGGCAACCGCGACGAGGATATGCTGCCCAGGCTCCGTGTTGCCCCATTCAGCGAATTGACGCACGCCAGCGTCGAACATTTGAAAGGCATGGAGGCCTGCATCCTCGCGCAACAGAGCACGCGCCAGGGCGGAGATGATTAAATCTGGCGGATAGCCCAAGGTGAGATGGCGCATCACAAGATTCGCCGCTGCGTCAATCTGGTGCTGGCGATCGAAGACATCGAGCAGAGCAGACCGGATTCCATCGATTGCCGACGGCATGGATTCGAGCTCGGCATCCCCTCTGGCTGGTAGCCGCGCCGGCGGCACGTTCAAATAGCGGATCAGGTAAACAGCAAGAGCGCCGTGCAGGAGGGCGCGCGATGCCTCGCTGCAATCCGCCACATGCTCTGGATCGCCGCTAATACGCTTTAGAACCTGATGCACCGCGTTGCAGTAAGTGAAAACGTGATGGGCCGCTTCCCAATCGCCGTGCTCATTCGCCGTGCCAAACCGCGCAACTCGCAGCGCCGCCGCATAGGAGAGCGAGCGGCTGAGATCGGCACATGAAGCTCCCTCAGAAGCCGCAGCGAGCAGCGCGGCCGCGATCGTGCCGGGATCATCACCCAGAAGATGCTGAGCTAATCGAGAATGCTCCAGCCACGGCCCGCGGTCACGGCCTGTTGCCAAGGCGGCTGCCAGATCTGTGGACGCGCCAGTGCAAAGCGCCACAAGGTCGATGGGCTGGCGCCATTCCGTCGATTCGTCCGCACCGCGTGCGGCGACCATTTGACCGGCAACCCTAGGCAGCAGATCGGCGGCATGCTGCCATCCGGTCAAGTCGAGGCATTCGAAACTCTTGTTGATGAAATCGAGCGAGTGTCCGCCATCGGCAAAGACACGGTCGGTTTCCGCCGCGATCAGAAGTCCGGCGAGCACGGCTGGCGGCGCTGCGCTGTCTATGGCGGTCAAAAGAGTGCGCTCGGCCGCCTCGCGATGCCGGACAGAACTCCAGCGCCGGAGCCAGCGCTTCAGCACCGCAGAAGGGGGACGGCTCGACAGGGGCGAGCGCGGCCTCGCGGGCGCTTGGCCGTCGCAGTCCATGGCCACCCGCCGGATGCCGTGAAACAACGCCAAATAGGTCTCTTCTTCAGGAAGTACCGCAAGGACATTACCGGCCGCGGTCAGGATCGTCATGCCCGCGCCCCAGCCGTCGCGATTGCGGGCCCCAAACAGCGCAGCTTGTCGCAGGATCTCAAGCGGGGGCACGCCCGCCGCCAATTGGCCCTCTATGGCCTTGGCAATGACGAGGCCGAGGTTATAGGCCATGCCTTCTTCCAGCCGCTGCCGCCAATAAGCGGCATCCGAGCGCCCGAATTCCGGCTCCACCCATATTTCTTCCCCGCGCTGTTCGACCGCGCAGGCCGGCACATCATCGGCCCAAAGATCAAAGGTGCAGCCACTCGCAAGATCAAATCGCGCGTGGTGCCAATGGCAAGTCAAAATGCCATCTTCGATGCTGCCGCGATCGAGCGGGAAGCCCATGTGGGGACACCGGTTGTCCAGCGCAAAAACCCGGCCCTCATGTTCGATCACCAGTATTGGCCGGTGCGGGCCGCGCACGACAAGGCGTCCCTTGCTTCTGAGCTCCTGAATTGTGCCTGCGCGTACGAATCCGGCCTTCACGGCATGCCTCCCGTCGTCTCCCTCGGCTGCGGCCGTGTTTTTGATGAGCCAGGCGAGTCTGGCGTTATACTTAGCGAAGCCCCGGGGGACCTTTGCCCGGCAACCCAGACCGCAAGGATGGTCAGATCTTGAGGATAGAACGCGACGATATCGGCCCGGCACCCCGGAGCGATCCGGCCGAGCACATGCCCGAGCCCCAAAAAGTTCGCGGGCTCAGCCGAGGCGAACGCCAATGCTTTCTCCAAGGGCAGATCCAAAAGCCGAACGCAATTGTGCACCGCGGCCGCCATAGTGATTGCTGACCCCGCGAGGGTGCCATCCGTTGCCGTGCAGCGGCCGTCGCGTACCGTGATCTGTTGTCCCTGGAGCACAAACTCCCGTTTACAACCGCCAGCCGGGGGCATTGCGTCGCTTACGAGCATCGCATGACCAGCGCCCGCGCGGAGGGCAAGCCGGAGCATAGCCGGGTCGGCGTGTATGCCATCGACGATCATTCCGTAATAGGCGCCGGGCGACTCGAGCGCAGCCGCGACCGGGCCAGGCTCGCGGCTGGTAAGCGGCCGCATGGCGTTAAAGAGGTGAGTAAAGCCGGTCAGTCCCTCCGCCATAGCGGCGAGGGTCTCGCTATAAGTGGCCATGGAATGACCGAGCGAGACTTTGATTCCCGCGCGAGCGAGCTCCGCTATAAAACCCGGAGGAACCGCTTCCGGAGCCAGCGTCACCAGCTCTACGAACTTACGAGGGCGGATGAGCATGCTGCGGTGGCGGAGTTCGGGGTGCCGGCAGAGATCGCGGCGGTGAACACCCGCTCTTTGCGGTGAGAGGAATGGGCCTTCGAAATGAATCCCAAGCACGCCTGGCTCAAGCGCAGCCATGATCTCGACGGCTTCTAACGCGGCAGCCATAACCTCATCGGTATCGGTGATCAATGCCGGCAGGAGTGCCGTCGTACCAAACGCGCGATGGGCGCGGACAATTTTGGAAAGCCCATCCGGCGTCGGTTCGGCGTTGAACAGGGCGTCGCCTCCGCCATTCACTTGAATATCGATAAATCCCGGCGCGAGCCATGCGCCCGGGGGCAGTTCGGAAACGTCGCGTAGCGCGCTGATCTCGCTGCGCGGCATGAGTGCCACGATTCGGGATCCCTCGATAATGATGGCACTGGAGCGGTGTGTGACGGCGCCATCAAACACGAAGTCCGCCGTAATCGCACGCAGATCAGACCGGCTCATCGCGTGCGCGTAATTTTTCGTAAGTGGCGCGGCTGACCGGCATCCGTTCCGCGTACGCTAGCGAGACGGACAGCCATGATATAGAAGCTTTGGATCAGGCATATCGGATCGGTTTCCGGATGATCAGGAGGAAGCGTTGGAAGGCAGTCCGGATCGTCATCCCAATCGGTGGTAAACAAAGCGGCTCCTTTCGCCCTGAGATCCGTGGTCAGTTGCCTCACGCTTGCCGCAGCCGCATCGGTTGGGGTGAATATCAGAACCGGATACCCTGGCGACACAAGGGAGACCGGCCCGTGCAGGAACTCGGCCGAACTGAATGCTTCAGCATGCAGGACCGTCATTTCTTTCAATTTGAGGGCCGCCTCCCGGGCAATGGCCAGCGTGGGACCTCGCCCAACCGTCACCAAACTATCCGCTCCGCCAATGCGCTCCGGCAAATAGCTCCAGTCCAGCTTGGAAGCGGCGGCAAGGCGATCCGGCAAGCGCCGCAATGCGCGGGATAGCGCCTCATTGCCCGCCCAAAGTGACACCAAGCGGGCCAACGCCGAAAGCGATGCAACAAAAGTCTTGGTTGCGGGCACGCTAAGCTCGGGCCCGGCAGCCATCGGCAAAATGAACTCGCACTGCCGTGCGAGCTCGCTTTCAGCGTCGTTGGTGATGCATGCCGTGACCGCACCGGATGCGCGGGCTGCGGCAGCTTGCTCGATCAAATCGGTACTCATTCCAGATTGCGAGATTGCTATGAACAGCTGGCCCGGCAGGCGCAGGCGTTGGCCGTAAATGCTGACGATGTTCGGCGCAGCCGCCGCGACCGGAATCCCGAGATACCGTTCGATCAAATGCTTACCGAAAGCGGCAGCATGCGCGGAACTGCCGCGTGCACAAGTCACGGCAACAATGGGCGGCCTTTGCTGCAATCGAACGGCGAGAGGCTTGAGCATCGCCGGCAAAAGCTGCTCCTGCCGCTTGACCGCTTCCGGAGCCGCCTCCATTTCCGCAATTATTTGAAAATCGGCGCTCGTCATCGGATGTTTTCACTCTGTGGCCGCTTCACGCGGCGCCAATCTTCGCCTAAGGGGCATGCGCGAGGCGAGTGGCTGCTCCATTGCCGCATCGCACCTCAAGTAGCAAACCCGAGTCGATCGAGCGCCTTCTTTATTGGCACTTTCACATGTGTCCAGCGGAAACAGAACGCCCAAGCCCCCGCTACACCAGGATTGACCTGTGGGAACCGGCCGAGATCCTGGAGGCGATGATTGAGAGCCAATTTTCGGCCGCGGCAGCTGTGCGCGCCTCGCGCAGCGCAATCGAGCATGCAGCGCTTGCGATAGCGCGGCGATTGATAGGGCCCGGCCGGCTCATATACGCAGGAGCTGGCACATCCGGCCGTTTAGCGGTGCAGGACGGGGCAGAGCTCATGCCGACGTTTAGCTGGCCCCAGGAACGGCTTCTGCTGCTTATTGCGGGCGGGAAGGCGGCTCTCTTACGATCGGTTGAAGGCGCCGAAGATGAGGCTGGGCACGCCGCCGAATTGGTGCGGCAGCATGGCGTGAACGAGGCCGATGTCGTCATTGCTGTAGCGGCGAGTGGCACGACGCCATTCACGGTGACGTGCTTGCGTGAAGCCAAACGGGCCGGCGCTCTAACCATTGGCCTTGCTAACAACCGGGATACCCCGCTTCTTGAGGAAGCCGATCATGCAATTTTGCTCGATACCGGCCCCGAGCCAATCGCAGGTTCGACCCGGATGAAAGCCGGAACGGCTCAGCGGATAGCACTGATCTTGCTCTCCTCGCTCGTGATGATTCTCCTGGGCCGGGTCTTCGAAGGACTCATGGTGGACGTTCAAGCCTCCAATAAGAAGTTAACCAGGCGGAGTGAAAAGATACTATCGCGTTTAACGGGGAGAAGCAGTGAGGAGATAAGGCGCGCCTTGGGCCGGACGGGCGGGAGGGTCAAGCTCGCATTTCTCCTTCTCCAAGGCTTTGGGCTGACCGAGGCCGAGGCGGCTCTCGATTTGGCCCACGGCCATTTGCGCCAAGCAATGGAGTTGGCCGCCGGGCGCCGCTATGCCGGACCTGAAATCCGTGATGCGCGTTCCATGAAGCCAGTGCAGACTGAGGAACGGAGCACGTCGAAATAGGAGCGGCTTCTCGCCAGAACCTAAGGCGGCGCGCGCGTGATCGATCGGGACCGCCGCACGCGAAAGCCGGTCCCGGAGCAGGCCGTATGCGGCGCCCGCCAAACGAGGTGCGGCGGCGATTCTCATCCGCAAGCGACTCTTTTGAATATCGCAGCCCGGCTCATGAGGTCTGCACCGCAGCCTCAGGTCTTGAAAAATGCGGCTCTTTGCATTGCCAAACTCATGGAGCAAAACCGGCCGGCTGAATTGGCGCGGCGGCGATTGCGCAAAGACTCTCGTCAGCCTCACCGGCGTGCTGTTGGGTTGCGAATTGGCAGCACCGCAACGGTAATCTGAATTCTGGCTTCGGGCCGTTTTCTGAAATGGATTCACGGCGACAACCGTCGCGGCCGAGAGTATAATTTTTTATGCTTTGAGTAGCCGGGCATCTAAAGCGTCGCAGTGGGGCGCATGCCCGACTGCGCCCCGTTCGGAGGTGCGCCGATGCCGATTGGCCATGACCCTGCAGGGCTTGATCGTTGCGCTCATGCTGCGGGCGGAGATGCTGCTGGTAGGCGCGGCCCCCGCGGTCATCGTGCCGCTCGACACAATCGAGCTGGCACCTCTACCGCAGCATTGTGGATCACGTCTCGCGAGGGGAAGCAGCCCCGATTCTCCGATGTCAGCCATGGAATGGCCGTGGTCCGGTTAAGACGGCAGCGTAAAGTGCGCGATAATTCGCGGGTCTCGTGTGAATGCCCGTTAAATAGCAGATTCGCCGCGACATCATGACCGCGTGTTACCGTACGGAGAAACGCTAATGTCGAGATTTCGTGTGATCACCAGTCCGGCGCCGCGGCTGGTCCACCCGACAGTACGCAAGATCGGAAGGGGCGACCTTCGATATGCTCTTGCCAAGGGCATGGAGGACTTTTTGACCATGCCCTCGTCGCTCTTTTTTCTAGCTCTCATCTATCCGGCCGTTGGAATTTGGCTGATCACCGGAAGTTCGCCGCATTTGATCTTCCCGCTGATCTCGGGGTTCGCTCTCGTTGGGCCCTTCGCCGCTGTCGGCTTGTATGAGATTAGCCGGCGGCGGGAGCGCCGCCTCGATCCCTCCTGGAAAGATGCCTTTGCGGTGATGCACTCGCACTCGATTTTGTCGATCCTAGCCCTCGGATTCGTCCTGTTGGCGATTTTCATCTGCTGGCAATTCACCGCCCACTATCTGTACTTGGCGATTCTTGGCGCGGCCCGCCCGGAGACCTTTGGAGGATTTTTGAGCGAGGTGCTTACCACGCCACGCGGCTGGCTCTTCATAGGAGTGACCGTCGCGACAGGTCTCCTTTATGCTGCTTTGGTCCTAAGCATCAGCGCCGTCTCTTTTCCCTTGCTTCTCGACCGCAACGTTGGTGTCCCAGTTGCTGTTTGCACTTCGGTTAGAGCGGTGTTGAAGAATCCCGCGACGATGGCACTCTGGGGATTAACCGTCGCGGGAATTCTAGCGGCAGGATTCCTGCTGCTGCTCGTCGGGCTTGCTGTCGCCGTGCCAGTACTGGGGCACTCAAGCTGGCATCTTTACCGAAGGGCCGTGGATTGGACCACCGTCGATTGATCCGTCGCTGCATCCTGCTTGAGTTATCGCCGGAGCCACCCGACGATTAGAACAGTGTCATTCTCCGGAGCCGCTGGGTTCGATTGTCATGTGCTCAGTGCTGGCTCCTTCCGTCCCAAAGAAGGTAACCCGGGAGAGGTGCGTATAGCCAGACTCAAAGGCCATGATGGCCACGAACAGCAAAACGGCCCCGGGGGGGACAAGAATCGCATAAATCAGGGCGAGGCGCTCCCAAGCCATATGCATAAACACGGCCACAATCAGACCTGCCTTCACAATCATGAACAGCAGGATCAAGGACCATCTGAGATACCCCTGCAGGCCAAAATAGTCGACTAGATAAGAGCATGTGCTCAGAACAAAGAGCCAAAACCAGACCAAGAGATAGACCTTGATCGGGTGCTGCTGCCCCTCTGCGTGCGCGGTTTTCCGTGCCATCCTTTCCTCACCAAAGATAGAACAGCGCAAAGATGAACACCCATACAAGATCGACAAAGTGCCAATAAAGGCCCATGGTTTCGACGATCTCGTAGCGGCCTTTCCTGCTCGTAAAAAAGCCTCGCGCTCCGCGGTCAAAATCACCGCGCCAAACCTTGCGCGCGATGATGAGGAGGAAAATTACCCCAATCGTCACATGGGTGCCGTGGAAGCCGGTGATCATGAAGAAGCTCGATCCGAATTGAGCCGCGCCCCACGGGTTTGCCCAAGGCCGCACTCCCTCCATGATCAACTTGGTCCACTCGAACGCCTGCATGCCGACGAAAGAGGCGCCCAGTGCCGCTGTTGCCAGCATGAGAATCGTGGTCGTCACGCGATCGCGGCGGTAGCCGAAATTCACCGCCATCGCCATGGTGCCGCTGCTACTGATTAAGATGAAGGTCATGATCGCGATCAGGAGGAGCGGCGTTTCCACCCCGGCAACCGTCAGCGCGAAAACCTTCCCGGTGTTCGGCCACGGCACCGTCGTCGACATCCGCACCGTCATGTAAGACAGCAGAAAGCAGCTGAAGATAAAGGTGTCGCTTAAGAGGAAGATCCAGATCATGGCCTTCCCCCAAGTCGCGGTCTTGAATGCGGTCTGATCGGAAGCCCAGTCGGCCGCGAAGCCCTGCCAGCCCCCAGGATGCGAAGGCGCTTCCAACGACCTTGGAGAGGCAGGGCTCAGCACCTCGATCCCAGCGTCCCGCGAACTATATTCAGGCGCAGCCGACATGACGCCTCCTCACAACATACCGCAGATGAAGGAAATTAATCCGCTCCCTGGCCGGGACGGATCCGTGAACAACAAAAGACCGAAAAAGACAAGCCAGACCAGAAGCAAGAAATGCCAATAAATCGCGCAGAGCTCGATGCGCAGCTGGATTTCTTTCGCCGTAATGCCTTGCCATGCCTTTTCGGCAGCCGCGCCGAGTGCGGCGAGACCGCCCAACAGATGCACCCCGTGAATCCCGGTGATCAGATAAAAGAATGCGGCCGCGGGGTTGGCGGTTAGGTAATAACCCGCGGCATTAAGCTGTTGCCATGCGATCAGCTGGCCGGCAAGGAACGCGAGCGCAAACCCGGCTCCTACAACAAGCCCAGCCTTCACGCCCTCCACCCGCCGGCGGCGCGCCGCGGCCCGCGCCCATTGCAGCGCGCCGCTGCTGAAGACCAAGAGGCCCGTGTTGAACCATAGGATTGCCGGCGCCGGTACAGGCTTCCACTCCGGAGCGTTCAGTTCCGGCATGTTCATCCGCATCATGAAAGCGCTGAAGAAGAGCGCAAAGAGCGTGCCTGCGACGGCGAGGAACACGCCCAATCCAATTTTCGCGGCGGGCAGAGAGGGTGCGCCCGCGTCGCCGATCGGGCCCGTCTCCAGCCAGGGCTTTGTTGTGATTCTTTGCTGCACCAGCCACCAAGCGATCACGGCCATCACGGCAGCAAGGAAGAGAGCTAGGACACTCATACCGGCGCCGCCTGCCTTGAGGGTCCTTTCGAGGGCTGGTTTTGCGGCAGAAAATCTTGTTCAGCGCCTGGCACGCTATAATCGTAGGCCCAGCGGTACACGACCGGCAACTCTTTGCCCCAATTGCCATGTCCGGGCGGGGTTTCAGGCGTTTGCCACTCGAGGGTGGTCGCCCTCCACGGATTGGACCCCGCAAGCTTGCCTTTGTAGAAGCTCCAGACCAGATTGAAGAAAAAGATGATCTGTGCGGCTCCCACAATCAGCGCAGCAACGGTGATAAAGACGTTCAGGGCTGCCGCCGATGGCGGGACAAAGGCCGTCTCGCCGAGCTCATAATAGCGCCGCGGCACTCCAATGAACCCGAGGTAATGCATCGGGAAATAGATCGCATAAGCGCCGAGAAAGGTGATCCAAAAATGGATGCGGCCGAGCGTGTCGTTGAGCATGCGGCCGGTAATTTTAGGATACCAATGGTAGATGCCGCCGAAGACGACGAGAATGGGCGCGATGCCCATCACCATGTGAAAATGGGCAACGACGAACATTGTGGCGGAAAGCGGAACATCCACAATGACATTGCCAAGGAACAGGCCGGTGATTCCTCCATTCACAAACGTCACAATGAAGCCGATGGCGAACAGCATCGGGACGGTGAGGTGGATATTGCCCCGCCACAGGGTGAGCACCCAATTGTAGACCTTAATAGCGGTCGGGACGGCAATGATGAGAGTCGAGGTCGCAAAGAAAAATCCAAACATCGGATTCATACCGCTGATATACATATGATGCCCCCAGACAATGAAGCTGAGGACAGCGATCGCCACGATCGCCCACACCATCATCCGGTAGCCGAAAATGTTTTTCCTCGCATGCGTGCTGATGAGATCGGAAACGATTCCGAAGGCTGGCAGAGCCACGATATAGACCTCCGGATGGCCAAAAAACCAGAACAAGTGCTGGAATAAGATCGGGCTTCCGCCTTCATAACTTAAATGCTCTCCGGCCTGGACGATGGCAGGCATGAAAAAGCTCGAGCCCAGCAACCGGTCCAGAAGCATCATCACGCAAGCCACGAAGAGGGCAGGAAACGCGAGGAGCGCCAGCACGGTCGCAGAAAAAATGCCCCAGACGGTCAGCGGCAGGCGCATCATCGTCATCCCTCTTGTGCGCCCCTGCAGCACGGTGACGACGTAGTTCAATCCGCCCATCGTAAATCCGATAATGAACAGGATCAGGGAACTGAGCATAAGAATGATGCCCCAGTCACGCCCGGGTGTGCCCGCGAGGATTGCTTGCGGCGGGTAAAGGGTCCAGCCGGCGCCCGTGGGACCGCCTGGCACGAAATAGCTTGCGACGAGAATGAGCACTGCGAGAAGATAGACCCAGTAGCTCAGCATGTTGACATAGGGGAAAACCATATCCCTCGCGCCGACCATCAGCGGAATGAGGTAATTGCCAAACCCGCCAAGGAAGAGAGCCGTGAGCAAATAGATCACCATGATCATCCCGTGCATCGTGATGAACTGGTAGTAGGCCTCCGGGGAGATAAGGGAAAGAGTGCCTGGAAAAGCGAGTTGCAGCCGGATGAGCCACGACAAAACCAAGGCCACGAGGCCAATACCCATCGCCGTCAAGGAATATTGAATGGCGATGACCTTGGCATCTTGGCAGAAGACGTACTTCGTGATCCAGCTCTTGGCGTGATAGAGCTCGACGTCTGGGACTTCGGCAGCTGGAATGGCACCATCGACGCGAATCTCGACCATCGGTCCTCTCCTCATCCTCCTGGCAGGTTTACGAGATCTGTAATGCCTTCACGAATCATTCCTTTGCCGCAGCGAGTGCTCCAGAAGAGGGTAACCCATCGCGCAGATTTGCTTTTTGAGCATGGGCCGATAATTCAGCAAAGGTATGCTGCTTAGCCAGCCACGCCTGATAATCGTTCTCGTTCTCAACCACGATCGTGCCGCGCATCTGCGGGTGGCCCACCCCGCAGAAGGCGGCGCAGAGAATCTCGAATGTCCCAATCTTAGTCGGCGTGAACCAGAAATAGCTTTCAAGGCCTGGCATCAAATCCATTTTAGCGCGGAACTCAGGCACATAAAAATCGTGCACCACGTCTATCGAACGGAGCAAGACCTTGACGGGTTTGCCGGCCGGAAGATGCAATTCGTTCCCCTCGACAACGATATCATCCTGGCCGCCGGGGTCTTTGGGATTTAAGCCCAGAGGATTATCGGAACTGATGAAGCGCGGATCAGAGAGTCCCAGCCGGCCGTCCTTTCCGGGCAAGCGGAAACTCCACTGCCACTGCTGGCCAACCACCTCCATCACAGCCGCGTCCTCCGGGACAGTGATGAATTGGTACCATACAAAGAGACCCGGCCCCAGGAGGGCAATCACGGCCACGGTCGTCCCAATCGCCAGGGCCCACTCTAGTTTATTATTCTCGGGCTGATATTGCGCCCGCCTCCCCGCCCGGTGCCGGAAACGAAGGATGCAATAGGCCATAAACAAAATTATGGCGACATAGCCGGCGCCCGTGATCCAGAACGTGAGGATGACGGTGCCATCGATGTGGCCCCAGTTCGAGGCGATCGGCGTAAACCACCAGGGGCTCAGCAAATGGAACAAAACCGAGCCGACGACTATCAATACCAAGACGATCGCAAGGGCTATGGCCATTTTGTTTACCTACCATTGCCTCCAATAGAATGCGAGCCCGGGTTCGCACAGCTAAAGACCTTGCCTAGCCGTAAGCTTTGCAATTGTCCTGGCCAGAAGCGGGCCTCTAGGGCCGCGCATAAATTTATCACGGGCGCTCCTCCGCCGCGACCAACTTTTCTCGACAAGGGAGAACTGGACTTGCCCTGAAAAAGTGGAGAGCCATTCCCTACGGACAGTAGAGGAGGTGGCTATGAGCGGCAACAGCCGCGGCGCTCGCCGTGTGGACGGCTTCGCCAGAACTCGCCGCCGCGCCGTGGATGCGGCCGCGCATCACGGGCAAAGAGGGCCGGCCGGCTTGACAAGACCGCAAGCTCTTGCCGTCGCCTGCCTCCTGGCCGGAAGCGCTCCGGCGCTTGCTCAGGAGGCGGCTGGCAATGCCGCAGCCGGCCGTCAGATAGAATGCCCTCGACGACTGAACTTGCGATCAAGGTCTTTCTGCGCACGAGCCGCGGCCTCATGCCCAATTACCGGGTAACCCGCGGAGAGATCGAGGGCGTCGCAGCATTCATTCTGAGTTTGAAGCATAAAGATTATCCGTAGCCAGCGGAGTTGCGGGCTGTCATTCAGGCGCTCCAGCGCTGCGCCATAAATGCGCGGCAGATCTTCGTGACGGACCTTGAACGCTTGCTCCGGAGGAACTGGCGGGGCAGTGCTTTGGAAGGATTATCTTGAGGAAGCTTACGAAGTCTGCTGCCGTTATCACGCTCGCGGCCGCCATCGCCGCCTCTCAGCCGCCCTCGGTTCCGGCTGCGAGCCGCAATGGGTTATGGGCTGTCGTCCATGACCTGTGCGTTCCACTCTATCGCGGCATTGGCGTCCCCTTCCCCTGTCGCGAGGTCAATCTCAATGGCGGCGCTGGCCGAGGCTTTGCCGTGCTTCGGACGGCTTCGAGCCCCTCCCATTTCATTCTCGTCCCGACGGCTCGCGTCTCAGGGATTGAAAGCCCCTTGTTGCAAAGCGAAGAGGCGCCGAATTATTGGCAGGCTGCCTGGGACGCCCGCCACCTTGTCGAAGAAGGGGCAGGGCGGCCATTGCCGCGCGATGCGATCGGGATGGCTGTCAATTCCGCCGCGGGCCGCAGCCAGGACCAGTTGCATATCCATGTCGCCTGCGTCCTGACCGCCTTGACAGGTTTCCTCCGGAGCCACGAGCTCGAAATCCACGGCTCATGGTCTCGACTGCGCTCAACCTTTGCAGGACACAAATTCCTGGCGATGAAAATTGAGGCCGAAGATTTGGGCAAAGCGGATCCGTTCAGGATTCTGCCACAGGCGCTTGGGCCCGGCGGGCTTCTGCCAAAGAACCAGACGCTCGCGGTGATCGGAGCGGTTTTCCGCGACGGCAGGCCGGGTTTTTATTTGCTTGCCAACGATGCCCGCGCTCACCCTCTAGAGGTGGTCAGCGCCGAGGGGCTGCTGGATGACAAATGC
>Ga0209062_1001623_pt1 | contig 37498 bp, 25 predicted proteins | sample Coa_R2_2_FD_187158 | JGI IMG/M metagenome (GOLD analysis project Ga0209062, IMG submission 187158) | Surface soil microbial communities from Centralia Pennsylvania, which are recovering from an underground coalmine fire - Coalmine... | ecosystem: Environmental > Terrestrial > Soil > Unclassified...
AGAGCATCCGGCGCAACCGTCCAAGGTTGAAAGAAGCGCTGCATCAATTGGCCATACTGCCGCGGCCAAAACAACGTGGGCGCCGCCAACAGCAAAACGATCCCCCCCGCCAGAACGACAAGGCACCCCACCCGGCGTGCCGGCACTGCGGGACGGAAATCGAGGTGCCCGCTTCGTGCCGCCGTATCTTCCAGCAGCATGGCGACGAGAAGCGGCGAGCCATTCCCTTCCCCGGCGCTATTTGCCAGCGCCACGGCACTGGTGAGCCGCTCATCAAGATCGGGATATTTCTCTTCAATAACGGCGGCTAGCGTCGCCGGATTGATCCGCCGGCACAAGGGCGCCGCCACCCAGCGTAGCAAGAAACCCACGCCCACAACCGCCCCGGTCGAAAAGAGAACCTGCCGGGCCAGTGGTGGAAGATCAAGCCAGTAATCGACCATCATGGCCGCCGCGGTGAAAACTCCAAGAGTAACAGCAACCAAAGCAGAGCCGCGCACTGCCCGCAACAGGCGGATGCGCCGGCGGATCGCGCCCAGTCGAGCGCGCAACGGCGACGGGAGGATGAGAGTCGCGGACATGATGCGGAGCCCCTCTTGGTTGGATGTCTCTTCCACGCTTCATCCGGCGGGCGATGCGACCGGCGTCCCAGAGGGACGACAGGCAAGCACTTGATTTTAGGTTGTCGAGATGGGGGGAAGCAAGGAGATTCATCTCGTGCGCGTCACGCTTACGATACAACGGTGGGAGCACGTCTCTTCAATCCCACGTTTTCGGTCGATGAAGCGCCCGGCCTTGTTTCGTTTCTGCTGTTCGGATATAGCGGGAATGCTAGCGATTCAGACCGTTAGCGACTCCCACCGCTCGCCCAGACGATCGTGTAAGACCAGCAGAAAATCATTGAGTCCAGCCATGTCTCCCCGCACGAGGCCTATCTTCAAGCCGTCACGAAATTGGAGCGCGTAACCGCGGTTGGATGTCTTGAGCAGGATATCCAGAACAGCGTTCTCCAGATCACCCATTAATTTGGAGTGCAGCGGCAGGATGCGGACGATATCATCGAGGCGACGTTCAACGATGCGTCGCGTTAGCAGCTTTCGGCCCCGAATCACATCATCTTGAACCTCGATCCAGTGGTAACTGGACGACATGGCCCAGGCGAGGAAGGCACTGAATGCTACGGCTCCAAGGGCCACTGGGATGCCGATTTCCGGAGGCGCTAGCAACAAAACCGTCACGCCGATGGCGATGGGACCGACGATGAAAAGCAAAACGCAAACGATCGCCATGATGATAAATGGGAAGCGTAGGGTGATTCGCATGAAGTCAAAATCCTTACTCGGCAAACTGAAAAACTTACTCCTTGTGCCCTTCTTCGTCCCCGCCGGCCGATAGCTCGATCGGTTGGCCGTGCGGTGTATGCAGATACGCCCGTCGCCATTGCTCCTTGCGGCGGTGCATCGCCAGGTTGTTGACGAGCCCCTTTTCCGCGCACAGTCGCTCCAACGCGTTGAGCCAATGATGGTAGTAGCTGTGTCCCAGGTCCGGATCGCCGTGTTCTTGCGCGGCACGGATTTCGTGGCTGAGTGCTGTCGCCCACTCAGACCATGTGAAGCAGCCCGACTCGGAGAGGCGCACTGCCAGGGCAAAGGCGTGGGCCTCCCACGGTTCATGGAAGACGGGGCCTTCCTCGTCGCGGGGCAGTTCCGAAAGTTCGTGAATCGGCACGGTGACCGGGTGCATCAGGCAGGCTCCAGGTAGTCTTCCCATAGATCGACATAGACGGCGCTGTTGCCGTTGGCGTTCTCGCCCCATAGTTCCGGCCCCTCGAAGCGGACGCCGTAAAGATGCCGGCCTACGCGCACTCCTTCCGCGCTGAGATCGGGGAAGACGTGAGTGCCGTGATATTCGTGGATCACGCCGACTCGGCCGCGCACATATCGCGGCTCGCGGGTGTGGCCGGTCGGATGCCGATTGCGGGCGCGAACGCGGTCGCCCAGTCGAAAGCGCGGCGGCGTGTCCGCCGGCATCATCGCCGGGGAGCCGCGGGTCAGGGTGGTGATGACTGCTTCCGCGTGGAGACGATGTTTCAGGAGATCCTCGCCGGCCGGCTGCGCTGCCTTGCTCGATGCCAGTTCCTCCGCCGTCACGAGGCCCGTTTCCATGAGCAATTTCTCCAGACCGGCGAGCCAGTTTTCATAATAGCTGTGCCCCAGATAATCCACCGGATGCTGGCGTTCGCGAGCATGCCGCGATATGTCTGAGTTCCATTTCCTCAAGGCCCCGGCAGCCAGCTGCATGCCGAAGACGCGCTTTTCCCAGTCCGCGTGAAAGACAGGCTCCTCGGCTTCCGGCTCGGCGTTAATGCGGCCGAACCCGTGCATGCCACCTAGATCGTGTGCTCCGTTCATGACGGTTTGTCAACCTCCCGCGGCGACTTGGCCTGCTCCACCCCGATCATGGAATTTCGTGTCACCAACGCGGCGAGCTGCTCCTCGGTCCAACCGTCGGTGCCGGCGGGACGTTCCGGCAGCACGAGATAGCGAACTTCAGACGTGGAATCCCAAACGCGGATCTGCACGTCATCCCCCAACTCCGTGCCGAATTCCTTCAGGACTCCGCGAGGATCGGCCACCGCACGGGCACGATAGGGGGCGGATTTGTACCACACCGGAGGCAGGCCCAGCACAGGCCAGGGATAGCACGAACACAGGGTACAGACAACGAGGTTGTGGATATGGGGCGTGTTCTCGACCACCTTCATGTGTTCGCCCTGTCGCCCGGAGTAACCAAGCGAAGCGATGGCCGCGGTGGCATCGTTCAGCAGCCACTTTTTGAAACCGGCATCGACCCAGGCACGGGCGACCACCCTGGCTCCGTTGCGCGGCCCGATTTTGGTTTCGTAGGCGTCGATGAGCACGTCGATCGCCGCCGGATCAACAAGACCCTTCTCGACCAGCAGCGACTCCAGCGCCTTGACCCGTAACACCACATCCGCGGGCGGCTCCGTATGGTCGTGCGAGTGGTGATGTTCTCTGCTCACGGCGGCATCCTCCCCAGATTTCCCCGAATTGCGCCAGTTTAGATGAATGTTTCACGTTCGGCTATGCGGATACGACTACGTCCGAGCCGCGCACAATGTGCAGCGGAGTAAACGGCAGCAAGAACCGCTTACTCTGTTGCGCTCGGTATGCGGCTCGGATGACGTTCTCAAGGCTTGTACTTCCCCACGTCGACCGCTGCAGCTGCGGCTTCCAAAGTACGGCGAGACAACGGAAGGTGAAAAGAAAAAGGAGCCAACGTAGATTTGTGGTCTATAAGATCGCAAATCTACGTTGGCTCCTTTTACCTTACTTGATCGCAATTCTATTCGGCCCCCATTTTCCTTCGTTCCTAAAATCCGGAATCCGCGCGTTTTCCGGACGAGAAACCGAGGACGCCGAAAAAACCGAAGATCATGCCGATGACCCCCAACCCAGCCGCAGCCGCATAGAATCCGGTGGCCCACTTTTCGGACGGCTTCTCCGTGTAGTCGATATCCACTTCCCAAATTGTGGGCGCCAAGGCTAGCGAGGGATACGCTTGCTGGAACAAGGGACGATAAGGTTCGTAGGGCTGGAGCAGAATGGGGTTGATGACCGCGCCGCGGAAACTCGAACGTCCGGCGAAGCGCTCGCGGATTTCTGCGTCATTTTTGGAGCGAGTCGAGCGCAGAACGACCTGGATCGACTTGGCCTGGGCAGCCTTCCCCTTCGGGAAGGCCGGGAACCACACTGCGCTGATGCTCCCTTTTCGGCTTTCGACGACGTAGTCCTTGCCGAGTTCCACGTCCTTCAGGTCGAGCCAGATGGACTCGCCGTAGCCCTTCTCCGCCAACTCGGCGACCGTGAGAGCATGCGGACCCGTCCCGTACAAGGAACGAATGCGCTCCTGCTCGCGGCCCAAGAAGTACGCTCCGATGGCCCCGAGAATGCCCAGCACAAAGATGGTGAACAGACTCTTTCGGCTCATTATGCAAAGCTCCTGGTCTTTAGGGTGTTGACCTTGATGTTATGGCAAGTATAGCTCACGTATAAATGGTGTTGCTTGTGCGAAACGCGAGCCGAAGAGGCGGCAAAGCTCTTAGGCGTAGTCTTGAGATCAACTATGGGTTTTTCTTGCCTTCGCCCCGCATCTTGAGACTACGGCGACGCGTCCGACTTCGATTCATCGTGCCCAAGGAGAGTCTCGCGCAAAATCTGCGCCGGATGCACAGCGGTGCAGCCGGTACAATGTGCAATCTGCATCCGGCACGAAAAACCAGGCGCGACAATCGCCGCATCGCCCGGTGCAGTCCGCAGCGCCGGCAGCAGGCGCTGCTCGGCGACTTGCAGCGACAGTTCGTAATGCTCCTTCTCGTACCCAAATGATCCCGCCAGGCCGCAGCAGCCGCCGTCGAGATCCACGACCGTCGCGCCGGGGATGCGTCGCAACAACGACAAGAGCGCCGACGTGCCGGTGAGTGAGCGTTGATGACAGTGCGGCTGCACCAGGATGTGCTGCGGGCCGGGACCGGCGGGTTGGAAGCGTGGTTCCAGAAACTCCTCGAACGTCCAGCAAGCGGCGGCGATGGTTTCGGCCATGCGGCGGAGCGGGCCGCGAAGCAGTGCGGGATAGTCGTCCTTCACGGTCAGAATGCAGCTTGGCTCGCAGGCAAGGATCGGCTTGCCCTCGGCCGCCCAGGGATACAGCGTCCGCACGTTGTTCTCGGCGTGAGCCACTGCCTGAGTCAACAGGCCGTTGGAGATCAGCGGTCGGCCGCAACACCACAACGCGGCAGGGGCATCCAGGGTGACGACGCAGCCGGCGCGTTCGAGCAGCTGTACGGCGGCGAGACCGCTTTCCGGCTCGTGATAGTTCGTGAATGTATCCGGGAACAGCAGAACATCGGGCGGACGCTGGGGCTTTGAGGAGCGGCGAGCTTGGAATTGCTGGCGAAACGTGCGGCGGGTGAAGGCGGGCGGCAGACGGCGGCGGTCGATACCCAGGAGACGATCATTCAGCCAACGCACCGGTACGCTGCCCGCCAGCCAATTCGATAGCGGCGCCAACCGGCAGCCCCAGCGGCTGATCTCGGCGATGTGTCCGAACAGCCGGCTTCGCAAGGGGATTCCGTGATGACGATAATACTGATGCAAAAACTCCGCCTTCAGCCGGGCCATGTCCACGTTCGTGGGACATTCGCTCTTGCAAGCCTTGCATTCCAGGCAAAGATCGAGCGCCGCGTGCAAGGCCGAGTCGGTCAGTCCCGCCAGGTCCGTCTGCCCTGTCAGGGCGAGACGCAGCGCGTTAGCACGTCCGCGCGTACCGTGCTGTTCGTTGCGCGTCGCCTGATAGGAGGGGCACATGGTCCCGCTGCGCAGCTTCCGGCATTCGCCGACGCCGGCGCACAGTTCGGCCGCCCGCGTCATGCCGCCGTCGGCCGTGAAATCGAAGGTCGTTTTCACATCCGGAGTGACATAGCGCGGTCCATAGCGCAGGTTCGCCGTCAACGGCGGCGCGTTGACGATTTTGCCGGGATTGAGGATATTGGCGGGGTCGAAAGTGCGTTTTATCTCGCGGAATGCCTGGTAGAGGAGGGAACCGTACATCTTCTCCTGAAATGGACTGCGGACGAGGCCATCGCCGTGTTCGCCGGATAGGGCGCCGCCGTACTTCAGCACGAGATCGGCCACTTCCGCGGCGATGCCCTCGAAAGCGAGGACGCCGGACTCCGTTTTCAGGTCGATCACCGGGCGGACATGCAGACAGCCGACCGACGCATGGGCGTAGACGCCGGCCTTGGTGTCATGCCGCCGCAAGAGAGCCAAAAACTCGGCAATGTAATCGTGCAGATGCTCCGGAGCGACCGCGGTATCCTCGACAAAGGAGATCGCCTTGGCATCGCCCTTCTCGGCCATCGACAGTCCCAGCGCCAGCCGCCGCAGCTTCCAGATGCGCGATTGTGCCGCCGGCTCCAGCGCGCGATGATAGTGATAACCGAAAGAGCGACTTTTCAGGTCCGCTTCGAGATCACTCAAGCGTGCCGGCAAGTCATCGGAGCGCTCGGCATAAAACTCGATGATGAGAATGGCACCCGGATCGCCGGCGAGAAAATCGCGCAGCCGGCCCGCCTCGGCATTCAGCCGTGTGGCATCGAGAACGTATTTATCGATGACCTCGACCGCCGAGGGTTGATGAGCAAGGATGCTCGGCGTCGCTGCCAGCGCTTCCAGCAAGTCAGCAAACTGCACGACAAGGAGCGCCTTGGCACGCGGCAACGGCTCCAGATGCAGCTTCGCCTCCAGGGTGACGGCGAGCGTGCCTTCGGAGCCGACGAGGAGATGCGCCAGGTTGAATGACTGTCCGGGGGTGAAGCGATCGAGATTGTAGCCGCCGACGCGGCGCAGAATCCGCGGATAGCGGCGCTCGATTTCCGTCGCATGTTCCGCCGCCAATCGCCTCACGACGCGATAACATTCACCCTCGCGGTCGTTACGGCGACATTTCATCTCTACTTCATTGTCGTTTAGCAAATGAAGGTGAACCATTGAACCATCGGCGAGTACCGCGCGCAGCTCCAGGACATGATCAATGGTCTTGCCGTAAATGAGCGAATGCGTGCCGGAGGAATTGTTGGCGATCATGCCGCCAATGGTGGCACGATCGGAGGTGGAGATGTCGAGCGGAAAATGTAAGCCCAGCGGCTGCAATTCGCGGTTCAGCTCGTCGAGGACGCATCCCGGTTCGACGAGCACCCAGCGCTCGGTGGCGTTGATTTCCAACACGCGGTTGAGATGCCGCGAGCAATCGAGGATAACGCCGGGTCCGATGCACTGCCCCGCCTGCGAAGTACCGCCGCCGCGCGCCGTCAACGGCACGCCGAAACGCGCACACGCCTGCACCGCCGCCACAATGTCCGCGGCGCTTTTCGGGAAAACAACGCCCAGTGGCACGATCTGATAAACACTGGCATCCGTCGAGTAGATGGCCCGGCTAAGGCGATCAAAGCGAACCTCGCCCTTTACATTTTCGGCGAGGGCTGTCTGCAGTTGGAGGAGGGAAGAGGCATTCATCCCCATCATCATATGCACTATAGGAGCCAGTAGCGTAAGCGAGGATAGACAGTTTCCTCGCTTATGCTACAGGCTCCGTGATGCAGCCTCCTAATGAGGTAGGCATTGTGTTCCAATTGCTGCACCGGGCAAACCCGGTGGAGCTGATGTTCCGACTGATGCGCCCGGCAAGCCCGGTGTAGCTGTTGCCCCAATTGCTGCACCAGGCAAACTCGGCTGTGTTGTCGAAATTAGCCCTGTTGCGGCCGCTTGTGCGGGTATCGTCATTGGCCCTGACACACTTCGCGAGCCATGAGGCCAGGAGGGGAACTTCGGCCAACCTTCGCCAACACGACCCGCGGGCTTGATGAATCGCTGCCGCTTCTTCGCAGGGGTTTTCTCCTTGACATCGTCGGAGTTGTACGTGCCTTCTAAGGCGAGTCCTAAACCCTGAAAATATGCCAACAAGGCAAGCTCAGATTCCAGTCCCCCAACCAATCCACCCAGCTTACCCAGCGGGTTCGGTCCGGCCAACAGGATGCGGAAATTGCTGATAACGAGGCGGTCTCCCTGAACGCGGAATTGGTAGCTGAACGGAAGATCGATAAGAACCTCGTTGACAAGCGGCTCCACGGCGGTCCAAAGGCCCGAGAACACTTTCAGCTGGGCAAACTCCTCGTTGTCGGGAAGCCGCAAATGATTCAGCTTAACGCTGGTAATCAGGCCGTAGATCGTACCGTTGCTGCTGAGGCTGATCTCTGCTTCTGTGGCCAGCTCTACTTCGCCGCCCATGACCGACGCTTCAATTACTCCCAGGACGCGATCTTCCTCATACGTCCAGGTGAGCCGGCCGTGGCCGTAAGGCGCGGCATCGACTTCCTTGGTGAACGTGCCTTGCGGCAGGCGGATGACTGCTTCCCGACGGCGGCCGGGCACGGCAGGCTTCGCCGGCTCGTTCCCCTTGGTCGCGGCCTGCGATTCGTCCGATTCTTTCTCCCTGGCCGCAAGGTGAGGCAAACGGAGCGTCGATCGGGAAGCGCCTTCGTTCGAGGAAGACTGGTCTCCGTCGCGGCTTCCATTCGAGGCGGACGCCCAATGACCGATGCCGAAACCGGCAAGGCCGACGGCCAACAGAGACGCCAGGGCGATGAATTTCACTCGCTCATAAAACATGGCTCGAACCACTCCTTCCATTAAAGATACCGTTCCTCCGGATACTCCCATCCGAACGGGCGATTCACCTTTCAGCATGGCCATCGCGGCCCGGCTCGTCACGCGCAGCCATTCGGCGTTGACGGCGGGAACCGCCGTGCCGAGCAACAATCCCGCGAGGACACCCGGTGCCACGCCGCGTCGCGTCAGGTTTCTCTGTAGACGTTCCCGTGCCCAGGCCAATCGGGTTAACACGGTCCCTTTCGGCCATCCCAGGCGCTGGGCCGCGTCCGCGGTGGTCAGGCCGGCAACGTAGCAAAGTTGCACGGGCAGTCGATATTTCTCTGGCAGCCGGGCGATTTCCTCGGCCAAGAGATCACGCAATCCATCGTCCGCAACCGGCGAGCGGCCAGGCAAATCCGCGGGCAATGGCTGGGAAGATTTCCGCTGCTGTCGGAGCCTGCGCGCCACCTTGACGGCCACCCCGTACAGCCAACGACCGACGGCCGCGCGATCGCGGATCGATCGGCCGCGCTGGACCAAAATCAGGAAGGTCGCCTGGGCGGCGTCATCGATGTCGCACTCCGAGCGCAGCCAGCTCCGGCAGGCCGCGCGCACCGCCGGCGCATGACGCCGTACCAGCGTCTCGAAGGCCGATTCTTCCTTCAAATCGAGGAATCGAGTCAGCAATTCGGCATCCGTGCAGGCTTCGCGCCGCAGCGAGCGAAGGGCAGCCCCAAGGATTGAGTCGATTCGTGATCGCGGCATGGTCCTTCCTGAACAAGTCCCGGCCAACTCCTTACCATCTATGTGCAGCCACGAGCTGAGTTGATTTTGAAACTTTACAGGTTGGTGGAACAAGAGAAAAGCCGGCTTCCAAATCGGGCGAGGACGCGGAGGACAAAATAACCACACCCAAATCCACGCATGCACCCGCTGATCGAGCGATTTTCATCCATCGGTTCTCGTTCCCACGCTCCGCGTGGGAACGCACGTCCGGCCGCTCTGCGGCCCGAATCTCGCTGCTCGGTGGGCACAGGACGCGACGCGGAGCGTCGCCAGCGCGCCTTCCCACGCGGAGCGTGGGAACGAGAGTCGCCAATCCCCGCATGCACTCGCTGATCGAGTGCTTCTCATCCATTTTTAATTTGACACCGGTTTGCTATTCGCTAGAGTGATGTTCGGCGTTTTTACGTATACGTAACAAATCGTGCGGGGCTGCCATGACATCGGGGCGTGAGATCGCCAGGGCACTTCGGGCCGCCTACCTGGCCCTCCACCGGCAGACCAATGACTGCTTTGCCAAGCACGGCGTGACGGCCGACCAGTTCGTTCTGCTTTCGGCCCTGGCCGAAGCGGACGCGGTCACTCAGCAGGAACTGGTCCGGCGCATCGGCTCGGACCCCAATACGGTGCGGGCGATGCTGCTGCTGCTGGAACGCCGCGGACTTATCCGCCGGGAGCGTCACCCCGCCGACGGCCGGGCACGCTGCGTGACGATGACGGCGAAGGGGCGGCGGGTTTTCAAGAGATTATGGACAAACAGTGAGCCGCTGCGGGCACGGCTGCTCGCCACCTTCCGGCCGGACGAGGTGACCGCTCTCGTGGAGCTTTTGCGCCGTGTGGCCGAAGTCATGACCCTGCCCGCGAGCAACCCCAGGCGTACAAAAGGAGTGCCGTCCGTTGTCTAGTAACCGACAATTTTGATCCTCATGGGATAGCTCCTCATGAACCGACCACTCCTTGCTTCTGTTTGCCTTGGACTCTTGGTAATTTCGCTCGTCGCGGATGAGCCGGCCAAGCCCCGCACGATAACGAACGCCCAGGAAGGGCCGTTTCCGATTCCCGAGATGACTCCCAAGCGGACGGATGTTAAGCCGTTCGAGTACATGGACGTGGGCAAGAAAATCCCCAACTACACGCCCAGCCGGATCTGGGGCGTCCAGGGCGAGCCGTTCAGCAAGATGCAGGTGCCGCTGTCGGCGGAGGAATCCATCAAACACCTGGTTGTTCCCAAGGGTTTTCACCCTGAGCTGTTTATCAGCGAAGAGCAGCTAGGCGGCGGCAAGCCAATTTGCATGAACTGGGACGAGCGCGGCCGGCTGTGGATCGCCATGACCTACGACTACCCCAACAATTTACAGCCGCCCGACCAGGGCCACGACCGCATCGTCGTTTGCGAGGACATCGACGGCGACGGCAAAGCCGACAAAGTGACCGTCTTCGCCGAGAAGCTGAGCATTCCCACCAGCATCTTCTTCGCCCGCGGCGGCGTCATCGTCTTCGACGCCGGCCGGACCATCTTCCTAAAGGACACCGACGGCGACGGCAAGGCCGACGTCCGCGAGGTGCTGTTCGGCAAATGGAACATGAGCGACACGCACGGCACGGCCAGCAACATGCAGTACGGCCTGGACAATTGGATCTGGGGCATGCAGGGCTACAACCGCTCACGTATCACGCTCAAGAACGGTGAACAGACGGAGTTCTTTAACCAGGGTTTCTTCCGCTTCAAATCCGACGGCTCGAAGTTCGAATTCATCCGCTCGACGGACAACAACACCTGGGGCCTGGGCATCAGCGAGGAAGGCATCATCTTCGGCTCGACGGCCAACCGCAATCCGAGTGTGTACATGCCCATCCCCAACCGCTACTACGAACGGGTGCGCGGGTGGACGACTTCGCTGCAACTGCACACGATGGCCGACACGTATCTGTTCAAGCCGATCACCGACAAGGTACGGCAAGTGGACCAGCATGGCGGCTACACCGCAGGGGCCGGCCATTCGCTGTATACCGCGCGCCGCTATCCCAAGGAATACTGGAACCGCACCGCCTTCGTGGCCGAGCCGACGGGCCATCTTGTCGGCACTTTCGTGATCCGCCGCGATGGCAGCGATTTCCACTCGAACAACTCGTTCAACCTGGTGGCCAGCGATGACGAGTGGACGGGACCGATCATGGCCGAGGTCGGACCTGACGGCAACGTGTGGATCATCGATTGGTACAACTACATCGTCCAGCACAACCCGACGCCCATCGGCTTCAGGACGGGTAAGGGGGCCGCCTACGAAACCGACCTGCGCGACAAGAAGTACGCCCGCATCTACCGCATCGTCCACGACGGCCCCACCGCGAAGGAAAGCAAGGATCGCTTCACCCTGGCCGACGCAACGATGGAGAAGCTGGTCGCTACGCTCAAGAATGACAACCTGTTTTGGCGCCGGCATGCTCAGCGTCTTCTGGTGGAGCGCGGCAAAAAGGACGTGGTGCCGGCCCTCTTGGCAATGGCTCGCGATCCCAGCGTCGATACCATCGGCCTGAACGTCGGCGTCATTCACGCCCTGTGGACGTTGCATGGCGTGGGCGCTCTGGACGGTTCAAATGCCGAGGCGACCACCGTTGCTGTTGCTGCGCTCAAACACCCCGCAGCCGGCGTTCGCCGCAATGCCGTCCAGGTCTTGCCCCACGATGCCAAGTCCGTCGCGGCTATTCTCGACGCCGGCCTGATACGGGACGCGGATGCCCAGGTGCGGCTAATGAGCCTGCTGGCGCTGGCCGATCAGCCGTCTACGCCGGCCGCGGCAGAGGCGATCATCGCCGTCCTGGGTGATCCGATGAATGCTCGTGATCGCTGGATTCCCGATGCCGCCACCAGCGCGGCCGCCAACAACAGCGAAGCCTTCCTGAAAGCTCTGTCGGCCAAGAAGGAACCCTCGCCAAAGTTGTTGGACGTGGCCGGCATCGTCGCCGAGCATTACGCCCGCAGCGCTCCCGTGGATTCGGTAGAGACCGTTATTGCCGGACTGGTGGATGCCGACGCTCAGATCATCGGTGCGGTGGTGCAGGGACTATCGAAAGGCTGGCCGGGCAATAAACCGCCGAAGATCGATGAGCGCACCGAGCAAAACTTGGAAGCGCTTATCAAGCGGCTGCCGCCCGAGCGGCGCGGCGAGTTGATCAAGCTGTCCATTGCCTGGGGCAGCAAAAAGTTTGAACGCCTGGCGGCCGAGGTGTCGCGCACGCTCTTGGCCAAGGTCAAGGATGAGTCACTACCGGCCGCAGCTCGCGTTGCCGCTGCCAGTGAGTTGGCCGGTTACCGTAGTGCGGATGTAGCCACCGTGGAAGCCCTGCTGGAAGAGATCACGCCGCGCACGCCGCCGGAGGTCGCTATCGGCTTCCTGCGTGCGCTACAAGTGAGCGAAGCGGCGGATACGGGCAAGCTCATCCTGGAGCGGCTGCCCGCCCTCACACCCACTACGCGTACAGCGGGCCTGGGCATTCTGCTGACCCGGCCGGAATGGACGCGCGAACTGCTGGCTGCTGCTGAGAAGAACCAGGTCCGGCTCGTGGACTTATCACTGGACCAACAGCGCGCGTTGACTCAGCATCCCGACCGTCGCATCCGCTTCCGGGCCATGGCGCTCCTCCGCCGCGGCGGTGCGCTGCCCAACCCCGATCGACAGAAGGTGCTCACCGAGTTGCTGCCCATAACCAAGGAGAAAGGCGACCCCGTCGCGGGCAAGGCCGTGTTTTTGAACCAGTGCTCCAAGTGCCATGTCCACGGCACGGAGGGCAACCGCATCGGCCCGGACCTGACCGGCATGGCGGTCCATCCCAAGGACCACCTGCTCACGGATATCCTTGACCCTAGCCGTAGTGTCGAGGCCAACTTCCGCGCCTACACTGTCACTACCAAATCAGGACGTGTCCTCGTTGGTTTGTTGGCTTCCGAATCGAAAACGACGATTGAGCTGTTCGACGCCGAGGGAAAGAAGCAGACCATCCTACGCCAGGACATCGAAGAGCTGGTTGCCACCAACAAGTCGCTGATGCCGGACGGCTTCGAAAAATTGCTGAGCCGCAAGGATCTGACTAACCTGCTTGCGTTCCTGACGCAGCGCGGCAAATACCTGCCGCTGCCCTTGGACAAGGTCGCCACCATCGTCAGTACCAAGGGCATGCTGAACGGTGAGGAATCCCAATCCGAACGGCTGGTGTTTGGCGACTGGAAACCCAAGACCTTCGAGGGCGTACCGTTCCATCTGGTCGATCCGCAAGGAGACCGGGCGCCCAACGTGATAATGCTGTACAGCCCACGTGGCAAGCAGCCGCCCAAGATGCCCCGGTCTGTCAGCCTGACGTGCAATGTGCCGGCCAAGGCGATTCACCTCCTCAGCGGTATTAGTGGCTGGGGCTATTCCGAATCTGAGAAGGGCACTGTCTCGATGATCGTGCGCCTGCACTACGCGGACGGCACGACGGAGAATCATGCCCTGAAGAACGGCGAGCAGTTCGCGGGCTATGCCCACCGGGTCGATGTCCCCGGCTCGAAATTCGCGTTCGACTTGAACGGCCGGCAGGTTCGCTACCTGGCGATCGAACCGAAGCGCAAAGACAAGATCGAGCGAATCGAGTTCGTCAAAGGGCCGGACGACACCGCCCCGATCGTGATGGCCGTTACCGTGGAACCGTTGGAATAGGGCGTTCCGATTAGCGAGTCAACCTACAAGCGAGGTCCACCAATGAACAGACTGTGGTTTGCCGGCCTGCTGCCCCTCCTCTTGGGAGCGGCCGCCGCATCGGGGGCGGATTCAAAGCCCGACGAATCGATCCCCGCGCCGAGCAACATTCGAGGCAAGGAGTATCCCCGCATCCACGCCGACTTGCGGGTGACCTTCCGAATTAAAGCGCCCGATGCGAAGAAGGTCGAATTTGGATTTTTTACACCCAAGCGCTATCCCGCCCAGAAGGACAAGGACGGCTTCTGGACCGCGACCACGGACCCGCAGGTGCCGGGGTTTCATTACTACCGGGTGTTCATCGATGGTGCGGAGGTCAGCGACCCTTCCAGTGAAATGTTCTACGGTACGGGAAAGATGACCAGCGGGATCGAGATCCCGGAGAAGGGCGTCGATTACTATCTCCCCAAGGACGTGCCTCACGGCGAGGTCCGGGAACACTGGTACTACGCCAAGACGACCCAGGAGTGGCGGCGCATCTTTGTTTACACTCCGCCCGGATACGACACCAACCGCGAGACGCGCTATCCCGTGCTGTATTTGCAGCATGGTGGCGGGGAGGATGAACGGGGTTGGCCGAATCAGGGACGAGTCAACTTCATTCTGGATAATCTGATTGCCGAGCGGAAGGCGAAGCCCATGCTCGTGGTGATGGAGAAGGGCTATGCGCGCAAACCCGGTGAGCCTACTCCTACCCCGCCGGCGCGGCCGGCTCCTGGCCAGAATCGCCCCGCACCTCGCGACTTCAGCCGAATGTTTAGCACGTTCGAGGAAGTCATGGTCAAGGACTTGATCCCGATGATCGACGCGACCTATCGCACGATCCCCAATCGCGAAAATCGCGCGATGGCCGGGCTTTCCATGGGCGGCATGCAAACGTTCCAGATCACGCTCAAGCATCTGGATCTGTTCGCTTACATTGGCGGTTTCAGCGGGGGCGGCGGAGGTTTCGGAGGCACCCCCTTCGACCCGAAAACGGCCCACAACGGCGTCATGGCCGACGCGGGCGAGTTCAACCGGAAGGTGCGCCTGCTCTGGCTGGGCATCGGCACGGCCGAGGGCGAGCGGATGTACAACAGCATCAAGAACTATCACGAGGCGCTGGAGAAGGCCGGGATCAAGCATGTGTACTACGAATCGCCCGGCACGGCCCACGAATGGCTGACGTGGCGCCGCTGTTTGCACGAGTTCGCCCCGCGCCTGTTTGTGAACTCTCCCTCCGCCCGCCGGGGTGGTCCGCCGCGCTTCGGTGGCCCCATCGTGCTGAATCCCGACGACGTGCCCGCGTTTCCCGATCCCCCTGCGGGGTTTGACAAGGAGCGCAAGGACATTCCGCACGGCAAATTGGAAATGATCGCCTACGAATCCAAATCGGTCGGCACGACGCGCAAGATGCAGGTGTATACGCCTCCCGGCTATTCCAAAGAGAAAAAGTATCCGGTTCTGTATCTATTGCACGGCATCGGCGGCGACGAAACGGAGTGGCAACGTTTCTGCAAGCCCAACGTCCTCCTCGATAACCTGCTGGCCGAGGGAAAGGTCACACCCATGATCGTGGTCATGCCCAACGGCCGCGCGCAGAAGAACGACCGGGCTGAAGGGAACGTCTTCCAGTCAGCGCCGGCCTTCGCGGCTTTCGAGCAGGATCTCCTGAAAGACGTGATTCCTGCGATTGAAGCACGCTATTCGGTGCAGGCCGACCGCGAGCATCGGGCGCTGGCCGGTCTGTCCATGGGCGGCGGTCAATCGCTTAACTTTGGGCTAACGCACCTCGATACCTTCGCCTGGATTGGCGGCTTCTCCTCGGCGCCCAACACGAAGCCTCCATCACAGCTGATACCGGATCCGGCGATTGCCAAGGTGAAACTCAAACTGCTGTGGATCGCCTGCGGCAAGAAGGATGGCCTGATCCGCGTCAGCCAGGGGGTGCATGCCTACCTGAAGGAGAAGGACGTGCCGCACGTCTGGCACGTGGACGGCAACGACCACGATCCAACGGAGTGGAAGAACAATTTGTATCTCTTCGCGCAGCGAATATTTCGCTGACAGGGGGAGCCGCAATAAGAGGAAAGGTGTCAGGAGCTTTTTCGGGGCTGAAAAGCTCCTGACACTTTTTCCTGACTTTTTCCTGACGAGTGCGTTATGGTTCTAGAGTTTCACGACGCGGTGGGGACGGCCTGGGGTTGGCGCTGAAAGAGGGATCCGACCGGCAAACGAAGGCCAGGGATGAGCGTGCCGCCGTCCAACTCATCGATGGCCGTCAGAACGTGCGGATCCTTCGGCGAGTCATACACGTATATCTCCCGGTCCACGGGCAACACGATCCAAACCTGCTTGACGCCGTGGCGGAAGTACTCGCGCATCTTGGCAAGCACATCTTGAAAGGCATCGTTGGGGCTGACGACCTCGACGGCCAAATCGGGAATCAATTCCCAATCATCGGTTTCCGGCATGGGGCGATCAAGGGGCCAATTAGCCGCCGAGACGAAAGCCACGTCCGGCCGACGGCGAAGATCCGTGACCGGATCAATGATAAAAACTCCTTCGACGATGACGGTCCCCAGCCCATGTGTTTCGGCATGAGAACCAAGACGCCGATCGATTCGAGAAGCAATCCAGGCAGCGTAAATGCTCATCGGCGGCAGCTCCACCTTTTGGCCGTTGACGACCTCGTACAGCGGGTCTTCTTGGACCGTGCCGACGGCTACCGCCGCTGGCTCCAGGGTTGCAATCGCATTCATCCTCGACTCCGTCTGTAAACCGATGGTAAGTGCGGGCGATCGACTTCTCCCCAACATGATACTATGGATCTGGCTTTGTTCAAAAGATGTAGCGAAGGGACAAATAACCTATGCTGAAGTCGTTATGTACCTCCACGTCCGCGGTGTTTTCCGAGCCAATTCGGAATTCACACTGCCGGCAAGAGCGAAACGGACGGACGGCAAGTCCGACGTCGAAGAGCAGCAGACGAGGTTGGAACGAGCGCTCGCCGATATATTGAAAATCGCCGAACGCATAGCAGCGCCAGTCCCAGAAATCGTAGATCAGATAGGCGCGGAGAAACATCCCGGGTTCAAACGGCAGCCCATTATTCCCAACCATGTCCTTGGAGGGATAGTAGCCGATGCTCAGAAAAGTCGCCCGCGCCACATCGAAGCCGATCTGACCCAGGCGGGAATACTCCGGCGATAAATAATAGCGGTTTTCCAGACCGAAGCCATCCATGAATCCGTAAGGGTTCACAAGGCTGGTACCGCGATTGAGGTTGTTGTTGGTATAGCCAAAGACGCGCGCCTCCCACGCGCCCACATAATTCCACGCCGCCCCGCCCGAAAGATCGACTTCGCGCTTGCTTGTACCAAACCAGCTATCGTTACCGTTGGTCACGCCATACTCCGACCTTTCTCCCCACAAACGGGCATCCAGGAACAGGTAGAGACCCTGACTGCGCCAAATCCAGCCATTGAGATTGAGATCCAGACTGAAGTTCGGGTGATATTCGCTGCCGTTCGGCGCGACCCGGAGTCCTATCGGCATCGCACGAAGCCCGAGAATCCCCCACATGGTTTTCCACGGAACAAACTCGGGAACCTCCTCGGCCGGGCTTGTCGGGGACGGAATCTCCGGGACGGGATTCACCGGATCCGGCAGGGTGTCTTGTGTAACAAGGGGAGCAGGCTGCGGCGCTTCCTGTGCGAACAAGGACTGATCGCTGAACAAGATGAAGAGTCCCAGCGCCACCGTAGCCTGCCGCATGTATCTTCTCGCATCCTCGGGCGGACTCGTTCCGGAAGCTGCGCAAGACGGTGTTGCCCCGTTGGTATCGGGCACCGATCGTCCGCGGAATGACGATTGATTGGGACGCATCGATTGTGAGGGTGTAGGGATGCGGTCATGATCCCTACAAGCTGCCCACTTTACCAGGAACGCGTCCGCGACCGTCCCAGCTTGCGGACCGCGCAGTAGTTCGTGATAATGCCGGGTGAGGAGGCCCGAGTCATGCCGCTGCACGATTGGACAGACGAACGGGGTTGGGATAGTGTTCACCCGCTGTGGTTGACGTACCTGCTGGAATACGTGCAAGAGCGGCTTCCAGAAGGATACAAGGCGTTCCTCGGCGGCGTGCCGTCTCTGTCGGTGGATGCGGGTTCCGGCAAGCCCGATGTCAGCGTCCGTCAATGGGGTCAGCAGCCCCTTGCCGAAGTCGGAGCCAGCAGTACAAGCGTTTTCGAGCCGGATTTGGAAGCCAGCGTCTCCATCCGCCTCGACCCGCAACGGGCCGTCCACATCGACTACCACGGCCAACTGATCGCCGCCATCGAAGTCGTCTCGCCGCGCAACAAGGATCGCGGTGATGCGAAGGAGACGTACAGCAATCGCTACCTGGGCTACCTCCGCCTGGGAGTGCATCTAATGCTGATCGACGTGCTCCCGCGGCCGAAAGGCTTCTCGTTCTCGGACGTGATCACAAGCAGCTTGGGTCTGAATCTGCCGCCGCTACCCCCGCCGTTCGCTGCGGCGTATCGAGTAGGCGAAGTCGTCCCGGTCGGTGACGACATGGGTAGTATCGTGGGTTTTTGGCGCCGCCCGCTGCAGATCGGCCAACCATTGCCCAAACTGCCGTTGCCGTTAAGTGTGCATCGAGCCATCGAGATCGACTTGGAGGCGACGTACCAGCGGGCGGCGAGGCGGGCGTACCTGGATTGAAATGTACTCGAAAAAGTGCTCAGCCACTCAGCAGCTTTGACCGGCTCCAGAATGACCGCATCGCCCTCGCGCCGGATTGATACCGTGGAAGTGGTGAAACGAAATTCCTCCGGCAGAGTCACGGCTTGACCTTGACTGGTTTCCATAACCTCCACGATTGTCATGATACTTCCGATTCGTGTGGCAAAAGTGGACTTCCGCGGTCCATGCGCCACCGTCTCAATTCCGTTCGCATCATCCGATCTCGATTCTTCTACCCGAGAAGCGCTCACCAGCATCAGAAATGGAAAGGGGCAGGAACCCTTCTCGATCCGAAAAAGTTCCCGCCCCTGCTTCCCCGACGAGCCTACTCCGCCGCCGCCTTCTTGGGAAACGGTGGCACCGGCGGAAGGGTGATCGGCTGATCGCGCAGTTTCGTTTTCAGCAGTTTCACCGCCTCCATTAGCTGAGCGTCTTCGCCCTGGAAGGTGGCGTGCGGCAGGTTGTCGATCACCACGTCCGGCTCGACGCCGTGGCCCTCGATGAGCCAGGTGCCCTTGGGGTCGAAGACGCCGTACTCGGCCGAGGTGGCGATGCCTTTGTCCACCAGGAAGTTATTGGCAGACAGCCAGATTTCGCCGCCCCATGTCCGCGTGCCCAGGAGGGTTCCCAGTTTCAAGCGCTTGATCGCCTCGGAGAAGGCCTCGCCGTCGGAGGCCGTCCACTCGTTGCACACGACCACCACGTGACCGCGGAAGGCGTACTGCATGTTCCAGAGATTCGACCGGCCGGCGTGCTGGTTCCAGTAGAACCACGCCTTGCGGAGTAATCGCCCGATGATCCACGAGTCGATGTTGCCGCCGCGGTTGTTGCGCACGTCGATAATCAAGCCGCCCTTGGTGAAGACGGGATAAAAGCCCTTCGCCCACGACTCGAAGTCGTTGCCGCCCATCGCCCGCAGGTGAACGTAGCCAATATCGCCGCCGCCCTGCTCGTCCACCATCAGCCGGCGCGTATATTCCCACTCGTGGTAGCGCAGATCGTCGTCCATCCGCGGGCTAAGCGGCTTGACCACCACCTTACGCGGCTCGCCCTGGGCCGGCTTGATGCTCAGCAACACCTGACGGCCCGCCTTGCCCCGGAGAAGCGCACCGAAGTCGGCCGCGGTCAGGGTTGGGTTGCCGTCCACCGCCACGATAGTATCGCCGGCTTTGACAAGGACGCCGGGCCGAACTAAGGGCGAGGCGCGCTCCGGCTCGTCGGGATCATGGCGGTAAATGCGCTCGATACGGTAGCCGCCGGCCTGGGCATCGCGCACGAGCGCGGCACCGAGGCGGGCCGGGGTGATATTATCCGGCCCCTTGCGCACGTCGCCGGGCCGGACGAAGATGTGCAATGCAGATAATTCGGAGACCATTTGGGCAATGAGATCGTCCAACTCCTCGCGGTCGGAGACGCGGGCCAGGAGCGGCTCGTACTTTTTGCGCATCGCCGGCCAATCCACGCCGTGCATGCCACGGTCGTAGAAGTAGTCTCGCTCCAGCCGCCACGCCTCGGCGAACATCTGTTTCCACTCCTCGCGCGGGTCCACCGCGAAGGTCCAATGGGATAGGTCCACCTTCGATTTCTTCTCATCGAGCTTCTCGGCGGTTGCATCGGCCAGGAGAAGCTCCTTCTCGCGGAGGAGCAGCAGCTTCTTGCGATCGGCCGACAGCTCAAAACCCGTCACTTTCTCGGCGAAGGTCTTGACCTCCGGATCGTCGTGGTTGATGGCGATCGTTTGCAGCGTCGCGTTCCGCATCTGCCCTGCCTGCGAGGATAACCAAAACAAGGATTTCTCCGTCACGGCCAAACTTCGGTAATTGCCGGGCGGCACCGGCACGGGAATGAGCCGAGCGGCGATGCCGTCGAGATCGATCCTGACGGCGGGTATCTTGGGGGCGTCCTTTTTGTCCTCTTTCGTCTTTTCGTCCTTCTCAGCAGGCTCGACTTCGGTTGGCGGCGTGAAGGGAGAGCGGAGTCCAGGGACCAACGGGATATGATAAATCTTCGTTTTCTTATCGAGAAATGGCTCCGGTTGGTACGTTCCCCAGGGCGAGGAGACGAGCGATTTAAGGTTGCGGTCGGAGAGCAGGTAGAGCCACTTGCCATCGGGACTGAACGCCGGAGCAAAGCTGTCGAAGCGGTCCGTGGTCACGGGGGTGATTTTGCCTGTGGCCAGGCTGTAGAGCTTCACGCGGCGGAATTGGTTCTCGCTCGCCTCGGCGAACGCCAGCCACTTCGAGTCCGGGGACCACGCCAGGTCCTCGAATTCCGCACCCGGGGACTCGGCTAGCAGCTTGTTCTCCTTGGTTTTTACATTCAGCAAATGCAAGTGCAGGTTTTTATCCGTGTGGGCGATGTATTTACTGTCGGGCGATGGAACCGCATTTCGCCGCAGGACGGCCGCATCCGTGGTAAGCGGGACGGGATCGCCAAGGCCGTCGGCCGGGACGGTCCATAGTTCGACTTCGCCGGATTCGTCGGACATTACGAGGAGCGTTTTGCCATCCGGCAAGAAACGGGCATCGCGGTAGCGGACGCCGGGCTTGCGTCCGGATTCGACCAGCCGTCCGTGCTTTTTGGGAATGACGAACACTCGCCCCCGCGCGGTCAGCGCAACCTTCGATCCATCCGGCGACGGATGCGCGTCGGACAGATACTCGATTGGCTCCTTGATCCATTTCTCGCGCGTGTGGTCGAAGTCGGAATCGAGGATAATTGGGATCGGCTTATCGATGTCCGCGGCGATGTCGTAAATGCGCAGGTCGGCCCCCAGCTGATAAACGATCCGTCCGTCGTCGAGGGACGGGGAGGCGACATCGAACCCGCTGTGTTTGGTGTGCTGCCGCGGCTCACGGCCGTCGGGCTTGATCGACCATAGGTTCATCGTGCCGTCCCGATCGCAAGCGAAGTAAACCCGTCCCTGCCAGAACATCGGCTCCTTGCTCGTGCCAGGGTAGTCGGCGGTAAGCGGCTTGGCTTCGGCAGCGCCTTTACGAAACGACCAGAGCTGCTGGGCGGTGCCTCCCTTGTAGCGCTTGGTATGGCTACCCTGAAACGCCAGGCGCGTGAAGAACAGCGTCTTGCCGTCGGGCGTGTAGCATCCCTGGGCGGCCTGGGCGAGCGGGATGCGCGTTCGGGTCACGACCCCATCGTGGGAGGAGAAATCGAGGGCCACTAGCTGATGGGCCGGAAGCCCGGCGTGGACATCGGTGCCCACAAGCACCTTGCCATCAGGCGTCCAGCCGACATGTGAGATGCTGGCGGCATCGAACGTCAGGCGTCGCGGCCTTCCCCCGGCCAACGGCATGACGTACACCTCGGTGGGGCCTTCGTAGCGGGCCGTGAAAGCGAGGAGCTTGCCGTCCGGCGAGATTGCGGGGTGTTCCTCCGCGGCGGGATGCGTTGTGAGTCTGGTCGCGCTGCCGCCGCCCAGCGGGACGGACCATAGATCGCCCTCCGCGACGAAGACAATGGTATTGCCATGCACGGCCGGCTGACGATAGTACCCCGGCTGCGCCGCAAGAGCCGAGGGAACAGCAACCAGGATCACAAGCAAGCCGGGGAAGGTGCGCATGAGAGACCTCAGTATGGAGGGAAAACGCGGATCGACCTCGATCGCAACGAGATGATTGTACCGGCCCAACGCCCTGGAAGCCACGAACTGATTTTGGTGAACTCCGCAGGCACGGGTATCGACCAGTAACGGACCCTGCCTCGCGAGCGACGTATCCAAATCGAATGTCCCTTATGTCCTTTATCTCCCTTACGTCCTTTTTTCGGCCTTTATCAGAGTTCAGGGATGAGTGCCGCAAAACACTCAACCCTGAACTCTGAATTCGTTCCGGGGGGTTACCAGTCGGTTCCCAGGACCAGGCCGTCATCGGGAACTAAGGCGATGTTGAAAGTGAGTTGGCTCATGCCGTTCGCGATGAAGCGGACGCTGCCATCTCCCAGACCGACGTTGAGGCCGCCGGTGTGGCTGCTCGAGGGATTGAACCAATCACAGGTGGACGGGTTGCCTACACCGGTCTGGGGAATGAGGGTTGGTGCCAGGTGTTCTCCTGTGGTTTCGACATCGCCAATTGTGGCCATCCACGAACCCTTGCCGCGGGCCGCCCAGCGCGTACCGCCTGTGCCGGAGACAGAGTTCGAGCAGACCGCGACCTTATCAGTCCAAAAAATCGTGTTGCTCACCCCATCGGGAATGCCGCCGGGAATTTTCTTGTAGCTCACCCAGCTGAAATTGGAGCAAATCGGGACACCCGCGACGACTGTCGTCATGACGCTGCCGAACACATGGCCATTGACTGCGTATCCAGCGAAGGATTCCATGGTCTCGCCTTGCTTGAACGACGTAGCGGAGGCCCGCGTTGCGTCAGATGGGCAGACATAGATCGGCGGGATGACCGGGCTTTCCCCGTTGTAATCGAGGGCGCCACCACCTGGGTTAATGCCGCCCTGCGCCCGGATCGCGTTGTACAGGTTCTGTTGTTCGATAAAGGGGAGAATGAACGTAAACGGGCACTCCGTTTGCCAACTCGTGTCCCCGGGGGGATAATGGCCGATGGCCGGAGGCAGGGTGCCATAGGTGTCGTGCATGTTATGAGTGCCCAGGCCGAGCTGCTTGAGGTTGTTGGTGCATTGGATGCGAGCGGCGGCCTCGCGTGTTTTCTGGACCGCGGGCAAAAGCAGTCCGATCAAGATGGCGATGATGGCGATCACCACCAACAATTCGATTAGCGTGAAACCCAAGCGTTTCGACGACTGCATCTTTTGATTCATGACCGATCGTCCTTTCATTTTTGTGACGAAATACATGTATGATTGCTCTTCCTGCGCGCAGGCTGAGCGAGGCTCCCTGAGAGCGAACCTCAAGTCGTGGAGGTTCGTTCCCAGGAAGCCGGTGGTCTGGCGAGCCGGAGTCCCGGCTGGAACGTCTTGTTTAGGCGAAGATGTCCTTGACCACGTTTCCAGCGACATCGGTGAGACGGAAGTCGCGTCCGGCGTACCGATAGGTCAGTTTTTCATGGTCCAATCCGAGTAAGGCCAGCAGCGTGGCGTGCAGATCGTTTGTGTGCATCCGACCTTCCACGGCCTTCTGGCCGTATTCGTCGGTCGCTCCATAAGTGAACCCTTTCTTGACGCCGGCCCCCGCAAGGAACATGGGGTAGCCAGTAATGTTGTGGTCGCGGCCGTCCGCCCCCTGCGCGGTCGGCGTCCGTCCGAACTCGGAGCCGAACAGCACCAGTGTCTCGTCCAGGAGGCCGCGCTGCTCCAGGTCGAACAACAAGGCCGCCGTCGGCTGATCGACGGAGCTACAGCGCTCGATGAGTCCCTTGTGCAGGTTGCTGTGATGGTCCCATCCCGGCTGGCAGATCTCGACGAACCGCACTCCGGCCTCGCTCAAGCGGCGGGCCAACAGGCACTGGCGCGCAAAACTGCCGGCCGGGCCGGGCTTTACTCCGTAGAGGTCCAGGACCTTCCGCGGCTCGCTCGACAGATCGAGCAATTCCGGGATCTTCCCTTGCATCTTGAACGCCAGCTCATAGGAGGCGATGACGCCCTCCACCGCGTCCGGGGCACCGGGGTTGGCGGCGAGGTCGCGGTTCATGGACTCGAGCAGATCGAGTTGCTTCCGCTGGAGATTCAGGGCTGACTGCGGCTTCAAGTTTGGCAAATAGCCTTGGTCGTTGATGCGAGTGCCCTGGAAGTGGGCGGGCAGGAAGGCGCTGCCGTAGTTCACGGCGCCGCCGAAATTCGGCGGAGGATTGATCGTGACGAAGCCCGGCAGATCCTGGTTCTCGGTACCCAGGCCGTACAGGAGCCAGGAACCCATGCTCGGCCGAGTTAGGGCGGCGTTGGCACTGCCCGTGTGTAGCTGCACAACAGCTTGCGGGTGGGCCGGCGTGTCGGTGTGAAGTCCGCGGAGCCAGCAGAGCTTGTCCGCGTGTTTGGCGAGATTGGGCAGCAACTCGGAAAACCAGCTGCCTGTCTCGCCATACTGTTTGAATTTGAACTTCGACCCGGTAAGGTTGCCGCCGCCAGGACCGGGCTGGCCGTCGTCCTTCTGGAGTTTGGGCTTGTACTCGAACGTGTCCACCTGCGACATCGCTCCCTGCATGAACAGGAAGATGATCCGCTTGGCCTTGGCTTCGGAGTGCGCGCCCTTCGCAGCCAATGCTGGCGCCTTCCCCGCGGCCAGGGCCTTACGGGCACTCTCCCCAAGCAGTCCGGCCAAGGCAAGGTAGCCAAAACCAGCTCCGGCCGACTTGAGCAACTGGCGGCGAGAAATCACGGGCGTCTGCGGTATGTTCAGACTCATAAGGATTTCCTCCAGTATATGATCGCGTGAGGGAGGTTCCGCTTGTCGAGCGGAACCAGTTCAAGTCAGGGTAAATAACGGAACTCGGCAGAGCCGAACAGAACCTGCACGAAGGCGAGCCAGGCAGCTGTCTTCGCGTCCTTCGGCTCGATCACGTCTTCCATGATCGGTTCGCCGGTCTGATCGATCTCGTCCGGGTTGGCGGGCACCTGCGACGGCTTTATCGGTTTCACCGTGTCCGCGAGTTTTGGCTTCGTCCGTGGGTGTGGCAAGTCACGGTAGGCCGACTCGTACTCCGCCAGGAAGGACCGCGCCCTTTGGGCTTCCTTCTCGGTTGCGGCGCGGCCGAGCGTCAGCCGGTATGCCGTCTGAATCCTCTCGTTCGTGGAAGCATCCTTTGGCTTGAGCAAGCGTTCGGCCAGTACGAGCGACTGCCGCCGCACGAACGACGAGTTGAGCAGATAGAGGGCTTGACTCGGCACAGTGGTCGCGTCCCGGCGTCCCGTGACGAGGGTCTGCTCGACCGGATCAAACGCTTCAAGGGATCGGGGCGTCACGCCGCGAAGCAGCGGCAGATACACGCTACGGCTCAGGCTCTTATCGGACTGGTCGTGGATAGCAGCGGCTTCCGGGCCATTGTCGCGCATCTCGATCATCTTGAGTGTCTGGGCTGGGGAACCAGTGGGTCGTTTCAGGTTCAAGCTCCCGGCTGCTGTCAACATCGTGTCGCGGATCTCCTCGGCTTCGAGTCGCCGTGGACTGTGCCGCCAGATGAGCCGATTGGCCGGGTCGGCGGTCCGATGTGCCGCCGTTGCTTGAGAGCTGAGCTGATATGCCCGCGTCAGCACCAGCGCCCGCACCAGTTTCTTCACGGACCAGCCATCACGAATGAAGCGGTTCGCCAGGTAATCGAGCAATTCCGGGTGCGATGGGGCGTCGCCCGTGACGCCGAAGTTATCGACCGTGCTCACAATGCCTTGTCCGAACAGATGCTGCCAAACGCGGTTAACAATCACTCGCGGCGTCAACGGGTTCTTCGGGCTGGTGAGCCACTGAGCAAGTTCGAGCCGGCCGCTCTGTTTTGGGTTGACGGAGGGGGCGTCAGGAACTGCAAACGCAGTAAGGAATCCCCTTGGGACCACCGGTCCGAGTTTTTCCGCCTGACCGCGAACGCGAAGCTCCGTGTCCCCGACCGTCCTGGCGTCTCGCACCCCATGAACGGCGTAACCACGCGCCGCCGGGTCTGTCAGGTCGTTCAACTCGGCCTGGAGCTTTTCGTATGCAAGCCGGTATGGCCTCTGGGTCGGTCGTCCGTCGGCGGCCAGTTTCAGCCCTTCGGGAGTGCCGCGGATAGCGTCCCACTTTTTCTTGGCCTCGGCCACCTTCGCCTTCAGCTTCTCGATCTGCTCAGGTGGGGCCGCCGGCGGTGGAGCGCCGGTCAGAATTACAAGCATCGACGGGTCGTAGTAGGCAAGGCCGCCTCCTCCCATCCTGCTCCGTAGGCCCGCGCAGTTGTCCGTGCTGGTGAAGATGCCGGCGAGCGCGTAATAATCGGCCTGGGGCACCGGGTCGAACTTGTGATCATGGCAGCGGGCGCAGCTCACCGTCAGGCCAACCACTGAACGGCTAACCACGTCGATCTGTTCATCGACGTTGTCCATGAGGAATCGAACCTTGAAGCGCTGATTGACGTCCTTGACGCCTAGAGCAAGAAAGCCGGTGGCGGTCAGCAGGCGGTCGCGCTCCGTGTTGGAGACAGCGGGCAACAGATCGCCGGCGATTTGCTCGGTGATGAAGCGATCGAAGGGGACATCGGCGTTGATGCTATCGATAACGTAATCGCGGTACTTCCAGGCGTGGGGGTACGGAATGTTGCGTGACGGCCCGGTCGATTCGGCATAACGGGCGACATCGAGCCAGTGCCGTCCCCAGCGTTCACCGAACCGTTCGGAGGCAAGAAGCCGGTCCACGACCTTGGTGAAGGCGTTGAGGCTGGTGTCCTTGAGGAATGCCTCGCTGTCGGCCGGGGTCGGCGGCAGACCGGTCAGGTCGAACGTGACGCGCCGGAGCAGCACGAGCTTGTCCGCGTCGCCGACGGGCTTAAGGCCTTTTGCTTCGAGCTTCTCCAGCAGGAATCGATCGATGTCATCCTTTGGCCATCCAGCGTCGGCAATGGCCGGCGGGATTGGGTTGGTCAGCGGCTGCCAGGCCCAATGTTTCTTTTTGAGAGTCTCGTAGCGCTGCTTCGTCTTGCCGAATGACGCCGGGGGCAGCACGCGCGGCCACGCGGCCCCATCCTTGATCCACGCCGACAAGAGGGCAACCTGCTCGTCGGAAAGTGGTTTGCCTTCTAGCGGCATCCTCCGCTTAACGTTCTTTTGGATTACTCGCCGGAGCAGCAAGCTCTTGTCCGGATCCCCTGGCACAACGGCCGGTCCCGTGTTGCCGCCGGCCAGCAGTCCATTGCGGTCGTCCACGCGCAACCCGCCCGACGGTTTGGTGTCGGCGGAGTGGCACGTGTAGCAGTGGCTGACCAGGATCGGTCGGACTTTCTTCTCGAAGAAATCGATTCGAGCCGCCTCAGTTGCCGTTGGGGTGGCCGACTCGGCCACTGCGAGGCCAGGCGCCGCCGTCAACGCAGCCATCACGCCCAACGCTCGGAGCGAGAAGTTCAAACGCATCAATGTCGTCCTCCTTCGTGAGACATCTAGGTCGTTGTCGAGTGAAGATCACCGGAGAATTCGTGATGAAATGCTGTCAGGGTAGGGCGATGTCGTATTCCTGCCGCGATTTTTGAACGTCGCAGGTTAACCCGGAAGTTTCAGGACTTTGATACTTCTCAGCGACCGGGACCAAATTGGTGAGCCGGCTGGGCAGAGGTGGTGCCTCCTTGGGTCGATACCGCGCCGCTTTGATCTGTTGGGGACGCAAGGTGAGCACGGCAACTTTGACATTTCCTGTAGGGGCGTGCGGGACCACGTAGTGTCCCTCGCCGTCCAGGTTCCCTGTGGCGATTTGGTTGTCGGCGCCAAGGAACAAAACGGTGCCGGCCGTTACGGGGCGACCGCCTGCTGTCACTTTGCCGCTCACTGTGACCGCAGACGGATCACAGCCTGACGCTGCCAGCGCCGTCAGTCCAAGCGCGGCCAGATGCAGGAACGGTTTTGCATATAAGCGAATCATCTCACGATCTCCTTCTATTGCCGATGAGGGTGTCGCGAATGGCGATAATGACAATCTTTGCCAATAGCTCGATGAGCGCAGAAGCGGCGCAGACGCGATCGCGATTCATTTGGCTCTGCTCGATTGTCTGTTGATGGACCCTTAATCACCGATAGGACCCGCTAGCCTTGGTCGCACTCGGCAGGGGGAGAAAGGGCTTGAGCCTCGATTGCGGGCTGAGCGTTCATAAGAAGCTTCCCGCGTAACGGATTGACCGGCTCACCCCCCAAGGAACAGGTCGTACAGAGCGGGGGGAGCGTCAGCGCAAAAGCTGATGGGGGTAGGTTTCTGCGGGAGAGAGACGGGTGTCCGGAGACGGAAGCAAAACGCATTAGTGCCCTCCAGGGGTCGCGCGTGTGCCTCCGGAGGTACGGTCAACAACGCAAAGTGTACAAGTCAGCCTCCTGCTCTGCTAGTCGGTGTGGAGCAGGTAGGGTGTGCGCTACATTTCCTTGAACTACCCAAGGGGTCGTTCATTTCTCTCCGCGATTACGCAACTTTGATGCCAACGAAAAAATGCAAGAAATAGGCCCAAAAAAGCCGAACTCTGCCACTCTCCGTGATATTTGCCAGTTTTCTCCATGTTCTGACACGGTTTACCGTGATATTTCAAAGCATCATAATCTTTTCTTACTTCTGCATCGTCAACACCACCCGGAAGCGCGCCTTGCCGCTCATCATGCGTTCATACGCCTCGGCGACGCGCTCGAGCGGATAGGATTCGTTCATCGACTTCACACCGGTTCGCTCGCTGAACGCCAGCGTGTCCTGCGTGTCGATCGAGGTGCCGGAGTACCAGCCCTTGACCGCGCGGCAGCCCGATAGCAACAACATGGGAGACACCTGCATCGACTCGGCCGCGCCGATGACCAGCAGCGTGCCGTTGACGGCCAGGCCGCCTTGCACGGCGCTCATCGCTTCGCCGCTGGTGGCCGTCGCCAGGATGACCTTGGCGCCGCCCAGCTTGAGAAGCTCCGCGGCGGGATCCTGGGCCTGACTGTCGATGTAGATGGACGCGCCCAACTGGCGGGCCAGCGGCTCCTTATCTTTGCCGCGTGCGATGCCGACCGTATGAAAGCCCATCTTGGCGGCGTACTGGACTCCGAGGTGTCCCAGGCCTCCCAACCCCAGTACGGCGACGACATCGCCGGGCCGCGCCCCGCTGTTGCGGAGAGCATTGAACGTGGTGACTCCGGCGCACATGAGGGGAGCAGATTCAGTAGGCGGCAGATCGGCCGGCATCCGCGCGACTGCACTGATCGGGGCGATCATGTACTCGCCGTAGCCGCCGTCAAAACTGATGCCGGTGACTTGGCCGCGCTCGCAGGCGAAAAATTCGCCGCGGCGGCAGTGGTCGCAATAGCCGCAGTAGCCGCCGTTCCAGCCGACGCCCACTTTTTGGCCCGGTTCCCATCCGGCGACGCCGGGTCCGACCGCGTCGATCACGCCGGCAACCTCATGGCCGGGCACCCTCGGATACTGAATGCCGGGGTAAATACCCTCCTTGACGAGAGAATCGCTGTGGCAAACGCCGCAGGCTTGCACCTTGATTCGCACCGCTCCCGCGCCCGGGTCCGGAATTGGCCTTTCAACGATCTCGAAAGGGACTTTGGGGTGGGGGACTTGCGCGACACGCATCGTTGCCATGTGTCTTCCTCCGTCTGCCGGGGGCACCGCGTTCCTGCCTTCGTCTTGCCGTCGCCGTCATCTTACGCCGGTGAGCCGGCGGGGCAACGAGGCGGACGCGGACCGACGGGATTGTTTCCGAGCCTGACGCGTAAGTGAAGGAATGAATCGCCTTCGCTTACACGTCAAGCTCGGATACCTCCAATCGATCCTTAGCGATACCCGCCCGCGATGTAGAGCGTTTCCCCGGTGATCCAGGCCGAATCGTCCGAGGCCAGGAAGACGGCCGCCGGCGCGATGTCCTGAGGCTGTCCGATGCGGCCAAGCGGCGCTTGCGCCTCGAATTGTTTGCGGAGATCGCTGTCGGGGATGCCGGCGGCATGGACACCTTCGGTCTCGACGACGCCGGGATTGATCGAGTTGATCCGGATCTTGCGCGGGCCTAGTTCCTTGGACAGAGACCGGGTCACGGCATCCACGGCAGCCTTGGTGGCGCTATAGACCGAGGCGTACGCAGGCGCGGAGGTGCTGACGATCGAACTCAGGTTGATGATGCTGCCGCCGCCCGGACCGAAGTGCTTGACAGCCTCCTGAGTGGCGAGGATCAGGCCGAGGACGTTCAGGTCGAACTGCTTGTGGAAGTGCGCGGGCGTCACGGCTTCGAGCGGCGCGAATTCGTAGATGCCGGCGTTATTGACCAGGATGTCGAGCCGGCCGAACGCTTTTTTCGCCTCGGCGAACAGCCGTACAATGTCGGCCGGCTTCGATAGGTCGGCCTGGACGGCAACCGCCCGACCGCCCTTGCCCACGATCTCGGCAACGACACGATCGGCGCCTGCCTTGCTGGAGGAATAATTGACCACCACGGCCGCCCCCTCGTCGGCCAGGTGATTGGCGATGGAAGCGCCGATGCCCTTGGACGCGCCGGTGACGACGGCCACTTTGCCCGAAAGTTTGTGAGACATTGCCTTGCTCCTGTGAATGGTTCGACCGTTCCACGGCCTCTTGTGTACTCATCGGTACATAATATGGGCCTGGACAAGCTCGGTCAAGGCCTATAGTGTACTAATAGGTACAAAAATGAGGAGTCAAGAAGTGCCGAGGGGACGTCCCCGCGAATTTGACATCGATCAAGCGCTCGACCGCGCGCTGCGCGTATTCTGGCGCAAGGGCTATGAGGGCGCAACCCTGCCAGAGCTGACCAGGGCCATGGGCATCAACCGGCCGAGCCTCTACGCCGCCTTCGGGAGCAAGGAAGAATTGTTTCGACAGGCGCTCGATCGCTACGCCGAGGGGCCGGCTGGCTATCTCGGCGAGGCGATGGGCGAGCCGACGGCACGCGCGGTTGCCGAACGACTACTCGACGGGACCATCGAAGTAGTGACCGACCGGCGCAACCCGCGCGGGTGCCTTTTGGTGCAGGGAGCGCTGGCATGTGGCGAGACGGCCGAATCCATCCGCCGAGAGTTGGCGGCGCGGCGTTTGGCGGGCGAAGCCGCGATCCGCAAGCGCTTCGAGCGTGCCATCGCTGATGGCGATCTGCCTGGCGATTCCGACCCCGCGGATCTCGCTCGCTACATCGTCGCGGTTATGCAGGGGATTGCGGTCCAGGCCGCCAGCGGTGCCAACCGCGCCGAGCTGCGTCAAGTTGCGGCTCTGGCGCTGCGAGCTTGGCCAAACTGAGACGAGATGACCCAACGCGCCCGATCATAACAGAGTCCCCATCTCCAATGCCTCAACGGATTGGTTGCGAAAGTTGACGATTGCAAGGGACCTGTTGAGTGGTTATTCTTGAGGCCATGAGCGAAATCAGCCCAATGACCAGCGCAGGTGAACAAGGCGACCCCGTCGCTGCGGAGCAGCTATTGCCGCTGGTCTATGACGAACTTCGGCGGCTCGCGGCTGAGAAACTGGACCAGGAAAAGCCTGGCCAGACTCTTGAGGCCACAGCGCTCGTCCATGAGGCGTATTTGCGATTGATGGAGGGTGGGGCGGGCAGGCAGTGGAATAGCCGCGGCCACTTTTTTGCCGCGGCTGCCGAGGCCATGCGCCGCATCCTTATTGAGAATGCCCGTCGTAAGCGAAGCCACAAACGAGGCGGTGGGTTTGTTCGCCATGATCTTGAAGAGAAAGATACTTACGATCCTAATAGTTTAGAAAGTGTCGTTAGCCTGGATGAAGCGCTGACCAAACTGGCAGCGACGAACGCGAAGGCGGCCGAGTTGGTCCGTCTCCGTTACTATGCCGGACTCCCTCTGCCGACGGTGGCCGAACTCCTGGGCGTATCGCCGCGAACGGCCGATCGCATGTGGGTCTACGCGCGGGCGTGGCTTCATCAAGAACTCCAAGATTCACCGCCCTCCGGCGACAATTCCTGAAAAGCGTGGCGTGATCCCAGCGAGAATTTCGCACTGATAGGTAGATGGACCGGAGTTGCCTCCGAGGATCTCGCGCCTATGGACGAACAATCGATATTTATGGAAGCACTCGATCGGGACACGCCGAGCGAGCGAGCTGCCTACCTGAATGAGGCTTGCGGCGATAACGCGGCATTGCGCCGCCGGATCGCGGCGCTGCTGAGATCCCACGAGGAAGCCGGCGATTTCCTTGTCAAATCCGTTCCGGATCGGCTGAGTGAGGATCTGACACACGACGAGGAAAAAATCGGCATGCGCGCTGACTGCGACCGGACTGGCACGAGTGAGGAACTGAGTGTTCTCTGCGCGTCGGCCCGTCCCGATTCTCTGGGCCGGTTGGCCCACTATGAGGCATTGGAGATCGTGGGCCGCGGCAGCATGGGGATGGTTCTCAAAGTCTTTGACGAATCGTTGCATCGCATTGTCGCCGTTAAGATGATGGCCCCGCAGTTGGCTGCCAGTGCCACGGCGCGCAAGCGCTTTGTCCGCGAAGCACGGGCGGCCGCGGCTGTGCGAAACGAACATGTCGTCAGCATACACGCCGTCGAGGAGATTCACGGGCTGCCCTATCTGGTGATGGAATACATCGCCGGGGTCTCGCTTCAGGAGCGGCTCGACAAAGCCGCCCCGCTGGAGGTCCGAGAGATTCTCCGCATCGGTCTCCAAGCAGCGGCGGGGTTAGCCGCGGCCCATGCGCAAGGTTTGATCCACCGGGACATCAAGCCCGCGAACATTCTGTTGGAAAACGGGGTGGCGCGGGTTAAGCTGACCGACTTCGGCCTCGCTCGCGCGGTAGACGATGCGAGTCTCACGCGCAGCGGAGTAGTAGCCGGCACTCCCCTGTACATGGCCCCGGAACAAGCAAAGGGCGAGTTGGTCGATCACCGCGCTGACCTCTTCAGCCTGGGGAGCGTGCTGTACGCCATGTGTACGGGCCGATCGCCCTTTCGCGCAAGCGGTATGATGGCCGTCCTTAAACGCGTTTGCGAAGACACGCCGCGCTCGATTCGGGAGATCAACCCGGAGATCCCCGACTGGCTGACTCAAATCATCGGCAAGCTTCACGCGAAGAACCCGGTCGAACGCTATCAAAGCGCGGCCAAGGTCGCCGAGTTGCTCGGCAAGCATCTGGCCAATTACGAGCAATCAGCGCCCATGATACCGGCGCTGGACGGGCCTTCGATGACGAATCAAGAACGCGGACTCTTGAACGAGAATTCGCCGTCCGCCACTCCGCGCCCTCGCTTTGCCAAATCCAAGCCGCACCGCCGGATGATCGCGGCGGCTCTGGCCGCGCTGCTGCTGGCGGGCATTGGATTCAGCGAGGCAATCGGCGTTACACGATTCACCGGCACGGTCCTCCGCGTCCTCACTCCCGCGGGGACGTTGGTGGTGGAGGTCGATGATCCGTCGATCAAGGTCACCGTCGAGGGCGATGGCGACATCACCGTCACGGGCGCTGGCCCGCAGGAGGTCCGGCTGCGCCCCGGCAGTTACCGGTTGCTGGCGAGCAAGGACGGCAAACCGATTCGCGACGAAGTTGTTACCGTCAGCCGGAATCATCGCCGAGTGGTCCGCGTGAGCATGGAAGGCGGTGAAGCGTCCTTGACATTTCCGCCCGGTCCTCTGGATGGATTGGACCCATTGCGGATTCCGCCGGAGGAGCGTTTCTCGTGGCAGCCGCCGGAATTGGTTGCTCTCTTCGGCTCACATCGGCAGCGCCATTGGGGACGTGTGCTGTCGGTGGCCTGGAGTGCGGATGGTCGTCGGATCGCCAGCGGCGGCGAGGACTTCGTGATTCGCATTTGGGATGCCGCGACGATGCGTGAGCAAGCCGTGCTGCGCGGGCATGCGAATTGGGTGCAGAGTGTGGCCTTCGCCCCGGATGGTCGGCATGTTTTGTCTGGTTCAAAAGATGGCACCTTGCGCTGGTGGGATGTAACGACTGGTTCGGAGATGCGCCGCTTCGTGGTGGGGGCACAAGTTACAGGCGTGGTGGTGGCTTCCGATGGGCGTCGAGTGCTTTCTTCGGCAGAGGATCACACGGTCCGTCTGTGGGACGTGGAAACGGCCAAAGAGCTACGACGATTTACAGGACACACCAATCATGTCGATTGCGTGAGCATCTCGCCGGATGGCCTTCGCGTTCTTTCCGGGAGCAGCGATCGGACGGCGCGGCTGTGGGAACTGAAAAGCGGTAGGGAATTGCGTTGCCTGGAAGGGCACTCCGGCCATATTCACTCGGTGGCCTTTTCTCCAGATGGCCGTCGGGCGTTATCCGGTACAGCCCACGCAAACAGAAACGGAGCTGATGTCGAAGCGCGGGATTACCATGTGCGGCTCTGGGACTTGGAGAGCGGCAAAGAGCTGCGTCGCTTCGAGGGGCATGCCCATCCCGTCCAGCAGGTCGCCTTCGCCCCGGATGGCCACCGTGCCATTTCCTGTGGTAACGACGGTACGATCCGCCTATGGGATGTGGAGAGGGGCAAAGAGCTTGCTAACCTTTCTGGATCTGGGAGGCCGGTTTTGTCTATCGCTTTGGCGCCCGACGGGGCCAGAGTGGTCTCCGGCAATGCGGATGGCACCCTTCGGTTATGGGACTTGGATGCTGGCAAGGAGCTGAGGCCGATCACGGGGCCGGTCGGGGCTACTTATGGAGCAATCTTCACACAGGATGGACGCCGCATTCTATCAGGAGGAGGGGACAAAAAACTGAGGCTGTGGGATGTGACCTCCGGAAAGGAAACGCGCACGTTTATCGGGCACTCCGACCCAATCGTTAGTCTAGCGGTTAGCTCCGATGGGCGCCGCGCTCTATCGGGCAGCGAGATGTCTGAGTTCTTTGTGCCGCAGCCGCCCGAAGGCGATCGCTCCGGACCGTGGCGGTTATGGGACGTGGAGACAGGCAAGCAACTGCTGCATTTGCCAGGCCCTTCTACCGGAGGGGCCGGGTGCGTAGCCATCTCGCCGGACAGTCAGCGCGCTCTCACGAGCTGCGAAGGGCAGGTTCTTTTATGGGATCTCAGAAGCGGGCGTGAGCTGCGCGAATTCGGAACGCGCGGCAATTACTACGTGTCATGCGTTGCAATCTCTCCGGACCTCGGCACGGCCCTTATCGGGGATTGGCATAGCACCGTGCGCGTTTGGGACATGAAGAGCGGCAAAGAGCTGCGCTCGTTTCAGGGACATACTTCCGCAATCCATTGTGTCGCCTATTCCCCTGACGGTCGCTTCGCGGCTTCTAGCAGCGGGGACAAAACTATCCGGCTGTGGGACTTGATCGATCCGGCGTCTTCCGGCCGGGTCTTCCTGAAGTGGCATACAGGCGGCGTTATGAGCGTAGCTTTCGCCCCAGACGGCAAGACCCTGGCCTCCTCTGGTAGCGATGGCCGGATCATTCTTTGGGATGTGGCGGGCGGAGACAAGCTCCGCGAGTGGCAGCTGACGGGACCTGTTCACGGTGTCTGCTTCGCCCCCGATGGCCGCCATTTGGCAACCGCGAATGGCAATGGCACGGTTTACATCTTGCGATTGGCGCGGCCGTAGCCGACTTGTTGGGCCGTTCGATCCATTCGCACACTGAACTGGTGACAAATAGAAATGTTGGCCGGTGAGGCTCTGCCGCCGAGCAGACTCCTCACCGGCCCGACATCTCCCCGGCGCTCGGTCTGCGCGCCGGCGGGGATGGTACTTCATTATAACGCGGACCACATTTACGAAGGAGACGCACGATGCAGTGCCATCTGTTCTGGGTGTTTGCTCCTCGACGTACGGGAAGCACAACGACTTGTTCGCGACGCTCGCGGCCACGGCCTGTCGAGACCAAGTTAAATCTTGAGCTGCTGGAGGATCGCACCGTCCTGTCAGGGGGACTGAGCGAAAGCCTGGTTGCCCTGGGCGGCGCGACGCCCAAGCCCATTCCGCTCCCCCTGGCCCTGGCTGCCAACCCGTATGGCGGCCCGGATACCTACCAGAATTACCCCGGCCCTGTCGACGCGCCGCCGCCTGTCGGCAACGAGCAGAATGAGATTAACAACTTCAATGGCTTCTACGGCGGCGCTCGCGTTCAGGGCACGGGGACGGGCAGCGACGGCAAGACCTACCTGTGGGATGCGGACCTGCGCTTCATGCAGGGAACCTACCAGGCCGTCGATGGTGCGCAATACCACCACACCTTCGCCGAGGTCTGACTGGACCTCTACCAAGGTCAGTTCGACTTTGTGAACGACTCGACGCAGATTTATGACTTCAACCCCGGCTTTGGTCCCAAGGTTAGCAGCGTAGACAGCGGCAACGGCTTTGGAACTCGAGTCTTCTGGACTGCCGTGATTCCCGATAGCGACGTGCAGGTCAACCCGGCAGCGGGCACTGCCGAAATGCACGTAAGCAATCTTTCCGAGGTCAGCTACTATTCACCAAGCGGTTTCGCCGGCAACATTTCCCTGGGACCCAATTGGCAGACGGCTGGTGTCGATGCCAACGTGTCTTTCAACGTCGTCTGGAACGGCCCAGTGACGCGGCGCGTCAACATCAAGGATGCGGCGGACGGCTTCGCGGGGCTTTTCAACGAAGTCAATAACAACAACGTCACCGTCCAGTGGTCGGGTAGCGACGCCTCGGGGTTCAGCTTCACCTCGAACGTGGGCAACCTGGCGACGAGCACGGCCCTGGCGCCCGGGAATTTCTTCGCCCAGCTCGCACACGAGCGCAACGGCATCTTTTTCCCGGCGGGCTCCTCGGCGAATCTCGCCTCGACCACGCCGCAGCGTCTTTCTAACTTCAACCCGTCCTCCGTGAGCACATCAGCCGGCTCGGACGAATCGTTGCCCGGCCCTGTGGGCACGGCGGGGGCGCTGAATCCATCGATGGACCAGACAGCTTTCGATGCCGCTCTCCTTGCTCGTGGCCTTGTTGGTTCGCCGGCGGCTGGGCTGGCCATCGGACCGACACTCCCGGTGCTTACACGCTCAGACACTATTGCCCCCAGCCTGACTGGTGATGTCCAACCAGTGCAACGCGATGCCGCATCGCATTGGTCGTCGATTGGGGATCAATCCCTTCAGGTGATTGAGCACGCATTTGCCAACCTCGAAGGCAATACATCCTTGGACAACCTCCCAACGGGCGAAGTCCCCACGAGGAGCGTGTGAAGCAATGAAAGTAAGGATGAGATTCTAAGGAGCGCAAACGGCCAGCGAGACTTCCCCGAGAAAAGCCTCGCTGGCCCAGAAGGAATCCCGTCGTGGGGCTGCGTAAAGTCGAAGAAAACGTAGGTGGAATCGTCCACAATCTCCCATCCACTTTTTTCGGCCAACAGGGCCGCAGTTCCAAAGCCATTCACCCTGACCCTCTTGGGCTTTGAGTGAAACTAATTCGCCGTTATCGCGAAAGGCGTCATCATGCCAGCAAGTCGCGGATCGGCGTGCCCCAGGG